>JABLTO010154434.1_pt1 | contig 87591 bp, 90 predicted proteins | sample 7160091 | NCBI WGS metagenome assembly JABLTO01 (sample SAMN14651225, study PRJNA627086) | human gut metagenome | isolation source: feces | host: Homo sapiens | reverse complement strand
TTTTGATAAAGGCTTTGCCTTTGAAACCAATGCCGAGCCCATATTCCGCCATGCCAAGCCGCGGCGGCAATGTTGCCAAAGCCTTTATCAAAATTATAAGCTGGCGAAATTACATATCTCGGGTTTGGGGCGTAGCCCCAATCGATTTCCCCGAAGGGGAAAAACCGACACCGCCCGGGTCCGGCGGGCGGAACAGGGCTAGGCGATAGGTTATATTATCAAGTATAAATAAAATTAAATGGATATAGCACAAAAGTAAAGTTTTAGTTACTACATGGTACTATGAATTGTTATTTTCATGCTTTAATTATTATTCAAGAGTAAAATTTTTAATATGTTCTATGTATTGATCGGCAGTATAGTCTTTAACAATATCTATGTCTCTGCTTAGCTTTGATAAAATTTTTGAGGTTTGGTCTGTTGAGTTACAGTCAACCGCCGAAATACTTTGGATTTGTATTCCCGAAAGCCCGGAGGACAGTTGTCCCGCAAGCTGCCTGACAACTCCCTCGGCGTCTTCTTCACAGTCTTTCATAAACAGCACAACCTCACATGGAATATTTGATTTTGAGTTGCAGGACAGGGCTTCGATTATTGCGTATAAAATAGTGATAAATCCGACCACAGCGAAAAATCCGGCAAACACTAACAGTATCTGGTTAAGCATACGTTTCAACTCCTAAAATACTTTGGTAATATAATATATGCGGAGTTGAATTTTGTGTGAAGGAAAGAGACCGCAAAAGCTATGCTTTTACAGTCTCCCCATATTATATAATTTTGGATAGATGTTAGCTTATTAGTACATTCCGCCGCCTGCGCCTGCCATTGCAGCAGCTGCCGCAGCGTCTGCCGCCGGGTCGAGCTTGTCGGCAACAACGCTCTCTGTTGTAAGAATCATTGAAGCGATGCTTGAAGCGTTCTGCAATGCGCTTCTTGTAACCTTTGTGGGGTCAACAATACCGTTCTTGAGCATATCCATGTACTCGCCGGTCAGAGCATTGTAACCAACGCCTGTCTCGCTGTCCTTAATCTTGTTTACAATAACGCTGCCCTCAACGCCTGCGTTGTATGCAATCTGTCTAACAGGCTCCTCAAGAGCATTCAGGACGATTTGAGCGCCTGTCTTCTCGTCGCTGTCAAGAGTTTCCATAAGCTGCTGAACAGCGGGAAGTGCGTTGATGTACGCTGTGCCGCCGCCGGCAACAACGCCCTCTTCAACAGCTGCACGCGTAGCCGCCAGAGCGTCCTCAATTCTGAGCTTCTTTTCCTTCATTTCAACCTCTGTAGCAGCGCCGACCTTGATTACGGCAACACCGCCTGACAGCTTAGCAAGACGCTCCTGGAGCTTTTCCTTGTCAAACTCGGAGGTTGTTTCTTCCATCTGCGCAACAATCTGGTGAACCCTTGCGTCAATCTCGTCCTTATCGCCGAGACCGTCAACAATAATTGTGTTCTCCTTTGTTACCTTAACCTGGCGCGCGCGACCCAGCTGTTCAACCTGAGTTTCCTTAAGGTCAAGACCCAGTTCCTCAGAGATAACCTGGCCGCCTGTGAGAATAGCAATATCCTGAAGCATTTCCTTTCTTCTGTCGCCGAAGCCGGGAGCCTTAACTGCTACGCAGGTAAAGGTGCCGCGGAGCTTGTTGACAATAAGTGTAGAGAGAGCCTCGCCCTCGATGTCCTCAGCGATGATTACCAGCTTCTTGCCCGCCTGAACAATCTGCTCCAGCAGAGGGAGTATCTCCTGAATGTTTGAAATCTTCTTGTCTGTGATGAGCAGATAAGCGTCATCGATTACGGCTTCCATCTTGTCTGTATCTGTTACCATGTAGGGAGTGATGTAGCCTCTGTCAAACTGCATACCCTCAACAACCTCAGAATATGTCTCGGCTGTCTTTGACTCCTCAACAGTGATAACGCCGTTGCTTGATACCTTTTCCATAGCGTCTGCAATCAGCTCGCCTACTGTTTCGTCAGCTGCAGAGATTGAAGCAACTCTTGCAATGTCGTTCTTGCCGTCAACAGCCTTGCTGTTTTCAACAATCTTTTCAACCGCTGCGTCAACAGCCTTGGCGATACCCTTTCTGACAATCATGGGGTTTGCGCCTGCAGCAACGTTCTTAAGACCCTCTCTGACAAGAGCCTGAGCCAACAGTGTTGCTGTTGTTGTTCCGTCGCCTGCAATGTCGTTTGTCTTGGTTGCAACCTCTTTAACAAGCTGAGCGCCCATGTTCTCAAAGGGATCTTCAAGCTCAACTTCCTTAGCAATCGTAACACCGTCGTTCGTGATAAGGGGTGCGCCGTACTTCTTGTCAAGCACAACGTTTCTGCCCTTGGGACCCAGTGTTACCTTAACAGTATTCGCAAGCTGGTCAACGCCGCTCTGGAGCGCCTTTCTTGCGTCCTCACCGAATTTTATTTCCTTAGCCATAATAAATTACCTCCTGATCTCGATTAATATTAATTAGTCAACGATTGCCAAAACATCTTTTTGGCTGATAATAACGTACTCCTCGCCGTCAAGCTTTACCTCGGTTCCGGCGTACTTGCTCATAATAACCTTGTCGCCGACTTTAAGCTCCATCTTAACCTCTTTGCCGTCAACAACCCCGCCGGGGCCGACAGCGATAACTTCTGCAAATTGGGGCTTCTCCTTGGCTGATCCTGCCAGAATAATACCGCTCTGTGTTGTTTCCTCAGCTTCTGCCATCTTTGTAACAACTCTGTCTCCTAATGGTTTGATGTTCATTTTATATGCCTCCTTAATATTAAATACCACTTTGTTAGCACTCGATATCATTGAGTGCTAATGCTATTCTACTCATTTTTATTGTATAAATCAAATGTGATTATGAGGAATTATTTGCCATAATATTCATTTATATTCAAATATTTCAAAAATATTTTAAAATACTCAAATTTTCTTGTGTTTGTGCAAAAACATAAAAACAGGGCACTTCTGTGCCCCGCAAGTATTAATCATGGTTTATGCTGCATACAGACTGAGCCGATATGCCCTCCTTGCGCCCCTCAAAGCCCAGTCGCTCAGTGGTGGTTGCCTTAACGCTGACTCTGTCAATCGGGAGGTTCAGAGCGGAGGCTATGTTTGAGCGCATGTTTTCTATATAAGGCGCAAGTTTCGGGGCTTGCGCAATCACAATTGAGTCAATATTTACAACAGAATAGCCATTGTCTTTAAGCAGTGTTCCAACGTGTTTGAGAAGCTTAATGCTGTCTGCACCGCTGTATTCGGGGTCGGTGTCCGGAAAGTGCTTCCCTATGTCGCCCAGGGCGGCTGCTCCCAACAGGGCGTCCATAATCGCATGAACCAGCACGTCTGCATCGCTGTGCCCCAGAAGCCCCAGGGGGTGCTCTATAGTAACTCCTCCGAGAATAAGCTTCCTGTTTTCGGTTAACTTATGTACGTCATACCCAATTCCAACTCGTGTTTCCATATTAGCCTCCGATTGAATTTTCAAGAATTTTTTCGCCTATGACAACATCCTCGGGCGTGGTAATTTTGATGTTGTTGTAGTCCCCCTCAATCACCTTGATTTTTTCGTTCGTAACCGCCTCCGCAACGGCGCAGTCATCCGTGACGGAAATTCCCTTGCTATCCGCCTCAAGATGGGCTTTCATAATCAGCCCGAACTTAAAGCCCTGAGGGGTCTGTATCGAGATAAGGCTGCTCCTGTCGGGTGTGTTTACTATTATTCCCTCATCGTCCACCTGCTTTATGGTATCCTTTGGAGGAACGCCCACAGCTGCCGCCTTATACTTGCCGCTGTTTAGTGCGCCTATCACGGCCAAAATATGCTCCTTATGTATGAACGGTCTTGCGCCGTCATGGATAAGTATATTGTCATTATCCGACAAGCTCTGAGCCTTTAGTCCGCACAGGACGGATTCTTGCCTGGTATCGCCGCCTTTTATGACCGATGTAACTTTTGGAATTTTGTACTCATTAATATAATTCAGCATGGTCTCAATATCGCATTCGCGGGTCACAACGGTTATTGAATGAATTTCGGGCAGACCGCTAAAGGCTTTCAGGGTTCTCACAATAACCGGGATGTTATTAAGGCAAATAAACTGCTTGTTTTGACCGGTTCCCATGCGGGTGCTGTTGCCTGCTGCAACGATTATTACGGAATTCATATGGGGCTCCTTTCGGATGTTACTTATGAAATCTTGCTCATAAGAATTTTTTCAATATCGGAGTAGGACGAATTTTTTGACATAATCAGCTCTGAAATCAGAATGTTCTTTGCATTATTCAGCATTTTCCTCTCTGCGTTGGACAAGCTTTTCTTTCTGTCTCGAAGAATGAGGGTTTTGGTGATTTTGGCAACCTCAAACAGGTTTCCGTCTTTCAGCTTTTCCAGGTTGTCGTGGTACCGCTTGCTCCAGTTTTCGTCCTCCACACAGGTGCAGCTTTCAAAATCCTCAATAACCTCGTTTGCCTCTTTTTCGGAAACGATATACCGTATTCCCATTTTGTCAATATTCGAGACGGGAATTTTTATTTCCAGCTCTCCTACGCATGGCTTTAGCACGTAATAGCTGTGCTCCTCGCCGAGAATTTTTTCCTGTTCCACGCATTTTATTATACCTGCTCCGTGCATAGGATAAACTACCTTATCGCCTATATGAAACATAATAAACATCACCTTTCCAAATGCGGCACATTCCGCCGCGAAACGTATTATACGTTATACTTCTCAAAACTTTAACAAATGTTCTCCGTGTTAACAAGAGAACCGCCGATTTTTAGGAACAAAGGTTATATCTAAAATGCGCGTGGGTAACAGAAATACTTATCTTAAAATATCATTAATAATTTGCTGTATATTTGAGTATTGACAAACTTCAATGTTTTTAAACTTTGCCGCCCTTTTACCGATGTAGGGAACGGCAATTTTTTTAAAGCCCATTTTTTCAGCCTCGATTATCCTGCTTTCCAAGTAGCTCACCGACCGAATTTCTCCGGTCAGTCCAACCTCGCCGACGGCAACAAGATCATCGGGGAGAGGTCGGTTTTTAAATCCCGAAGCCAGGGATAAAATCACCGCCAGGTCAATTGCAGGTTCAACCATTTTCAGACCTCCCACCACGTTTATATAGACGTCGTGAGAGGACAGGTGCATACCCGCCCGCTTTTCCAGAATTGCCATAAGCATCATAGCGCGGTTAAAATCAACGCCTGCAGTCATGCGCCGCGGGTTACCGAAAGCGGTGGGCGTGGCAAGGGCTTGGATTTCGGCAAGCACGGGGCGGGTTCCCTCCATGGTGCAGACTATACAGCTTCCCGGAACGCCCTGGGGTCTGCCCGACAGCATGGCGGAGGAGGGATTCTTAATCTCGGTCAGCCCCGAGGAGTTCATTTCAAACACGCCGATTTCGTTTGTGGAGCCGAACCTGTTTTTAATCGCCCTGATAATTCTGTAGGCACGGTTTTGGTCGCCCTCGAAGTACAGCACGCAGTCAACAATGTGTTCCAAAACCTTGGGGCCTGCAATAGAGCCCTCCTTGGTAACGTGCCCCACCAAAAAGGTGGCAATCGAATATGTCTTTGCGACACGCATAAGAGTTGAAGCGACCTCGCGGATTTGGGAAACGCTGCCCGGGGCGGAATTGACGTTCGGGTTAAACATGGTTTGAACCGAGTCGATAACAAGCAAATCGGGCTTTTCCCGTGAAATCCGTTCCAGAATATTTTCCATATTTGTTTCGGAATAAATTTTAAGGTTGTCGCCTTCTACCCCCAGCCTGTCCGCACGCAGCTTGATTTGACGCAGCGATTCCTCACCCGAAACATAGAGAACCTTTTGGGTTTGCCCTATGTGGCGGCATATTTGCAGGAGGATTGTGGATTTACCTATGCCCGGGTCGCCTCCCAAGAGAATAAGAGAGCCTGCCACAAGTCCGCCGCCCAAAACGCGGTCAAACTCCGAAAGCCCGGTGCCCGTCCTTAATTCATCATCGGTGGAAATGTCTTTAAGCCTTTTGGGCTCAGACTCTTCACCAATACTTGCGAGAGAGTCAATGGCGCCGGATTTAATTCCGTGCCGCTGAGATTTGCCTGCGGGTTGTCCGGTAAAAACTGTTTCCTCCTTAACAGTGCCCCAGGAATTGCACGCCGTGCACTTTCCCATCCATTTGGGATACTCGTTACCGCACTCTGTGCAGACAAAAACCGTTTTGCTTTTCATATTGCTTTCTTCCTTGTTTCAATAGTTATTTCCAAAGATTAGTATATCACAAATAAAAAAATTTGTCCAATTATTTTTTGTTTATTTTACGGATATTGACATAATAGCTATGTTATGGTAGTATTATTTGAGTAGTAAAAAGGAAATATGTTATGGAATATATAAAAAAGATTTTAGAAAGTATATTGACTTCACTGTACCAGGAGTTCAACGCCGCCTTGGTCTGTGCCGTGCTATTTATGTTTGTTTATGTCTGCATAAAAGAGAACGGTTTTAAGAAAACCTGCCGCTTTTGGTATCATAGGTTTAGGGAGAGCAAGGAGTTCAGGCGGGTTTTCTATCTGGCATTTTATTCCTTTATGATTTTGTTCAGAACGCTGCTTTGCAGGGCGTTTTTCTCAAATCCGCTGCAAAATATTATGGGCGTATGGGGGCTTGAGCATAATAATGCGCCTTATACCGAGGGGATAGAAAATTTCATACTGTTTGTACCGTTTACATGTTTGCTGTTTTGGGCGTTCAGAAACAAGATTTTTAAAGACGGAAAAATTAGATTTTTAAGTTTGATAGTTAAATCCATAGTAATCTCTTTTTTGGTGTCATTGGGGATTGAAACAACGCAGCTGTTGTTTAAGCTGGGAACCTTCCAGCTTGCGGATTTGTGCTTTAACACCTGCGGGGGAATGCTGGGCGGTATAATATATTATTTATTATCGATTTTAAAAAATAAAAGGAAAAGATAAGCCGTACCGAAATGGTGCGGCTTATTCAATAACTCCGTGCTTAATCAAATGTTCCTTTATTTTTTGGAAGCTGATGTTGCTAAGAACATGTTCGATTTTGCAGCTGTCCTCGTACGCCGTCTTTTCGTCAACGCCCAAAGCTATAAGACATTTAGCCACAACCTGATGCCGTTCGTATATTTTTTCCGCAATCTCAAGACCCTTATCGGTCAGGGTAATACCGCCGTTTTCGTCCATAACAATATAGCCCTCCTCGCGAAAGGACTTCATAGCAACAGACACGCTGGGTTTGGTAAAATTAAGTTCGTTGGCAATGTCAATACTGCGAACGTAACCCCGACTGTTTTTTATCATAAGGATTGCTTCAAGATAATTTTCTGCCGACTCCTTAATTTTCATGATAAGCTGACCTCACATTTGTATAAATTCTGTCCAAATTATAGCATAGAATAATTTTTTTGTCAATCATACATAATTTAGATTTTATTTTGTTTTTAAATATTGATTTTTCCTCTGCCGTTATGTTAAAATATCAGATAGAAAACCGAAAGGAGAAAAGAAAATGAAAAGAACAAAACCAATTGTAGTTTTACTGGTTCTGGCAATGTCGGTAATGGTGTCGGCTTGTTCTCAAAAAGAAGCGGGAGTAAACTATTCGGAGCAGGAAAACTGGGCGTACTGTAACGAAAATGAAACCGACAAAAGTGCAGATATATTTTTTGTTGCGCCGACGGTGTATTCGGGAGATGAAAGTACGTTTAACATGCCCCTCGATGACGAAAAGGCAAAGCAGTCCTTTTTGGGCTCTATAAACATGGAAAAGGGAATATATGACGGGGACGCCCGCATGTTTGCCCCCTACTACAGGCAGGCGGGGCTTAACGTGTATAAAATGACTGCCGACGAGGCAGAGCCCTACTTAACGTCTGCATACGAAGACGTTAAGGCTGCCTTTTCATATTACATGGATAACTACAACAACGGCAGACCCATTGTGCTTGCGGGATTTTCTCAGGGAGCGGACATGTGCATTCGCTTGATGAAGGATTATTTTAACGAGGGCGAGGCAAAAGAGCTTTTGGTGGCTTGCTACGATATTGGTTGGAGGATTACCCAAGAGGAGCTTGACGAGTATCCCGGTCTGAAATTCGCCGAGGGCGAGGATGACACAGGTGTTATAGTTGCCTTTAACAGCGAGGCGGAGGATGTTAAAGAGTCGCTTCTCATTCCCGAGGGGGTCAAGACTCTGGCGATCAATCCTCTCAACTGGACAACAGACGGAACCCCTGCCGACAAGAGCATGAACCTTGGCGCATGCTTTACAAATTACAGCGGAGAGATTAAGAGCGAAATTTCTAATCTGACAGGCGCATACATAGATGACGTTAGGGGAGCTTTGAAGGTGACGGACGTGACTTCCGAGGAATATCCTCCCGGGCTCGATATATTTGAGGATGGAGTTTACCATCTGTATGACTACCAATTCTTCTACAGGAATTTGGAAGAGAACGTAAACGCGCGTATTAACGCTTTTGTGAATAAATAAAACTGCGCTGTTATTGACAAGGAAGCTGAGATACAATATAATTAGCCTATGCTTACCATAAAAGAAACAATAATTGTTGAAGGAAAATTTGATAAAGAGCGGGTAAAGCAAGTGTGCAGCGCCCCTGTTATATGCACCGAGGGTTTTCGGATTTTCAAGTCAAAGGAAATGCTTAAAACAATCAGAAGCCTTGCGGAAACCACCGGTATAATTGTCCTTACCGACAGTGACGGAGCGGGATTTAAAATCAGGAATTATATTAAAACCTGCGTCGGGGGCAGAGGAAACGTAAAGCATGCTTATATTCCCACGGTCCGCGGCAAGGAAAGGCGAAAGGACAAGCCCGGCAAAGAGGGGATTTTAGGCGTTGAGGGAATGGAGGACGCTGTTCTGGAGGAGATTATTAAAAAGGTCTCAACTCCTTGCGCCGAAAAGTCTGCTTTGACAAAGGCGGAGCTTTTCAGAGACGGGCTGTCGGGAAAAGATGACAGCCGCGAAAGGCGGCTTAAAGTGCTGGGAAGATTAAATCTCCCATTAAGACTGTCGCCCAATGCCATGGTGGACATTATCAATAAAGCAGGGCTGTACGACAGCTACAAGACCGCTGTGTACGAACTAAGCGGGTTGGAGGAAAACGAGAATGATTGATATGATTAAGGCAGAGGTGGAAAGAGCGCTGCCGAAAGCGATTGAATTGAGACATAAAATACACCGCAGCCCCGAACTGTCCTTTGAGGAGTTTGAAACTTCAAAAACCGTGTGCGGGCTTCTTGAGGAGCTGGGCATTGAATATAAGGCGGGAATTGCGGGGACGGGAGTTCTCGGAATAATCCGGGGAGAAAAGCAGCAGGGCGGCAAATCAAAGACCGTTTTAATAAGAGGGGATATGGACGCCCTGCCGGTATGTGAAAATTCGGGGGTGGGATTTACCTCGGAAAAGAGAGGAGTTATGCACGCCTGCGGTCATGATATGCACACCTCGGTTCTGCTGTGCTGCGCCATGGTTTTGAGCCGAATGCGGGATAAGTTTTCAGGCTGCGTAAAGCTCATGTTTCAGCCGGGAGAGGAAACAAGCGGCGGAGCCAAGCCTATGATTGATTTGGGCGTGCTGAAAAATCCCCATGTGGACAGTTGCGTTGCCCTGCATGTTGAGCCGTCTCTGAATGTGGGTCAGGCGAGATTTAAAGCAGGCGCGGCGTATGCCTGCCCCGATGAGTTTTATATAAAGATAAAGGGCAGAGGAGGTCATGCGGCGGCTCCCCATGAGAGTATTGACCCCGTATTGATTGCTTCTCAGGTTGTGTGCACCCTTCAAACAATTGTTTCAAGGATTGCAAATCCTCTGAATCCCATGGTGGTTTCCGTTTGTTCGATTAATGGCGGCGAGGCGTACAATGTTATTCCCGACGAGGTTGAACTTAAGGGCACTGCCCGCTCCTTCAGCAATGAGGACAGAAATATGCTGGAGGAAAAAATTGAGCTTGCCGTAAAGCAGGCTTGCGGAATGTACGGAGCGGATTACGAATACAAGTTTGACAGACTGTTCCCCCCGTTGATAAATAATGAAAAAACTATTATGAGTCTTAAAAGCTCGGCGGAAAAGTACCTTGCTTCGGAAAATGTAATCTACGGCGGAGACTTGACAATGGCAGGGGAGGACTTTTCTTACCTGACAGAAGAGGTGGAGGAGTCCGCCTTGTTCTGGTTGGGAAGCACGCCGATCGGCGCCGAAAAGCACCCGCTGCACAGCGATAAGCTCGTGGTTGACGATGAGTGCTTAAGGTACGGAACCGAGATATTCGTTGACTATGTTCTAAACTATTTAAATGATTGAATTAGAGCCTATCCTGCGTTGTGTTCTTGTAATAGGGGCACATCGTGGGGTTGGCTGTTGTTTTTATCGGGGAGGCGCGCATAACCGTTTTTAATGCGCACTTCCCGTCATTCATATAAACGCAGCTTGCCACTGCGCAATTAATGTTCGACATATTTATCACCCCATAATATTTTGGACACGAAATATTTTATTATTCAAAATTCAGATAAGGAGCTTATGTGCCATGCCGATAATTGTTGACAGAAATATGGATTACCGAATTTTACAAAACATAAAAAACAGGTTTCCGCAAAAGAATATAATTAAATCATATCGGTTGAGCACGGTAAGCGGTTCTCTTGCCACTCATCCCGATATACAAATTCATTATTTAAATTGGGACACCGCCGTTTGCGCTCCGGAATGTTATGAGTATTACAAATCTGAGCTGAGCGCGCACGGCGTTAGCGTTATCAGGGGCGCGACCGACCCGGGAAACACTTATCCTGACGATATAGCATACAATGTAGCAAGGGCGGGAAATTATGTTATTGCAAATTTGCGGTATACCGACCCTGAAATTATTAAATACTATAAAGGCTGCGGATATGAATTTTTAAACACAAGGCAGGGCTACGCCAAGTGCAACACATGTATCGCAGACGACAGAACCGTGATAACCGAGGATATGAATATTTTTAGGTTGATATCCGGCTTAGAGGGCTTTAGGGCTATGAAGCTTGAATGCGGTTCTGTCCGCCTTGATGGATTTCCCTACGGATTTATAGGGGGCGCAAGCGGTCTTGTGGATGGAGTTTTGGTGTTCTGCGGAAAGCCAAGGGGCACTAAAATAACGGATTTTTTAATTAAGAACAGGATTGAATACTTTTTCGGTTCGGAGAACGAACTGATTGACTATGGGAGTATTATTTGTCGGAGGTGACGATTTTGAATATTGCCGGAATAGAAGAAATACCGGAGACAGACAACGCCGAAGTGGATTGTCTCGAAATAGAGGACGACGGAATATCGGTTGACAGCGCCGAGCTTGTGGCAAACTGGCTTGTTGCAAAATACCGCTCCAAGTTGATTTACAGCTGTATCGACGACGTGTTCGGAGAAATCGACGAAGAGGAGCGCAATGCGGTTTTCAGCCGCGTCTGCGATATAATAAGCGGAAGATACAGCGTAGAGCACTTAGAGTATATAAAAAGAAAGATAATAGAGTTTTTTGAAAGCGACAAAAAAATGAACATAGACGGCTTTGTGAGCTTTAGACTGAAATCATACAAAGATGAGCTGAGGATTTTGGTTGAAGAGTGCGGTTGCGACATGCTTGCCGACAGAAACTATAATAACGGCGAATATCTGGAGCTGTTGGAAATAATCGACTTTTTGCTTGATATGGAGGATATTTTTTATCGGTAATGGGCGGCGGTCTGAACGGCCGCCCTTTTTTACGGATTTTTGACTGTAAATTACCTTTTTAAAAATTTTTCTAAAAATTACGTTTTTGTATTGCAATATTTGTTTAAAAATGATATAATCGTCCTCATAGTATGATTTTATGAGGAGGAATGTTTATGTTAAGCAGTACAGCAGTTAATCTTGTGATTTTGGCGCTGTACGTATGCCTCATGGTGACGCTCGGCATTTATAGCGTGAAGCACACCAAGACGGTTGACGGATTTCTGCTGGGCGGCAGAGGTATGGGACCGTGGCTGTCGGCGTTTGCCTACGGAACCTCGTTCTTCTCCGCCGTTATCTTTATCGGATACGCGGGAAAGAACGGTTGGAACTTGGGTGTTTCATCAGTTTGGATCGGTATAGGCAACGCCGTAATCGGCTGTCTCTTGTCCTGGCTTGTTCTTGCAAAGAGGACAAGGTCTATGACCAGGAAGCTGAACAGCAGGACGATGCCTGAGTATTTCGGTTCAAGGTATGGCGACGGGGGCATGAAAATTTTCTGCGCTCTTGTTATCTTCGTTTTCCTGACCCCGTATGCCGCGTCGGTTTATATGGGGCTGAGCTACTTATTTGCAGCTGTTTTCCCGGCTATAGACTACATATGGTGGATGATTATTATGGCGGTGCTGACGGCGCTTTACCTGTCTCTGGGAGGATATGTGGCAACGGTGCTCACTGATTTTGTACAGGGAATTATTATGATAGTCGGCATTGTGTTCGTTGTGTATTTCGTTATGGCAAACGATGTGGTTGGCGGCCTTAAAAACGGCATGGAGAGCTTGTCGCAAATTCCCGAGGTGGGAGAGGATATAACGGCTCCCTTTGCAGGTAAAAATTGGTTTAGCCTGCTGTCCCTCGTTGTTTTGACAAGCCTTGGAACCTGGGGTCTGCCGCAGATGGTACATAAGTTCTATACGGTCAAAGATGAAAAGTCAATTAAGCAAGCTGCTATAATTTCGACCCTGTTTGCCCTGCTGATAGGCGGCAGCGCATACTTTATCGGCGCTTTCGCCCGTTTGTTCCTTAACAATCAGGTTCCTGCCGAGGGGTTTGACGCGGTTATGCCAATGATGCTCAACAAGGCGCTTCCCTCTGTTATGATGGGAATACTATTGGTGCTTATTCTTTCGGCGTCAATGTCAACTCTCTCATCGGTTGTTATGACCTCCAGCAGTTCAATCTCAATCGATTTGGTAAAGGGAAAGCTGGCTCCCAACATGTCGGATAAGGACACTGTGGGGCTAATGAGAATACTCTGCGTGGTGTTCGTCGGTCTGTCATTTGCCATTGCGGCGTTTAAGCCAAAAGAGATTATCACGCTTATGTCGTTCTCATGGGGAACCCTGGCGGGTACGTTTTTAGGCCCGTACGTTTGGGGACTGTATTCAAAAAAGACAACCCGTATCGGGGCGTGGGCGGGCATGATTTTGGGATTTTTAACATCCATTGTGCCGGCTGTTGTTTCGGGTTTTAACGCCCAGTATGCGCCTACATTCGGCATGATTGCCATGATAGTATCACTGATAATCACACCGCTTGTAAGCAAGTATACGCCAAAATATGATTCGGAATTTTTAAAGGGGATATTTGATTAATGATAAAGATTTGGGATAAAGAAATTGAATGTGCTTCAAACCACAAGACAATAGAAGAAATTCAGCTTGAAAGATTAAAATACATGGTTCAAAAGTCATACGACAAGGTTCCGTTTTACAGGAAGAAGTTTGACGAAATGGGGCTTAAGCCGAGCATGATCGGATCTCTTGACGACTTGAAAAACCTGCCTTTTACAACAAAGGATGATATGCGGGACAACTATCCCTTCGGGCTGTTTGCGGAGCCAATGAAGAATGTTGTCCGCGTCCATGCGTCCTCGGGCACAACGGGCAAGCCGGTTGTGGCAGGATATACAAGGAAGGATCTTGACACATGGTCGGAGGCAATCGCAAGAATTGTTACGGCGGCGGGAATTGACGACACCGATATTGTTCAGATTTCTTTCGGATACGGCTTGTTCACCGGCGGCTTTGGGCTTCATTACGGAATTGAGCGCGTGGGAGCTACAATCGTGCCCATGTCCAGCGGAAATACTCAGCGGCAGCTTATGCTCATGGAGGACTTTGGTGTCACCGGCTTGGTGGCAACCCCGTCGTATGCTACATATTTGGCAGAGGTTATTAAGGAAAAGGAGCTTGCGAGCAGGCTGAAGCTGAAATACGGTTTGTTTGGTTCGGAGGCTATGAGCGAGCAGATGAGAAGCAGCCTTGAGACATCTTTGGGAATGCTTGTAACCTCTAACTACGGTTTGACAGAGGTTATGGGCCCCGGCGTTTCGGGAGAATGCGTTTACAAGTGCGGCGAGCATATAAATGAGGACATGTTTATTGTTGAAATAATCAACCCTGAGACAGGGGAGGTTCTGCCCTACGGCGAGACGGGAGAGGTTGTTATTACAACTCTCACAAAAGAGGCAATGCCTGTTTTGAGGTACAGAACCCGCGATATTTCATATCTCATACCCGAGCCCTGCAAGTGCGGCAGAACATCAATGCGTCTTGCTCCCATTCAGGGCAGAACAGACGATATGATTAAGATTAAGGGTGTCAATCTGTTCCCGTCGGAAATTGAAAGCGTTGTGCTTGAGTTCCCTCAGGTCAGCCCCAATTATCAGCTGATTTTAAGACGGGAAAATATGCTTGATACCCTGGAAATAGTGGTAGAGCTTGTGGACGGTTCTCTCCTTGAAAAGTACTCGGAGATTGAAAAGCTGGAAAAGACCATGAAGGAGCGGCTTCACAGCGTACTGGGTCTCCGTGCGAAGTTGAGGCTTGCTGAGCCTAAGTCCATTGAGAGAACTACCGGAAAGGCAAAGAGAATTATAGATTTGAGAAATGCAGAATAGACTTGATGTTTCAAGTACATAGGAGGTTTTAAACATGAGTAAGAAATTAATGCTTGGCAACGAGGCTGTTGCCCGCGGTCTTTACGAGTGCGGCGTGAAAGTCTCTTCGGCATATCCGGGAACGCCGAGCACGGAAATATCGGAATATGCGGCAAAGTACGACGAGGTGTATGCCGAGTGGGCGCCAAATGAGAAGGTTGCCCTTGAGGTTGCTATCGGCGCGTCTGTAGGCGGCGCCCGCGCCTTTTGCGCAATGAAGCACGTCGGCTTGAACGTTGCGGCGGATCCTTTGTTTACCGTTGCATATACAGGGGTAAACGGCGGTCTTGTAATCGGGGTTGCGGACGACCCCAGTATGCACTCCTCTCAGAATGAGCAGGACAGCAGGAACTACGCCAAGGCGTCCAAGGTTCCCATGATTGAGCCCTCGGACAGCAGCGAGTGCAAGGAGTTCATAAAGGTTGCCTACGAAATGAGCGAGGAATTTGACGCGCCTGTTTTGTTCAGGCTTTCCACAAGAGTTGCTCACTCTCAGAGTATTGTGGAGCTCTCCGACAGACAGGAGGTCGCGCTTAAAGACTACACGGCGGACATAGCAAAGTATGTTATGATGCCGGGCAACGCCATAAAGAAGCACCCTGAGGTTGAGGAAAAGCTTAATAAGCTTGCCGAGTATGCCGAGACAACTCCGCTCAACAGAGTTGAGTACGGCGACAAAAAAATCGGTATTATTACAAGCGGAATGTGCTATAATTACGTGAAAGAGGCTTTCGGCGACAGCGTTTCCGTACTCAAGCTGGGTATGACCTATCCTATGCCCAAAAAGCTGATTGAGGACTTTGCGGCACAGGTTGAGACAGTTTATGTTGTTGAGGAGCTTGACCCGTTTATCGAGGAGCACTGCCGAAATATGGGCATAAAGGTTATCGGTAAAGAGCTGTTCCCCATGTGCTATGAATTTTCCACAAGACAGATAAAGGAATTGATAACAGGTGAAAAGGGAGCGGATTTTGACACGGTGGAAGAAGAGGTTCCCATGCGTCCTCCGGTTTTGTGTCCCGGCTGCCCTCACAGGGGTATCTTCTACGTGCTGAAAAAGATGGGCGTTAATGTCTGCGGTGATATAGGCTGCTACACTCTGGGAGCAGTGGCTCCCTTGCAGTCAATTCACTCTGTTGTCTGTATGGGCGCAAGCATAGGCATGTCCTTCGGCATGTCTCTTGCAAGAGGCGAGGAATTTGCAAAGAACACGGTTGCCGTTCTCGGTGATTCAACCTTTATACACAGCGGCATCACAGGGCTTATTGAGGTTGTGTACAACAAGGGCATTAACACCGTTTTGGTTTTGGATAATTCCATAACGGGTATGACAGGTCATCAGGACAACCCCACAACAGGCAAGACCCTAAAGGGAGAAGCTACCAAGCAGGTGGACTTAGAATTGCTCGGCAAGGCTGTGGGAATTGACAGAGTTGTTATTATCGACCCCTTTGATTTAAAGCAGTGCGAAGCCGTCCTTAAGGAGGAGCTTGCGGCGGAGGAACCGTCATTGGTAATTGTTCAGAGACCCTGCGCTTTGCTTAAGAGCGTGAAGTTCCCCGGTCCCATAGCTATTGACAACGAAAAGTGCAAAAAGTGCAAAATGTGCATGAAACTGGGCTGCCCGGCAATTGTTGACAGGGGCGACTATATGGAAATTGACAAAACACTGTGCGTGGGCTGCGGACTGTGTCAAAATGTGTGCGGCTTCGGCGCTATCGGTTAGGAGGATATGAAATGAGTAAAAACAACGGTTTATCAATAATGATTGTGGGCGTAGGCGGACAAGGCACGCTGCTTGCAAGCCGTATCCTCGGTAATATGCTGGTCAGCGAGGGTTATGATGTTAAGGTGTCCGAGGTGCACGGTATGTCTCAGCGAGGCGGCAGCGTTGTTACATATGTTAAGTTCGGCGACAAGGTGCAGTCTCCGATCATCGACCATGGCGAGGCGGATATTATCCTTGCCTTTGAGGAGCTTGAGGCGTACAGATACCTGCCATATTTGAAAAAGGGCGGCAAGATAATCTGCAATTCTCAGAATATCGACCCTATGCCAGTAATAATCGGCGCAAAGGAGTACCCAAAAGATATTGTTGAAAAGATTAAGGAGAAAAACGTTGAAATAATTTCGGTGGACGCAGACAAATTGGCGTTTGAGGCGGGCAATATTAAGACGGTAAACGTGGCGTTGATCGGCGTAATGTCATCTCAGACCGATATACCCGAGGAGGTTTGGCTGTCTGCCATTAAGTTAACCGTTCCGCCTAAGGTTGTTGACGTAAATTTAAAGGCGTTTGAACTCGGGCGCAATTATTAAAAATAATCAAGGAGGAAGTAACAATGTATGTAAAGCAAATTTCTGTGTTTATGGAAAACCGCCCCGGCAGACTTGCGGAGATAACAAAGGTTCTGTCACATAACGGTATTGACATCAGGGCAATAAACATTGCCGATACAACCGATTTCGGCATTCTGAGAATGATTGTAAACGATGAGGTTAAGGCGGAGCAGGTGCTCAGAAGCAATGACATGACAGCCAATGTCTCAAACGTAATCGCAATCTCCATTGACGACAGCGTCGGCGCATTCAGCAGGGTTATTGAGCTTTTAAAGGATAGGGACATCAGTATTGAGTACATCTATTCCTTTATCGGCGAGAAGTCCAGCAAGGCGGTTATCGTGTTAAAGACAAGCGATCTTGACTTATCAATCGAAACACTTAAGAGCAACGGCGTGATTGTTCTTTCGAAAGAGGAAGTGAACAACTTAGATTATGCAGAATAATTCACTGGAGTTTTTAAAGCGGGAGTTTGGCATTAAGACCTCCGTTTTGGAAATATACAAATCTGTTTCCGAGAGCCTGAGGGGCAGGTTCTCGGAGATAGACGATGTTGCTGCGTACAACCAGGCAAAGGTTTTAAAGGCTTTTCAGGAAAACAGAATATCCTATGCTCATTTCGGCGAAACAACGGGGTACGGATATGACGATATGGGCAGAGACGCCCTTGATAAGGTATATGCGGACATTTTGGGAGCGGAGGACGCAATGGTGAGACATAACATTGTTTCGGGCACCCAGGCTATTTCTGCGTGCCTGTTCGGCGTTTTGCGCCCGGGAGATGTTTTGGCGTCTGTTGTGGGAGCACCCTATGACACAATGGAGGAGGTTATCGGAATCAGGGAGGGAGAGCACAGCGATATGGGCTCTCTCAAGGATTTCGGCGTGGAATACAGGCAGGTAGATTTGGTTGACGGCGAATTTGTTGACTATAACGGAATTGAAAGTCTGCTTAAAGCCGAGAAAATCAAGGCGGTGCTTATTCAGCGCTCCCGCGGCTATGACTGGAGAGATTCTCTGACGGTTGCAGAAATCGGAAAAATAATCAGTCTTGTTAAAACTGTCAGCCCATCAACCCTGTGTATTGTGGATAACTGCTACGGTATTTTTGTTGAAACCAAGGAGCCTACAGAGGTTGGAGCCGATTTAATTGTTGGCTCTCTTATAAAGAACGCCGGCGGAAGCCTTGCTCTCAGCGGAGGCTATATTGCAGGTACAAAAGAGTGCGTCAGACGGGTCGGCTATAGGCTGACCGCTCCGGGGCTGGGCAAGCATGTGGGCGCGAGTCTGGGCATGAACAGGAATATGTATCAGGGTCTGTTTTTCGCCCCTCACGTGGTCGGGGAGAGTATAAAGACCGCAGTCTTGTGCGCGGCGATTTTTGAGCGGCTGGGCTTTGAGGTATGCCCTGCGGCAGACGCTGAGCGAAGCGATATAATTCAGGCTGTTAAGTTCGGCAGCGGGGAAAACGTAATAAAATTCTGCCAGGCGATCCAGAAAGGCTCGCCTATAGACAGCTACGTAACACCTGAACCCTGGGATATGCCGGGTTATGACGACCCGGTAATAATGGCGGCGGGAGCCTTTGTTCAGGGAGCCTCCATAGAGCTGTCGGCAGACGCCCCGATTTGCGAGCCATACATTGCCTATATGCAGGGCGGGGTTATTTACGACAGTGCGAAAGTCGGAATTTTAAAGGCTGCCTGCGAATTTGTTGATTAGAGCAGATTAAGGAAGTGATATGATATGGCAAAGGAGTGCGTTCTGTACGACAGGATTTGCAACGACTGCGGAGAGTGCTTGTATTGCGACTTGAACCCGCTTAAAATGTGCGACAACTGCGGCAAATGCCTTGAAACGGGCAAGGATTATCGTGAAATAAAGATTGACAGCGTTATCACCTCGGAGAAGTACGAGTCTCACCGTCATCACCATGACCATGACTGCGGCTGCGGCCATCATCACGAGTAATATAAAGCGGCACAGATTTAACTCTGCGCCGCTTTGTTTAGTTTGCAGAGTTTATATCGTTAAACTCTGTGTGTGAAATAAATTGCCATAAAATCGGGTTTACGACCTTTTTATGCCCTTTAGCCCTGCTGATTTGCAATGTCCTGCTCATACTTTTGGATCATCTTCTTTACCATCTGGCCGCCGATGCTTCCTGCCTGTCTTGATGTCAGGTCGCCGTTATAGCCCTTGTTTAAAGTAACGCCTACCTCTGACGCCGCCTCCATTTTGAACTGATCCATAGCTGCCTTTGCCTGGGGAACTACCAGGTTGTTTGAAGAATTATTTGAATTTGCCATTTTATTTTCACTCCTTATTCTTTCTGTTTTGTGTTGCAATAGTATTTTGTGATTTTAGTCTGTTTGTTATACAAGTAATTTATGGGTACGCTGCCGGAACAGACTCTGCCGTGTTACTTTTTCTATTTAGCCGAAAGTCTTATGATCTTTGGCGAGCTTTCCATCTTTTATAAAGTCTCTTCTAATCTGCACTCAGATTTAAATCTGAAATACAATCGAGCTTTTTCAACAAACTTTATCACATACACACATTATTCCCCGAAAAATTTTAAATTATTAAAAAAGCGCCTGTAAATGTTTTCTATCGAGTGTTAAACAATTTGTGGTGCAAAACCGAAATTTAATCGGAATATGTCACTTAATCAGTAAAAATTTTTAAATATTTTACATAATAGGTATTGCACAAAATTATTAGTTATGGTAGAATAAATTTAGTAAAATTAATTAGTTTTAATAAATCAAAGGAGTAAAAGTTATGAAAAAGAATGTAACGTTTAATTATCGGAGAGCCTTAAGCTTTTTCTCCCAGGAGGAAATTGACAACATGCAGCCCCAGATTGAGGCTGTGGACAAGGTTTTGATGAACAAGACCGGTGCGGGCAATGATTTTTTGGGCTGGATTGACCTTCCTGTTGACTATGACAAGGAAGAGTTTGCCAGAATTAAGGCCGCTGCGGAAAAGATCAGAAATGATAGTGACGTGCTGTTGGTTGTTGGTATAGGCGGTTCATATCTGGGCGCAAAGGCTGCTTGTGATTTTCTCGGCGGACCTTTCTACAACATGAACCAAAAGCCCCAGATTATTTTCTGCGGAAACAACATCAGCCCCAATTACCTGAACGACATTTTAAAGGCTATTGAGGGTAAAGATATTTCCGTAAATATTATCTCCAAGTCGGGAACAACCACCGAGCCCGCTATTGCTTTCAGAATTTTAAAGAACTATGTTGAGGAGAAGTACGGCAAGGAGGAAGCTAAGTCACGTATCTACGCTACAACAGACAAGGCAAGAGGCGCTCTTAAAAACCTTGCCGATGAGGAGGGCTATGAGACGTTCGTTGTTCCTGACGATGTAGGCGGCAGATATTCTGTTTTGACAGCTGTCGGTCTGCTCCCCATTGCTGTTTCGGGCGCTGATATTGACGCTATGATGCAGGGTGCTGCTGACGCAAGAGAGATGTACTCAAAGCCCTGCCTTAAGGAAAATGAGTGCTATCAGTATGCGGCAATCAGAAACATTCTTCTGCAAAAGGGCAAGACAATTGAGATGCTGGTAAACTATGAGCCTGAGCTTCAGTACTTCATTGAGTGGTGGAAGCAGCTTTACGGCGAGAGCGAGGGCAAGGATAAGAAGGGTATCTTCCCTGCAGGCGCGTCGTTCTCAACAGATTTGCACTCTATGGGTCAGTACATTCAGGACGGCAGGAGACAGCTCTTTGAGACGGTTCTCTACGTTAAGAATTCAAAGTCCGACATTGAGATGACTATTGACAAGGACAATGTTGACGGTCTTAATTTCCTTGCAGGAAAGACCATGGATTTTGTAAACAAAAAGGCTTTTGAGGGTACGCTTCTTGCTCACACAGACGGCGGAGTTCCCAACCTCATTGTTGAGCTTGAGTCTCTTGACGAGTACACCTTCGGTCAGCTTGTATACTTCTTTGAGAAAGCATGCGGCATTAGCGGCTATCTGCTGGGCGTAAATCCCTTTAACCAGCCGGGCGTTGAGAGCTATAAGAAGAACATGTTCGCACTGCTGGGCAAGCCCGGATATGAGGCAGACAAGGAAGCTCTTGAAGCAAGATTAAAATAATTTTAATTTTTCTAAAAAACACTTGTATATTTTGAGTAACTGTGTTAGAATAACTTAAAACGTTAAATGTTTTAGCTGTTTAAATTTTTATTAGCAGAAAGGCGGTAATTATTATGATTAAAATACATATCGGATTAAAGGGCAGCGGTAAGACAAAGAAGCTTATTGAAGCAGTAAATAATGCTGTCAATGTTGAGCACGGAAATGTTGTGTGTATTACCGACGGAAACCGTTTAATTCATGACATAGACAGAAAGGTCAGAATGATTAACACAGAGGATTTTAGCATTAAGAACTTTGATATGTTTGAGGGTCTGATCTGCGGCATTATCGCACAGGATTTTGATGTTACTCATATCTTTATCGACAGTGTTTTCAAGAGTGTTCCAGGCGGAGATATGACTTCAATCGAGCCGTTCATTGCCGATCTTGAAAAGCTTGAGGATAAGTTTAACGTTTCGTTCACAATGATGGTCAGCGCGGAGGCTTCATCGGCAGGTCCCAACGTTGAGAAATATGTGGACTAACTCTAAAATTTGTTTTTAAATATTGACTTAATTTTAATTTTATGTTATTGTTATAGAGGTTGTGACATTTCACAGCCTCTATTCTGTTGTGTAAATGCATTTGAATATAAATTATACTGAAAGGTTTGATAAAAATGAAGTATATCAGCACGAGAAATAAAGAGCTTAATCTGACTTCCGCCGAGGCTATTAAGAAGGGTCTGTCCGATGACGGCGGTCTGTTTGTTCCCGCATCTTTTCCCAGGCTAAAAAAGGCGGATATTGAAAGTCTCTTGGGCAAATCCTATATCGAGAGAGCTAACTTTGTTCTGTCGAAGTTTTTAACCGATTTTACCGAGGAAGAAATTGCAAAGTGTACAGAGGGCGCTTACGGCGGTGAAAAATTCAGCAGCGATAAGGTTGCTCCTCTTGTTAAGATAAACGATTCCCAATATATTTTGGAACTGTGGCACGGTCCCACCTGCGCCTTCAAGGATATGGCGCTCCAGATTTTGCCCTATTTTATGACAACCTCCATGAAAAAGACCGGAGAGGATAAGACCATCGTGATTTTGGTTGCCACATCGGGCGATACGGGAAAGGCTGCTCTTGAGGGCTTTAAGGATGTTGACGGAACAAAGATTGTTGTGTTCTATCCCAGTGAGGGCGTCAGCGACATTCAGAAACTGCAAATGATTACCCAGGAGGGCGAAAATGTTTGCGTTGAGGGCATTTGCGGAAACTTTGACGATGCTCAAACCGGCGTTAAAAAGATTTTCACAGACAGCAAGATCATTGCCGAGCTTGATAAGAACGGATATGCTTTCTCCTCAGCAAACTCAATCAACTGGGGCAGGCTGGTTCCCCAGATTGTCTACTATATTTCTGCGTACTGTGACATGGTCGAGGGCGGAGAAATTAACAATGGCGATAAGATTAACATCTGCGTTCCCACAGGTAACTTCGGAAATATTCTTGCGGCTTACTACGCAAGGAAGATGGGTCTGCCGGTTAATAAGCTGATTTGCGCTTCAAACAAAAACGATGTTTTGACAGATTTTATCAAGACAGGAGAGTATGACAAGAACAGGGAGTTCTATCAGAGCGTATCCCCGTCCATGGATATTCTGATTTCCAGCAACTTGGAGAGGCTCCTTTTTGACATTTCCGGTAATGACGATAAGAAGATAAACAACCTTATGTCTCAGTTGGCAAAGGACGGAAAGTACAGCGTTACAAAGACGATGCACAACAAGATTACAAAGCTGTTCTGGGGCGGTTGCTGTGATGATTACTTCACAAAGGTTCAGATTTGGAGAACATTTGCCGAGGATTCATACACTCTCGATACCCACACGGCCGTGGCTGTTGATGTTTATAAGCAGTACGTTGCGGGAACAGGGGATATGACAAAGACAATAATAGCTTCAACGGCGAGCCCCTTTAAGTTTAACGGTTCTGTGCTCTCCGCTTTGGGTATTGAGCCCTGCGGCAAGAGTGAATTTGAGCTTCTTGAGCTGCTCAAGGAAAAAAGCGATATGGATATTCCCAAGTCTCTCGCGGAGCTGAACGGAAAAGCTGTTCGCTTTGATGAGGTGATTGACGTAGAAGATATGTATAAATCGATCAAAAAGGCTTTAAAAATAAAATAGCAGACCGAGTGCGGCGGCGTATGTTGTTATTATATGCCGCCGCAGACTGTCCGCATTTTGCCTAAACTATTTTGCAGGCTTAAATGTTACGCATTCGGTATCGCATGAGCTGCAGCACTTTGTTCCGCCCACTTCAATGCATGAAGCTGTGCAGACGTCGCCGCTTGTGTGGTATTCGCAGTCCTTAACCCTGCAAACAATTTTATTAGTACTTCCTTCCATAGTGATATATCCTCCTTTCGTGTTACGGGATTAGTATTGCCAAAAGGGAGAGTTATATTCTAGAATTTTAAATTTTCCGAAACAGAACAGAGGTGAAAATATGTCAATTTTTGCAATTTCAGATTTACACTTGCCGCTCAGCGTGAATAAGCCTATGAACGTGTTCGGCGACAAGTGGGATAACTATGTTGAAAGATTGCTTGATAACTGGCAGAAGATTGTCAGCGATGACGATTTGGTGATTATGCCGGGCGACATATCCTGGGCGACGTATTTGGACGACTCTGTTGAGGACTTCAGCTATATTAACAGCTTAAAGGGCATAAAGGTAATTTTAAAGGGCAATCATGACTTTTGGTGGTCAACAATGAGCAAGCTCAATAAGTACTTAGAGGACAACAATTTTAAAAATATAAATTTTTTGCACAATAATTCCGTGCTGTACGGGGATACCGCCATTTGCGGAACCCGAGGCTGGAATATAGCTCATGAGAACTCCTCCGAGGAGGATAAACGCATTTTTTTAAGGGAGAAGCAGCGTCTGATCTTGTCTCTTGAGGATGCAAAGAGGAAAAATCCCAAAGATATTATTGTTGCAATGCACTATGCGCCCGTGGAAAAGAACGGCGCTAACTTTGATTTTATAGATATTATGAGGGAATACGGCGTAAAAAAATGTGTGTACGGTCATCTTCATGCGGCAGCTCATAATTTTGCCGTTCAGGGAGACGTTAAGGGGGTAGATTTGACCCTTGTTTCCTGTGACTACTTAAAATTTATTCCTAAGTTGATAAAGTGAATAATTAATTGTCTTTCTGCAATTGTTTTCAATTTCGGTAAGGCAATTTTTATTTTGTACAGGGGAGAATTGGGATATACTGTATTGACAAAGATTTAACCTTTTGGTATAATTGACCGTATATTTGTGAAACAATTTTATGATGAAAAGAGTGATGTTATGGAGATTACCAAGGACATGGTTTCATATGTTGCCGAGCTTTCAAGGCTCAAACTGAATGACGAACAGGCTGAAACCACGAGAAAAGGATTGGGTGAAATAATCGGGTATATGGATATTCTGAATAACATAGACACCGAGGGCGTTGAGCCTATGTCTCACGCTTTTGCCGTTAAAAACGTTCTCCGTGAGGATATTGTTAAGCCAAGCTCCGAGCGCAGTGAGCTTTTGACAAATGCGCCCAAGTCTGATAACGAGGCGATTATTGTTCCAAAGACAGTTGAATGATTATTTAGAGCGGAAAGGAGACGGACATATGAACATTGTAGATATGACTGCCGTTGAGTTGGGTAAAAAGATAAAGAGCGGCGAAGTTACCTCTGTTGAGGCAACGAAGGCTGTTCTTGATGAGATAAAGAAGAAGGACGGAGATATTAACGCCTATATAACGGTGATCGAGGAGGCAGCTCTCGCCCGTGCGGAAGAGGTTCAGAAACGTATTGAAGCGGGAGAGTTTGCTGACTCTCCGTTGGCAGGGGTGCCCGTGTCGATCAAGGACAATATTTCCACAAAGGGCATAAAGACAAGCTGTGCTTCAAAGATTTTGGGGGACTTTAAGCCCCCCTATGATGCGACCGTTATTGACAAGCTGAACAAGGCGGGAGCGGTTATTGTGGGCAAGCTGAACATGGACGAATTTGCTATGGGAAGCACCGGAGAGACCTCATACTATGGGGCGACCAAAAATCCGTGGAATACGAGCAAGGTTCCCGGCGGTTCATCAAGCGGAGCTGCGGCGGCTGTTGCAGCATGCGAGGCAATTTATGCTCTCGGTTCGGACACAGGCGGAAGTATCAGGCAGCCGTCATCATTCTGCGGCGTTACGGGAATGAAGCCGACCTACGGCGCTGTTTCCCGTTACGGCTTGATAGCCTACGCCTCATCTCTTGACCAGATTGGTCCCGTTGCTAAGGACGCGGCTGACTGTGCGGCGATTCTTGACGTTATCTGCGGCAGAGATGAGTTTGACGGAACGTCTCTTGACGTGGAACATGTGAACTATTTGGAAAGTCTTACGGGCGATGTTGAAAACCTTAAAATCGGTATTCCCAAACAGTGCTACGGAGACGGCTTAAACGGAGAGGTAAAAGACGCTGTGCTGTCGGTGGCGGAGACCTTAAAATCAAAGGGAGCGATTGTTGAAGAATTTGATATGTCGATTATCGACTATGTTGTTCCCACCTATTATATTATTGCGGCGGCAGAAGCCAGCTCAAACCTGTCAAGGTTTGACGGTGTTAAGTACGGCTTCAGAGCCGATGAGTTTGAGGATTTGACAGACCTTTATATGACAACAAGAAGCGAGGGCTTCGGCAAGGAGGTTAAGCGCAGGATTTTGCTGGGCACCTTTGCTCTGTCAACAGGATATTATGACGCATACTATAAAAAGGCGTTACAGGTTAAGGCGTTGATTAAAAAGGCGTTTGACGAAGCCTATGAAAAGTTTGACGTAATCCTGTTTCCTGCTGCACCTACCACGGCTCCGGAAATGGGTTCAAGTCTTTCCGACCCGCTTAAAATGTATCTGTCTGATATTTACACCGTGTCGGTTAATCTTGCGGGGCTGCCGGGCATATCAGTTCCCTGCGGCTTTGATAAGAACGGAATGCCTATCGGTGCGCAGCTTGTGGGCGCGCCTCTTAACGACCATGTTATCTTGAACGCTGCATATACCTACCAGACAATGACGGACTATCATAAGCAATCGGCGGTTAGATTTGGAAAGGAGGCTGAATAGTATGGCATGGGAAACCGTAATGGGTCTTGAGGTTCATGTTGAGCTTGCGACCAAATCAAAAATATTTTGCGGCTGCACAACGGAGTTCGGCGGCGAGCCGAATACTCACTGCTGCCCTATATGCACCGGTATGCCGGGCACGCTGCCTGTGGTAAACAAGCAGGTTGTCAACTTCGCAATGAAGGCGGGTATCGCTCTTAATTGTGACATAACCCGATATAATAAGTTTGACAGAAAGAATTATTTCTATCCCGACCTGCCAAAGGCGTATCAGGTGTCACAGCTTTATCTGCCCATATGCCAAAACGGCAGAGTTCCTATCGAGACAGAGGACGGGGTAAAGAAAGACATCAGAATACATGAAATCCACATGGAGGAGGATGCGGGAAAGCTCATTCACGATGAGTTTAACGATGAGACAAAGTGCGACTATAACCGCTGCGGCGTTCCTCTTATTGAGATTGTAAGCGAGCCCGATTTCCGCAGTGCAGAGGAGGTTATCGCATACCTTTCAAAGCTCAAGTCTACCCTTGAATATTTGGGAGTTTCCGACTGTAAAATGCAGGAGGGCTCTATGCGCGCCGACGTAAATCTTTCTGTGAGAAAAGTCGGCGAGGAGGAGTTCGGAACGAGAACCGAGATGAAAAATCTTAACTCCTTTAAGGCAATAGCGAAGGCGATAAACTATGAGACAAAGCGTCAGATTGACGTTATAGAGCGGGGCGGACAGGTTATTCAGGAAACCAGGCGCTGGGATGACAACAAGGATAAGAGCTACGCAATGCGCAGCAAGGAAAACGCTCAGGACTACAGATACTTCCCCGAGCCGGATATTCCTCCTATTGAGATTGACGATGAGTGGTTTAACTCAATGAAAGACAGTCTCCCCGAATTGGCAGACGCCAAGAAGCAGCGTTATATTGACGAGCTGGGGCTGCCTGAGTACGACGCTAACATGATAACAGGTCAAAAAGCTCTGGCGGATTTCTTTGAGGAGACAACAGCTCTTTGCAACAACCCGAAAGAGGTTTCCAATTGGATTATGGGCGAGGTTATGAGAAAGCTGAGCGACGAGAGTTTAGAGGCAAAGGATATGAAGCTCAGTCCCGAGGCTCTTGCAAAGCTCATCGGTCTTGTTGAAAAGAAAACCATCAACCGCAACAAGGCGAAGGAAATTTTTGCCATTGCATTTAACGAGGAGCTGGACGTTGAGAAGTACGTTAAGGATAACAATCTTGAACAGGTAAGCGATGAGGGTCTGGTTCTTGAAATAGTTAAAAAGGTTATTGAGAACAACCCGAAGGCAAAGGACGACTATGTTTCCGGAAATAAAAAGGCAATCGGATTTTTGATGGGTCAGTGCATGAAGGAATTAAAGGGCAAGGGCGATCCGGGCGTTGTAAACAAGCTTTTAAGTCAGGAGCTTAATAAGTAATGATATAGGACCGTTTTCTGAGGAAAGCGGTCTTGTGTTATTTCAAAAAGAGTATGTCACCATTGAGGACTTGCTGCACCTGCCGCTGATTATTTCAAGACGGCAAAGTATGCGCAACGAGCCGGGATAAATATTAAACACTTTGATAAAGGCTTTGCCTTTGAAACAAATGCCGAGCCCATATTCCGCCATGCCAAGCCGCGGCGGCAATGTCGTCAAAGCCTTTATCAAAATATACTTAAAAATGGTTTATGCCAATGTTTTTGAAAAACATTGAATAATTGTAAATCATTAATAAACATTTCATGCATTTTAGGCATTGATAGTTATTTAAAATAAGTATTAGACAGATTTAGATTTTAATATTATAATATATACAGTAAAGATAATAAAATAATATTAAGGAGATGTCAGCATGAAAAAGATTTTAGCATTGATTTTAGGACTTATGCTCTGCATAATGGGGATACCTGTTTTTGCGGACGATGTTGTGCCTGCCGCAGCAGGTGAGGACGTTACTGTTATCCTGCAAATTGATAATCCTGTTATGACGGTAAACGGAACGGAATATGAGGTTGATCCGGGACGGGGAACTGCACCGGTAATTGTCGGTGACAGAACATTGCTTCCGGTCAGAACAATAATCGAATCCTTCGGCGGAAGCGTTGCCTGGGATGATGAAACTCAAACAGTAATTTTGGGATATGGCAGCGATATAATCACTCTTGTTATCGAAAGCAGCACCGCTTATCTTAACGAAACACCTGTGACGCTTGATGTTGCACCCGTTTTGTTAAACGAGAGAACAATGCTGCCCATACGTTTTATTGCCGAGAGTTTTGGCTTTGGCGTTGAGTGGAATGAGGAGCAGCAGAGGGTTACTGTTACAAATGCCGTAGCTGTTGAGCCTACACCGGTTCCCGTTGAGACGCCTCAGGAAGCAAAAACATTGGTTGTATACTTCTCAAACACGGGCAACACCAAAACGATAGCAGAGTATATTTCGGAGGAGCTGGGCGCTGACCTGTTTGAAATTATTCCCGCAGTGCCCTATACAAGCGCGGACCTTGATTACAACGACAGTTCCTCCAGGTCAACCATAGAGCAAAATGACAGCAGCTCAAGACCCGAAATTGCAAATACTGTTGAAAATATGGAACAGTATGACACAATATATTTAGGCTATCCCATTTGGTGGGGTCGTGCTCCGCAAATAATCAGCACCTTCCTTGAAAGCTATGACTTTGACGGAAAGACAATTGTTCCCTTCTGTACTTCCGCAAGCAGCGGTATCGGTTCAAGTGATACCAACCTGCACGGGCTCACATCACCCGGAACTAACTGGCTTGCAGGCAGACGCTTCTCGGGCGGTGCGTCAAGAGATGTTGTTGCGGAATGGCTCAGTGAATAAATATTAAGGAGGAATTTAAAATGATAAAGCAAACTGCAGGCAGAGACGGCTTGGGCGACTTGGCGCCGAAATTTGCCCAGCTTAATGATGACGTTTTGTTCGGCGAGGTTTGGTCAAGAGAGGATAAGTTATCCTTGAGAGACAGGGCTATGATAACCGTGACGGCTCTGGTATCAAAGGGAATTACCGATAACTCTCTCAAGTACCATATTACAAACGCCAAAAACCATGGCGTAACCAAAGCCGAAATGGTTGAGATTATCACTCATTTGGCGTTTTATGTGGGCTGGCCTAACGCTTGGGCGGTATTCCCTATGGTTCGTGAAGCCTATGAAAACGAAAAGGTTGATGCTTCGGACAGTCTTTTCGGCATAGGCGAGCCCAACGATGCTTTTGCTCAATATTTTGTTGGGCAGAGCTATTTAAAGCCTCTTAATGTAGAGGGAGTAGGTGTGTTCAACGTTACGTTTGAGCCGGGCTGCAGAAACAACTGGCATATACATCACGGCGGCGGCCAGATACTGCTCTGCACCGACGGCGAGGGATGGTATCAGGAGTGGAACTGCCCGGCGAGAAAGCTGGTTCCGGGAGACGTAGTGTATATAGCTCCCGAGGTTAAGCACTGGCACGGAGCCTGCGGAGATCAGTGGTTCACTCACGTGGCAATAGAAATTCCCGCAGAGGGCGGCAGCAACGAATGGCTGGAAGCGGTGGATGATATAAGCTATAACGCGCTTTAGTTTTAAGGAGGAAAATTATGAGCAAGATTTTGGTAGCATACTTTTCGGCAAGCGGTGTGACTGCAAAGCTTGCTAAAACAGTGGCCCAGGCTGTCGGCGGCGACCTTCACGAGATACAGCCCGAAAAGCCGTATACCTCGGCAGACCTGGATTGGAGAAACAAGAGCAGCCGCAGCAGTGTTGAAATGAATGATAAGTCTTTCCGTCCGCCTGTTGCAAACAGGGTGGAGAATATGGAGGAGTATGACGTGATTTATGTGGGCTTTCCCATTTGGTGGTATGTTGCGCCCACTATTATAAATACATTCCTCGAGACATATGATTTGAACGGTAAGACAATAGTGCCCTTTGCAACCTCGGGCGGCAGCGGTATGGGCGGCACCAACAGAGAATTGAAAAATTCCTGCAAGGGAGCCGAGCTTAAAGAGGGAAGGCGTTTCAGCCCTGCGACCTCGGTTGATGAGATTAGGGCTTGGGTTGAAAGCCTCGGACTGTAAAATCAGCTTTAAAAAGGAGACAGAATTATGAAAAAATTATTGGCGCTTATTTTGTCGGGAATAATGCTCTTTGCCCTGAGCGGCTGCGGAGGAACAAAAGATTTACAGCAGGAAGCAGCGGCTCCTGCTGAGACGGAAGCGGTTGCACCGGAGGCAGAGCCTCAGTCCACGGCGGGCGCAAGCCTTGTGGTGTACTTCTCAGCTACAGGCACAACCGAGAAATTGGCAGAGACAATAGCTGATATGGTTGGCGCAGATCTATATGAGATAGTACCGGAGGAGCCCTATACAGATGAGGACTTAGATTATAATGACGACAACAGCCGCGCAAACAAGGAAATGAACGATGAAGCTGCACGCCCTGCCATAGCGTCTGAAACTATAGAGAACATAGATGATTATGACACGATTTTCATCGGCTATCCCATATGGTGGGGAACTATGCCGAGAATAATAAATACATTTGTTGAAATCTATGATTTGTCGGGCAAGACAATAATGCCGTTTTGCACCAGCGGAGGCAGCGGTATAGCAACGTCTGAAACAGACTTAAGAAATGCATGCGGAAATGCGGATGTTCGGGTTGGATTGCGCGGTCCGGCACAGAACGCTCAGATTGAGGGCTGGCTGGAAAGCAATAACATAAGCTATTAATATCCATAAAGTATTTATCAAAGAGCCGGCGCAAGGGAATTATTTCCCTTGCGCCGGCTCTGATTTTGCAATATTTGCTATCAAATAACGCCTCGGTCTCTTGCTAAGTTTTCTATGCTTCTGTCATAAGTGGCTTCCGCTTCAAGAGAGAAGAAGCAACCGGGCACGCCCTCGTTGTTGTCCCTGTGATGAGCAACACAGTCGCAGCACTTTCCGTGCCGCGGACAGTTGTATGTACAGGGACAGGGTCTTTTGTTATCGCAGCTTGTCATGGTAATTGTCCTCCTTATATTTTTGTATCTTCAATTCAGATTAATATCCGATACATTCCTTTAACCAATCTGAGGTGACGTAGTTGTCAACACTGCCGTACTGCTCGGGGGCAATATCATAAATGTTTTCGATTGTTGTATCGGGCTTGAGCATATCCTGCGTAATCAGGGAGGCGGGCATTTCAATATAATCGGTCACATCACCTGTTTTGGGGTCTTTAATGCTTTCGTACTCTCCGTTCAGTTCAAGGGCGAGTATTCTGACGCCTTGCTCGCCGTTAGCCTTAAAGTCTGTGCAGGCGCAGGCCTTCCACGGGGAGCTTGGCTCAAGCATATATTCTATATCTGTGTTGCAAATATCAACCGAAACGAGGGGGATGTCTCTGCCCGATTCCTTAAGGGCTTGGTAACAGCCACGGGCATATGCGTCATAGGCGACCCAAACAGCGTCGATTTCATCGTCTTTATACCTGTCAAGGGCTGCGCTCATGACATCGCGCATAGAGGAGGTAGCATTGCTGTAATCAGTGGGACCTATTACTTCCACAGTGTGAATTTTTCCCATTTCCTCATATTTTTTATAACCCGCATCCCGTCTGTCAAAGGCGGCTATGTAATCGGGACCTACCCAAACCTTTAGTATGTTTACGGTTTCCTTTTCCGGGTACAGCTCATTGCAGATATAATCCAGCAAGCTCTCGGCAAGACCTGCGTCATCCTGGAAGAATTGAGTGACGCCCTCAATTTTTTGAGTATTTCCCCATGCGTCCTTAAACTCCGTGTCAAAGGTTACAATTTTCAAATTCGGGTAGCTTTCGAGCAGAGAAGTTAAAAATGTATAAGAGTAATCCTCTCCGCCGTGGGACAAAAACAGCCCGTCGTAACCATTCTCGGCGCAGGTGATGATACGGTTTCGGAAAGCTGTATCATCGCCGTCTGAGAAGAAAACGTCGCACTCCATGCCGAGTTCCTTTGCCGTCTCTACGCTTCGGTCGGCACACAGCTGAAATATATCGCTGGAGGGCATATTCAGGATATAAGCTATTTTCTTGTCACCTACGGGAGAGCTTTCAATATTGCTCCCTGTGTCACTTGCGCAGCCGGGCAAAATCAGCAGCAAGGCTATAACTGTAATTGTGAGTAATTTTTTCATGTAAGGTTCCTGCCTTTCTTAGTGTTTAGATCCATTGTATCACAGCTACGGAATAATATGGGAAATTGCGTAAAATTTATGTCGATTTGCGTAAAATTGGAGCCGCAACACTTTGACAGAGTGGAAATTACATAGTATAATCTAAGTGCAGAAGAGGTGACAGAATTGATTAAAATTGCTATATGTGATGATGATCGGGAATTTCTTGAAAAACTTAAAGAGATGTTAAAGAACTATTTTATAAACGCCGCAGTTAAGATTTGGGCGTTTCCGTCTGTTAAAGATCTGATGAACGCAGCAGAGGAAGAGGGAGGCTTTGACGTCTATATCTTAGATGTGATAATGCCCCGGATTAACGGAGTTGAGCTGGGAATGGAGCTGCGGCGGCGCGGGGACAGAGGAGAAATAATATTTTTGACTACAACTCCCGAATATGCGGTTATGTCCTACGAAGCCAAAGCATTCTTTTATTTATTAAAGCCGGTGGATAAAAATAAACTTGTTGCTGTTCTGAATCAAGCGATAGGGAATGTGCAGGAGAGGAATAAGAAGGGGGTTGCGGTTAAGACCCGTGACGGCGTTAAGTTTCTTCCATTTGATGAGATTATGTATGCCGAGCTTAGAGAGCGCGCAGTGGCATACAATTTTGTGGGAGGCGGACGCATAACCGGACAATATTTGAGAGTACCATTTCGAGAGGCTGTCTCAAAGCTGCTTGAGGACAGCAGATTTACTTTGTGCGGCGCGAGCTTTTGTATAAACCTGAGCTATGTCAAGGCTCTTGAAAACAATAGGATTGTGTTTAAAAATAATTCTGAGCTTGCGCTGTCTAAAAAGGCGGTCGGAAGCATTAAAACAAAATGGCTGGATTTTTGGCTGGAGGAAAACAAATGACAATACTAAGGGATTTATCTGTTGTGTGGTCGCTTTTTCATGCAATTATAATATTTGTGTTCTTGTATGACTTTCGCTATTCATTTCGCAAGACTCTTATATTAACGGGAATTTTTACGGTGCCTCTGATTGTGCTGAACATTTTGTGCTTTTTATGGGTAGGGCCGGGACGGTATGTGCATTTTCTTGCTCCGCTGTGCGCTGTGCCTGCATTAATATTCTTCTTGTTTGTAACCAAAAAGCCTGACGGCAGATTTTTCTTCACCTTTTGCCTGTCTCAGACCGTTGCAATGGAAATCACCGGGACAACAAGCCTTTTGGATTTCCTCCTGCCCGGGGATCACTATGTGGTAATGTTCGTGTCAAGGCTTATTGCTTTTCCGCTTCTTGAGTTTTTTGTAATCAAGTACTTAAGAAAAGGATATATTGAGCTGCAAAACCAAATTAAAAGAGGTTGGTGGTTATTCACGGTTGTGTCTGTGCTGTTTTATATCAGCCTTGTGCTTGAGAGCAGCGTCCCCTTTATTGTTACCGACAGGTTGGAATATCTGCCTCACTTTATTGTAATATTCTTGTTGATGCCTCTGGTTTATTTTAATATTTTCTCTGCCCTTCATCAGCAATCCAAACGGTTTGAAGCAGAGGAGGCGTCTAATATTTTACGTCTTCATGCGGACATGATAGAAAAAAGAGCGGAGGACATTAAAAACAATGAAGATAAAATGCGGATAGAGCGTCACGATATGCGCCACCGCTTAAACACCATAGCCTCTATGATTAAGAACGAGGATTATGATGAGGCTCTTGATTATATGGCGCAATCATGTGAAACTTTAGACAGTATAAAGCCTGATTTATATTGCCAAAACCCGGTTCTTAACGCTGTTATTTCATATTATTTTCAAAAAGCTCAATCCATGGGAATACGCATTGAGTATGATATTGCCCTGCCAAATGAGGTTTCGATTAACGTAACAGAGCTCTCAACTGTGTTCGCCAATGCGTTTCAAAATTCAATTAATGCCTGCGCCGAATTGCCGAAGGGGAAACGGGTTATAAAGTGCAAGTGTCTCTGCTATCCAAATTTGATTTTCAGCATTTCAAATCCCTATGCGGGAACAATCAATGTTGACAGCGACGGCTACCCCGCATCAGATAAGTTAGGCCACGGCATAGGCACACGCTCAATAAAAGCGTTCTGCAAAAAGTATAACACAACGGTTGATTATAAAATCACCGATGAATATGTGGACTTCAGAATGGCGGTGTTTGGCGAAAAGAAAGCTCAATAAACTAAAATGAGGGAACAAATTTTAACATTATTCGTCTAATTAAATAAAAGCCATTTAAGGAGGGATTCAAATGAGAAAGATTATCTCAGTATTGATTTTAGCGGTTATGTTGGTGTCTATCTTTCATTGCAGTGCGGAAACAATGCCGGTAAGCGGTGGTGATCCTGCTCGATCATATACATTTGAAGAATTAACAGGATTATCGAAGGATGAAATAGACCATATTATCATTAGAAACGGAAATGATGGTATTGGATGTTCAACTGCATATGATAAAATCATAACAGAAGTTTATGCCGCATTAAACACAAAGACATTTTTGCCTTATGTAAGTGAAGGCAATAGCGGCGGTTGGGAATATGAAATAATTTTCTTTGATAAGAACAATCAAAGCTGCAGTTATAATATTTCAAAAGGAGTTACCCCGAAAAGCGGGTTTAGCGGTTTGTCGTTTAGGACACAAAATGAGGAAGAATTAAAGAACGTGGTAGAGAAGGCCTACAATCTAATTTCCAATGATTGCAGTAATTGGTCGAGTGATTACATAGTACAGGCGAGAGATATAGGACTTTTGGAGGGCATAAGAGATATTTCATATAAAGAAAATATTACTCGTGAAAATTTCTGCGAAATGGTGTATAATCTTGTTGACATGACTACAGATATTAAGTGGAAAAAGGTGTCTCCAAATCCATTTCAGGATACGGATAATGAAAAAGTTATAGCGTTAAGCCTGGAGGGCATTATTTACGGAAAAGAAGAACGGAATTTTGCGCCGAACGATTTATTAACCCGTGAAGAGGCTTCAACTATTCTTGTTCGTATGACAAATGCAGTTATGCCTATGCCTGTAACTGAAATGTATTTCGAGTATGACGATAATAATGAAATTTCAGAATGGGCGTCAAGTTCCGTCCAAATTATAAGTAATCTTGGATTTATGAATGGTGTCGGCGAAAACAAATTTGCTCCCAAAGACAATTATACTGCCGAACAATCAATAGCGACATTGATTAGAATATACAATCATAAACTAAATAACCTATAATCAATAAATAAAGCCCCTTTCGGTGTGATAACTCACTCTGAAAGGGGCAAAGTGTTGCAATTGTTACATATTCAGACCCAATTCATAGGCTTCGCGGAGATAGTCTGTGTTCTTTATATCCTCCGCCGTATAACAGCCTTTGGCTGCGATTATTCCCTTGCTGTTCCAGCCGAGGAAGTTCACCATTCCTTTGTATGTCTCAATCGCTCCGTTTGCTGACTCCATAGTAGTATCGGCAAAGGTCAGCATAAGCGCGCTTTTCTTGCTTGTGTGCAGTTCGCTGTCGTTTGCGTAAAATCTGTCAATTACCGCTTTTATTTGGGCGTTTAAGTCATAGTAGTAAATCGGTGATACAAACACAACTGCGTCTGCGTTTAAGAGAATCGGAGTTAATTCTGTCATATCGTCCTCAAAAATACAACCGTCATCAAATAGGCGGCACCTGTCGCAGGCGAGGCAGGGGTGAACTTTTTTGAATGCAGCGTCAAATCTATGTACTGTGTGTCCTGCCTTTTCCGCGCCCTTTATAAATTGCTCGGTGAGCAGTACCGATGTCCCTTTCTTGCGCGGGCTTCCCGTAATGATTAAAATGTTCATGGTATTACCTCCTTGTTTGCATGCTTATTTTTATATATTATGACAAAATTGTTTTGCTTACTTTTTCAAGCTCGTCTCTGATTGCAATATGCTGCGGGCAAACCTGCTCGCACTTTCCGCATTTGATACATTCATTCGCTCCCTTTTTGCCGTGACCGCCGACAAGCCAATTTTCTTGGTGTATTGCTGAGCCTCTGTCCTTATAGAGCGTAAAATAATTCATGGCGGTAAACAAGCCGGAAATGCCGATGTTGTTCGGACAGACCTTAGCGCAGTAGTTGCATGTTGTACAGGGAATGAGAGGGATTTTGTCAAGCTCTGCCTGAGCATCTTTGATGGTTTGTCTTTGCGCATCCGTAAGACCCTCAAAATCCCTCATATATGATAGATTATCACGCATTTGCTCAATGTTGCTCATTCCCGAAAGAACCACCATAACGCCCTCTAAATCCGCCGCAAAGCGCACCGCCCACGATGCAGGCGAGCTGTCAGGCTCTGCGCCCCGCAACACTTCCGCAACAGTTTCGGGCGGCTTTGCAAGCATTCCGCCTTTTACGGGTTCCATTACGATTATGGGCTTTTTGTGCTTTCTTGCAACCTCGTAACAGCCGCGTGACTGTATGGCAGGGTTTTCCCAATCGGCATAGTTTATTTGAAGCTGAACAAACTCCATTTCGGGATGCTTTGTCAGTATTTCATCAAGCTCCTCAGGCGTGGAATGGAATGAAAAGCCCACGTGCTTAATAAGTCCCTGAGCCTTTTTCTCCTGTACCCAAGTCCACAAATCAAAATTATCAAAATACGCCGTCCTGCTCTCGCCCAGGTTGTGGAGAAGATAGTAATCGAAATATCCCGCCCCCGTATTTTTTAGAGAGGTGTCAAACTGAGCTATTGCATCTTCGCGGGTCTTGCAGTTTATCCACGCTGCATTTTTTGTGGCAAGCAGGAATTTATCCCGCGGATATCTTTCAACAAGAGCGCGGCGTATTGCGCTTTCGCTCTCGCCGTAAGCCCAAGCAGTATCAAAATATGTAAATCCCGCTTCCATAAACATGTCTACCATCTGCTTTGTTTGCTCAATGTCTATCTTTTCACCGTTCATTGGCAGTCGCATAAGTCCAAAACCTAATTTTTTCATAATTTTAAACCTCCTATAAACTTAAATTTAAAATATGAGTGAAACGCACAAATCTTAGCTTTCAGATTTTGTGTAATTTATTCCAACCTTCCTTTTAGCCGTGCTGTCCGATTTTTTGTCGCTGTATGTGGTCATTGATAGCATTTTAATTTGTTTCTAGTAGTTTTTTTACTGCGTTGAAGGTAATATCATGAACGGAATAATACTTATAATCTATTCCCACAAGCTCCATGGCTTCCCGCTGCTTTTTGGTTACCGTTGTATAAGGATATATCCCGTATACGAAAGGGAAGAACGAATAGATAAATGTAGTTCGTTCCTCGGCGGTCATTTCAGGAGTGATTTTCTTCAAGCAGCCCTCCACCAAGAACAGACATCTTCCAAAGGATTTCTTAAATTCAACAAGTCTTTCAATGCGGCTGTTTTCTTCAATATCATACATATTCATCGAAATAATTTTTAGGAGTAAACCGCGCTCTGAAAGCATGTTGGCAAGCATTTCCGCAAACTGCACTCGTTCAATTTTCTCAACGCTCTCAAAAATATCTGCAAGCGACTCATTCCATTTCTCGTATTCGTCCTGCAGGATTGCAAGGAAAATTTCATCTTTGGTCTGAAAGTAGTTATAAATCGATGTTCTCGTGAATGAGGTTACGTTCCCGATTTTTTTGATTGTAATATCCTTAAAGCTCATGCTTTCATACAGCTGCTTGCAAGCCTCTATGATTTCTGTTTTTCTTGCGTTTGTTAATTCTTCCGACCCCTTAGGCATTATATTTTCTCCTTGCTCTTAGCTGATAGGCGTTTGCCTGTAATCATACATTTATATATCGAAAGTTTGACAGAATAGATCATAATTATTATTCTGACGCATTGTCAATTATTAACTATTTTGATTATATACCAAAGCTGACAACGTGTCAATATAACTTTATGAATTTCACATCTTGCACAAACAATTTACATATACTCATGCATATTGCATAAATGACAGCGTGTCAAATTGAACTGAAAATCCTGATATATTGCGAAACCGATATTCTGTATGACAGTGCACATAAAAACACCCTGCAAGACTTTGAAGTCTGCAAGGTGTTTGTGTTCGTTTTTGAATAGTTTATTTCTTTGCGAGTTTCCCCTTTATTGAAGAAAGTATCAATGCACATCCGGTTATTGCGGTAACAAGCAAAACAAGAAACAGTATATTGCCGCTTATATAATTTGGGCTCCAGTTTAGGAGATTTACCGTATAAGGATTTTGATTTGGAATTGTGGGGTACAGCAAGGTGATGACTGCATTAGCCCCAAATAGTGTAATTCCGCAGAGTATAACGCTGATTCCTGCTCTGAGTAATCCGTCCTTTAAAAATATAAAGAGAACTCCCATAATGATAAACGGAATGTAGAAATATAGCGCAGCGGTTATTCCCTTGACAACGGAAAAGTCAGCCAACAATGATGAACATAAAATAACAAGCTCGGTAAGAATCAACAGGATTATAATATATAATAAAAATCCGATTTTATGTACCCTTGGTATCTTAATTGACTTTAGGATAAAGGGCAAGAAGACAGCGGCATACCCTAATAAAATTCCCGCCGCAGCTACCGGTACCCACTTAACAGACCTCGTATATATTCCGCAGATTAGGAGCAGCAAAACAACAGAGCCTGCCGTGGTTGCCAAAAAGAACAGAAATTTTTTTCCTTCACCATAAAAGTGAATGTCGGCACAAAGCTAAATGCGCATACCAGAGAGCCGAGGACAATCCAAAACCAACTTAAAGTATGGTTGACAGCTAAATTACAAATAAAGCAAATGATAAGCGCTGTCGAGTAAAGGGCGGTGCATATGTATAGGGGTGTCTTTGACAGCCTGCGAAATCTAAAGGCATCTGTTTTTATCAGGCGATATTCAGTGTCGTCAGATGCGGTAATCAATTCGTGTTCATTGATTTCAAGAACCTTACAAATATCGGAAATCATCGTTATGTCCGGATAATTAATTCCCCGTTCCCATTTTGAGACAGCGGATTCACTGATAAACAGCAACTCTGCCAGCTGCGCCTGTGAATAACCTTTTTGTCTTCTTTTTTCTCGGATATATTTTCCGAACGACTTTATTTCTTCCATAGAATGGACCCCCTTTCGATATACAAATTATACTTGAAGCGGAGGGCAAAGTCAATGGAGCGACAGTCCACCTGCGTAAATATAGGGGTGGACTGTCGCTCAAGTCGTACTATATTTCATATACCTTTAAATCGCTGTATTCTGCAATCAAAGGAGCCATTTGCCTAAAACCTATTTTCCCTCCCCCGAGCAGAGGACCGTATTGCTTTCCGTCGTCTTCAAATTTGAATATTTTCAATTCGTTTATAAAGAACTCAATTTTGTTTCCTTTTTTCGTCAGCGCGCAGGTGTACATATCCTTTGCCTCGGCTGCATCGGGAATGGGGTCTCCGCCCTGAGCGACCAGGTTTGAACCATAGCTTTTTCTTAGATTGCAGGTATGGAAAACTCTTTCCTTCGGTTGCTTGCGCCGAAAATATGAAACATGAAACGCATTTATGTCTCCGTGATGATATTGCGGATAATCCCCGCTTCTCTCTGCAAGACCTTTGTCAAAAATGCTCTCGCCGTTTTTCCCTGTTGCGGCGAAAAACAGTATACAGAGACCGGGTTCTCTTATAGGTCTGAACTTCCATTCAATTAAAATATCAGACGGAAAGTCCTTATCGCACCACAGCACGAAGTTGGAATTTTCCTCGCTGTCGGGTGCGATTGCATTTTTCATTATCATTTTGCCGTTTTCAAAGCTGATTTTTGCTTTTCCCTCCAAAACAAAATCCTTTATGTCCTCGCAGCAAGATAACTTATTTGTGTAGATTTCTTTTCCGACGTTTACGTTGTATTTCATACTATACCTCCCGTATTTGTTTTGCCAAAGGCTGTGTTTTCTCCCATGCTTAGTTTTATCAGAGCGGCAAGCCGCTTCAGCTTATTTAGGGCATAATTAAAAAATATTTGATATGATTCGCAATACTTGTTTTGGATTTCGTTATTAACATTTATGTAATGCCTTTTGCAGCCGCCGCGGCAAAGATAGTAAAACTCACATTTGCAGCATTTGTCCGACTGCTCCGAATTGCGTTTGCGAAAACCGATTGACAGCATATTCCTTTTGATTTCATCAAACGTATTGTTTTTTATATTGCCTATATTGTATTCATCGAATGCATAGAAGTCGCAAGGGAACACATCACCGTTTGCTTCTATAACATACTGACAATTACATACTCCTTTTTGATCGCAGGCGTAAGGTCTAATCCCGAGTAAAATATTTATATAATTCTCAAAATTACGTATATACGGTTGTTCACCTTTTAAGATGTCATCATACCACAGATCAAAAACATCGATTAAAAATTTTCCGTAAAGCAACGGTGAAAGACTGTATTCCCGTAAACTCTCGTCGCCCACAGGATCCAGGCATGGTATAAATTGCAAGTAATTAAATCTGTTTTTCTTGTAATATGAATATATTTTGCCGCCGCAGCTTGCCAGATCCTTTGTGATAACGGTCAGTATGTTAAATTGGACGTTCTGCCCCTGCAGCAGCTTAATATTTGATATAACCCTCTCAAAGGTGCTCAGCCCGTTCAAGGTTTTTCTGTACTTATCATGTATGCTTTTATTTCCGTCCAGGGACACGCCGACCAGAAATTGATTTTCGGCGAAAAAGCTGCACCAATTTTCATCAAGAGCATAGCCGTTTGTTTGAATTATATTATTTATGTGTTTATCGCCGCCATACTTCTTTTGAAGTTCCAGACATTTTTCATAAAACTCAATCCCTGCCAAGGTAGGCTCTCCGCCTTGAAAGGCGAACACGCAGGAACGTTCGGCGCTTTTTAGTGCACTTTTGACGATATGCTCCAAGACGTCGTATTTCATAATTCCGTAATTACTTATGCTTCGTTTTTGCGCCAAATCGTTATAGAAGCAGTAATCGCACTTCATATTGCAGCTGCTTGAGCATGGTTTAATCAGCACGCTTAAATCTCTCATATTTCTCCTTTATGCGTTTTTACCCTTGTTGCAATAGCCGTCGGGAGGCGGCCAGTGATAACCTCGTTGATTATACAGACCGAAATCGGGAGTGTCATTCTGCATTTTAGCTGTAATCCCCGTCAAAACTCCGTCTGTTATCCACTGCATGTCCGACCCGTACATTTCACTCAGCAGATGGCTCAATAATTCTTCCGTGACTTCTTTCATATCATCGTTTTGGGATAGATTATGATTTTCCTTGGGATCGTCTTTTATGTTGAACAGCTGCACAGTATTTCCGTATGGGTAGTAAATTAATTTAAAATCTCCCTTGCGAATCATTCGGGACGCCTTTTCGTTTTCGCCAACCTCTCCGTAAATGTACTCATGTTCATTTTTTGACATCAGGGAAGTACCGTCGAGTCCGCTCGGGGGTTCAATTCCGCAAATATCAAGAAGAGTAGGAAGCAAATCCGCCTGACCGCCGAGCTTACTGCTGACAGAGCCAGAGCAGCCGTATTTTTCATAGAAGGGCTTCCCTGATATAATCAGCGGTACGCAGGCTGAATTTTGATAAAACTTTCGTTTTGCAACCATGTGGTGATCGAAAAGCATATCGCCGTGGTCGCTTGTAAAAATGATAATTGTATTATCCAGTAAATTACATTCCCTTAAGGTTCCGATGATTACCCGAATTTGATTGTCAATATGCGTGCATTGGGCGTAAAACGCCCTTTTGGCGCATATTATTTCTTTCTTTGAATACTGCCGCGCTTCTTTTTGAAGCAGTTCAAAAACAGGTGCATCATTTTCCCAGTCTCCGTATTCCGGCAGGTCAATCTCTTCATCCTTGTACATATCCAAATATACTTGAAGCGGAACCAATGGCGGGTGGGGAAATTGATAGGATAAATAATAAAAAGCAGGCTTCGTAGGATCCTTGCGTTTTATTTGGCGCGCCATCTCTTTGGTTGCCCATGCTGTGGGGTGAGCATATTCATGCAGGCTCCATGGTCTTGAGTAATATGTGTTATTTCCCATTCCGTGCATAAACTCCATACCGGTAAAGCCATGCTCTCCCAGCCATATCTGATAGTCGTCAACAGCGCCGAATTCATACCGCCCTTCTTCCTGCAGAATTACATCGTCAAAACCGATTCTGTCCCTTTGCGGGTATACGTGGAGTTTACCTACGCCGAAAGCCCGGTACCCGGCGTTTTTAAATATCTGCGCCATGGTAGGCGCGTTCGGCATAGGCTTTTTCTCTGAATAGACCCTGTCTCCGTGATGTTTTGGGAGAAGCCCGGTCATCATTGTCCTGCGCGCGGGAATACATACAGGACATTCGCTGTAATAGTTGTCGAAGCGTATTCCTGAGGCAGCCAGGGAATCAAGAGTGGGAGTCATAATAGTATCGTGACCGGCGCAGCCCATTAAAGCGCCGGGCCAGTGGTCGGTGCAAATCAGCATAACATTTTTATTATTCATGTTGATTCTCCTTTAATCTAAGACTTTCGACATACGCCATAATATACGGAGCGGCGCCCTTGTGATCGTCGTAAACAATCGGTTCGGAAAGGTAATATTCAACAGTTCCGTTGCGGTCATCGCTTAACCCTGCTCCGCGGCATATGCCCCCGATTTTGAGAACCTTGTCTTTTTCTACTAAGGCTCTGTCAGTAAGACTGTCAAATATTTTCATCGCCCTGCTGCGGTATTCCTCTTCAAGCAGTATCTTTAATCGGCACGCCTTTAGCAGGGCATACGCAATCATTGCGGAGCCTGACGTTTCTAAATAATTGTTTTTCACATCTTTTCTGTCAACCACTTGATAAAACAGACCGCTTTCATCGTCCTGATATTTTAAAATTCCCGAAGCGGCTTCCTTAAAAATGTCGGCAAGTTCCTTGCGGTATTCATGCATGCTTTTATCCATTGAACTTATAACATCTATCAATGCCATAAGGTGCCACCCGCAGGCACGCAGCCAAAAGCATCGGGATAATCCTGTTTTCGGATTTGCCCATGACTGTTTCTTTGCCATATCACAGGCGTGAAAGTATAGCCCTTTCTCGGTGGAGAACATGTATTTTCGTACATTTCTGAATTGGTTTACTATATCCTCGTAGTGCGATCTATCACCGAGCAGTGTGTCATATTTTGTGTAGAAAACAAGCCCCATATATAAGCCGTCAAGCCACACCTGATGGGGATATATTTTTTTGTGCCAGAAGTTGCCCGTGGCAGTTCTCGGTTGATTTCTCAGCTGCTCCATGAGAAGCTCTATGGCGTTCAGGTATTTCTTCTCATGGGTTTGCTCAAGCATAAAGAATAAACCGTTTCCGCTGTTAATACTGTCAAGATTATAGTCGTTAATATTATAATATTTAATGTTTCCGTTTTCTTCAATATATTTTTCGTAGTACTTCATAACGAAGCTTTTATATTTTTCTTCTCCGCTGAAATTGTAAAGCATAATCACCGCATTCATAAGACAACCGTCAATATAGTTCCATTGATTTTCCTTTGCGGTTTTAAAACGCTTTAGATAGTCGGAAATAAATAATTCTGTTTTGCTGTTTTTCCCCACCTTCGGACGCTCCTTTGTTTTAAATACATGATTATTTTATCAATTAATTTGAAATAAATCAATACTTATGTTATAATAATATATATAAAAAAATGGTTATGTGAAATGAGGAGGAAAAGAATATGACGCTGAGGCATATGGAGGTATTTCGTACGGTGTGCAAACACAACAGCTTTACTAATGCGGCGAAGGAATTGAATGTATCTCAGCCTGCCGTGAGCAAGACAATTCAGGAACTGGAGGCTTATTACAATACAAAGCTTTTTGATAGATTGAACCGCAAAATAATCTTAACCGAGGGCGGAAACACGCTGCTTCGGTATTCAGAAAAGATTTTAAACACATTCGAAGAAGCGGAAAATATAATAAAAACTCCTAATATGGATACTGTTTTGCGCATAGGAAGCAATGTGTCCTATGCATGCGGGAATTTTCCCAAATTGCTGGCGTCGTTCGCTAAAGATAATCCGCAAGTTAGATTTAAGCTGTTTGTAGCAAACTCAAGCCAAATAGAAAATAAGCTGCTTAATAACGAACTTGATTTCGCAATAGTAGATAATTTAAGTATATCGCCGCATTTTAAGAGTAGTTTAATTTTGAAAGAAAATATGGTTATGATATGCGGCACGGAATACTTAAAAGCTGCTTCGCAAAACGTTTCATTAAAGGATTTGAGAAATGAGAAATTTCTGTTTCGTGAAAAGGGCAGCGGAATACGCGATTCCGTCGATGACGTATTTAAAGGCGAGAATATTACGCCTAACGTTATTATGGAGAGCGTAAGCACGACTGCTTTGGTCAATGCGGCGGCGTCTAACTTGGGTATAACAATCGTACCCGAAACCTTTGCCTTAAAACATATAGCCGCCGGGAAACTGGTTCGTATTAAATTGCAAGCGGATAATTTCATGAGAAAGTACTTTTTGATTTATAATAAAAATAAATACTTATCCGCCACCATGGAAGTTTTTTTGAGCTATGTAAACTCAGATCGGACTCCGATGCAACAAATAGAAAAATAGTATAAAAACCAAAAACACGGCTAACTGAAACCAGATAACCGTGTTTTATGTTCATTTAAAAATTGTTATGTTATGCCGACTATATATAATCGTTGATTAGCCGAAGTATCTCTTCAGCAGACCGTCAAAGCCGCAGCCGTGTCTTGCCTCGTCCTTAGCCATCTCGTGAACTGTGTCATGAATTGCGTCATAGCCCAGCTCCTTGGCCTTCTTGGCAATGTCCAGCTTGCCTGCTGTTGCGCCGCACTCAGCGTCACGTCTGAGCTCAAGGTTCTTCTTTGTGTCAGCGTATACAACTTCGCCCAGAAGCTCTGCAAACTTTGCAGCGTGCTCAGCCTCTTCATAAGCTGCCTGCTGATAGAAAGCGCCGATCTCGGGATAACCTTCGCGGATAGCCTGTCTGCTCATTGCCAGGTACATACCAACCTCTGTGCACTCGCCTTCGAAGTTAGCCTTAAGACCTTCGTAGATTTCGGGATCGATCTGATCCTTTGCGCCAACGCCGATAACGTGCTCACAAGCCCATGTTATCTCGCCTGTCTGCTCCTTGAAAACACTTGCGGGAGCCTTACACTGAGGACACTGCTCCGGAGGTGTTTCGCCTTCATAAATATAACCGCATACTCCACATACCCACTTTTTCATAATTACATTACCTCCATAAATAAAATCTATAATATTTTTAATTTTTTTCTTAATTTTCTAATCATTTCCGCAGCTGTGGCAAACGCCGTAGAACATAAGAGTGTGATATTCAATCGTTCCGTCCACATCGGAACCGCATTTTTCATCGATACTCCTGTCATACTCGTCCGCAACGTCGTAAACACGACGGCATTTCCTGCAAACGAAATGATTGTGTGGCTGAGACTTGCCGTCATAATGACTTTGGTCAAAGCCTACATCAATTTTGGTTATCTCACCTGTCGATGTGAGCAGGTTGAGATTTCTGTATACTGTTCCGAGACTGATGTTGGGAATCTTTTTACGAACCTCATCATATATAGTATCGGCAGTGGGATGGGACGTTGTTGAGCAGAGAAATTCCAAAATGGCGTCCCTCTGTTTGCTGCGCTTCATTGCACTGCCTCCAATCTTGAAATAGTAATCATTACTGTTTTATAATACACCAACAAAATTGGTTTGTCAATAGTTTTTTTAAAATTTTTTCAGGAAATTTTTATTTTTATCTTTCCTCAAATTTTACGTAAGGCCGCTGCTCGCAGACGTTCTTGTATGCAGGTCTGATAATCTTGCTTGCGTTGATAAGCTCTTCAATTCGATGTGCGCTCCAGCCTGAAATTCTGGCAATTGCGAACAGAGGGGTGAAAAGCTCGGTCGGCAGGTCAAGCATGTTGTAAACAAAGCCGCTGTAAAAGTCCACGTTGGCGCTGACGCCTTTGTATATCTTTCTCTTTTCCGCAATAACCTGCGGCGCAAGCCTTGCGATTGAAGAATAAAGTTGGTACTCTTTGTCGCGGCCTTTTTCGTGAGAAAGCCTTTCGACGAATGAGTTGAATATCTTTGCGCGGGGGTCGGAAATTGAGTAAACCGCATGACCCATACCATAGATAAGACCGGAATTGTCAAATGCCTGTCCGTCAAGAATTCTGCCAAGATATGCTTTAAGTTCGTCCTCGTCTGTCCAGTCGGATATGTTCTTCTTAATATCTTCAAACATTTCCACAACCTTAATGTTGGCTCCGCCATGCTTAGGTCCTTTGAGGGAGCCCAGCGATGCGGCTATTACCGAATATGTATCGGTGCCGGAGCTGGTTACAACGTGAGAGGTAAAGGTTGAGTTATTGCCGCCTCCGTGCTCTGCGTGAAGAATAAGGGCAATATCAAGAATTTTAGCCTCTATTGGCGTGAACTTGCCGTCAGGTCTCAGGCAGTGAAGAATATTCTCGGCAGTCGAGTAGTCCGAAACAGGTTGATGTATAAACAAGCTGTTTCCCGCAAAGTAGTGATTATATGCCTGATAGCCGTAAACCGAAATCAGCGGGAACAGGGCAATAAGCTGCAGGCACTGGCGCAGAACGTTGGGAATGGATGTGTCGTTCGCTTTTGTGTCGTAGGCAAAGAGAGTGAGCACGCTGCGCTGGAGAGTGTTCATCATGTCGCTGCTGGGAGCCTTTAAAATAATGTCCCTGACAAAGCTGGTGGGGAGCTTCCTGTACTCCGAAAGGATTGAGAGAAACTTTTTGAACTCGTCCTTGTTCGGCAGTTCACCGAAAAGGAGCAAATATGTAGCCTCCTCAAAGCCGAATCTGCGTTCTTTCTGCCCCTGAACAATGTCAAATATGTTGTAGCCCCTGTAGTACAGCTCACCCTCGCAGGGAACACTTTTTCCGTCAACCTCCTTGCTGGAGCGTATATCGGAAATTTCTGTCAGACCGGTGAGAACACCTTTGCCGTTTATGTCGCGCAGTCCACGTTTAACATCGTATTTTGAATACAGACTTGCGTCAATTTTATTATTTTCAATACATTTTTTGGATAGTTCTATAACTTCCGGTGAAATATTTGAAATTCTTTTCATATGTAACCCTCCTGTTAAAGTGTTTTTAACGTTTCAGTATAGTCCTCCCTCAATAAGAGGAGGGACATCCCATCATCAATATACATTAAATTATAGCCGTTTGTTAGATAATTGTCAATCGCGTATGTAAATTATTCACAAAATGTTAATATGCTTTCAATATAAATTAACAATTTATGTATAGAAAATATACAAACTGTACCGAAATGTAAGAAAGGGCAGCATATCGCCGCCCGATGAGTTTATTCGGTTTTGCACGCCATAGAATTTTTTATATGCTTATATTTTTCTCTGGTCGCATTGCCGCCTCTTATATGACGCTCGTTTTTATTTTCAAGAAGAACAGAACCGACTTGATTTGCAAGAGACGGATTAATTTTTTTCAGCCTCTGTGTTACGTCCTTGTGCACGGTGGATTTTGATATGCCGAACTTTTTTGCCGCTTCTCTGACTGTACACTTTTCATTTACTATGTATTGACCAAGCTCAACGGTTCTTTCTTCTATGTATCGTCTCACATTTTTCGCCTCCCGAAAACTTCTATGCCTAAGTATATGAACACCTTCGTCGAAATAGTACATTAAGTGCCCGATGGGAGACAAATTGTCGTAGCTTTCGGAATTGCATTGTTTAAAAATTTTGTATTTGTTGTAAAAATTTTTGTATTTTTTGAATAAATTCCTTTACAAGTTGAAAAAAATTATATATAATATTTATAATTGAAGCTTTTACAACTTTGGACGGCTGTATCTACGTTAAGGTTATAATATAGTGTAAAATGCGGTATAATATAAAACTAAGAGCAAGACGTCCGACGTGTATAATATGACGGGCTGAAAGAGGGTGAACATATATGTCAATGGAAACCATAGAAAAATTGAAGAAAGCGGAAGACGGCGGAGAAAAGATTATAGCAGAGGCGAAGAGGGCAGGCGAGGAGCTGATAAAAGCCGCCGATGCCGAGGCGGAAAGGATAGTTGAGGCCGCTGCAGAAAACGCCAAGAAAATTATGAGCGAGGCGGAGGAGCGAGTTAAAGAGTATTCATCTCAGCTCAGGGCGAAGCTTGAAAATGAAAAAGAAAGCGAATTCAGCGGGATTGTGAAAAATTCCGCCGCTGCGGAAAAGGATATATTTAAAATAATTACAGATGAACTTATTGTATAATGGTTTGGTGAAAGGAGGGTTTGTATGGCAAAGCTGCCGATGAAAACGGTTGAGGTTTACGGTCTTAAAAGCAACCGAAAGGCAATTTTGGAGGCGCTTCAAAGGTATGGCGTTGTTGAGCCTATAAGCAAGGATTTGTCAGAAATGGGCTTTGAGAAGATGGACACTGTTCAGCCCTCGGCAAGGTTTACCAAAGCTAAGGATAATCTTGAGAAGGCTCTGGATGTCCTAAATAAGTATTCTCCTGAAAAGGTGCCGCTTCTCTCCATGTTCAGCGGCAAGAAGATGATGAGCGTTGAGCAGTATTATAATTTGACGGATAACGCAGACAGCGTCATGTCTGTAGCCCAGGAAATTAATGACTTAGCCAAGGAGAATTACGAGCTTGAAGCCGACATCGCAAAGACGGAGGACAGTATTTTGTCCTTGCAGCCATGGATGGGCTACGATATGCCTATGAGCTTTGAGGGAACAAGAAAGACGGCAGTGCTTGTGGGAGTTTTCCCCGAGGAATACAGCCTGAGTCAAATTCTTGAAAGCTACAATTCCTGTTTGAGCAAGGAAGGAAAAGCGAAAGACGAAATGTATGCTATAGACGTTGAGGTTGTTTCGGCAAATGCTCAACAGACCTGCGCCGCAGTGGTTTGCAGAAAGGAATGTCGCGGTGAGGTTGAGTCCCTGTTGAGGAATATAGGCTTTGCAAGACCGACATACGTGACGAACAAAGCTCCGTCTGTTGAAAGATCGGAGCTCGAACAGAGAATTGAGAGCGACAGAGCAAAAATCGATGGGAACACCGCCCGAATAGTGAAGCTGGAAAAGCACAGGGGATTGTTAAAGTTCATGGTTGATTATTACTCCATGAGGATTGACAAGTATAAGACCCTGGGCGATATAAACCAGAGAAAGAACTTTTTTGTCATATTCGGATATGTTCCGGAGAAATACGCCAACAGGCTGGTATGCAACCTTGAAGAAAAGTATGCGGCGGCAGTTGTGTTGTCTGATGTGCCTGAAGATGCGCAGCCCCCGGTGCTCTTGAAGAACAACAAGCTGTCAGAGCCTGTGGAGACCGTGCTCGAGACTTACAGTATGCCAAACAAGCATGAGATTGACCCCACATTTATTATGTCCCTGTTCTATTACTTCCTGTTCGGAATGATGCTCTCGGATGCGGGATACGGGCTTCTGATGATTATAGGCTGCGCCTTTGTTATTCTGCGGTATCCCAACATGGAGACGGGAATGAAAAAGACCATGAAGATGTTTTTCTACTGCGGAATTTCCACCTTTGTTTGGGGTATTCTGTTCGGAGGATTCTTCGGAGACGCGGTGACTGTTATCTCCACAACCTTTTTCGGAACAACTCTGAGGGTTCCGCCCTTGTGGTTTGAGCCTATTAAAGACCCAATGAGAATGCTGGTGTTCTCATTTGCGGTGGGTATTCTTCATCTGTTTGTGGGGCTTGGTATTAAGTTCTATCAAATGGCAAAGGAGGGCGACCTAAAGGGCGCAATATACGATGTTGTGTTCTGGTATCTGTTGGTCGGCGGCGGGGTTGTGTACCTGCTGTCAATGCAGATGTTTATAGACATGGCGGGGCTGAATTTTATTCTTCCGCCTGCTGCGGGAAAGGCGGCCGCAATCTGTGCGGGTATCGGTGCAGTGGGAATTATTCTCTTTGCGGGGCGTTCGTCAAGAAATCCGGGAAAGCGTATTGCCAAGGGCTTGTATGAGCTGTACGGTGTTACAAGCTATTTGAGCGATATTCTGTCCTATTCTCGTTTGCTGGCTTTGGGACTTGCCACAGGCGTTATAGCTCAGGTGTTCAACCAAATGGGAAGCATGTTTGGCAGCGGTGTTCTCGGCGCGATATGCTTTACTCTGGTATTCGTGATTGGGCATACGCTTAACATGGCAATAAATTTGCTTGGTGCGTACGTGCATACTAACAGACTGCAGTTTGTTGAATTTTTCGGAAAATTTTATGAAGGCGGAGGAGAGAAGTTCAAACCCTTTTCCGCAAAAACCAATTATTTTAAATTCAAGGAGGAAAAATAAATGTTTGATTTAGGAATTGTTTTTGCGTTGACCGGAGCGGCTCTTGCCGCATTGATGGCAGGTATCGGTTCTGCTATCGGCGTTGGGATGGCAGGCGAGGCAGCGGCAGGCGTTGTAACAGAGGATCCTAACCAGTTCGGTAAGGTTCTCATTCTACAGCTGCTCCCGGGTACACAGGGAATATACGGCTTGCTTATTGCGTTTATAACCCTGTCTCAGATTGGTATTTTGGGCGGAAGCGCGGATATATCAATCGCAAAGGGCTTGCTGTATCTGGCGGCTTGTTTGCCTATGGCGTTTGTGGGGCTGTGGTCCGCAAAGAGACAGGCGAGAGCGGCGGTTGCAGGTATTCAGCTTGTGGCAAAGCGTCCCGATCAAATGGGTAAGTCAATGATTTTTGCGGCGATGGTTGAGACATACGCAATTCTTGCTCTGCTGATTTCTATTCTGTCAATCAACGGAATAAGCGGTTTAAATATTTAAAAGTTTCGGAAACATAAGGAGTGGTTGCGGTGGCTGAATTAATCGGCGGATTGGACGTTATAATTAACCGAATACGCAGTGAAGCGGAAAGCGCTGCTGATGATATTAAAAACGAGGCTCATGCCAAAGCAGAGTCTGTTATTGACAGGGCGAACAAAGAGGCTGCCAAAATAACAGCGGAAGCAAGGGAAAAGGCCGAGAAGTATTACAAGACCGGGTGTGAGCGGGAGAGAAACGGAGCGGAGCGCCTGAAAAATCAGGAGATACTGGCAAAGAGGCAGGAGGTTCTTGACGCGTCAATCGAGAACGCCGTTGAGAAGCTGAAAAACTCAAAGCCCGACTATTATTTTGAAATCATCTCCAAGCTCTTAAATAAGTACGGAAAGAACGAGGAAGGCGTTATTGTGTTCTCATCGGCGGACCTAGAGAGAATGCCTGAGAATTTTAAGAGAGAGTTCAAAGACGCATTTCCAAAACTAAAAGCGGAGAGCAGTAACTCGGTGGATTACGGATTTATTATAAAGTACGGCGAAATTGAGGAGAACTGCACCTTTGACGCTTTGATTGAAGCCAATTGTGACAGTATTAAAGAAAAGGTCTTTAAAAGATTGTTTAGTTAAAATCAGGAGGTGGTAACGTGGCCGAGCAGTATACCTATGCGGTATCCAGAATTCATGCAAAAGAGAGCGGGCTCCTAAACTTTGGGGACTTAGATCAGCTTTTGCTGTGTCCTGATTTTAATTCTGCAATCAAGCTTCTTGCTGACAAGGGTTACGGAAACGGTGACGAGTACAGGGATTTTGAGTCTATGGAAAGAGACGAGACCAACAAACTGTGGTCGCTGATAGAGGAGTTGGTACATGACATGTCTCCTTTTAAAGCCCTTCTTCGGCAAATAGATTTTCATAATCTGAAAGCGGCAATCAAGGCGCTTTACACATCGGAAACGCCGGAAGATTATTTTTTGGAGGGCGGCAGCGTAGCTCCCGAGGTGATTTTGGAAGCGGTTAAGCTGAAGAACTTTTCGGAGCTGCCGAAGCCTTTGGGGGACGCTGCGGAGACGGCGATAGAAAATTTTATCAAAACGGGAGACGGGCAGGAGTGCGACATATATATTGATAAGGCATGTCTGGAAACGATTTTTGACGACGGTAAAAGCTCCGGAGTTCCCATTATTATGAAGTACGCCGACATGCTTGTTGCTCTCAGCAATATTAAAATTGCGGTCAGAGCAGCCCGCTCGGGGAAGAGTAAGGCTTTTTTGGAGCGGAGCCTGGCACGGTGTGAAGCTGTTAATGTAGATGCATTAGCAGCAGCTGGTGCAAAGGGCGTTGAGGAAATATATAACTATCTTGAGTTCACCGACTTTAAGGAGGCGGTTGATAAGCTGAAAGAGTCAATGTCCGCCTTTGAAAAGTGGTTTGACAACAAGATTATGGAGCTTATAAAGAGCCAGAAGTCAAATCCTTTTACAATCGCCCCGATTTTTGCTTATGTTCTGGCGAAGCAAAATGAGATTAAGTCGGTGCAGGTGGTTATGACAGCAAAGAAAAACAACCTGAACGTTGAGCTTGTCAGGGAAAGGATACGTGATTTATATGTATAGTATTGCTGTTATAGGAGACAAGGACAGCGTTGCGGGGTTTGGAGCGGTAGGGCTTGACGTCTTTTTCATAGACGATCAGACGGAATGTAAAAGGGTGTTTAAGCAGCTTGTTTCAAGCGGGAAGTTTGCCGTTATATTCATAACCGAAAAGGCGGCGGAGTTTGTATCGGAGGATATAGAAAGACTGTCGCGGCAAATTCTCCCTGCGGTGATACCGATACCGGGAGTTTCGGGAAACACAGGCAGAGGAATTGATGGGGTCAAGCGTTCGGTAGAGAAGGCCGTCGGCTCCGACATAATATTTAATTAAGACAAACAAATTAGGATGTGATTGTGTATGGGGAAAGGAATAATTAGAAAGGTTGCCGGCCCTTTGGTAATCGCCGAGGGCATGAGAGAATGTAATATGTACGACGTTGTTCGCGTCGGTGAGCAGCATCTTATAGGTGAGATAATCGAGATGCATGGCGACAGAGCTTCTGTTCAGGTCTATGAGGAAACCTCGGGCTTGGGTCCGGGAACCCCTGTCGAGACCACGGGCATGCCCCTCAGCGTTGAGTTGGGACCCGGGCTTATCGGAAGCATTTTTGACGGAATTCAAAGACCGCTTGACGATATTATGAAAAAGGCGGGTAATAACCTAAAACGCGGAGTTGAGGTTCCCTCACTTAAACGGGAGCTAAAGTGGAATTTTGAGCCGACAGCTAAAAAGGGCGACCGAGTAAGCGGCGGCGATGTTTTGGGAACCGTTAAGGAAACAGAGGTTGTAACTCAGAAGATAATGGTTCCTCCCGGAATAAGAGGAACCGTTAAATCAATCAGCGGCGGCAGCTTTAGCGTAGACGAGGTTGTTGCGGTTGTGGAAACCGACGGCGGCAACAGGGAGATTACCCTGATGCAGAAATGGCCTGTTCGCCAAGGCAGACCCTACAAAGAAAAACTATCCCCCACAATGCCTTTGGTTACGGGGCAGCGCGTTATCGACACGATGTTCCCTATTGCAAAGGGCGGCGTGGCGGCTGTTCCCGGGCCTTTCGGCAGCGGAAAAACAGTGGTGCAGCACCAGCTTGCAAAGTGGGCTGACGCTGATATTGTGGTGTATATAGGCTGCGGCGAGCGCGGCAATGAGATGACTGACGTTCTTAACGAGTTCCCGGAGCTTGTTGACCCCAAAACGGGTAAGTCTCTTATGGAGAGAACGGTGCTTATAGCCAACACCTCGGATATGCCGGTTGCGGCGCGTGAAGCCTCAATATACACAGGTATAACCATAGCCGAGTATTTCAGGGATATGGGCTATTCCGTGGCGCTTATGGCGGACTCGACCTCACGCTGGGCGGAGGCGCTCAGAGAGATGTCGGGCAGACTTGAGGAAATGCCCGGCGAGGAGGGCTATCCCGCGTATCTGGGAAGCAGACTTGCCCAGTTTTATGAGCGTGCGGGTAGAGTGGTAACCCTCGGCAGCTCAGGTAATGAGGGTGCGTTGTCGGTAATCGGAGCGGTTTCGCCTCCCGGCGGAGATATATCGGAGCCTGTTTCCCAGGCGACCTTGAGAATTGTAAAGGTGTTTTGGGGGCTTGACTCAAACCTTGCGTATAAGAGGCACTTCCCTGCCATTAACTGGCTGACCAGTTATTCTCTCTATCTTGATACTATGGAGAGTTGGTTTAACCAAAACGTAAACAGCAACTGGATGACCTTGAGAAATGATATAATGAAGCTGCTCCAGGAGGAGTCCGAGCTTGACGAAATCGTAAAAATGGTTGGTATGGACGCACTGTCGCCCACGGACAGAATTAAGCTTGAAGCCGCAAGAAGCGTTCGCGAGGACTTTTTGCACCAGAACGCTTTTCATGATATTGACACCTATTCGTCTCTTGAAAAGCAGTATTATATGATGCGGCTTATGACCGATTATTATGAGAACTGCACAGAAGCGTTAAAGCGCGGGGCGGATGTTGAAAAGCTGGTTGCTCTGCCTGTCCGTGAGCAGATAGGTCGATTTAAGTATTATAACGAGGATGATATTCAGGGAGAGTATAACAGGATTGCGGGGGTTTTGACTTCCGAAATTACAGAGGCCATAGCAGAGGAGGCGGAGTAAGATGCCAAAGGAATACAGAACCATTGAGGAAGTAGCCGGACCTTTGATGCTTGTTCGGAACGTTGAGGACGTGAACTATAACGACCTGGGCGAGATTATTTTGGAAAACGGAGACAAACGCCGCTGCAAGGTTTTGGAGATTGACGGAAGTGACGCTCTTGTTCAGCTCTTTGAGCCGTCTACCGGTATAAATCTCTCAACAGGTAAGGTTAGATTTTTAGGCAGGAGCATGGAGCTGGGCGTGTCACAGGATATGCTGGGCAGGGTGTTTGACGGTCTCGGCAGACCCATAGACAACGGACCGGAGATACTTCCCGACGAACGCCTTGACATAAACGGCTTGCCCATGAACCCCGCTGCGAGAAGCTATCCCGAGGAGTTTATTCAGACGGGAATTTCCGCAATTGACGGGCTTAACACCTTGGTTAGGGGTCAGAAGCTGCCTATATTTTCAGCCAGCGGTCTGCCCCACTCTCAGCTTGCGGCGCAGATTGCCAGACAGGCGACGGTAAAGGGCAAGGATGAGCAGTTTGCTGTTGTGTTTGCGGCTATGGGCATAACCTTTGAGGAGTCCAACTTTTTTGTTGAAAGCTTTAGGGAAACGGGGGCTATAGACAGAACGGTCATGTTTGTCAACCTTGCCAACGACCCTGCAATCGAGCGTATAGCAACGCCCCGTATGGCGTTGACGGCGGCGGAGTATCTGGCATTTGAAAAGGATATGCACGTGCTGGTTATTTTGACGGATATAACCAACTATGCAGACGCTCTCCGTGAGGTTAGCGCCGCTCGAAAAGAAGTTCCCGGAAGACGAGGATACCCGGGATATATGTATACCGACCTTGCAACTTTGTACGAAAGAGCAGGCCGCCAAAAGGGCAAGACGGGTTCAATAACCATGATTCCCATTCTGACCATGCCCGAGGACGATAAAACACACCCCATTCCCGACCTTACGGGATATATTACTGAGGGACAGATAATATTGTCACGCGAATTGTACAGAAAGAATGTTATGCCCCCGGTGGATGTTTTGCCGTCCCTGTCCCGTTTGAAGGATAAGGGTATCGGCGACGGAAAAACCAGAGCCGACCATGCGGACACAATGAATCAGCTTTTTGCAGCATACGCAAGGGGCAAGGACGCAAAGGAGCTTATGGTAATATTGGGTGAGGCTGCTCTTACGGATATAGATAAAAAGTATGCTAAATTCGCCGATGAGTTTGAGCGCAGATATGTGTCCCAGGGCTATCAGACCAACAGGGATATTGAGGAGACCCTCGGCATAGGATGGGAGCTCTTAGGGATTTTACCCAGAGGTGAGCTGAAACGTATTAAAGACGAATTTCTCGATAAGTACTATAAAGAAGTAACCGAATAGGAGGAATTGCCATGGCAATGACCCAGGTTAATCCGACCAGAATGGAACTGACCCGTCTTAAAAAGAAGCTTGTTACGGCTATACGCGGTCATAAGCTGCTTAAAGATAAGCGTGACGAGCTGATGAGGCAGTTCCTTGACATGGTTCGGCTTAATAAGGAATTAAGAGAAAGGGTTGAAAAGGGCATAGAGGAGTCAAACAAAAAATTTGTTCTGGCGTCCGCAGTCATGAATGATAAGGCGCTGAAAACAGCCTTGCTTGCCCCCAAGCAGAGCGTGTCTGCCGAGGTTTCAAAAAGGAACGTTATGAGTGTTGAAATCCCTGTGTTTGACTATGAGACAAGAACCCCGTCTGAGACAGATATATTCTCATACGGATTTGCTTTTACGTCCTCAGACCTTGACGATGCGGTAAGCGCCTTGAGCGGTGTGTTCCCCCATATGCTGAAGCTGGCGGAATGTGAAAAGTCATGTCAGCTTATGGCGGATGAAATTGAAAAGACTCGCCGCAGAGTAAACGCTCTTGAGCACGTTATGATACCCGAGTACCAAAGGCAGATAAAATATATAACCATGAAGCTTGACGAAAACGAAAGGTCAACTCAAATCCGCCTTATGAAGGTTAAGGATATGATGATAAAAGAGACAATTGAAGAAAAACATAGAAAAGCGGAACTGAATTAATTTTTATGAAAGGATGTATGCGGGTATACGCATATGCTGTGTTGAATTATGAAGAACGTTGAAACCAATAGCCGTGATTATAGGTACTTAAAGCTGCTGCATAAGCGGTACGGCAACATAAGAAAGGCTTCGGAGGAAATAATAAATCTTAACGCAATTCTGAATTTGCCCAAGGGCACCGAGCACTTCTTGAGTGATATTCACGGCGAATATGAATCTTTTACCCACATTCTGAAAAATGCTTCGGGAGTTATAAAATCAAAAATTGACATGGTGTTTGAAAACACCTTGCCCGAGTCCGAGAAAAAATCTTTGGCAACCTTGATTTACTATCCCGAGGAGAAGTTGGAGATTATCAAGGAAAACGTCGAGGATTTGGAGGAGTGGTACACCCTGACACTGCACAGGCTGATTGAGGTGTGCAAGGTCAGCGCCTCCAAGTACACCCGTTCTGTTGTGAGAAAAGCCCTGCCCGAGGGCTTTGACTACATAATAGACGAGCTTCTCCATGCCCAGGACTATGAAATAGATAAGAATGAATACTATAGGCAGATTGTGTCTACGATTATAAAAATCGGTCGCGCCGACGCATTTATAATTGCCATGTCAAACCTTATTCAGAGGTTGGCGATTGCAAGGCTGCATATAATCGGCGACATTTTTGACAGAGGTCCGGGAGCTCCCATAATAATGGACGTGCTGATGAAGCATCACAGTGTTGATATTCAGTGGGGCAACCATGATATTGAGTGGATGGGAGCGTCCTTCGGAAGTATGTCCTGTATCGCAAACGTAATCCGCCTTAGCTCAAGGTATGATAACATGAACACAATAGAGGGGGATTACGGAATAAGCATACGCCCTCTTGCCGTATTTGCAATGGAAGCTTATGCGAATGACCCTTGCGAAACATTTATTCCCAAGCATATTGACGTGACAGAGTACAGCAAGCATGACGAAAAGTTAATATCAAAGATACACAAGGCGATAACCGTAATACAGTTTAAGTTGGAGGGGCAGGTTGTAAAGCGGCATCCCGAATATAAAATGGATGACAGACTGCTGCTTGACAAAATCGATTATGAACGGGGCGTTATAGAAATTAACGGCAGGGAGTACGAGCTTAAAGACAAGTATTTCCCCACCATTGACCCTAAGGATCCGTATAAGCTCACCGAGGACGAGCAGGAGGTTATGGAAAGGCTCAGAACAGCGTTTATGACAAGTGAACGTCTTGAAGCCCACATGGAGTTTATATGCGAAAACGGAGCTATATATAACAGCTATAACTCAAACTTGATGTTTCACGGTTGCATACCCATGACGGAGGACGGGGAGTTTGAAACTGTTGATATATTCGGCAAAAAGCTTAAGGGCAAAGAGCTTCTTGACGAAATCGACCGCAAGGTGAGACGGGGCATGAAGCTTAAAAACGGCACAAAGGGGCATAGTGATGTTGAGGACTTGCTGTGGTACTTGTGGTGCGGCGCACAGTCGCCTCTGTTCGGCAAGGATAAGATAACCACATTTGAGCAGTATTTTATCGACGATAAAGACCTTCACGTTGAAAAGAAAAATCCATACTATAAGAATGTGGAAAAGCGGGATGTGTGCATAAAAATCCTAAAGGAGTTCGGCTTGCAGCCGGCAATGTCCCATATTATAAACGGTCATGTTCCCGTTGAGATTAAAAAAGGGCAAAGCCCTATCAAGGCGGGGGGAAAGCTGTTTGTTATTGACGGCGGTCTGTCTAAGGGTTACCAGCCCAAAACGGGCATTGCGGGATATACTCTGCTCTATAATTCCCACGGATTGATACTTGCGTCTCACGAGCCCTTTGAATCAAAGGAGAAGGCAGTGCGTGACGAAATGGACATTCACTCCAAGACAGTGGTTCTTGAAAAAGCGGGAAAGCGGAAAATGGTGTATGACACTGACCAGGGGGCTGATATAAGAGAAAGAATTAAGGATTTGGAAGAGCTGTTGAGCGCCTACAGGGACGGTTCTATTAAGCAGACACAATTTAAGGATTAGTTTAATCCCATTTGTTTTAGAAAAATAATTAAAAATTTATCACATATTACACATTAGGAGGAAACGATATGATTAGGAAACGATGGTTAAGCTTGGCTTTGGCAGTAACTATGATTGCCGCACTGCTGAGCGGCACGGTAATAGTTTCGGCTCAGGGCTCGGAGGACATGACGGTTCAGACGGCTGAGGCGGACATGACATTTAACTTTAAGTCAACGGCCGTAGACGGAGCCGTGAACGTATTAAGCACGGATATTTACACAGCCGAAAAGGGCTACGGCTTTGTGGGTAAAACTTCGGCAATGCCCTCCAGAACTGTTGATACCTCAAAAATAGTTCAGGATGAAAACGGCTGCTCTGTTACTGAGACCTCAGCAACAACCGCCTATACAAACAGCAACAATTACAATTACGGCGGTCTTGTCTTCCGTGTTGATGTTGACTCTTTGGGTGAGTACGCCTTAACCGTTAATGCGACCACAAGCTCTGCGCAAATTGCTCCCAACGGAATGCAGTACAGCAGGATCAGCTCCTCAAGTGCTTGGGATGCGGCAGGGCTTGTGCCTAAGCAGACGGTTGCAAAGTGGAGCGGAAATACATGGACGTTTAACTACGTAACCGGTGTGAACTACATAGAGTTTGAGATTGAGCCCACGTCTAAGGACGGCGGCACAGTGGGCGTTGAGTCCATAATGCTGACAAAGGTTGCCAATAACCCTGCAGAGGGCAAGCCCACGGTTTACGTTCTGGGGGACTCCACCCAAAAGACCTATACCTTTGAAGAGGACTCTATGTCCGGCTACGGTCAGGTTATTAAAAACATTTTTGACCTTGATAAGGTGAACGTTATTAACTACTCAATGGGCGGCCGCTCTATGAAGTCAAGTTATGATGAGGGCAGATTTAATGATATTCTCTGTAGTGCCAAAGAAGGAGATTTTGTGTTAATCCACTCGGCTCATAACGATGAGAGCACAGGAGACTCCGCCGGTCCCGATGCCCGTTTCGGCCGCGGCTCCAACAGCACCACATATCCCAAGTGGCTGGATATTTACTGTGCGGCTCTTGAGGCAAGAGGCATAACTCCCGTTCTGGTAACGGCAAACCCCAGAACTGACGGCGGAAAACCCAAGGCTTCATTTAATCCCGATTCTCCCGGATTTATGAGGAAAAAGGCGGCGGCAGACAGCAAGGTTGAGCTTGTGGATCTGTTTGCCGATGCGGTAACATATCTGACAAAGCTGGGTAAAAGCGAGACGATGGATATATACCAGAGCCTTGAGGCGGGCGAGTCTCCCGGCAAGACCAACAGCGGTTCTTACGCAAACGGTCACCCGGACAATAAGGTTGACGGAACCCACTTTAAGGAGGCTGCCGCAAAGACATTTACCAAGCTCATAGGCGATAACATTGTGAGTCAGAGCGCATCGGGCAGCGACAAGATTAAGGAGCTGGCAAGCTACCTGAAAGCTGATGTGCAAAGCGGAAACTGGACGGCGGTATATCCCGAAACAGCCGCAAAGGACGTAACCGAAGCAAGTTTAAACGGTTACTCGGCGTCCAACTCAAAGTACAGAAATCAGATTGAAAAAATGCTTCAACTGGGGGTTATGTTCGTGGATGACAACAGTCTGTTCCATCCCACAGACAGCATGAAAACCAACGACTTTATTGCGGCTCTCTGTGCTATATGGAATTTGGACACCAACGAATTTGCTGAGTTTTACAGCAGCGGCAACTTAACCCGCGAGGTTATGGCGGCAATTATTCTTGACGCTTACGAGTTAAGATTTGGCAAGGACGCGGACGGCAATTGGAACAAGCCTGTATACATGACAGACTATAACGGAACCAACCTGTCCCCAGACGACCCGAACTATGACCCCAACCTGACAGGTGCAAGCGCACAGTACTATCCTCTGGTTGGCTGGGGAAACATTACTGACAGGGGAGATATTTCAAAGGAATACCTTGCAGACTTCCATGAGGTTTATAACCTGGGTCTTATGAGAAGCGAAAAGGGCATTTCCCGCGGCAAGATGGTAAACGGAACCGAGCTCCAGCCCAAGACGGTGGTAACAAGAGAAAAGGCAGCTAAGGAGCTTTACTTCCTGTTCGGCCTAATCCAGAACAAAAAGACGGAAAATCAGGAGATAACAATTCCCTCAACCTATGGCGGAACCGACAAGAACCCTGTTGTATATAAGGCGGTTGAATACACAGCTCCCGCATATGAGTTCAGCAGCGTTGACATTAACAGTGTTGGCAAGCTTTCTGTTGAGCTTAAGTATAACGGTTCTGACGTTCCCTCAAACAGGCTGGTGATAGAGGTTAAGAATGCCGACGGTTCTCTGAAAGAGACTAAGACATACAGTGTTGCAGGCAGCGGAGCGGTTCAGGAGGTTGATGTTACATTGACCGCAGGCGAGTCCGTGAATATGTATGTAACTGTCAGCGAGGCTGATTTAACAAAGCTCAGTGCTGAAAGAAACGTAATCTGCACAGAGGTTATTTTGCCTCCCAAAGAGTATAAGGCTTCCACGGCGGCAGGCATAAAGAACGGAACCTTGTCCCTTACCAATATATCCGCAGGAACTGTTTCACCGGCGGCAGACGTTGTGTTGGCGGCTGATGATGAAGTAATGTGGAAAGCCAGCGGTAACGTTAATGCAGGTGTTGAGCTTATGCCGAGCATAACCGCAGGCGGCGGAAGCCTTACGACCATGACAGATTTGACGGCAGGCAGCACAAATGCAACAATTGACGGCATTAAATTTACTAAATATATATCTCACGCTTCTACAAACGGAACATTTTCCGAGGGAACTATTACAGGCACTGCCCTGAAATTTGTTGCTCCTGAGGACGGTGTGTTCTCTGTTTACTGTGTTGACGTGGGTGCGGGTAAGACCCTCTGCATTTGTGAGGAGGGAACGAAGGAAGTAGCAAATTCCCTCTATTCACATACCCCGTCGGCTAAGAGCAACCTAAAGGCAAGCGTTCCCGTTGAGGCGGGAAAGACGTATTACGCAGGCGTGCTTGGCTCAAAGGGCAGGTTTGTAGGTGCAGGCTTTATGTCCGGAGCTCCCGTTGTAACAATTTCGGCATATAACGGCGACACGGTGCAGATTGACGCATCTCCTGCCGAGGGCTATATGACGGAATCGGTTACGGTAACGGACGGCAGCGGCAACGCTGTTCCCATGGAAAAGATAAGCAGCGACAGATTCACATTTGTTATGCCCGAGTCTGATGTTGAAATTAACGCAGTATTTTCACCGGGTTCAAACTACCCGTATGAGATTACCTCGGCAGAGTATGACGCAGACGGAAAACTGAATGTCGCGCTGACGTCAGACGGAACAGTGACTGCGGCAAAGCTGTTTGTAGGTGTGTTTGATGAGAATGACGAGCAGACCCTGATAGACTGCAAAATGTTTGACATAGCGGGAGATGAGGTGCAAAACCTTGACTTTGTAAAGCCCGAAAGGGGAGTTGTAAAGCTGTATATCTGGGACAGCGCCGAAAATCTTATTCCTTTGAGCGCAGTAAAAGGTCTGTAAAAATTAGAGGCTGTTGTAAAACAATAGTTCCCGGGACTGTAGAAAAACTCTGTTAAGTTTTTCTACAGTCCCTATTTTTCTAGTCACCATACAGCCCTGCTCGGTCGTTTACTACATACAGGCGCATCATGTCCTCAGTTAAATTCAGCTTGCCCTCGTCGTCGCCTTTTAAATAGCCCTTGTCTACCAGCTTTGTTATTGTCGGAACCGCCCAAACAGGCATATTGCCGTCAATATAGTCATATCTTGCCATTTGTTTTTCAAGACCATAAATAGCGTTTGTGTTTCTGTCAATGTCAGCTCCGATAATGTTTATAATTTTGTCTTGGCTGTCGTTCTTGGCTTTAAGCTCCTCGTATTCTTGGCTCATAAGTTCAACCTCGCTTTCCGATACATATTTAACTCCGAAATAGTCGCAGACGCCCATGCAGATTGCGGCGGCGTACAGATCTTTGCCCCTGTCGCTTGCCAAAAATCGGTTGTCGCTGTAGTTGTCAATAAACCCAGTCTCAACCAAAACGGCAGGCATATCAGTGTGCAGGATTACCGCAAAGTTTGCCGTTTTAACCCCTCGGTCATACCTGCCTGTTTCTTCGATTAGTCGTTTCTGTACAAGCTCCGCCAATCTCCCCGCATCGCTGTCAAGACTGACGCAGTAGGTCTCGGTACCGTACGCCTTAGTGTTGGCGGAATTACAGTGTATTGAAATAAACACGTCCGCCTCCCAGGAGTTGGCGTCGTTATACCTGCCTGCAAGACTGGCGTTCAGTCCGTCGGCAACCGTGTCGTAAATGCTTTCTCTGCTCATTTTAACGGCAAATCCGTTTTTCAGCAGGAGCGCTTTTAGTTTAATCCCGATTTCCACGGTTATATCCTGTTCCCTAAGTCCGTATCCCACAGCGCCGGTGTCGGCTCCGGAGTGGTTGTGCCCCGGGTCGATATAAACCTTTGCCATATTTTCACCTCCTACAAAACTGTCAGTACCTTCCATTACCGTAAAACCAAAGTTTGCTCCTTGACAAACTGCGCTTGTTGGAGTAGAATTATCATAATTATAAACTAACTAAAGCAAGGACGTGGTAACAATGGAAAAAACTCCACAATCTATGCGCAAGCATATTACTATTTTCGGAAATACAAATGTCGGAAAATCCACTTTGTTTAATAAATTATTAGGTCAGGAAGCGGCAATCGTGTCAGAAGTCAGCGGTACTACCACCGACCCTGTTACAAAGTCGATGGAGCTTATCCCCTATGGTCCTGTTGTCCTCATTGACACGGCAGGGCTCAATGATGAGACGGAGCTGGGTGAGCAGAGAACCGCCAAGACTCTTGATATAATAAAACGTACTGACCTAATATTATATGTCAGAGATGTCAATTGTGAGAACGTTCTGGAGCCGATTAAGTTTGACAAAAAAATCCCGATTATACCTGTTTTCACAAAATGCGACCTTGCGGACGCAAAGACCCTAAACAGCGTCAGTGCGGAGTTCCCCAATTCAGTTTTGATTTTCGACTATAATGAGAAGAGTATGGAAAGCCTGCAAAAGCGAATGATAGAGGAGCTGAGTAAGCAGGAGAGGGACGATGACACTGTTATCGGAAATCTGATGCCTAAGGGCAGCAATATTGTCATGGTTTGCCCTATTGACAGTGAAGCTCCCAAGGGCAGGCTTATTCTTCCCCAGGTTCAGCTTATCAGAGACTGCCTTGACTACGGCATGAAGGCGTACGTCACCACGGAGACAACACTCTCCGATGCGCTTAATGACTTAAAGCGGGTGGATTTGGTAGTGACGGATTCCCAGGCGTTCAGAATTGTTGATAAGATTGTTCCCAAGGATATTATGCTCACCTCCTTTTCAATGCTTTTGGCAAGGCAAAAGGGAAATTTTGACCAGCTTTTAAAGGGAGCTGCCAAAATTGACAGCCTGAGCAACAGCTCAAAAATACTTATGCTTGAGGGCTGCACCCACAACACTTCCCATGAGGACATAGGAAAGGTGAAAATACCCAAGCTGATAACCAAGTATTTAAACGGTGTTGCGCCCCAGTATGAATATTATACCGGGTATAACATGCCTGAGAGCCTTGATGGATACGATATGATTATCCAATGCGGAATGTGCATGATAAACAAGCAGGAAATTCGCTCGCGTCTGGAGCTGGCAGCCGAAAAGGGAGTTCCCGTCACAAATTACGGCATTGCCCTGGCTAAGCTCAACGGCATACTTGACAGAGCGGCAGAAATCTTTAACAATTAGGTGAAATATGGCTTTTGAAAAATCCGAAGTATTGGAAATTATTAAGGAAAATAAGGCGGGGCTGACCCGTGAGTTAAAAGAAAAGGCGGCGGCGCAAAGAGAGGCGGTGTTTGGAAACTCGGTTTATGTCAGGGGACTGATTGAGTTTACAAACTATTGCAAAAATAATTGTAGATACTGCGGTATACGCTGCGGCAATACAAAGGTTAATCGGTACCGCTTGACAAAAGAGGAGATACTCGATTGTTGCCGCATGGGTGCAGAGCTTGGCTTTAACACCTATGTTTTGCAGGGCGGAGAGGACCCGAAAATCTCAGACAGGGAAATCTGCGATATTGTTTATTCGATAAAGAGCGAGTTCCCCGATTGCGCCGTGACTCTGTCTATCGGCGAGAGGGAAAAGGACGTGTATAAGGCGTTTTTTGAAGCGGGGGCTGATAGGTACCTTTTAAGGCATGAAACGGCAAATGACAGCCACTACGGCAGACTTCACCCCAAGGAAATGAGCCTGAGCCACAGGAAAAAGTGCCTGTACGATTTGAGGCATATAGGGTTTCAGGTGGGCGCAGGGTTTATGGTAGGCTCTCCCTATCAGACCGACGAAAATTTGGCAGAGGATATTATGTTCCTGCAGGAGCTTCACCCCCATATGGTGGGGATAGGTCCCTTTGTTCCTCATAAGGACACGGAGTTTAGGGACTTCCCTCAGGGAAGCCTTAACATGACTCTGGTAATGCTTTGCATAACAAGGCTTGCTCTGCCGAAGGTGTTGCTTCCCGCTACAACTGCTCTGGGCACGATTTCTCCCACAGGCAGGGAGGAGGGAATACTCTGCGGCGCAAACGTTGTCATGCCAAATTTGTCGCCAATCGGCGTAAGACATGATTATTCCCTGTATGACGGAAAGATTTGTATGGGTGACGAGGCTGCCGAGTGTATAAGCTGCCTGGGCAGGCGAGTTGAAAGCATAGGCTGCAAGCTGGACTTTTCAAGGGGAGACAGCCCGGAAATCAAAACAAAAAAGGCGTAGCACCCACGTGCTGCGCCTTATCAATAACTTGTTCAGAATTAAACGGCTCTGTCAACCTTACCTGATCTTATGCATCTGGTACAAGCGTAGACTTTCTTAGGAGTACCATCGACAATAGCTCTAACGCGTCTAACGTTTGGTTTCCAAACCTTATTTGCTCTACGGTGTGAGTGAGAAACCTTGATACCAAAGCTAACTCCCTTGCCGCAAATTTCACACTTTGCCATTTATATACACCTCCTTAATGGTCAAAAATAAACTCAACTCGGGATATTATATCAGAAAGAATTACAAATTGCAAGAGTTTTTTTAAAATTTTTTATTATTTATCAAAAATATTTAAGCTGATCGAGATAAACGCCCGATAATATACCAATCTGTGAAAAATAAGCGCTTATTATTTGACATATAAGACTGCATAATGTTATAATAGTGTCATGAATAATTTTTTACCCATATCCAAGGAAGATTTAAATAAAAGAGGAATTGAGCAGCTTGACTTTGTGTATGTTATAGGCGATGCGTACGTGGATCATCCAAGCTTCGGGCATGCCATAATCTCACGGGTGCTCGAGCACGCCGGATATACAATCGGGATTATATCCCAGCCCGACTGGAAAACTTGCGAGGAATTTAAACGTCTGGGAAGACCAAGGCTCGGTTTTTTTGTCATGTCGGGGAATATTGACCCCATGGTAAACAGGTATACCGCCGCAAAGAGGGTGAGGAACACCGATTTGTATTCCCCCGGAGGAAAGGCGGGAATGCGGCCTGATAGAGCAACCATTGTATACTGCAACAAAATCAGAGAGGCATACGGCAATATACCGATTGTAATCGGAGGAATTGAGGCAAGCCTCAGGAGATTTCCTCATTATGACTATTGGAGCGATAAGGTTAGGCGGAGCATTTTGATTGACAGCGGAGCCGACCTGCTTATTTTCGGAATGGGAGAGAGGCAGGTGGTTGAGGTTGCCGACCTGCTCAGCGCAGGCGTTCCCGTACGTGAAATTAAGGGTATTATGGGAACTATGTATATTGAGAGTGTTGAGGAGCAGCTCCCTTATGACGGCATAAGACTGCCCTCCTATGATGAGCTTTGCACGGATAAAAGGAAGTACGCCGAAGCCACAAGAACCCAGTATGAGGAGCAGGATTATGTTAGGGGAAAGCCCCTTGTTCAGCTTGACAGGGACAAGTATATTGTGCAGAACCCTCCTGCAAAGCCACTGACCACAGAGGAACTGGACGATGTATACAGGCTTCCATACATGCGGACGTATCACCCCGTTTATAAAAAGCAAGGGGGAGTGCCCGCTATTCAAGAGGTTGAGTTTTCAATCACCTCCTGCCGAGGTTGCTTCGGGGGCTGTAATTTTTGCGCTTTAACTCTACATCAGGGGCGAACGGTGACATCCAGAAGCCATGAGTCCATAATTGAGGAAGCAAAGCTGCTTACCGAGTTAAAGAATTTCAAGGGTTATATTCACGATGTGGGCGGTCCTACGGCAAACTTCAGGTTTGCCTCCTGCAAGGAGCAGGAGAGGAGGGGCGTGTGCAAAACAAGGCAGTGTCTGTTCCCGAAGCCCTGCAGAAACCTGATTGTTGACCATAAGGACTATACGGAGCTTTTAAGGGAGCTTAGAAAGCTGCCGCGAGTTAAAAAGGTCTTTGTGAGAAGCGGAATTAGATTTGATTATCTTATGGCGGATAAGGACGACACCTTTTTGTATGAGCTGGTGAAGCACCATGTCAGCGGGCAGCTCAAGGTTGCCCCGGAGCATATTGCGGATAACGCTTTAAGGCATATGGGAAAGCCGAAGCATGAGGTTTTTGAAAGGTTCTGCAGAAAGTATGAAAGAGTAAATAAGGAACTGGGCAAGGATCAGTATTTGGTGCCCTATCTCATGTCCTCCCACCCGGGTTGTACCTTAAAGGATGCGGTAAGGCTGGCGGAGTATTTGCGAGATACAGGGCATAATCCCGACCAGGTTCAGGATTTTTATCCGACGCCCGGCAGCATCTCCACCTGTATGTACTACACAGGCATTAATCCATTGACCATGGAGCCTGTGTATGTTCCGAAAACATATGAGGAAAAGCAGATGCAGAGAGCCCTGCTGCAATACAGAAGCCCCAAGAACTATGACCTGGTTCATAAGGCGCTTGTTAAGGTGGGACGAGAGGACTTAATCGGCTACGGCGAAAAATGCCTGATACGACCGAAGCATAAAAAGAATATTAATAAAAATAAGATAAAGGAGCGAAAGTAATGGCTAAGATTTTAAGCGGAAAGGTAGTTTCGGCAAGAGTTAAGGAGGGGTTAAAGAAAGAGGTTGAGGAGCTTAACGGCAAGGGCAAGCGCACAGGTTTGGCGGTTGTGCTTGTGGGCGAGGATCCTGCCTCAAAGGTATACGTTAGGAATAAGGAAAAGGCATGTGAGGAGATAGGCATATATTCCGAAATGCACAAGCTTCCCGAGGAGACAACCGAGGAGGAGCTTTTAAGCTTGATTGACAAGCTGAATAAGGATGACAACATTGACGGAATACTTGTCCAGCTGCCCTTGCCCAAGCACCTGGATGACAAGGTTATTATAAACAACATAAGAGCCGATAAGGATGTTGATGCGTTTCACCCCGTAAACGTGGGAAAGATTATGATTGGCGACTATGATTTTCTACCCTGCACTCCGGCGGGAATTATGGAGCTTATATACGAGAGCGGCGTTGAGGTGGACGGAAAGGAATGTGTTGTAATCGGAAGAAGCAACATTGTAGGAAAGCCCATGTCTATGCTGCTGCTCCATGAGAACGGAACGGTTACCACATGCCACTCCCACACAAAGGATCTGCCCGAGGTGACAAGGAGGGCTGACATTCTTGTAGCGGCAGTTGGAATAGCCAAGTTCGTTAAGGCGGATATGGTTAAGTCCGGGGCTGTTGTGATTGACGTGGGCATGAATAGGGACGAAAACGGCAAGCTCTGCGGCGATGTGGACTTTGATGCGGTTGAGCCTGTTGCAGGGGCAATAACTCCTGTTCCGGGGGGAGTCGGTCCTATGACAATTGCCATGCTTATGAGAAACACGGTTACGGCTTCCAAAAATAAACTTAAGTAATATTTTTCGATAGGTTGAAAGGTTTTTTATATGAAGGTTGAAGATGAAAAAATAGAACTGTTTGAAAAAATGCCCATACCTCGGGCGGCAATGAAGCTGGCAGTTCCCACGGTTTTAAGCTCTCTGGTTATGGTTATATATAACCTTGCGGACACGTATTTTGTGGGAATGTTAAACGACCCGGTGCAGAACGCGGCGGTAACCCTGGCGGCGCCGGTGCTCCTTGCCTTTAACGCCGTCAACAACCTTTTCGGGGTGGGCTCGTCAAGCATGATGAGCCGCGCCCTGGGCTCAAAGGACTATGACACCGTGCGCCTCAGCTCTGCCTTTGGGTTTTACTGCTCTGTGATTTCGGGACTGATTTTCTCTTTGCTGTGCACGGTGTTTTCCGCGCCGTTGCTCAATTTGCTGGGTGCGGACAGCAACACCGCTTATCTGACCGGGCAGTACATGAAGTGGACGGTGAATTTCGGAGCGGCTCCCGCAATTTTAAACGTGGTTATGGCGTATATGGTGCGGTCGGAGGGCTCTTCGCTCCACGCCAGCATAGGCACTATGAGCGGCTGCGCCCTGAATATAATTCTCGACCCGATTTTTGTTTTGCCCTGGGGATTTAATATGGGTGCTGCAGGCGCAGGTTTAGCTACCTTTATTTCTAACTGCGTTGCCTGCATATACTTTTTTGTTTTAATATATTTAAGACGGGGCAAGACTTTTGTGTGCGTGAACCCAAAAATGTTTAAGCCGAAGAAATATATTGTAAAAGGCGTGTGCGGCGTAGGAGTGCCCGCCGCAATACAGAATTTGCTGAATGTTACGGGAATGACGGTTTTGAATAACTTCACGTCGGTATACGGCTCTGCGGCGGTGGCGGCAATGGGAATTTCTCAAAAAATAAACATGGTTCCCATGCAGGTCGCATTCGGCTTGTCCCAGGGTGTAATGCCACTTATTGGGTACAATTATTCAAGCAGGGACGTTAAACGCATGAAGGGAACTGTTATGTTTACTGCGAAAATATCGCTGACGTTTCTGGTAGGAATAGCGTTGATGTTCTTCTTCAGCTCGGAGTTCTGGATAAGAATGTTTATGAGCAATGAGGAAATTGTGGCGTACGGCTCGTCATTCCTGCGCGGATTTTGTATTGCCATGCCCTTTTTGTGTATGGACTTCCTCGCCGTTGGCGTGTTCCAGTCGGTGGGAATGGGAAGCAAGGCGTTTCTGTTTGCCATTTTGCGAAAGATAGCTCTGGAAATACCTGCCCTCTATGTGCTTAACAAGCTGTTCCCTCTATATGGTCTTGCATATGCTCAGGCGGTGGCAGAGGTTGTTCTGGCAGTTGCTGCGGTGCTGACGCTGCGGTCAATATTCAACAAGCTGAGTTGCGAAAAACGCCAAACAGAGAGTTTGGAATAAGGAGCGAAAATGATTATCAGGGAATATAAGCCGGAGGACTGCCCTCAGATAGCGGAGCTGTTTTATAATACTGTTCATGCGATAAACGCTAAGGACTACACAGAGGAGCAGCTTAACGCATGGGCGGACGGCAATATTGACATTGAAAAGTGGAACCTGTCATTCCTTGAACACTATACCTGCGTTGCCGTTGAGGACGGCGTTGTTGTGGGCTTCGGGGATATTGATGATTGCGGGTACTTGGATCGCCTGTATGTTCATAAGGACTATCAGGGCAGAGGCGTTGCGTTGTCACTTTGCGACAGACTGGAGCCCAGCGCCAAAGGGAAAATATTTACTCACGCTTCAATAACGGCAGTCCCCTTTTTTAAAAAGAGAGGCTACATAGTTGTAAAGGAGCAGCAGATTGAGCGCAAGGGCGTTCTGCTGACTAACTTTGTGATGGAAAAGCGATTTTGAGAGGGTTATTTTGGAAATCAGAGAGATAAAAGAAAATAAAAAACAGTATCTCCCACTGCTGTTGCTTGCGGATGAACAGGAAAGCATGATAGATAAATACCTGGACAGGGGGACGATGTATGTTCTTGAGGACAACGGTGTTAAATGCCAATGTGTGGTAACGGATGAGGGGAATAAAATTCTTGAAATCAAAAATATTGCAACAGAGCCGAAACATCAAGGTAAAGGCTATGGCAAATATATGATTGATTTTATTGTGCAAAAATATAAGGATGAATATTCCTTGCTGCAGGTCGGAACAGGGGACAGCTCGCTTACAGTTCCATTTTATGAAAAATGCGGCTTTGTCCGTTCTCATCGTATTAAAAATTTCTTTATTGAGAATTACGACCATCCAATATATGAATGCGGCATCCGTCTTGCAGATATGGTTTACTTGCAAAGAGAAATATAGTCGAAGTATTTTGTTATTCCGGTGTTCTGTTATCTGATATTTTATATAATTCAAGCACTATTTTGCTCGGCGATACAGGCAAATTTTTACATTCGCAAGGAAAACAAAAGAAAACAATACTTAATTAAAATACAGGCGCAAAAATATTATTTTGCGTCTGTATTTTTTAAATACCCTCAAACCGACTTTGTATTCTATCTAAGAATATTTCCGCCGCCCTTGAAAATACCTGATATTTTTTCCAAACTAAATCAAAGTGTATTTTGTAATCCATAGCGAGCGGCACAAAGCAAAGACGGCTGCTTTCCGATGTGTTTGTAAGTTTATCTATTCCGATCATATATCCGATACCTTCTTCAACCATTAAGGCAGCGTTATAAGACAGATTATAGGTTGCGGTTATATTCAGTTGGCTCATATCTCGACGCATCCATTTTTGAATTGTTTTATCCTGCATTGTCTGTCGGGAAATAATCAGAGGCAAATTCCATATATCCTCGGGACAGATGGTAGTTTTATGTGCAAGAGGACTGTCTTTGCGCATAATAATCCCCCATCGTTCAGTGGCGGGAAGTCTGATATATTCATATTTGGAAATGTCTGCAGGCTCCACAAAAATTCCAAAATCAATAAGGCCTTTGTCCAGCTTCTCCTGCAAGTCATCGGCGTCGCCGCTTACCATATGATAGTGTATATTCGGATAGTCCTTCTGAATGTCTCTTGCAAGCTGGACAACTAAGCGCACGGCGTCCGCTTCACCTCCGCCTATGTATATGTCGCCGCCGGTTTCGGTATCCGAAAACGTCATTTCCGCCTCTGTCTTATCAGCGAGGGCGATAAGCTCCTCAGCCCGCTTTCGCAGAAGCTGTCCGTCGCTCGTCAGGGTGACCCTTCTGTTTCCGCGTATCATTAATCTTTTCCCGAATTCTGCCTCTAAATCCATTAGCTGACGAGACAGCGTCGGCTGTGATACATGAAGGAAGTTTGCGGCAGCTGTAATGTTTTGTTCTCTTGCAACGGCGAGAAAATATCTTAATACGCGCAATTCCATAATATTCATTCTCCTTAATATGGATTAACAGATACAGTATAGCATATTTTTATTGTCAAAGGCAAGCTCTCACTTTTTTATTTGAGGGAGTATCTTTGCCAAACTATAACTAAACTGAATAGATAATTATTTGATATAAGCATTAGACATTTTGAATATTTGTGTTATACTGTAAATATAGGAGGTGGAAATCATGAAAAGAATTTTATCGTTTTTAGTGACAGTTGTTTTGTTTACAATATTTGCGGGTTGCGCCTATGCGGCGGATAATCCCGAAATGACGCTGGGAAATAATATCGTAACGGTGACAAATGCTCCCGAGAACAGTACTTTAATTACGGCGTTTTATAAAAATAATGCTCTGTCGGACGTGAAATTATATAAGGGCAGCGGCACAATCACGGCGGATATTTCGCAGCAAATAAAAGAGGCTGATACGGCAAAAATGTTTTTGTGGGATATGGAAACCTTGCAGCCGCTGACTGAGAAAATGGAGACAAACATGAGTAATCCGGGAAACTTTAATTTGGAAACAAGAAGAGTTGTGCTAAACAGCGGGTATGAAATGCCGATTAACGGTTTGGGTACATACAGTCTCCACGGCGAAACCTGTATTAATTCGGTAAAAGCTGCGCTGGCAAGCGGCGTGCGTTTGATTGATACCGCCTCCGCTTACGGCAACGAAGCCGAGGTAGGTCAAGGGGTTCGCGAGGCGATGGAGGAGTATGGCATAAATCGGGAAGAGATTTTTGTTATCACCAAGATTTATCCCGGCAGTGAGATGGCAAACCCGGAGCAATCCATACAGGCGTGTATTGACCGCCTGAATATCGGTTACGTGGATATGATGCTTTTGCACCACCCCGACACCAACGATGTTAAAGCATACAAGGCAATGGAGCAATTTGTTGTCGAGGGGAAAATTCGCTCCATCGGTCTATCAAACTGGTATGTGGAGGAATTGGGAGAATTTTTGCCTCAGGTGGATATAAAGCCTGCTCTTGTGCAAAATGAGATACACCCTTATTATCAGGAAAACGATGTAATTCCGTATATACAATCTCTGGGTATAACCGTGCAGGGCTGGTATCCTCTGGGAGGCAGAGGGCATACCGGGGAACTGCTGGGCGATCCTGTAATTTCCGAAATTGCCGAGGCGTACGGTGTATCCTCTGCGCAGGTCATACTCAGGTGGAACTTGCAAAAGGGCGTGGTTGTTATCCCGGGTTCAAGCAATCCCGAGCATATCAAGGAAAATAATGAGCTGTATCATTTCAGTCTGACGGATGAAGAAATGCAGAGAATTAACGCTCTTGACCGAAACGAAAAACATGATTGGTATTAAACCTCGGACGTAATTGTTGTACACAAAATATAAATTTTCCGAGTGCATTTATCCGTAGCCGATAATTGAGAATTTTTCTCAATGTATCGGCTTTTACTTTTGGTTGACAATGCTGCTATAATATTAACTGACAAAAATATTTTTATTTTGTCACAATTCCATTCCTTGAAACGTGTATAGAGTGAAAGGAGTTGATAGGGATGACAAGGTCAGCAGTGCGGCCGACTGATGACGAAATTACAAACACTGTTAAAAGCTATTCCAATATGCTCTTTAAGCTGTGCTTTACAATGCTGTGCAATCGCTCTGACGCTGAGGACGCGGTATCGGACACCTTTTGCAGGTACATAAGCAAAAACCCTGTTTTCAAAGATGAGGAGCACAAAAAAGCCTGGCTCATCAGAGTGGCGTCAAATATATGCAAGGACAAGCACCGTTTTAATATAAGACACAGCTATGTGAATTTGGACGATATTCAGGAACTTTGCGCAAGCGAGCCTGAAAGAGGTGTTTTGAAGGAGGTTCTGAGGCTGCCTGACAAATATAAAACAGTGATTCATTTATTTTATGTTGAGGGATACAAGACAAGAGAAATATCCGAAATGCTGGGCATTTCGGATGCGGCTGTCAGAAAACGCCTGCAATATGGTCGTGAATTGCTAAGAATTGAGCATAGAAAGGAAGATGAATTATGAACAAGCAAGATTTCCTCAATGCGATGAACAAGGTAAATATAAGCAGCGAGGCTGAACAGAGAATTATGAACCAAGCAATTAATTTTAATCAAAAAAAGGAGAGTGTTACTATGTCAAAGAAAAAGATAGGTATCATAGCTGTTGCCGCAACTCTTGTGATGGGCATTGCAGCATATGCGTCAAGCGGAATTATAGCAAGCTGGAACGGTTCTTCAAGTTCGACGCCGGAATATACAAGCCTGCCCACCGCAGAACAAATTGTGTCGGATATAGGCTATGCGCCTGTTTTGATTGAAGAATTTGAAAACGGATATGTTTTTGATAACGCTTCTATTGTAAGCAATGATTTGAGAGACGACAGCGGCGAAAGCGTTGAAAAATTCAAGTCTGTTACGATGAGGTATGAAAAGGGAAACGATAAAATACTCATATCTGCCGATAGGTTTAATTCGGAAATGGATGCCTCCGGCGAGGTGGTTGCCAATATCGACGGAATTGATATAAATTACGACAGTTATACTAACAAGGTTGTGCCGCCTGATTATGAGCTGACAGAGGAGGATAAACAAGCCGAAGAAAATGGTGAGCTGGTATTTTCCTACGGTTCAAGCGATGTGTCTGTTTCCGAGGTTCAAAATCTTTCATGGGAGCAGAACGGAATACACTATTCATTTACATGCATTGATAACAACATTTCGGTGGACGAACTCGTCAATATGGCAAAAGAGATTATAGCTGCCGAATAGAACTCAGAATAAGCCGATACCCTGTATCACTCAGGGTATCGGCTTAAATTATGATAGTGCAGGCAGCTCAATTGTTACGGAAAATCCCTTATTATTTTCGGCTTTCATTTTGCCTCCGTGGACGCGGAACACTCTGTATGCCATAGGCAGTCCTAAGCCGTGGGCTGTTTTGGGAATAACCGTAATGTTTTTTATCACCTCATCAGGAACCCCGATTCCGTTATCGGAAATCTTAATGTAAACCGTTCCCTTTTCCACGTATTCCGAAATGTTGATTGTGCAGCCGTTTTTGTTATGGACAATGCTGTTGTTAATCAAATTGAAAAAGGCCCGCTCCAAAAGGGCTTCATCGCCCATAATAACTGCTGCCTCGTGCTTAAAATCAAGGTTGATTTCGTATTTTCCAGGCAGTCCGTTATTAATTATTTCTGTAACAATGCTGCGAAGCAGAGGGCAAAGGCGTATCTCTTTTTTCTTTGAGGGCTGCATGTCATATTCAAGAGATGAAATTAAGTTTAAGTCCTCAATCAGCTTTTTCATTTTTATACTTTGTTTTGTTATTATATTTGCCTTTTGTCTGTTCTCCTCTGAAATTTCGGAGGCGCTTGCAAGGGTTTCGGAATACCCCATAATCATGGAAAGGGGCGTGCGTATGTCATGTGAAATCCCGGCAATCCAGTTGGAGCGGGCATTATCCCGCAAAAGCAGAGCTGCGTTTTTCCTTTCTATGCTCTCAGAGGTTTCGTTGATATTTTTTGAAAGCTCTTTGAATATTCCTTTTTCTTTCAGGCGTATCTTTTTTTCAAGCCTTAAATCCTGTATGCCCAACGTGAGAGTTTTAAGCCGCTTATATAGCTTGCTTCCGAACAGAAGAGCAAGCAATACCGCAAGCAGCAGATTTAGGGCAAGTATTATCAATATCCTTTGTGGCAGCGTATCAAACCAGTCCATTGAATATTCCAGGTCATATTTGCCCACAGAGTTTTTCGGAATACCCAGCACCAAAAGTCCGTAATCCTCTGCGCGGACATATACGGGGTAGTCGTTCAGATACCAGCGGGTCATCTTTGCTATATCGTTTATTGTATACCGGTCGGGTATATCATTTGGCTTGTTTTGCTCCCATATAATATTTCCGCCCTCGTCAATCAAGATACACCATTTGTTTTCAGGAATAATACTTTTGTCCTTCAGTGTTATTTCGCCGTCTGTTACTTCTATATTTTCGCTAATTCTTTTCAAAATATGTCTCTGAGAATTAGGGTAAACATTGCCCGTATCGCTGCCGATATAGGCGATGCCCAAGAAGTTTATAATCAGCAGGATAATAGAAATAACAGCGGACAGCGCAGTAAAGCATATAAAAATTTTCCATACTGTTTTATTCATTTTCAGTCACCAGCTTATAGCCCAGCCCTTTTGCCGTTAATAAGTGTTTTGGCTTGGACGGATTTTCTTCAATTTTTTCACGCAGCCGCCTTATATGAACCATTAAGGTGTTCTCGTATCCGTAATAGTTGTCGCCCCACGTCGCCATGCATAGGGCGTCGTTTGTTACAATGCGGTTTTTGTTTTCCCACAGCTTTTTGAGTAATATAAATTCCTTAGCGGTTAATGAGATTTTTTTGTTACCACATATGACCTGAGCCGTCTCAAAATCCACCGTCCTGCCTGAAAGACGAAAAGATGTTACTTCCTGCGGCTTCGCGTAAGTGCGGCGCAGCAGGGCGGTTATGCGCAGCAGCAATTCCTGTGTTAAAAACGGTTTTACGATATAGTCATCAGCCCCCAGTCCCAGACCCTGCAATTTGTCGTCAGCTTCGCCCCGAGCCGTAAGAAAAATAACGGGAGCTTGCGAAAGCCGGCGAATGTCATTATACAGCGAAAACCCGTTTCCGTCAGGCAAATTAACGTCAAGAATACAGAGGGCTATGGGCTGTTCTTCAACAATTTTCAAGGCTTGTTTGCAATTTTCAGCTGTGTAAACATTGAAAAAGCCCTCAGACCATAATATATCGCGGATCATGTCCAAAAGGTCTTTTTCATCATCCACAAGCAATATCTTTTTGTTTTTTAATTCTTCCATATCAATCACCGATTTAATTATATCATCGCCGCAAACAAAAATAAAGACAAGTTTATCAATTTGTTTATATTTAAGGTTAACGTAAGGTTAAGTTAAGTTTAGTGAAAGGCGGCGGGTATAGAATACAGTTATCTTAAATGAAAAGAGGTAAAACACTATGAAAGAGATTGTAAGGACAAACGGATTGACTAAAAAGTACGGCGCTCACCTATCTGTCAATAACTTAGATATGACGGTTAAGGAGGGAACCATATACGGATTTTTGGGGCCAAACGGAGCGGGAAAGTCAACAACGCTGAAAATGCTTTTGGGGCTGGCGCACCCGACCAAAGGAGAGATTGATATTTTCGGGAAAAGAGTTACGTCCAAAAACAGAATTGAAATATTGAGGGATATAGGCTCGTTAATAGAAACGCCCTCATATTACGGGCACTTAACAGCAAGAGAAAACCTGAAAATTTGTCAAACCCTTTTGGATGTTCCGCTCGCCAATATTGACGAGGTTTTGAAAATTGTGCGTCTTGACAGACAGCAGAGCAAGAAGGTTTCGGCGTTCTCCCTGGGAATGAAGCAGAGATTGGGGCTTGCTTCGGCGCTGCTGTCCTTTCCCAAGCTGCTCATACTTGACGAGCCGACAAACGGCCTTGACCCTGCGGGCATACAGGAAATGCGGGAGCTTATTCGTTCCTTGCCCGAAAAATACGGAATGACGGTTATTGTTTCAAGCCATTTGCTTTCTGAAATCGACATGATTGTCGATGATATAGGGATTATTGCAAACGGGAAAATGATGTATCAGGGAACGCTTTCACTTCTTCATGAAACAGACAAAACAAAAACCCTTGAACAAATATTTCTTGATCTTACGGGAAAGGAGCAAAGCTTATGATGCGTATGTTTAGATGCGAATTTATGAAGACAAGACGCCGCTATATTTTTTTAACGGCTCTGGTTATCAGCGCATTGGGAATATGCTGGGGGCTGTACGGGAATTATACGGATGTAATTTTAAAGCACGGCTGGAGAATGTTTTTGTATCAGATGCCTCTTGTAAACGCAATTTTTCTTCCACTGCTTTCCATGGTGGTTTCATCACGGATTTGCAATATAGAACACAAGGGACTTATGCTGAAGCAGCTTTGCTGCATGGAGAGCCCGGGGAAATTATATGATGTAAAACTGCTTTACGGTTTGGGTATTATTTGCGCCTGCGTAATTATAATGTGGGGCACAACGATTGCCTTTGGTATGTACAAGGGCTTTGAAGGTAGTTTGCCGATAGATCTATACCTGCTGTATTTGTTATTTACCATTGTTCCCACGGCTGTGATATACATATTTCAGTATACCCTGTCTCTTGTTTTCAAGAATCAGGCGGTTTCGTTTTTTGTCGGAATATTAGGCGAGTTTATAGGGATATTTTCTATGTTTTTGCCGTCTGTCCCTGCTCTCAGAAAATCTGTACTTTGGGGATATTACGGCGTGCTCCAGTTCATGGGAATGTTCGGCTGGAGCAAGGAAACAAGGTACGAGACTGTTCATTTTGATCTGATGCCCATAGATTGGACTTTCTTTGGTGTGCTGACAGCAGCGGGAATTATAATTTATCTGGTCGGACGTTATGTCTTTTGCAGAAAGGAGATTTAAAATATGTTATTCAAAATGTTAAAAGCGGAACGAATGAAGCTGAAACGTTCTCCCATATGGATTGCATTTATACTGATGCCCGTCATTCCCGCACTGCTGGGAACACTAAATTATATGGGAAATCTTGAAGTTCTAAAGAGCGAGTGGTACAGTCTCTGGACGCAGCAGACATTGTTTACCTGCTATTTCTTTCTTCCAATACTGCTGGGCGTTTATTGTTCATACATTATGCATGAGGAAGAAAACAATCGCAATTGGAATAAGGTTTTAACCATGCCGGTCAGCCGCAGTATAGTGTTTGTTTCAAAGCTGCTGACGGCGGGAACTATGGTTTTGCTGAGTGAAATATGGATTGGTGCGCTGTTTGTTATATCGGGAAAGATTATCGGCATGGCAGCGCCGGTTCCCATTGATAAGATTATTACCTGGTGCCTGCTGGGAACATTGGGCGGCATTGTTATGGCTTCCGTTCAGCTTATGATTTCGTTGTTTGTCAAAAACTTTGCTTTGCCTATCGGAATTGCTCTCGGCGGAGGAATTTCCGGACTGGTCTTTCTTGCAAAGGACTTGGGGCATATATGGCCGTATTCACTCATGGCGTACGGCATGAACTCAAACGCTCCCCAACAGCTTATCGGAAGCGGGTATCTGCAGTTTGTCATTATCTGCGCCTTATATATCGCCCTATTCACGATTGTCAGCAGCATAATCTTGTCCAAAAGGGATATATAACCTAGGTGAATACGCAGGGGGCTGTCATTTGGCAGCTCCGTCTTTTTTCTTAAGGGAACTAATATGTTTGATTGACATTATCTGTTTAAGCGTATATAATTTAAAGTGATTAAAGAAGGTCAGGTGAACAGATAATGAAAATATTGTTAGTTGAGGACGATTTAAGCTTGATAAACGGGCTTTCTTTTGCCATAAGAAAGCAGGGGTACGAATTAGACATTGCACGGACAGTTCTTGAAACGGAGGAAATATTTGCCGACAAAAAATACGATTTAATAATTTTAGACGTATCTCTCCCCGACGGAAGCGGTTTTGATATATGCAAGAAAATACGCAAAATATCAAAGGTGCCGATTTTATTTCTTACCGCTGCGGACGAGGAGACTGACATAATAATGGGGCTTGATATTGGCGGCGATGATTATATAACAAAGCCTTTCAAGTTAGCCGTGCTGATGTCAAAGATAAATGCCGTACTCCGCAGAAGCAATAATTTTAATCAAGCCGATACGGAGTTAAACGCAAGCGGTATCAGCGTCAAGCTGCTAAATGGCGAGGTATATAAAAACGGTGAAAAAATCGACCTGACGCCGGGCGAATATAAACTGTTATGTATGTTTATGGCAAATCCCAACATTGTGCTTTCGGCTGATAGGATTTTAAGCAAGCTGTGGGACTGCAATGAAAATTATATTGACAATAACACGCTTACTGTGTATATCCGCAGACTTCGCACAAAGATAGAGGACAATCCGAGCAAGCCCACAAAAATAGTAACAGTGCGTGGTTTAGGTTACAAGTGGAGTGTACTATGAAATTTTTAACGAACAAGAAAATTAAATCACTTTTTTGCGTAATCTTATTTTGCATGATTACTTTTACGCTGATTTCCACGCTTTTGACGGTGTTCAAGATTGAAAATGCAGCTGCGCTTATTTTTGCCGCCGCTTTAGCTGTGTTTGCGGCAATAATTATAGATTTATACAGATATTTCAGCAAACAAAATAGAATTATTGAAAAAGCCGAAACACAGATTACGGAGTACATTGCGGGAAACACTGCGGCACGTATTGAGTGTGATGAAGAGGGCGAACTGTATAAGCTGTTTCATAAAGTAAACTCGCTGGCAGCAATCCTGAACGCTCATGCGGAAAAGGAAACAAATTCAAAAGAGTTTTTGAAAAACACCATATCTGATATTTCACATCAACTAAAAACGCCTCTTGCGGCTATGAATATATACAACGGCATTATGCAAGATGAGGCAAGCTCACCGGAAATACTGGAGTTCGCTTCACTTACGGAACAGGAGCTTGACCGTATTGAAACATTGGTGCAAAATCTTTTGAAAATAACAAAGCTTGACGCGGGAACAATAAGCCTTGATAAGAGAACGGAAAATGTATCGGAAATGATGAAAGAAATAAAAAATCATTTTATGTTCCGCGCAAACCGAGAGGGAAAGCAGATTGATATTGTCGGCGATGATAATATTACCTTATTATGTGATAGGGATTGGCTAATCCAGGCGATAGATAATATTGTAAAAAACGCTCTCGACCATACCGCAAGGGGTGGAAAAATACGGATCGAATACAGGCAACTCCCGTCTGCCGTTCAGATTATTATAAGGGATAACGGCAGCGGCATTCACCCCGAGGACTTGCACCATATTTTTAAACGCTTCTACCGCAGCCGTTTCTCCAAGGACACACAAGGCGTTGGGCTCGGACTTCCCCTTGCGAAAACAATTGTTGAGGAACACAGCGGAAGTATTGAAGTTGACAGCGAGCTCGGCAAGGGAACAACATTTGTTATTAATTTCTTAATTCCTACAAAATTGTAGGTTTATTGTAAGGCTATAGTAGGGTTTGCGTGTTATTCTGTTGGTGTAAAAAAGAGAAAGAGGTGTTTGCACTATGAATTTATTGGAGGTTAAAGGATTAAGCAAAACCTACGGCAGCGGTGAAGCGGCTGTAAAAGCACTGAAGGACGTCAGCTTTAATGTACCAAAGGGCGAATTTGTTGCGGTTGTCGGAGAGTCGGGAAGCGGAAAATCAACACTTCTAAATATGATCGGCGCCCTTGATACGCCGACAAACGGAAAGGTATTAATTGACGGAAAAGATATTTTTGCAATGAAGGACGGCAAGCGCACCATATTTCGCCGCAGAAATATAGGCTTTATATTTCAGGCATTTAATTTAATTCCCGAGCTTACGGTTGAGCAGAATATTATATTCCCTGTTCTGCTTGACTATCAAAAGCCCGATAAAAGGTATTTGGAGGAATTGTTAACGGCGCTTAATCTGAAAGACCGCCGTAATCATTTGCCGAGTGAGCTGAGCGGCGGGCAGCAGCAAAGAGTGGCAATAGGCAGAGCCTTGATTACACGCCCCGCTCTTATTTTGGCGGATGAACCGACGGGAAATTTGGATACGCAAAACAGCAGCGAGGTAATCGCTCTGTTAAAGGAAGCGTCAAGAAAGTACGAGCAGACAATAATTTTGATTACCCACAACCGTTCTATCGCTGCGTCCGCCGACCGCGTTCTGAATGTTTCGGACGGTGTTCTGACGGATTTGGGAGGTGCTAATAATGAAAAGCTATCTTAGTTTGATCCCCATTTCCGCAAGGGTGCATAGAAAACAAAACCGTATGACTATCCTATGTATTGTTCTTGCCGTGTTTCTCGTTACCGCTGTATTTTCTATGGCGGATATGGGTATTCGTATGGAATATGCCAACGCGAAAATGAAACACGGTAACTGGCATATCGGCGTACACGGAATTTCCGCCGCCGATGCGGAAAAAATTGCGTCTCGCCCCGATGTTGCTGCGGTTTCGGAATATGATGTTATCAACTACGATATTAAAGATGACTATTATATCGGTGCAAAAAGAGCCGCTGTTGCGGGAATGAATGAAACATTTTTCACCGATACGTTCGATTATATAACTGAGGGGCGTTTCCCCGAAAATGAAAATGAAGCGTTAGTTTCTGAGAATGCGAAGGATATTATGGGCGTAGAAATCGGCGACAGTATTACTCTTACAACTCCTGCCGGAGATTTTGAATATACAATATCCGGCTTTGAGCGGGACAGAGACAGCGGCAAGTATGACGCAATCGTTCTTTGCATAAACATGCCCGCCTTTGACAAGGTGCGCACTGCAAACGGAATAACAACCGCTCCTGAACACTTCTATCGATTCAACAAGTATACAAATGTCCGAAAAGCAATTAACGAAATTAAGGAGCAATTTTCCCTTACGGAAGAAAATGTGGGCGAGAATGTTGTAATGGTGGGCCTGTCAGGGTTTAGTGAAAATAACGTTGTGCAGGGAATGTACGCCGTTGCCGCATTCCTGTTTCTCCTTATACTGACTGCAGGGGTACTTATGATAGCAAGCAGTCTGAACAGCAATGTTATGCAGCGTACAAAATTTTTCGGAATGCTGCGCTGTACAGGTGCGAGCAAAAAGCAAATTAAAAAATTCGTGCGCTGTGAGGCGTTGTATTGGTGCAAATCAGCCGTTCCGACAGGAATAGCTTCGGGAATAATTATAACGTGGGGATTGTGCGCCGCGCTGAAATTCGGTATCGGCGGCGAATTTTCCGAAGTGCCGCTTTTTGGAATAAGCCCCGTCGGTATAATCCTCGGTATTTCAGTGGGAGTTATTACCGTCCTTATCGCCTCTCGTTCTCCGGCGAAAAAGGCGGCAAGCGTGTCCCCTGTTGCAGCAGTATCGGGCAATGCATACCGTGTAAAAAATATTCGTCACAAAACGAATATACGTATCGGAAAAATAGAAACGGCTTTGGGTATAAATCGTGCGGTATCTTCAAAGAAAAATCTTGTGCTTATGACCCTTTCGTTCGCATTCAGTATTATTCTGTTTTTGGGCTTTTATGCTATCCATGACTGGACGCGCCACGCACTGAACGGACTGCAGCCGCACACGCCGGATTTGTCCATCGTAAGCGATGACCGTTCCTGCACAATTACGCGGGAGCTGATTGATGAAGTTGGTTTTATGCCGGGCGTAAAACGAGTTGTCGGACGCGCGTTCAGTGGTAACTTCCCGGCTGAGACGGATAAGGATGTGACTGCGATAGACCTTGTTTCATTGGACGCACAACAATTTAGTTGGGCAGAAGAAGAAAAATGGTCTGAGGATAAAACAGGGGTTCAGCGTGCATACAGGGAGGATGGTTTTGTTATGACCGTCTATGACAAGGATAATCCCCTCCAAAAGGGCGATAAAATCAGCTTAAACGGTGAACTGTTTGAAATATCCTGTGTACTGACAGACAGCCCTATAAGCGGAAGCGGCAATCCTACAATTATGTGCACAGAGGAAATATTCACGCGCTTAACAGGCGAGACGGGATTTGCAGTGGCGGATATTCAGCTTGCAAGGAACATATCTGACAGCGACATAAGCGCAATTCGCGCCGCGGCTGAAACCAACGGATTTTTGCTGTCCGACAGACGAGAAAGTAATCGCGAGGTGGCAGGCACATATTGGGCATTCACATTGCTTATATATGGGTTTTTGGCGCTCATTGCCGTGATTTCCGTCTTTAATATTGTAAACAGCATTTCCATGAGCGTGTCTGCAAAATTTAAACAGTACGGTGCAATGCGCGCTGTCGGTATGAGTATAGAACAGCTTATAAAAATGATAAGCGCAGAAACGCTGACCTATACCCTGTGCGGTCTTTTGGTGGGCTTGGCGGCAGGAGTACCGATTCATAAGAGCTTTTATGAAAGCTTTGTAACCGCATATTTTGGCGAAGGGTGGGAACCACCGATTTTTGCGGTGATTATTATTACATTGTTTGTTGTTGCCGCGTCGGCAGCAGCAATATATGCTCCGTCAAAACGAATTAAAAATATGGAAATTACAGATACAATAAATGAGCAATAAATATATCAGAAGTTCATTTTGCTGTTACTTTCGGAATTTAATATATTCCATAAACTTCTTTACCGCAAGGGATAATGTTTTCTTATCTCTGAATACAAAGCCGATGTTTCGGTAAGCGGGAACATCAAGCTCTTTTGTGATTATTTTATATGGTATTCTTCTCAATATGAGCTCCTGCAAAATACTTATGCCGAGACCGCTTTCTACCATGGACATAACGGCGTAATCCCGGCATATTGACTTTTTTCCATGACTATGGTACTATGTAAGAAGCTGGTGAAAAATACTTCAAATTTGAAAGTAGGCTTTTATTATGAACGACAGACGTAAAGATATTAAACTCTATAATGTTTTATTTCCGTTTTGGGCGATTCTATTGTTTCCGCAGACATGGTGGTTCGTACTGCCGGGGAATTTTGTGATCGACAGTCTTGTGCTGATTATTAGTATGTGGATATTAAAAATCTCAGAGAAAAAACAATGGTATAAAAAGCATATATTAAAAATCTTTCTTTTTGGTTTGATTTCTGATGCGATAGGTTCTGCGTATATGTTGCTAATGACGATGGTGTTTGAAGTAGGACGTAGGGGAGATGAATTTTATATAACATTCCCCGCACTTGTTATATCTGCCATTTTGATTTTTGTTTTTGATTATTTTATTACATTTAGAGAAATTGAAAATAAGACAAGATTAGAAATGTCTCATATATTTGCCGTTGTCACAGCTCCGTACGCATTTTTAGTTCCGACAAGTTGGTTGTATTAAGCGAACAATTAAAAACTAAGCAGCAGACAGACAAAATGAAGAAACAGCAGAAACGTATCCCCAAAATCACAACGCGGCTTGAACAGATTGAAAAGGTACTGAATAAACTTTATGTGGACAACACTTTAAGCACTATCCCACAAGACCGCCATGAGCAGATGTCACGGAAGTATTCCGAGGAATACTACACGCTGAAAGCGGAACTTGAAGAAACCAGAGAACAGCTATCCGCCTTTGAGAGCGCAGGCGGGCGGGCGCAGAGGTTTGTGAAGCTGACAGAACGCTATGCCGACTTTACCGAACTTACCCCCGCCGTTCTCAACGAGTTTATCAGCAGAATCGAAGTACATGAGTGAGACCGAAAAAGGGCAAAAAACGCCATTCAGCATATCGGGATATACTTCAATTATATCGGCAAATTTGGAAACGAAGTGACACCGCTTGCCGAGCCGACCGAGCAGGAAATCCGACGAAGAGCAAAGCGGCGAGTGGGGCGCGAAGCGGAAAAAGGAGTACATTATTGACGAGGACGGTAACAAAATCTATGACCGAAAGAAGCGGCAGTACAAATGCAAATCTGTGAAATCGAAGTAACAAACCAGAAATTGCGGCAACTGAAAGCGCGTATCTCTAAATTGCAGAATTGGCTAAAAGAGGAACGGACGAACACCGAGCCGCTCACCCTTGCACTACATTCATAGCATTCTGTCTCGCAGGGCACAGGCGGGGAAATCGGGAGTTTCCCAATCGCTTTACAACCTAAAAGACGCGTCGAAAATGCTAAACTTTTTACAAAACAACAACATCATGCCTGTTTTAGTTTTTATTTGCCCGATAAATTGGTATTTTATAATTTCTTTTTCATACAAATAGAATCAGGCATATCTTTATATTGACCATAATTCGGAATGACTTTATATCCCATTTTCCTATAAAGTGCCATTGCTGCAACAAGTGGTTCACCAGATTCTAAAATTAGATAGTGGTATCCCTTTTCCTTTGCAGCCTTCTCTAATAGTTCCATTAATTTATTTGAAATTCCTCTGCCCCTATACTCTTGTTTTATAAAGACACGTTTTACTTCGGCACATTCATCATCGTATTTTTTGAAACCGGCAATTCCAACCGGAATATCATCATCATACGCAACAATTACGTCATGAATGTCATCAAACTGATTATACGGAATATATTCCGCTCTGTTTTCTTCACCGCCAACAAGTTCGTTTAGAAAATTATCTAAACTATGGCATAGTTTGATAAAATCAGAGTTGCCACCGTTAGTATATACAAATTTCATTCCTATATCTCCCCTCAAATTCCGATTTGTCGTTCTGTATTGAAAAAATTATACCATACTCAACCGCCAAAAACAATATGCCTTTCGCCCAATTCTAACGGCAAAACCGTCTACACTACTTTGCGGACTGCCGTTGGGTTTTGCGGCGGCTCTGCCCCCGCGCCCCCCCCGACCTCTCCCAAGGAACAGAATGGAATGTTACGCAACAGGGTCTGAAAAGTATTTGATTTTCAAGACGTTGCAGGTACGAAAACCGACAAGGCAAGGTTTTATACTGCCTACCTCAAAAAACGGCTTCTAAAGCGTTACGGAGCGCGGTGTGCGCCTGTTCTTCCCACCTGTTTCCATGCCTTGCGTCAATAACTCAAAAAAACACTTGAAAAAACGCTTTATGACAAGCGCAGCCGTGTTCTCTGCAAAGAAAACGCGGCAAGCCTAAAGGCTCCAAAATAAAAAAGCGCCGCAGGCGGCTCCCGAAAAGTCGAAAGACTTTTTGGGAAAGAGGAGGAGTAAGGGAGCAGGCGAAGAATTTCTTTGCAAAAAGAAAGTCGAAGCAAATCGAACTTTGAAAAATAAAGAATAGGGCTCCCGAAAAACCGAAGTTTTTTTGGGAAAAAGGAGCGGCAGCCTGATAAGCGTAGCCGTGTTTTCTGTAATGAAAACGCGGCAAGCCTAAAGGCTTCAAAATAAAAAAGCGCCGCAGGCGCAAACTCGTGAAAAATCGTAAGATTTTTCACGAAAGAGGAGAAGCAAGGGAGCAGGCGCAGACTTTCTTTGCAAAAAGAAAGTCGAAG
>JABLTO010001253.1_pt1 | contig 87720 bp, 90 predicted proteins | sample 7160091 | NCBI WGS metagenome assembly JABLTO01 (sample SAMN14651225, study PRJNA627086) | human gut metagenome | isolation source: feces | host: Homo sapiens | reverse complement strand
CTCTTCCTTGGTTATAAATATAAACAACTTGCTCTGGTCCTGAAAATCCTATATCTGCATTACCACTTAATAATTGTTGCATAGTTTTATCTGCACCTTGTCCTGTAGATAAATCAATATTAAGTCCTTCTTCTTCAAAAAAGCCTTCATTTATTGCAACATACATTGGAGCATAAAATACAGATCTTACAACTTCATTTAATCTAACAGTTTGTAAATTTGCTTCATCAGTACTTGTAGTTCCCTTTGATGTACTATCTTTTTTAGCTTCTGATTTACCGCAGCCTATAAATATTGCACCTACTAGGGCAACCACACTTAATATAGCTGCAAAACGCTTAAAAGTTTTATTCATACATACTCCTTTTTAGATAAAATTGCTTATATTATTATGATTTATATTATGATACATGATTATTTTTTGTTAATTTTTGCAATCGTTTCATCCATTTATTTTTCATAAATTCATAGATTTCTTTATGATAAAACATCCTTCTTTCCATATAGACATAATATTATTTTGTATTATATTATAATAATAGGCTTTTAAAATTATCTACTTAAATTTATAAGGAGGTTTACTCATGAAATTTTTTAGAGAATCTATTTTGATTCTTTCAATTTATTTTGCAGGTGAAATTATTTCCAAACTATTAAATCTTCCTGTACCAGGAAATATTATTGGAATGATATTGTTATTTTTATTACTAAATTCTAAAATATTAAAAGTTGAAAAAATTGAAACACTTTCTAACTTCTTTTTAGATCATTTAGCCTTTTTCTTCATTCCTGCTTCTGTAGGGTTAATGACTTCATTTGGTGCTTTAAAGGGTAGTATATTAAAAATAGTTATATTATGTATATTAACTACAATAATCGTATTATCTGCTACAGCACTAACTGTAGAATTTATTTGCAAGAAAAAATCAAAATTAGAAAATAATAATGACAATGAGGATAAATTTAATAAAAAGGAGGCATAAATAAATGGATATATTTACAAATAACATGTTTTTTGGAATATTCATATCTCTTGTAGCATTTGAAATAGGTTTATTTATTTATAAAAAAACAAAATTCCCACTTTTTAATCCACTTTTAATTGCCACAATAATTGTAATAGGCTTTTTAAAAATATTTAATATAGATTTTGATACTTACAATCAAGGCGGTCAATTTATAAATATTTTTCTTGGCCCTGCAACAATAGTTCTAGCTGTTCCTTTATATAAAAATCTTAATTTACTCAAGAAGAATTTTCTTCCTATTATTTCTGGGATATTCGTAGGTACTCTAGTTAGTGTATTATCAGTTATTTCAATTTCATTTTTCTTAGGATTAGATAATACTCTAACAGTTTCATTATTATCTAAAAGTGTAACAACCCCAATAGGAATTGAAATTACAAATACACTTGGTGGTGTTACTTCAATTACTGTCTTAGCTATTATATTATCTGGAATAATAGGGGCAATTGTAGGACCTACAGTTTTTAAAATATTAAGAATTAATAGTCCAATTGCTAGAGGGATTTCACTAGGAACTGCTTCTCACGCTGTAGGAACTTCAAAAGCATTAGAAATTGGTGAACAAGAAGGGGCAATGAGTTCATTATCTATCGGTGTTGCTGGTATAATAACAGTATTTTTAGCTCCTTTATGTTATTCTTTGCTTTCAGTATTAATTAAATAAATTCACTAATAAAAATAAATTATTAAAAAAAGCTTTAGCAGCAAAATACTGCCAAAGCTTTTTTAATTTATAAATTCAAATTTCCAATTATAATATCCTGTCTTTTCATCTTTTTCATATCTTAAATATGCAGAAAATAAAGTACCTTTTTTACTTTTTAGATTTCTAAATCCAACTTTACCATTCTTAAGAAGTAATTGAACCATTTCCTTAGTTACCTTTTTACCTAGGGATTCAATAAATTTATCATTTTTCCAAATAGTATATTTGCAACCATTTTTCCAATTGACACATCCATATCCTTTTTCACCTTCTATAATCGAATTACCACAAACCGGACATTTACCAATTTCCTCTACCCCTTCTGGCTTTTCAACTTTAAACTTATGAAGCATAGAACTATCATTTTTAATCTTTTCTACCGAACTTCTTGTAAAGTCATAAATTAAATTTAAGAAATCCTCTTTTTTAAATTTCCCTTTTTCAATATCAGATAATGTTTTTTCAAGTCTTCCTGTATATTCTAAATCTAAAAGTTCTTTAGCTGGAAAAATTTCTACTATTGTTCTTCCAAGCTCAGTTGTAGTTAAACTCTTTCCTTTAGTTTTAATATATCCAATATCTTTTAGCTTTTTTATAGTTTCAGCTCTAGTGGCTGGAGTTCCTATACTAAAACCACTTAATATAGCTTTCATCATTTCTTCTGAATTGCTCTCACCATCTGAACTATCATCTTTATCATCCTTAAAAGACTTTCCACAAGTCTCCATAACTCTTAAAAGAGTTTTTTCTGTATGATACTTCGGTGGTTTCTTTGTCACTTTATTAACCTTACTATCTACTATATCTAAATTTTCACCCTTTTCAACTAAAGGTAGGATTGTATCTTTTGATTCTATTTTCTCAACTACTCTCCATCCTTTAACTATTTCTACTTTTCCCTTAGAAATAAACTCGCCTTTTAACTGTTCGTCGTTAACTTTTAATGTTATTTTCGTTTCCTCAAATTGGGCAACAGGCATAAATTGCATTATAAATCTATTTTTTATAGCATTATAAACATGTTGTTCATCTGTAGTTAATCCTTTTGGTATTACATATGTAGGAGTAATAGCACTATGGCTCTCAACCTTAGAATTATCAAAAACTCTTTTAGATTGAACGAATTTTATTTGATCTTCATAAGGTAAACCTTTTTTATGGGTTTCAAGCACTTTTTTTGCTTTATCAACTAAACTTTCTTCTAATACACTACTTGCAGTTCTAGGATATGTTATAAGTTTTTTTTCATATAACCCCTGTGCAACCTTTAATACCTTATCTGAAGTCCATCCTTTATATTTACTAGTTATATATCCTTGTAAATTAGAAAGATTAAAAAGACTTTGTGGATATTCCCTCTTCTTTTCAATTTCTTTGTCTACAACTACTGCTTGCTTTTCTTTTAATAATTTACTTAAATTGTCTAAATACTCTTTTTTCTCAAACTTTTCAGAAGCATTTTCATAATAAAGACTTTCAAACTCTATATTATCTTTTGATTTTAAATTAATTAATAACTTATAATATGAAGACTCCTTAAAATTTTCAATTTCTTTATCCCTATCATAAATTATCTTTAAAGTAGGCAATAAAACTCTACCTATGTTAATTGTCTTTTTTTCACTAGCACCATATCTTAATGTTGCAACAGATGTCAAATTAATACCTATTGTCCAATCTGCCAACTGTCTTCCTATTCCAGCATCTTGAAGTGGTTTCATTTCACTATTAGGCTTTAAATTTGCCATTCCCTTCTTTACTTCATCTTCTGTCCATTCATTAAGAAGAAGTCTATAAATAGGCTTTTTTATATCATAATGGATAAATAATTCATCTGAGATAACCTGACCTTCTCTATCAAAGTCTGTTGCAGAAATTACTCCATCAACATCATCTCTGTCAATTAATCCTTTAATAATATTTATTTGTTTTTCTGCACCTTTATCAACAACTTCTCTATTACTACTATCACATTTTATTTTATACTTAAAACCTTCAGGAATAAAAGGGAATTTATCCATTCTCCATCCCTTCATATTTTCATCATAATCCTTTGCATCATACAATTGAAGTAAATGACCAAAAGCCCAAGTAACTAAATAATCGTCGCCTTCATAAAACCCATCTCTTCTAGTTTTTATCTTATATGCATCCGCTATATTTTTAGCAACTGATGGTTTTTCTGCTATTATTACTTTCTTCAAAATACTCTTCTCCTTAAATCCGTATTTACATCATTACCAGATTTATATTTTATCCTATTTATTTTTATAATTCAAATTTTATTAATTACATTTCATTAAATATCCAAATATAAAGTGATAAATATGTTGCAAATACAACCCATAAAATATAAGGAATCATCAATGCTCCAGCTATTTTGTCATCCTTAAAAAATTTAACTGTAGTTATTACTATTAGTAAAAGCAAAATACATATTAATATAAATGAAATACCATATAATCTTAAATTAAAAAATATAATTGCCCATAGAAAACTTATTAAAAGTTGTACTAAATAATTAAAATATCCTCCATGATCATTTTTCCCTTGCTTGTTATTCATATATATTCTATAAGCAGCAATACCCATTAAAATATATAAAGCAATCCATACTATCCTAAAAACTAAATTAGGCGGTGTAAGAATACTTTTTTTTAATACATCATATATACTCATTGAATTTTTAGTAACAAAGCCTACTATCAAACTCCCAATAACAGGCATCATAATATTTTTTAATAAACCTATAAATTCAAACTTTCCATTAACGCAAAATATCTCTTTAAATATATTCTTTCTTCTATTAATCGACTTTTTAACTTTAGGTTTCTTCTTTTTTCTCACAAACATCACCCCTTTTATTTACTAATAAAATATATGTTACTTAACAGTAAATAATGTTTATGAGTAATATATTTTTAGTTTGTTACTTTTTCATTAACATTTACAATTCTATTCGTCCAATTTAATATATCTAAAATAACTTCATCTTTATTACTTTCATTTAGCATTTCATGTCTACCATTCTTATATAATTTATATTTCAAGTCATGTATTCCTAATTCTTTATAGCATTCATATAATCTTTTTATACCTTTACCAAAATCTCCAACTGGATCTTTATCACCGGCAAAAATTAATACTGGTAAATCTTTAGGGATTAATTCTAAGTTTTCTTTTTTATTAATCTTCCATAATCCTCTTATTAAATCATAATAATATGATGTTGTACAAATAAATCCACAGTAATCGCTTTCTATATACTTGTCCACCTCCTCATCAACAGAGCATAGCCAATCATAATTTGTTCTATTAGGTTTGAAACTTCTATTGAAGTTTCCAAATGATAACTTGTCCATTATCTTACTTTTAGCTTTTCTTCCTCTTATCATCATTTCAACTTTTGAAATTAATATTCCTAATTTTGTTATGTATTCAGGTCTTCCATTTGTTCCCGATAATATTACTCCATCTAATTCTTTACCATATAACTCAATATATCTTTGACTTACAAAAGAACCCATGCTATGCCCAAATAATATTAAAGGTAAACCTTCATTTTCTTTCTTTATTATATCTGTAAGTTCTTTAACATTTTCAACAAGCATATCAAAACCTTCATTATCAGCTATGTAACCTCTTTCTTCATCTTCCTTAGAAGTTTCTCCATGCCCTCTATGATCATGTGCATATACTATGAAGCCATGTTCTGTAAGTTTATTTGCAAAATAATCATATCTACAAGCATACTCAGTCATTCCATGTGAAATCTGTATTATTCCCTTTGCTTCACCTTTAACTTCCCATTTATAACATTTAATTTCTTTACCTTCTTTATCGACAAACGAAAACTTCTTCAAAACTATCATCTCCTATTTAGTTTTTTAATATATTATCTTCTCATGCAAATTGACTGTCAATATTGTATAGGGAAATGTTAAATAATTATTCATATTTATATAATTTATTCTATTTTTTTTTAATTTAATTTAAATATCCTGTTAAGATGCATTTGTTAAAATCTAAGTTTATGATATACTATTTTAGTATTGATATAATCTTTAAAAGAATATTATAATTTAACTTATAATCGGAATTCTAAATCTTAATTAACAACCTAAATATATTATTTAAGCAACGAACTATATTTTCTTGTTAGTTTTATTAACGCTAATTGCAAATTTTGCAATTATTAAATCAATAGGTTTAGAAATATCCTGTAATATTATTATTAAATGATTATAGTTCAATATTATTGTTAATAATGTAAATAAACTATTGTAGGTGGTGAAGAAAATTAATATTAAGTCAATTCTCAGTATATTAGCAACAAAATTCACATTATTTCTTACTAAAACCATTTTAAAAGGTGGTACTACTTTTCCTGGTAGAGTTGCATTAAAATTAGATAATAACATTTTAGCAACTGTATCTAAGGGATATAAAGTAGTATTAGTTACAGGAACTAATGGTAAAACTACTACTACAAGCATGATTTATAACATCATTAAAGAAAAAGGTTACCCAGTAATAACTAATAACACAGGGGCTAATCTTTTCCCAGGTATAGTTACTACTTTCGTTGAAAACTATAAATTCTTCAATAAAGATGAAAATAAATATGCAATTATAGAGGTAGATGAAGCTAATTTAAAATTTATAACAAAGTATATTAATCCTGAAATAATTACTGTAACAAATTTATTTAGGGATCAACTTGATAGATATGGAGAAGTTTATACAACATTAACTAAAATTTTAGAGGGTATAACTCTTGTACCTGAAAGTAAGCTAGTTTTAAATGGTGATGAATCATTACTTGGAAAGCTTGATGTGAAGAATCCATTAGTATTTTATGGATTTAAAACACCAATAAACGAAAATAAAACTATTGATGTTAATGCAGATTCAAAGTTCTGTAAGTTCTGCAAAACTCCTTATAGTTATAACTTTGTTACATATAATCATTTAGGAGATTATTACTGTACAGGCTGTGGTTATACTCATCCTGCTATTAAGTATGGTGTAGACGAAATTGTAGAATTAACAGCAGAAAGCTCTACTGTTAAATTTGGAAACACTGAAATCTTCTTAGGTCAATCTGGTGTATATAACATCTATAATGCTCTTTGTGCTTATTCAATAGCAAAAGAACTTAATATTGATGATGCTTGTATAAAAAAATCTTTAGAAAATCAAAGTTCTAGTTTTGGAAGACAAGAAATAATAAATATAGATGACAAAGAAGCAAAAATTATTTTAGTTAAAAATCCAGCTGGATATAATCAAGCTTTAGACACCCTTTGCTTAAATAAAGATTCCTTCTCTTGTGCATTTTTATTAAATGATAATTATGCTGATGGTAGAGATGTTTCTTGGATTTGGGATGTTAATTTTGAAAATTTAAATAATACACCTTTAGATGAAGTTTATGTATCAGGTCTTAGAACTTTTGATATGGCAGTAAGGCTAAAAACTGCTGGTATTTCTCCATCTAAGTTTGTTATTGAAGAAGAATATGAAAAATTAACTGAACAAATCAAAAATGGTAAAAACAAAAAAATATATATCCTTGCAACTTATACAGCAATGATAAATTACAGAAAGTATTTACATTCTAAGGGTTATATAAAAAAACTTTGGTAGTGTTTAGGAGGCTATTATGGAATTAAATATTTGTCACCTTTATCCTGATTTATTAAACGTATATGGTGATGTTGGAAATATATTAATTTTAAAACACAGAGCTGAAAATCGTGGAATTAAAGTTAATATACTTAACATTTCAATCAATGATGAATTTAATGCAGATGATTACGATATAGTATTTTTTGGCGGTGGCCAAGATTTTGAACAATCGATAGTATCTTCTGACTTGATGAATAATAAAAAAGAAGAGTTATCAAGATACATTAATAATGGTAAAGTTCTAATAGCTATCTGTGGTGGATATCAATTATTAGGTAAATACTATACTGCTCCTAATGGTGAAAGAATTGAAGGCTTAGGCATATTAGATATTTATACTGAAGCTGGAGATACTAGATTTATTGGAGATACTGTTATTTACAATGAAGATTTCAATGAAACTTATGTTGGATTTGAAAATCACTCTGGTAGAACTTATGTTAATGGATTAAAGCCACTTGGAAAATGTGTTCATGGTTATGGTAATAATGGATCTGATGGCTATGAAGGCTGTATATATAAGAATACTTATTGTACATACTTCCATGGATCATTACTTGCAAAAAATCCTGAACTAGCAGATAGATTTATTAAAACAGCTTTAGAAATGAAGTACTCAGAAGTTGCTTTAGAAAGACTAGACGATTCTTTAGAAATAAAAGCTAAAGAAGTAATGATTAACAGGTTAAACAATAAACAAAAATAATAATATTTACTTATAAGAAGGACGGGGAGATTATATGTCAAAGAAATTTTTTAGAGCTTTTGTTCTAACACTATGCTTATCATTAGTAGTACCTTTCTTTAATACTATTAATGTATTTGCTGCAACTGAGCCTCAAATAATGGGGCAATCTGCTATTACTATGGATTTAGATACAGGCGAAATTATTTATTCAAAAAATGCTGATGAACAACGTTCACCTGCAAGTACAACTAAATTATTAACTTCTCTACTATTTGCTGAAAACAAAAATAAGGATGATTTAATTCCTTACACTGAAAATTCAGTTTCACTAAGAGAAACAACATTAAATAATTTTATTGGTAATACTGCACAACCTGGTGATACACTAACTGCTAATGAAGTAATGGATGCTGTTATGGTTTATTCAGCAAATGATGCTGCTGTTATGATGGCTGAATCTGTTTCTGGTTCTGTAGAAAAATTTACAGAATTAATGAACCAAAGAGCTAAAGAACTTGGCGCGGTAAACACTAATTTTGTTAATCCTAACGGTTTAGAAATTGATGCTAACAATCATAATGTTACTACAGCTTACGATTTAGCTTTAATTGCTAAAGCTGCTTATGAAAATGATTGGGTAAGAGAATCTATGGGAATAGATAAAACGTCTGTTATTTTAGATGGTAAGACAATTTATATCGAAACTAGAGATAAATTACTTGGCGTTGATGGTAATATTGGTGGTAAAACTGGTAATGAAACTAAAGCTGGTCATTGCTTTGTAGGATACTATAACAGAAACGGAAGAAATTTAATTACTGTAGTTTTAGGTTCTCTATATGGAGCAGATGGAATGAATGTATTTAATGACACTCAATCAATTGCTGATTATAGCTATGATGCACAAAAAACTACTTATAAATCTGCTGGAGACGAAATATCTACTGTTGAATTAAACTATAAACTATTTAGATTCTTTGGTCCAACAAAAACTATTACAGCTCCTGTTGTTTTAGATCAAGATATTGAATATTATCAAAATAGCTTTAATGATACTCATTCTAATTTAGAAGTACCAAGTAATGAACTAAATGCTTGGAAGGTTGCTTCTAATAACAATGTTGATTTAGTTTATACTAGTGGTGATTATACTCAAACTGTTAAGGGATCTATCACTTTAAGTACTGGTCAAATATTAAAAGCTAATATAGGAATTTACGCTCTTTCTTTATTAATAATAATTTTAATAATTGTATTATTATTTGTAACAATAAAATTAATGATGAACTCTAAGAGACGTAGAAGAAATAGAAGAGGAAGATATTCTAGATACTAAAATAGTGACAAAAAACAAATAAAAAAGAAACTCCTTCTGGAGTTTCTTTTTTATTTAGAAATTCAGCCTATGCTAAATTTATTCCTCAACTTGAAACTTGTCACTTAAAACTTATAAGCCACTACCCTTATAGAATTTTATCTTTGTTACTATCTAAATACTGCAGTTACCCATTCATTCGTTTGATGTTTGCTTATAAGTTTAAAGCCATAGCTTTCAACATTATTCTTAACTTCATCAAAGCTCCATTCTACAAGTCCAGAAACTAATAAATTTCCACCTTCTTTTAAATGAGACTTTATATATTCCATAAACATCTTAGTTTCTTCTCCACCAATATTTATGAATATCCAATCAAAACTTTCCTTAACTAATTCAGTATCATCTAATATATTTCCTACTACAGCTTCTATATTAGTTAAATTATTCAATGAAGCATTTAACATTACCTCATCTTCAACATCTCTTATATCAACTGCTACAATACTTTTTGCTCCTGCAATAGATGCAGCAATCGAAAGTATACCTGATCCTGTTCCAATATCTAAAACAGTTTTATCTTTTAAATCTAACTCATTTAAAATTAGCTTTAATATATCTTGAGTCGTTTCGTGAAGCCCTGTTCCAAAAGCCCCCTGAGATATAAAGTTAATTTTTGTTTTTCCCTCAAACTCCTCTTCTGGTCCAGCTATAACATATTTATCATCTAAATGAATAGCAGGAAAATCAAATGTAGTATAATCATTATTGTTTTCCTCAACATCTATATAATCCATTTTTAAAATCTCTTTTAACTTTTCTTTAAACTCTTCTAGACCTTCTTGTTCTTCATAGGCAACCTTTAATATTATTTCTTCATCATCTCTTTCTATATATCCATATCCGTAATCGTCAGTAGTAATCTCTAATGGATTTTCATAGAAAACATTATAAATGTCATTTATAGCTAATTCTTCTATAGTTGAATCTAATTTTTCATATGGAAGTCTATATGATATTATAAACATTTTTCATCCTCATTTCTTTATTTAACTTTATTTTTTAATTTCTTTGTATTTTTTGTTGTAATAAAATTCTTTTTACCTTTATTTTTATTATTCTTATTGTTTTTTACAGATTTTTTCTTAGAATTCTTTTTTAATATAGAGCTTTGCTTTACTTCTTTTACTTTAGTATCATCTAATTTTGCTTTGACTTCTTTTTTATGTATTGGCTTTTTTGCTACTGAATATCCAAACTTACCTAAGGCTTCTGTATCCATTTTGAAGTATTCTCCATGATAATATGTAATTAAATCAGCTTCTTCAAGATGAATTTTCCCCTTTTCATCCATTAAATCTTTATCTACATATGAGCCTACTACCTCTGCAATAAATAAATCATGTGTACCAAGAGGAATTATACTTTTAACTTTACATTCAATCGATATAGGACATTCATTTATATATGGAACATCTACATTTGTCCCCTCTACCATTGTAAAATTCATTTCTTTTATTTTATCAAACTTACGTCCCGGTCTAACTCCACAGTAGTCAACAGCTCTTGTCATATCACTACTTGGAAGGTTAACTGTGAATTCCATTGTTTCTTTTATATATTCATAAGATAGTCTTTCTGGTCTCACAGATATTGATAACATTGGAGGCTTAGTACATACTGTTCCACTCCATACATAAATACAGTAATTTTTTAATATAGCATTAGCTTTAGCAACTATAAAATTATATCAAATAAATAATGTATGTAGAAGTATTTTTATTAATTTACTATCTTGTATTTTTCTTTTTTACCTTTATTATTAATTTACCATTTTTTATTTTTATCTTCACTCTACTTCCCCCTTACTTCATTCAGTTTTCCCTAATTAATCATATTAGTCTTAATAATTAGTTATTATTAACTCCCTGTATTTACCTCTTCCTTCTGCAGCTCTCGAAACCGAATAATTAACTTCAACTTCTTTTATATTGAATTCTTCGTACCATTCTCTTACTTTTTCATGGTCATTAATAGTTAACAAAAATTTACCTTTTAAAATTTTAAGCTTGTCCCTTAAAATGATATGTTCTTTTTCTCCAAACTTATTATCATATCCTGCAGTTTCAAAATACGGAGGATCACAAAAGAAAAAGCTATATCTCTATCATATTTATCAATAATTTTTTCAAAACTTAAATTCTCTACATATGTGTTGCTTAGTCTTTCTCTTATGTCACTTAACATATTCTTATAAAATACTTTTTGACTTGGTTTAGTTGTAGTTCCATATCCATATGTCTTCCCCTTACCAACAAAACTTTGAGTTATTAAATATAAGAACCTAATAGCTCTATGTATTTCAGTTAAATAATTTATATTATAGTTTTTATACTCTTCAAAAATATCTCTTCTAGAAAACTCATACCCTAATAATCTTTCAATCTCTGGAGAATGATATTTTATCATTTTAAATAGATTTATTAATTCTTTATCTATATCATTTATAACTTCTATCGTACTTGGTTCTTTTCCAAAATAAACCCATACCGCTCCAAAAACAGTTCTATATAACATGTATGCCCTGGAATCAAATCTATAATATCTTTTCTTAGTTTATATTTTTCTCCAACCCTACAAATAGGTTATTTTTATAAAATATAACATTATTTTCATAATTTGTACTATTTATTCCAAGCATTTATTCTTATCGCAAACATACGTTCTTGTTTTTTTGTACAAAATAGAACTAGATATATTATTTCTATATATCTAGTTACCTGTAATTTTATTCTGTATTTTTTTTGAATTGCGCACTAAAAAACACCACATATTAACTTTTTAATAATACGTTATTCTCATTTAATTATAATATACTTTTTAGTTACTAATATAGTATTTTATTATATAAAAAGCATTATCCTTGTGAAAGCTGTTGCTTAACTGTAGCAATTTCAGTATCTGTTGCTTTTTGTGCAGGTATGTAATATCCCTTTTCCTTAGCAATTTTGAAAAGAGCATATTGACGAATCTCATCTTGATCTCTCATAAGTTGTATTGTAGAACGTAGTTCTTCATTTTCACACTGAGAAATTATACTGCCATATCCTGATAAACTTGCATTTAATCCTGCTAAATAATCACTTATCATTTCCTTTTCTTGCATAATATTTTCCTCCTACTCTAAAAAGAACATTAGCTTTTCTTTGTTAGCCTTTGCATCTTGTGCATCCTTTGCCAACATGTTTTTTAATGTTGTATCTGTACATTGTTTAGAATAAAAATCTAGTTTTTTCTCAATAGTACAATGAGCACCAATTAAATGACGCAAATTTTGTAATTCTAGTTGATTTAAATTTGCCATTACTATTCCTCCAGTATTATAAATTCATTAATTAATATTTTCTAATATTAACTTATTTATTCACTATAAATTATTAAATATAATACCTTTAAAATTTAGTTTATACTAAGTTAATATACTTTCTACACTAAATACTATCTTCTAGGGTTTTCAAATGAAGGTGGTGTTGGATTTGGAGCTTCATGTGAAGGTCCTGGTGTTGATAAGTCAAAGTATAACTTTGAATCTTCTGTAACTCCAAAGTCTTTATTTGAACCACTCTTTTGCACCTTATTTAAAGCCTCCCTAAATAATGCATTATGAGCTTCTTCTCTATTAAGTAAAAAATCTATTGTTGCTCTTACTTCCTTATCTTCTATTTGCCTATAAAGATATTCATATACAACCTTCGCTCTTTGTTCAGATGCTATATTTGATAATAAATCTGCAACTAAATCACCAGTAACAGTAACATAATCAGCAGTCCAAGGTGCACCTGATGAGTTAATAAGTACTGGTGATAATCCACATTGTACATGAGTTTGAATTTCTCCATTACAAACTTCATTATTATTAACATCATGTCCATTTAATAGATTAATAGTTTGTGAAACCATCTCCATATGACTTAACTCTTCTGCTCCAATATCTAAAAATAAATCCTTAATTTCGGGGTCTTTTATTCTAAAACTTTGAGAAATATATTGCATTGCTGCTTTAAGTTCACCATTTCCACCACCTAATTGTTCTTGCATTAATACTGCATATTGTGGGTTAGGTCTTTCAACCTTTACTTCATGTAATAGTTGTTTTTTGTGTTCAAACATTTTATCTTACCTCCAAACAATATATTTTTATCAAATTTATTATTTGAATTTTTAATAATTAATATTCAATACATATTATTAAACTTTAGAATATAAATAAACTCTATCCTTATATTAATAAAATAATAAAAAACACCTTCTATTTATCATATTTTTACTTAATAAATAGAAGGTATATAATACTTAATATTACTATTTTTATTGTTAATTATCTAATTGAATAACTATCATAGTAGACTTTATTCGGATGAGGAGTTACTAAACACTCTTCATGATAAATTTTACCTGGAACGGTACTAAAATTATCTTGCACATCCATTAATGCTTCTCCAAACCTTTGAAAGTGAACAATTTCTCTTTGCCTTAAAAATCGTAAAATCTCTTTTATTTCTTCATCATCAGTAAGATTAATCAACCATTCATAAGTTGCTCTTGCTTTTTGTTCAGCAGCCATATCTTCATGAATATCAGCAACCACATCACCTTTTGCTTGAATGTAAGTTGCAGTCCATGGATTACCTTGTGCATCACTGTAATATAAAGCTCTACCGTGATCTGTATAATGTCCGCCCAAATCAGCTGCAACTAATTCTTCTTTTGTAGCATTAGACATTAATTGATATATCATAGTAGCAATCATCTCAACATGAGCCATCTCTTCTGTAGCAATATCTGTTAATAATGCTTTTGATTTTCCTGTTGGCATTGTATAACGTTGATTTTGATATCTAAGTGCTGCACTTAATTCACCATCTGGTCCCCCATATTGAGACATTAAAAACTTTGCCATTTTTAAGTCTTTAGATTTTAAATTTATTGGATATTCTAGTGTTTTAACATAATACCACATTAAGTCATCCCTCCTTATTTATTGTCCCAAGGCCAAGGATTAGATGTCCACTTTTCAGGAGCTTCAATTGAAGCAGAGCCAAAGTTAGTCAATGGTTCATATGATTTTTCATATTTACAAACTAGAAAATCTAACTTTCTAGAAACTTCATTATAATCATCTGTAGCTTTTTGATTTGTTGGAAAGTTATCTAAATATAAATTAAGCTCTACTGCATAAAAAATATATTTCATAATTTTAAATAGCAATTCATTTTCATTCATTATATCACCTCTATAATAATTTATTTTTCATTTTCTACATAAGGTCTATAAAGATCTTTAAAAATTGTGCCTATCCTTAAAGCAGTATTAGGCTGAAATAAATTTTCATATCTTTGCAGTATTATATATGCCTTAGCATATTTAGTATTTCTTTTTAATTCCTCTTTAGTATTCAAACTTTCTCAATCCTCCCTTTAATATCTACTTAATTATATAATATGTAGAAATTAATAAATAAGTTACATAACAATGCTATTTTTGTACATATTTTGAATAATTCTAACTTTTCATATTTAAAAACAATTCTTTATGAATTATAAGTATATTTCTCAAAACTAAATAATACTAATCCTATTATGTAAATATTTGTATATATTGAATTTTAAGTAATATATCCAACTTTAATTTACTTTTATCCTAACAAATATTTTTGAAACGTAAGAAAATAAAAAAAGCAATCACTAAATGTAGACAGAGTGATTACCTTTTTCTATAGTATCTAGAGTTAATACTATATATATCTTGCAGTTTTATCTTTATATATGTTTATAATCTAAAATTACAAACTTATTTATTGATAATTATAATAATCTAAGTAAATTACTACTGTTAAGTTCTTGTTTATTTAATTTATACTCTTCGATTTCACTCATGAATGTATCAGAAAATAAACAAAATTTTTCATAATCTATTATTTTATATAGATTATTTAGCTTTGTAATTATAAGTTCTTCTTCATCGTCTTCTGTCGCTTTACTAATAAATAACTCGCCTCCTTCCTAAAAATAAATTTTAAAATCTGATGTGGGAATATTTTATCTCTAGATATGAACACGTGGTGTCCTAATGCCCCTTCTGAAAGTGTCAAAATACTCGGAGTATATCTAAGTATTTTCTCCTCTTCTTGTGCTTGTACGATATCCAATAATTCATCCTTTGGCATAGTTCCTTTCTCTGCTAATTTATGATGATATTCACATACAGTTATTAAGTTGCTATCCTCTAATCTTAGTTAATAATCTTCTTTAATAGGTACTATGTGATGAACTTCTAAGTCATTATAGTTATACTTCTTTATTGTGTTATATAACTTCCTTATACATATCTGAAATAGAAATTTACCTCTTGTCTTTTTCTTTGCCATGCTTTTGTCCATCTAAACTTATCTGCTTCACTTGTTTTGTACTTATATCTTTTTTATGTCTTCTTCCACAATACTTATAACTCTTTAATATCATATATTTTATCACTTCTCCTACTAAATTTTCTTAAGGGTTTATTTCTTAATACTTACTTTTTTATGTAAAACAAAAAGAACCCTATTATTAGAGTTCTTTTTATCAAATTATTTAACTATTTTTCATTGATAGTATTTATTGATTCATTATAAGAACATGTTAACTGTTTAATAGGTGTATCATATGGATTAATCCATCCCTTATTTAAACTTAATTCAGTAAGCGCAGTATGTCCTTCAACCATTTGTGTTAAAGATGCTGAATATATAGCTCTTAATTCTGGTGTACTACTTGTTAACGCAGAATTAAGATACATATCTGCAGCTTCTTTTGCAGATGAAAGCATACTTAAAGCTATTTTTTTGTCATCTATATCTGTATTACTCTTTATTAAATTTCCTATCATATTTCTCATAATATCTATCCTTCCTTAACAACTGGTACTTTATTTTCAACTATAAATTGTTGGATTCCTTTAATTCTTCCTTCAGTTGCTAATATACTTGCTTCTGACTGTCTTTTTAAATCTTCATCTGATATTAAAGAACTTATTGCTCTTTGCATAACTAATCCATCAGATTCCATTTTCAAAATTGCTGCTAAAGATAGATTTTCTACTTCTGAAAGTGCTCTCATTTATAATCACCACCTATAATATATTTTCACTTTATATTATTGATTTAATATAAAAAATACCCGCGTTAAATTTTACCTAATTTATATACTTTTAATCACTTTTTCATTTAAATATAACAAAAAGCACCTAACTTTTTCTTGTTAAGTGCTTTTTATAAAAGGATATTGAGAATTTATGAGAGGTTATATGACCAATAACATATAACTTGATACAATAACATTATATAATTTAAATAACCCTATTAAACTCCCATCTTTTCCCTTTATTTACCCCACATCTTCTAATTTTATGCTATCAACACCAAATAATAATATACTTAAATCCCTAATGGCTGAATTTATACATCTGCTTGGTGTATTTTTTTGCTGCAATTTAATTCTTCTTGTATCTATTCATAAGATACCTTATTTATATAATATAATTCTAAAGCTTTGTACTGCTCGTGGCACCATTCTTTAAGCTTCTTGTGCTTAATATATAAGCTTTATCTTGATCATCATATTCCCGTAAATCATCTACATCATTTACACTATATATAGCTCTATCTGCATGAAATTTTAAACGATAATAAAATAGAGAACGCTAAACTTGACAAATAGGGTGGTAGTATTGCTCCTTTTGGTTATGATATAGTTAAAGTTATTGAAAATAGGAAAACTATTTCTTATTTAAAAAAAATAATGATATTCCTTTAGTAAAAGAAATTTTTAATACCTATATGATTTATAAAAGTCTCCATCAAATACAAAAATATTTGCTAAATAAACATAATATTAAATGATCATTATCTACAGTTAAATATATATTGGGCAATCCTATATACTGTAGAAGCGATGAGAATGTAATTAATTATTTAAATTCAAAAAATATCCCTGTATATGGTGAGCCTAATGGCTGCGGCTTCATTACTTATAATTCACGTCCATAAAAAAAAGGAAAGCGAGAGTGGAATTCTTCTGATACATTCATGGCTGTTAGTAAGCATTTTGCTCCAATAACTTCTGACTTATGGTTAAAGACTCAACTTATTCAGTTGCAAACAACACGATAACCTATACCTAAATCTTCAAAAGTAAGTTATTTTACATGAATATTAAGATGTGCTTTATGTGGAAGTCCTGTAACTATAAATTATAATAATACAAATAAATATGGTACAAGAAATTACTATTATATTTGTACTGGAAAGATAAAATATGGAGTTTCATATTGTAATAATAGCAATAAGAACAATCATGTGCTTTATAAAATATTATTAAATCATCTTATAAACTTTAAAATTCCAACTGTTGATAAAAAAATAATAGCGAAGCCTCTATAGAAAATTTAAAAGCTCAATTAAAAAGGAATGAAAAAAAGATAGAAAATATTGTTGATAATCTAACGGAAGCTAACCATGATATAGCTATGGTTATTAATAAAAAGCTAAAATCATTATCTGAAGAAAAACAAGATATAAAGTCTAAAATAATCACCTTATCAAATTCTAATAAAGAATTTTCACAAAAAGATTACAATGGTGCTATAGAGCTTCTTTTAGTTTCTGACCACGAAACCAAGAGACAAATTCTTTCAGATATTATAGAAAAAATTAAATGGAATGGGCATAATAATTATCTAAAAACTACTATTAAATAAATTAATTTTACCCAATAAAAAAGATATAGGATAAAGTAATAACTCTACTGATAACCCTATATCTTTAATTTTTAATTACTTTTTAACTCTTCTTTTTCTTTTTTTATTATCTGCCTTCTTACGTATCGAATACCCAAATGATCCAAGTGGCTTTGAATCAAGTCCAAAATATTCTCCATGTGAATATGCAATTAAATTAGCCCTTTCAAAATGTATTTTCCCTTTCTCATCTAATAAATTCTCATTAACCTTCACATTCATTACATCCAATAAAAACATATCATGAGTTCCTAGAGGAGTTATAGATTTTAATTTACACTCTAATGCAACTGGAGAAATTTCTAAAGATGGTGTATTTATAGCAACACCAGAATTTAGTTTTAATCCTAATTTAGATATCTTATCCTCTCTTTTACCACTTACAACCCCACAGTAATCAGTTATATTAACCATGTCTCTAGTTGTAAGATTAATCACACACTCTTCACTTTCTTTTATGTACTCATATGATAATCTTTCTGGTCTTATTCCTACAGCTATTACAGGCGGTTTGGTACAAACAGTACTTACCCATCCTATAGTGAATACATTAGTTTTACCCTCTTTATTAATGCTTGTTAATAATACTACAGGTGTAGGATTTAACATAACACTGCCTTTAAAATTAATTTTATTCATATACTACATCCTTTCCTAAAAATACTGTATTTATATACGGTGTGAAGTTCCTGTCCATGCTACAGTAAAAACATTTTCTTTACCCTCTTTATTTTTAGATGTTATTAAAACAACTGGTACTGGGTTTAAAATAACACTACCTTTAAACTCTACCTTTTCTTTCATATCATTTCACACCTTTTTTAAAAATTATCTAAACGATTATAACATAGTTTGGATAAATTGCGAAGAAATTTATATTTAGTTAAGAGTTAAGGAAGAAACCCCCAGTGGAATTTCTTAAATAATATATTTTAAAATTCAGCTTAACTGAATTTATTCCTTCACTATTAACTATTAACTCCTAACTATTAACTAAAAAAAAGAAGCCTTACGGCTTCCTTTTATTCATATAAAAATTTATATACGTTATATCTCGTACTTACTTTATCAACATATTTTTTAGTTTCCTTAAAAGGAATATATGTTAAATTTTCACCATCACTAGAGTATTCGGGATCATTAAGCCATTTAGTTACATTACCACTTCCACCGTTATATGCAGCTAATGCTAAGCTTAAATCATCAAATTCTGACAGAAGATTATTTAAATACCAACATCCAAACTCAATATTTATTTCTGGGTCAAATAACATTTTAGTTTCAAAATTCTCAACTTCAAGTTTATCTGCAATCCACTCTCCTGTAGAATCCATTATTTGCATTAATCCCTTTGCTCCTTTGCTAGATTCCGCATTTTCATTAAAGTTACTTTCAGTTTTAATTACAGCTAATACTAAATATGGATCTAATTCATATTTGGCACTATACTCATTTATTATGTTGCTGTATTTATAGGGATAAATATATTCTTTTATAATATACCTTCCTCCAGCTAAAAGTACAAAAAAAACAATTAACCAAATAATAATTTTTTTAAATTTCATTCCCTCTCCCTACTTTGAAATAGATTAAATAGACCTTAAAAATTCAATTAGCAAATCAACTTGCTCTTTCGTTTTTGCTAATGTATCATTATTTTCTATAACTATATTAGCAAAATCCTTTTTTATATCTAAAGGCATTTGAGAGTTAATTCTATTAATTGCATCTTCTCTCATCAATGAATCCCTTGATCTTACTCTTTGAATTTGTGTATTATTATCTACCCAAACTAAGATAACATAATCCATTTCTTTATGCAAATCATTCTCTATTAAAGTTGGTGCATCCAAGATTACAATACTTGTTTTTTTCTTTTCTAATTCTTCAAGTTTATCATTAATTTCATTCTTTATATATGGAAGGATTATTTCCTCATATTTCTTTCTTTGTTTTGGAAATCTAAAAATATGATTACCGAATTCTTTTCTACGAAATTCTCCTCTCCAATCAAAGAATCCTGCACCAAACTCAACTTTAACCTTTTCTAAAATCTCAGGGTATTTTACTAGTACTTCCTTAGCAATTATATCTGCATCAACTATTTCAAAACCTGCTTCCTTTAGCATGAATGAAACCGTACTTTTACCAGACCCTATTCCTCCAGTCAATCCTATCTTTATCATTTTTACCCCCTATTTTGCATCATACCATGTATTTCCTATATTTGTGTCTACCTCTAATGTTACTGACATCTTTAGTACATTTTCCATTTCTTCTTTTACTAATGCCTTAACAATTTCTAACTCATTTTCTTTGACATTTAAAATAAGTTCATCGTGTACTTGAAGAATCATTTGACTTTCTAAGTTTTCCTTTTTTATTCTATTATAAACTTTAACCATAGCAAGTTTAATAATATCTGCAGCACTTCCTTGAATTGGAGCATTCATCGCTAATCTTTCACCAAGAGCTTTTACTATTTTATTTGATGATTTTATTTCTGGAATAAATCTTCTCCTATTTAATACTGTTAAAACATAACCTTTTTCCTTAGCTTCTTCCTTAACACTTTCTAAATATCCTTTTATTTTTGGATACCTATCAAAATAAATTTCCATATATTCAGCAGCTTCTTTTCTAGTTATTTTTAAATCTTGAGAAAGACTAAAATCACTTATTCCATAAACTATACCAAAATTAACAGCTTTAGCTCTACTTCTCATAAGAGGTGTAACCTCTTCTACTGGTACTTTAAATACCTCAGAGGCTGTTTTAGTATGAATATCACTATGATGATTGAATGCATCTATCATATTTTTATCATCTGACATATGAGCAAGAACTCTAAGTTCAATTTGAGAATAGTCACAAGATAATAACACATCAGTTGATTCTTGTGGTATAAATACTTTTCTTATTTCTCTTCCCATTTCATACTTAACAGGTATATTTTGAAGATTCGGCTCTGTACTTGATAATCTTCCTGTTGTTGTAACAGTTTGATTAAAGCTTGAATGAATAGCTCCATCTTCATCTATAACATTCTTTAGACCTTCAACATAAGTAGAATTTAGTTTAGTTATTTGTCTATAGTAAATAATCTTTTCTACCACCGGATGCTTATCCATTAATTTTTCTAATACTTCTGCATTAGTTGAATATCCAGTTTTAGTCTTTTTAATTACTGGTAAGTCTAATTTTTCAAAAAGAATCTTACCTAATTGCTTTGGTGAACTTATATTAAATTCTTCTTCACAAAGCTCATATATTTCTTTTTCCGTTCTAGATATTTCTTCTTTAAACTTAACTGCAAGTTCATCAAGCTTTTCTCTATTTACATTAAATCCTATAGCTTCCATGCTTGATAAAATTGATATTAAAGGATGTTCCACTTCATAATAAAGCTCATCCATTCCTTCTTTATCTATCCTGTCCTTTAAATATTCGTAAAGCTCTTTCATACTCGCCATAGCATTACAAATTAATTCATCGCCTTCACCTTTTACTTCCTTCATTAAATATTCATTTATTAATACTTCTAAAGGATAGTTTGATTTAGCTGAATCTATAAGATAAGCTGCAACTACTGTATCAAATATGAATTTCTTTACTTCAATATTGTGCTTTGTTAATATTGTAACTAAATTTTTACCATCTTGAATTACTTTTTCTATTTTTTCATCTTCCATAAAAGCTTTAAGTAGATTAATTGCTTCATTAGAATTTTCCATATTTATCAATTTAAAATCTATTAAACTAACTTTATCACCATAGTTTATATATAGTTTATCTAATTCTATTTTAGAATAAAGATTTGCATTACAAGTACTATAAGAAATAAAAGCTATTCCCTCTTTTACTGATAATACTTCTTTAAATCCTTCTATTGTAGTTACTTCATTTATTTCTATTTTGGCTACTTCTTCTTCACCTTCTAAATCATCACCTGGAAGCTTTGCTAATAAAGACTTCATTCCAAGCTTAAAGAATAATTTCTTAAGCTCTTCTTTATTGTAATTTTCTTGACTTTTAATATCTTCTAAATCAAATTCTATTGGAACTTCTGTCGTAATAGTAGCTAGCTTTTTACTAAAAATCGCTTGCTCACTATAAGTTTCTAAATTTTCTTTAAGCTTTTTACCACTAATTTCATCTATGTGTGAAAGTACTCCTTCCATTGAACCATAAGTAGAAATAAGCTTAAATGCTGTCTTTTCTCCTACCCCTGGTACACCTGGAATATTATCTGACTTATCCCCCATAAGGCCTTTTACATCAATATATTGAGTTGGTGTAACCCCAAACTCCTCAATAAATGCCTCTTTATTATAAACAGCAGTCTCTGTTACTCCCTTTTTTGTAATAACAACTTTAATATTATCACTTGCAAGTTGAAGAGCATCTCTGTCTCCTGTAACTATAAATACTTCAATTCCATTCTTTTCTGCAAATTGAGCTAAAGTACCAATTATATCATCTGCTTCAAAACCATCTATCTCATATATATTAACTGCTAATAAATTAAGCACTTCTTTTACAAGAGGGAATTGTTCTCCTAATTCTGGAGGCATTTTTTTTCTACCAGCTTTATAATCTTCATATTCTTTATGTCTAAATGTTGGTGCCTTTCTATCAAAAGCCGCAACTATGTAATCAGGTTTAATTTCTTCCTTCATTTTAAATAGCATATTTGTAAAGCCGTAGACAGCATTTGTATGAATTCCTTCACTATTTGTTAATGGTGGTATTGCGTAAAATGCTCTATTTAATAAACTGTTTGAATCTAAAATCAGTAATCTTTCCATTCTTTCCTCCAGTATTTTACTTTTATATTTTTAACTATTATTTAGTAATTATAACATATTTGTATTAAAATATACTAAGTTCTAATTCTTCAGATAAATCTTTTAATATATGTATTCCACCAATACTGTTTCCTTTAGAATCTAATGCAGGTCCATATATACCTACTCCAAATCTTCTAGGAACTGTAGCTATTATTCCTCCACCAACTCCTGATTTTGCTGGAACACCAACATGAACTGCAAATTCTCCTGAAGCATCATACATTCCACAAGTAACCATAATAGTCTTCACTATTCTACATATCTCTCTTGAAATTAAAACTTCATCATTCCAAGGTGCAATACCATCATTTGCAATTACAGCTGAAAATCTTGCTAAATCCTTTGCAGTAGCTTCTATTGAACATTGCTTAAAATAAAGATCTAATATATCTTCAACATTTCCTTCTAAAATATTAGAGCTTTTCATAAAGTAAGCCAATGATCTATTTCTATCTCCAGTAGCTTTTTCACTTTCATAAATTTCATTGTTTATTGAGATATTGGGATTATTTGTAGCTCTTCTTAAGAAATTTAATATTCTTTGAATTTTATGTTCTTCATTTTCTCCAAATATAAGTGAAGTTGTTACTATTGCTCCTGCATTAATCATAGGATTATATGGTCTATCTTGATTTCTAATCTCAAGATTTACTATACTATTAAATCCCATTCCTGTTGGCTCAACGTTTACTTTTTTAAATACATTTTCTCTTCCATTATCATTAAGTGCAATGATTAAACTAACAACCTTTGAAATACTTTGTATTGTAAATTTAATATCACTTTCTCCAGCCCAATATTCCTCATTATTTTTTATATCATATACACATAGTCCTAAATGGTCGCTATTTGCTTTTAAAAGAGCTGGTATATATGATGCAAGTTTACCATCTTGTGTATATTTTTTATTTTTTTCTACTAAGTTAACTAATAAATTTTTCATTTGTTTTATCCTTTTCTTTAAATAAAAATTTTTTAATAATAAATTTAGCTGTTACTTAACATTTAAAATTATATATTAATAATTGTACAGCATAAACTTCGTTAAATACAAAATTGCCAATATAATTTTATTTTTGCAGTAATAATTATAGTAATATTATTAACTTCTTACAAGTTATTATATAATTAAATCTATAAAAATGAAGTAGCAGAGATTTACTCTGCTACTTCACTTACTACTATATTACTTTTTTTGTTATATAAATAACTCTTGATAATACTACAAATAATAAATAATAGTTTCTTTATTTTAATGTTAAAGATGCTTTTATATTATATTTAAAAACTTACCAAAAAAACAGTTTTATTACAAAACTACATACAGATATATATTTTCATATAATTTATAACATATATGCTTTTTTAAACATAAAATTCCTATACTTTCTGTTATAATGTTATAATATATTTATAAATTATAATTTCACATTTTAAGGAGAACTATATATGAATAATGATTTATTAAAAAAATATGCTTCCCTAGCTGTAAATACGGGAGTAAATATTCAAAAAGATAATATATTAGTTATTTCATCACCAATTGAAACCGCAGAATTTGCAAGACTAATTGCAGAAGAAGCATATAAAGCAGGTGCTAAAGATGTAATAGTACATTATGGTGATCAAAAACTAACTAAAATAAAACTAGAAAATAGCTCTTTAGAAACTATCGCTGATTACCCTGATTGGATGGCTGAAGGATATAATTATTATGCTAGACAAGGAGCTTGCTTTATTTCAATCGCTGCAAGTGATCCTGATGGATTAAAAGGTATTCCTGTTGAAAAAATAGGTACTTCTCAAAAAGCTAGAACTTCAGCACTAAAAGAATACTATGATAATTCAATGTCTAATAAATGTCGTTGGTGTGTACTTTCAGTTCCAACACTTTCATGGGCTAAAAAGGTATTCCCTAACGCAAGTGATGATGAAGCAATGAAATCTTTATGGGATGTTATATTTAAAACAGTAAGAGTTGATACCGAAAATCCGGTGAAGGCCTGGGAAAAACATAATGCTTACTTAGAAGAAAAAATTAAATTTATGAATGACAACAATTTTAAAAGCGTACATTTAAAATCTGCTAATGGAACTGATTTAAATATTGAACTTCCAGAAGGTCATATTTGGGCTGGAGGCTCCGAAGGAGATGTTAATGGAATAGCATTTAATGCAAATATGCCTACTGAAGAAGTATTTACTCTTCCAAAGAAAACAGGAGTTAATGGTGTGGTTTATTCCTCTAAACCTTTAAGCTATGGTGGAAATTTAATAGATAATTTCTCAATTACTTTTAAAGATGGTAAAGTTGTTGATTTTACTGCAGAAACTGGGTATGATGTATTAAAACAAATGCTTGATAGTGATGAAGGAGCTAAATACTTAGGCGAAGTTGCTTTTGTGCCTTATGATTCACCTATTTCTAATTCTAAGTTAATTTTCTTTAATACTTTGTTTGATGAAAATGCAGCTTGTCACTTAGCATTTGGAAGAGCTTATGAATCTTGTATAAAGGATGCAGATAAATATTCTGAAGAAGAACTTGAAAAAATAGGTGTTAATAATTCAGTTATTCATGTTGATTTTATGATTGGAACTAAAGATCTTGAAATAACTGGAGTTAATAAAAACGGTGAAACTATTCAAATTTTTACCGATGGTAACTGGGTTAATTAACTTTATTATTTCACATATAAAAAAGAGTGTTTATAAACACTCTTTTTTACATTATTCATTTATTATGTATATTATTAATCTTTAAAGTTTTTATTATTAAATTTTAGTAGTGACTATTGCCCTATTTTTTGAGCACTATCTGGTCTAGGTTGATCCTTACCTAATTTTCTTGATTCTTTAGAATAACCTACCTCGTTTGCTGTTTCTACTCTCATCTTTTGTAATTCAGCCTTTGTCTTTTGACCAGATTTTTTATTGTCTTTAGAATTTTTATTATTTTTATGAGACATTTATTTATTACCTCCTTTTCTTTCAAGCTTATTTTATGTTTCCTATAATAAATTATGCCTCATATATAACTCCAATATATGGTTTAGACTGTGGGACTAATAAAAATATTTATTGCACCACAGTCTATTTTTTTAATTTATAATCTACTTCTTATTTCCTTAATAAATTCATATGTGTTTACGGTTTTTACTTCTTTTAAATCTGTAAGCATAGCTAAATCCTTAGTCATTACTCCATCCTCTATTGTTTGTAATGAAGCCTTTTCTAGCTTGTCTGCAAAAGAAACAAGTTCTAAATTATTATCTAATTCTCCTCTTTTTCTTAAAGCTCCAGTCCAAGCAAAAATAGTAGCCATTGAATTAGTAGATGTTTCTTCACCCTTTAAGTGTTTATAATAATGTCTTTGAACTGTTCCATGAGCTGCTTCATATTCATAATATCCATCTGGAGATACTAAAACTGATGTCATCATTGCAAGTGATCCAAAAGCAGTTGCTACCATATCACTCATAACATCTCCATCATAATTTTTACATGCCCAAATAAATCCACCATTAGATTTAATAACTCTTGCAACAGCATCATCTATTAACGTATAAAAATACTCTATATTAGCTTCTTCAAACTTATTTTTATATTCAGCTTTAAAAATTTCATTAAATATATCCTTAAATGTATGATCATATTTTTTTGAAATAGTATCTTTTGATGCAAACCATAAATCTTGTTTAGTATCTAATGCAAAATTAAAACAACTTCTAGCGAAACTTTCAATAGATTTATTAGTATTATGCATTCCCATTATTACTCCTGGACCTTCAAAGTTATGAATAGTTTCTCTAACCTCTTTTCCGTCTTCACCAGTAAAAACAAGTTCTGCCTTTCCTTTTTCCTCTATTTTCATTTCAATATTTTTATAAATATCTCCATACGCATGTCTTGCTATTGTAATTGGTCTTTCCCAATTTTTTACGTGTGGTTTAATTGAGCTAACTGTAATTGGTGCTCTAAATACTGTTCCATCTAAAATAGCTCTAATTGTTCCATTAGGGCTTTTCCACATTTCTTTTAGATTGTACTCTTTGATTCTATCTGCATTTGGAGTTATCGTTGCACATTTAACTCCTACCCCATATTTTTTTATAGCTTCTGCAGCTTCTACTGTTACTTTATCATTAGTTTCATTTCTTTTTTCTATCCCCAAGTCATAATATTCAGTTTTTAAATCTATAAAAGGATTTAATAGTTCCTCCTTTATCATGCCCCAAATAACTCTTGTCATTTCGTCTCCATCCATTTCAACTAATGGAGTCGTCATTTTTATTTTTTTCATAAATATAGCCCCCTTATTTTTTGTATTTTTTTACATTAATAACAATATTATATCATACATTTTTACTTTTTCAACCTCATATGATGGATTATATATATAATCTTGCATTTTTTGCAGGTTTTTTAAGTATTACATCAATTATAATAACATTTTTTGAATTATATATATTTATTCTTGCATTTAAATCATACAAAAAAGACTGCTCTTAATCGAGCAGTCTTTTGTTCTTATTTATCTACTTCCTTATAATCAACATCAATTATTTCACCATTGTCACTATCATCAATATTACTTTCTTCATAACTATTTTGATTATTATTGTAATAATTATATGATTCATTTTCTCTTTTTTTATTATTAAAAGCTTTTTTACATTTAAATACTATGTATCCTACTATTCCGATTACAATAATAAAAGGTAAAAGGAATATAAAAAACTTTATTATAGCAATAAAAACAACTATTCCTAATACTGTCCATAATATCGATTTAAAAGTATTCATTAAACTCAACCTCATTTACACAATAATCTTTAAATTTATGTACTCATTATACTATTAAATTTTAAACTTTGCAACATAAGTTATTAAATATTTTTTAAAGCGGTTATTAATACTTTATACATTTTATAAATAATTTATTAATTAATTGTTAAGAAAGGAAATTAGTTAAGCTAATTCTTTTTTATTAGTCTTTTTAGCTATAATAGGTAAAATAAATCCTAAACCAATTAGTACAAAAGGTGTTGCCACATTTAAAATCACTTGGAACCACCATTGTCCACTAAAAGTTTCTACTCCACTTGGGAACATACCCATAATACATGCAAATGCAGTAAATGCAAAGCACCATATTCCAATTGCCATTGCAAACTTATCATTTTTAACAAACTTATAATCAGACTTATATTTGTCAGCAGCTTTTTTAAGCCCAATAAATGCTAAGAATACCCAAAGATATCTCATAGGCATAACTACAGAGTTTAATTGTAATAACCAATCAAATAATGAATTCATATCTCCAATACCTAATGCTGGTACTATTATTAATATTCCAACTAAAATAGCTGTCATAATATAACCATTTATAGGTGCTCCATACTTATTAGTTTTTGTTAATGCCTTTGGAATAAATCTCTTATCGCCATCCGCTAATAAAACTTTAAGTGGAGCATCTATAGAAAATACTAGTGCTGAAATTTGCGCTAATAAATTAGATAATGCATAAATAACAATAAATAATTTTCCTACTCCATAGTATTCCCCTAACATTTGGAATGCATAATATTGGCCATTCATTTTTAAATCTGCTGGAATATTATTTGCATCAAACATCATAGACATTGCTATTGATCCTAGCAATGCAGAAACAGCAACCATTATAGCTAATGCTATCATTCCCTTTGGGAAGTCCTTACTTGGTTTTCTCATATTATTTACATATGGAGATATTTTTTCAGCTCCTCCAACCGCAAATACTAACATTGACAACGTAGTAAAATATGAGAAATTAAAATTAGGCATTAAATTTTTAAAACTAAAATCAACTGTAGCAGGTTGTATTCCTCTTATAGATGGTGCTGCAAGCATTAATGCAACATATAGCAATGACATAATAAATACTGATGTCCCTGCAATTGTTCCTATTAATTTTAAAGAAGTAATACCTCTTGATGCTATCCATAAAAATAATAAGAACACGGCTAAAGTTAATAACTGAGCTACCATAGGGCTCATATCTTTTATAAAGTTACCATCTTGCTTTACTGTCCATCCTAATGCTATTAAAGCAGCTTGTGGTTTTTGAGCTAAATATGGTATATGAACTACCCAATAAGTCCATCCTGCAAAGTAAGCTAGCGTTGTTCCAAAAGTTCCTCTTATCCATGAACTTACTCCACCTTTGCTTTCTTTAAAAACTGATCCTAATTCTCCAACCATTAGTGCATAAGGTACAAAATATAATGCTATTATTAATACCCATGATACGATAACAGTTAATCCTTGATTGGCAAAGTTATTTACAACATTACCAAACCCCCACACTGATACAAAAGCCATCATCGCTAAATTATACCAACGCAGATTTTTCTCTTGTTCACTCATTAAAATTCCTCCTTAGTATATGAATTACATTACTATAATACCCACTTTAAGGCTATTTGTCTATTCATTAACAAACATTATTTTTTATATAAATTCATTAATTCACTTAATAATTTTACAGTTTTTATTGGATACTTGCCAATGGAGGTTTCTCCTGCTAATAAAAAGCCAGTTGCTCCAATATTTATAAATGTATATATGCTTTCTAATTCATTAATAGTAGGCAACGTACCTTTTTTCATATTATCTAAAATATGTGTAGCTATTATTATTTCTTTACTTTTTTTATACTTTTTTAATTTCTTTAATAACTCAAATTCCTCTTCAACTGAAGTTACCATGCCACACTCTGGTATTAAGTCTCCCCTCGCTATAATTACACCATTACAACACTCCATTATCTCCTCATAATTTTCTAATCCAGTGCTTGTTTCAATTTTTGATAATATCTTTATTTCTTCTATATCTCCATTGTTATCTTCTATATATTTCTTTATATCATTTATCTCTTTTTTACTTTCTACAAATGATTGACATATTATTTTTATATTATTATTAATCGCCCATTTCAAGCTTTCCTTATCTTTTTTACTTAATTCACTATACTTATAGTTTATTCCTGGAACATTACAGCCCTTCCCTGCCCTTATCACGCCATCATCTTTTACTCTTACTTTTATGAATCCCTTATTTTTATCTATTACTTCAAAATTTATAGTTCCATCTTTCATTGAAATTTTATTAACTTCATTATCTTCTATGATTTCTGAATTAATATTTAAAGGAATAATCTTGATTTTATCTTTTCCTTCACTAAATAAGTTATAAGCATCATTTCCACAAAAATATACTATTTCATTAGTATATATTTTAAATGTCTCTTTTAATTTTTCATCAATTCTAATTTTTTTCCCTTGTAAATCTGCCATTATTTTTATATTTTCATCTATATTTCGTGCTATTGATAACATTTCTTGAAATTGCTTTTCATAGAAATGAGAAAAATTTAGTCTTAAAGTATCAGCTCCTGAATTTATCAACTCTCCAATAACCTTTTTATTAGATGTGCTTGGTCCTAATGTCGCAATTATTTTCATTAACTTTCCTACCTAATTTATTGCTTACAAATTATACTATTACCAAAATTTACACATTATTACTTTTTTCACATAATATTATTTAAAAGTTTATTTACATATTATTATGTTCTAAAAATATTATTTATAGAATAATTATTTATATAGTTATTTTTAGGAGGATAAAATGAAAAACATTAAATTATTAATTATATTATTACTTGTAACTCTTTTATCTGGCTGTGTTTTTAACGACCCTAAGTACATAAACTTTAAAAGTAAACCTAATCTTTATTACTATTCAAATGAAATATATAAAAAGATTAAAAATAATGAAAGTTATTCACTTAAAGTTTTTGATGTAAACTTTTATGAATATCATGATGTATCAGAGGAAGACTTAGATGTTTTACCTGCATTCTTAGAATCCTTAAATAATGATAACTATGTAAGTGAATTAGATTTGGATGACGCTAAGGTAAAATATAAATTAATAATTCAATTTGATGATAACAGTAATGATAAATATGTAATAAATGTATATGATAAAAATACTGTAACACTTTTCCCATGGGATGGTAATCTTCAAGAAGATATAATAACCATGGATAATGTTCCCGCTCGAGATAATATATACTCTTTTTGCGTATATATTATTAATAAAACAAATTCAAACAACTAAAAGTTCATAATAATTCTCATTAAATAAAGCTACCGAAAATAAATCTATTATGGAAATATTTTCGGTAGCAATTTCTTTTTAACTCTCTAAAAGTTCAAATATTCTTTTGTTTTTTAATGGATGTAATGCATATGGAGCAATTTCATTTAACGGAGTTAAAACAAAATCTCTTAAATGCATTAATGGATGAGGTATAATAACAAATTCGTCATTGCTTACAATATCATCAAATAATATAATATCTAAATCTATTACCCTTGGCCCCCATTTAATTTCTCTTACCCTACCAAGTTCACTTTCAATCCTTAAAAGCTCAGTCATAAGCTCCTTAGGCGTTAAATAAGTTTCTATCTTTAATGCTCCATTTAAAAATTCATCTTGATTTTCATTTCCCCAAGGCTCAGTTGTAATAAAAGATGAAACCTTTGATACTTTAACTCCATTAATCTCTTCAAGCTTTTTAACTGCATTATTTAAATTTTCTTCTTTATTTCCCATATTGCTTCCCATTGATATATAAGCAATATGTCTTTCTCTATTTATTTCAACTGCAGCATAATCTAAATGTCTTCCTATAGGTGCCCACGGCTTTTTTAACAGAACTTTAACTCCATTTACCATTGAATAATTATCTAATATAAAGTTAGCAACTTTATTTACTACACTTTCAATTAAGTCCAAACTTTCCTCTTGGAAAACTTGAATAACTTGATGACATAGCTCTCCATAATGAACTGATTTAGTTAAATCACATGTAGTTGCTGCCTCTTTAATATCTAATGATAACTCTAAAGATAAAATGAACTTTTGTCCAAGTGTCTTTTCCTCTTGAAAAACTCCATGATTTGCAAAAATCTCTATATCCTTTAAATATATTTTATCCATATTAATACCTACTTTGCTTTTATTATTTTATCAGTCATAACTGCTACTCTCTTATTTTCCAACACATCATGAACTCTTATGAAATCCATTCCTTTCATTATTCCAATAACCGTAGTAGCTAGTGTACCTTCTAGTCTTTCATTTACAGGTAAATTTAAAGTTAATCCTATCATTGACTTTCTTGATGTACCTAATAGAACTGGATATCCCATTTCTTTTACAATATCACAATTATTCATTACTATTAAATTTTCTTCATAAGTTTTAGCAAAGCCTATACCTGGATCCAATATTATATTTTCCTTTTTAACACCTGCATTTAATGCAATATCAATACTTTCTTGTAAGTCTTTCTTTACATCTTCCATTAAATTTTCATAAGGCTTATTTTCTCTATTGTGCATTAATATTATAGGAGTATCATACTTTGCTGCAATACTTGCAATATTTTTATCATATTTAGCTCCCCAAATATCATTAATTATATCTGCTCCAGCCTTAATTGCTGCTTCTGCTGTTTTACTTTTATATGTATCAATTGAAATAGTAATATCTAATTCCTTCTTTATAGCTTCAATTATAGGAACTACTCTTTTTATTTCTTCATCTTCTGAAACATATTCTGCACCCGGTCTTGTTGATTCTCCACCAACATCAATTATATCAGCACCGTCTTCCACCAATTTCTTTGCTTGTATTACTGCTGCTTCTATTTCATTAAACTTTCCACCATCTGAAAATGAATCAGGTGTTACATTTAATATTCCCATAATATATGTTCTATCACCTAATTTATATTCTTTATTTCCTATTCTCAAACACGTATCCTCCTCATTAATATGCTACTTTAAAGTTTTTCTTTTCTTTACTCCAGTAACACTCTTTCTCAGCTTTACAATTAAAACATTGTCTTGATAATTTATCTGCTCTATAAATTATTTCTTCTAGCTTATTATCGCTTTTGCTTCTATGATTTGCTATTCCATTAAGAATAATATTAACTTCTTCTTTATCAAATTTAGTTTCACTTAATATTTCTTTACTCATTTCAACACTTGCTAAATCATGATTTGTTCCATCTTCATATTGCTTTACTCTTCCTATATCATGCAATAATCCTATAGCATAAATAACTTCCTTAGAAATCTCTATATTTTCTTCTAACACCATAATATAAGCAATTCTAGCAACATCTATAAAGTGTTCTATAGTATGATTGCAAAATTCCCTATCTTTTTCATAAAGCTTTAATTTTTCTAAAGATTCTTTATACAGCTTATTATTAAGTATCTTATCTATATTCTCCATTACTATACCTTTCTACCAAGTCAATAATTACTAGTTAAAATTAACTAATCTCCTATTTAGCTATTAACTCTTAACTATTAACTACTAAAGACTATTTTATAAAATTCATAACTTCTCTTCTTAAATCTATATTTTCTCTAAATACACCTCTATATGTAGTAGTTACAGTCTTTGCTCCTGGCTTTTTAACACCTCTCATAGTCATACAAGTATGTTCTGCTTCAATTACAACCATAGCCCCTTCAGCATCTAAATATTCCATTATTGCATCTGCAATTTCAGTAGTAAGCTTTTCTTGTAACTGTGGTTTTTTTGCATAAACTTCAACTGTTCTTGCTAGCTTAGATAATCCTGCAACCTTTCCTTTTGGTATATATGCAATGTGAGCCTTACCGAAGAAAGGTACTAAATGATGTTCGCACATTGAAAAGAATGTTATATCTTTTTCTAATACTAAATCATTATTTTCTACACTAAATGTTTTAGATAATACATCCTTAGCATCTTTACCTATTCCATCAAATATCTCCATATACATACGAGCTATTCTATCAGGTGTTTCAATTAATCCTTCTCTATTAACATCTTCTCCAATTCCTTCTAAAATTAACTTTACACCTTCCATTATCATTTCTTTATTCATCTTTCTGCGCCTCCATTTATTGCTTTTTCATATTGCTCTTTAATTTCTTGTGTTATTTTACAATTAAAATTCTTATTTCCTATCTTTGCACATTTTATAACCCCAACTAATGAATTTGTAAAAAATAGTTCATCACTATTTAATAGCTCTTCCTTTGTTATATTTTTTTCAATAACTTCAAAGTTATCAATTATCCATTTTCTGATTATTCCCGGTAATAATCCATTTCTGATATCAGGAGTATATATTATTTTATCCTTAATCATAAAGATATTGCTTGTACAGCCTTCACATATATAACCTTTTTCATTTATAAAAATAGCTTCATTAAATCCATTTTTTTGACATACTTCATATTCTATAATATTTTCTAAATAATTTAAAGTTTTAAAATTAACTATCCTTGACGTAGAATTTCTTAAAACATTTGTAAAATAAGCTATAAATCCCTTTTCATAATGTTCTTTTTGATATTTTATTTCTCTCTCAGAAAATATCAAATTTTCTTCTGTAACTGTTATTTTTAGTGCTTTATTTTTTATATTTTTTCTTCTTATAAAGTCACTAACATAGTCAATTTCAACTTCTTCACCAATATTAAGTTCGTTAATTGAATTATTTAACCTCTTAATATGTTCTTCTAAAAAAATTGCCTCTTCTTTTACTAGTATTGTTTCAAAGACACCTTTGCCAAAGAATAATCCATTATCAATTCTTATACTTTCATTTCCATATGTTATCTTTCTCATATCAAACTACCTTTTATAACACTCTCATTAATGCTTTTGCTTTGTCTAAAGTTTCATTATACTCATCTTCTTCTATAGAGTCATAAGTAATTCCTCCACCAACACCAAAATAAGCTTTATTTCCTTTTTTTAATATTGATCTAATCACTATATTAAAATCACAATTGCCTCTAAAATCAAAATATCCTATAACACCTGTATAAATATTTCTCTTTAATCCCTCAAGCTCTTCTATTATTTCCATTGCTCTTATTTTAGGTGTACCTGTAATTGATCCCCCAGGAAAACACTCTTTAATACATTTTACTGCAGATACATTCTCCTTTAATTCTCCCTCAACTGTTGATACAAGGTGAAATACAGTTGCATATTCTTCAAGCTTAAAATTTTCTGTTACTTTAACACTATGCGGCTTACATACCTTACTAAAATCATTTCGTTCTAAATCTACAACCATAAGTAATTCAGCCTTATCTTTTTCACTATTTATCAGCTCTAATTTATTTCTTTCATCTTCTTCAAAAGAATTCCCTCTAGGTCTTGTCCCCTTTATAGGTCTTGTATGAGCCTTATTATCCTTTACTTGTATAAATCTCTCTGGGGATGAACTTATTATTTGAAAATCTTTAAAATTTAAAAATGCAGAAAATGGAGCTTTATTTATACTTCTAAGCTTTTTATAAATAGAAAAAGACTCTTCATCATTTTCACACCAAAATCTTTGAGTCATATTTGCTATATATACATCACCAGATTTTATATAATCTTTCAATGTTGAAATAGCGTTTTTATAATCTTCTTTTATAAAATTGGAGTAAAATGTATTCTCACTTTTCTCACTTACTATTTCCTCTTCTATTTTGTTACACTCATGTATTTTTCTTAAGATTTTATGTATTCTTTCATCGTTACCATCTATATCCGTTACATATTTTTTATTATTTTCTAAATCAAATATTATTAAATTCTTATAAAAAACAAATCTAATATCTGGAATAATAAAATCCTCTTCAGATGTATCTGGTAACTTTTCTAACATTCTTCCTGCATCATATGAAATATATCCAATTGCTCCAAATAAAAAAGGAATATCATTATCTATAGTGCATTTATATTTATCAACTAGGCTTTCTAAAACCTCAAATGGTTCGCCTTGAACTACTTTTCCATCAATATATGATTTTGAGTTTATAGCTTCAAAAATCATAAAATCATTTAATCCGATAAATGAATATTTTGATAATCTTTTATCTTCTTTTGAACTATCTAATAATATTGAATTTTTATCTTTTTTAAAAAAATTGTAAACTTCAAAAGCATTTAGTTCACTACTAAACTCCCTTATCCTTAACACATTTGTCCCCCTAACTGCATTCCATTATAGCACTATTTTTCTCTTTGTATTTTTTAGTTATATTTATAAAATTTTGCAGTATCTTATGTCCTTCTTCTGTCATCTCTGCTTCAGGATGAAATTGAACCCCATAAATATCATAATCCTTATGTTTTATTCCCATGATAACTTCATCTTCAGTTTCACTTGTAATTTCTAAACACTCTGGCAAATCTGCTTTATCAACTATTAATGAATGATATCTTGTAACTCTTAATGGATTTTTCACATTTATAAATAAATCATCTTCATTATGATTTATGTAAAACATTTTACCGTGAACAGGCTCTTTTCCCTTTTTAATATTAGCATTAAAATACTCTCCTATACATTGATGTCCTAAGCATATACCTAATATAGGTAACTTACCTTTAAAATTATCTATTATTTCTAAACTTAATCCAGCTTCCTTTGGCGATTTTGGACCAGGTGAAATTACTATCCCATCAATCTTCATATTTTTTATATCTTCAATTTCAATTTTATCATTTCTAAATACTTTTATTTCTTCACCTAATTCTTCAAAATATCTAACTAGGTTATATACAAATGAATCGTAATTATCTATCATTAATAACATACTTTTCTCCTACTATTTTTAATCTAATACTTATTATATATTTTTTTTCATAAATACATAAATTAATAATAGTTGATTTTTCTTAAAATTTAATTTACAACTAATCTATTTCTTAATTATTGCATTATTAATGAATAAATTATATCATAGCTTTATATACTACAAAACATTTACTTGAAAGGAGTCTTAATTTTATTATGATTAAATGCGATTTACATACACATTCTACTGCTTCTGATGGTAGATATTCACCTAGTGAGGTTGTTAAAAAGGCCTTTGAAAGAGGTGTTAAATATTTAGCATTAACAGATCACGATACAGTATCTGGAATTGAGGAAGCTAATGCTGAAGCAGAAAAATTAGATATTCATTTCATTCCTGGAGTAGAATTATCTACTACATATAAAGGTGAAACAGTTCATATACTCGGATATTTCAAAGGTGATGATTATAAAAATCCAGACTTAAATCATTTCTTAGAAGACTTAAAAACTAAAAGAATTGAACGTGCACATGAAATTGTGAGAAGACTAAAAAAATTTAATGATATTGAAATAGATGTTAATGATGTTTTGAAAAATGGAAAAGATACTATTGCTAGACCACATATAGCTAAAGCAATCATGGATGCAGGATATAATTATACAAAAGAATATATTTTCGATAACTTTATAGGAGATCATTGTCCTGCTTACGTTCCAGCAAACAAATTAGATGCAGAAGAAGGTATTAAGTTATTAAGAAGCTATAATGCTATTGTAGTCTTAGCTCATCCAGTTTTATTAAAAAAGCTTAATGTTTTAGATGTTCTTCATTTAGACTTTGATGGTATTGAAGGTATCTACGGACTTAATACACCTGAAGATACTAAAAATTTCTTAAAGATAGTAGATCAAAAGAATATAATAACTTCATGTGGATCAGATTCTCATGGTTATGAAGGCGATGATAAAAAACATGGTATATTAGGTTCTATGTCTATTGAAGAAGAACGTTTAAAAAAATTCCTAGATAAACTTAATTGTAATTAATTTTTAATATTTACGTTTATCAATTGACAATGTCATATAACAAATAACATTTAATCTTAAACTTAAATGAGGTATGAAGAAGCTGTTTAAAACAAAACCTTCATACCTCATCAACATATATATTCTCTAATACTATTACTTTCAAATATTAATATAATAATTTTTATTATATCACTTCATTCCAAGTAGGAATTGAATCTAATGTAACTATCTTTGTAATTATATATATCCTACCTTATTTCATTTCAAATAAATTTAGGTGCCGATTATATCGACACCTTTTAATTATTCCTCTACTAAAAATGCTTTATATCCATTCTTAGTTTCAAAAATATCTACTTTACTAGAAACTTCCCATGGTGCATGCATATTTTGTAATGCTACACCACAATCTATTACTTCCATATTATATTGAGCTAAAATATAGGCAATTGTACCTCCGCCTCCTTGATCAACTTTACCAAGTTCAGCTGTTTGATAAGATACATTGTTTTTATCCATTATTTTTCTTAACCATGCAATAAATTCAGGATTTGCATCATTACAACCACTCTTACCTCTTGCACCAGTATATTTACTAAATACTAACCCCTTTGCAAAGTAAGCAGTATTCTTCTTTTCGCATGCTCCTGGATAATTTGGATCATATGCAGCTGTAACATCAGCTGATAACATCAATGAATTTTGAAGAGCTCTCTTAAGCTTTAATTCACTATATTCTCCCATTCTATCCATAACTTCTGCTACAGAATTTTCAAAGAATCTAGATTGCATTCCTGTTGCACCAATGCTTCCAACTTCTTCTTTATCTACTAATAAAATTACAGATGTTTTTTCTACAGAATCAACTTCTAGTAATGCCATTAAAGATGTATATGCACAAATTCTATCATCTTGCCCATATCCCATTACCATACTCTTGTCTAATCCTAAATCTCTAGCCTTTCCAGCAGGTACAACTTCAAATTCAGCAGAAATAAAATCTTCTTCTTCAAAGTCATATTTATCCTTTAAAAGAACTAAAATATTTTCCTTCACAGCATCTTTTTCTTTTCCTTCTAGTGGAATATTCCCAACTAAAACATTTAAATCTTCTCCAGCAATTACTTCATTTGCTTTCTTTTGTAATTGCTCTCCTGATAAGTGAACTAAAAGATCTGAAATTCCTAGTACTGGATCATTGTCATCTTCTCCAATAACTACATTTATTTTTGTTCCATCTTTTTTTACTACAACCCCATGTAATGCAAGTGGTAATGTAACCCATTGATATTTTTTAACTCCACCATAATAATGAGTATCCATTAATGCTAAATTTCCATCCTCATATAATGGGTTTTGTTTTAAATCTATTCTTGGTGAATCTACATGAGAACCTATTATTCTCATTCCATTTTCTATACTATCATTTCCAATTAAGTATAAAGCTAAAGTTTTATCCTTATTATTAGCATAAACTTTATCCCCTGCCTTTATCTCTTCATTGTTTTTGATTATATCAGCTAAATTTCTATATCCCTTTTCTTCTGCAAGCCTAATAGCTTCATGTATACATTCTCTTTCAGTCTTTCCCACTGATAAATAATTCTTGTACCCTTCACAGAAATCAAAAATTTTCTCTCTTTCTGCACCACTATATTTTAACCATGCATTATTTTTTATTTCATTACTCATATAACTAGCCCTCCTTATTCTTCCTCGTTAATTTCACACATTCTTTGCTCTATAATATCTACCGGAGTAACATCTGACATTAATGAATGCCTGTAATTACCTGCTGCTGCTTCTATAATAACAGCAATATTTCTTCCTGGCCTTACAGGTACTCTTAACCTTCTAACCTTTACTCCTAATATTTCTTGTGTTTCTTTATCGATTCCTAACCTATCATAATCACCATCATCTTTCCAATGCTCAAAATGCATTAAAAGATTTATATCCTTTGAAGGCAAAATAGAGCTTAATCCATATAATGAAGAAATATCAATTATACCTATTCCTCTTACCTCTAACATACCTATTGTTATTCTTGGTGATGTACCAATAAGGCTCCCATCTATTTCTTTTATATCAACAGCATCATCTGATACTAATCTATGTCCTCTCTTAATTAACTCAAGTGCAGTCTCGCTTTTGCCAATTCCACTTTCGCCAGTAATTAAAATACCTATACCATATACGTCAACCAACACACCATGCAATCTTGTTTCTGGTGCAAGCTTTCCTGCTAAATACATAGTTAGCTTACTTATAAACTTTGTCGTAACAACGTTTGTCCTTAAAAGCCATGTTTTGCTTTTTTTAGCTGCCTTTAAGAATTCACTATGCGGTTCTAAGCCTCTAGTCATAATGACACATTTTGAATTGAAACTAAAATATTTATTAACCCTTTTTCTCATTAGTTCAATTCCCATATCATCTAAAAAGCTCCATTCAGCTTTACCAATAACCTGTATTCTTTCTGGTGCAAAGTAATTATAAAAACCAGCTAACTGTAAACCAGGTCTATTTATATCGTTAACAGGTATTTTTACATCCTTTTCGCCTTCAACTAAAACTTCTAAATCAAAATCTGATATTAATTTCTCTACAGTAACTGACAATATTAATCACCCTCTATTTTTTCTTATTCTTAAGTTCAACACCCTCTAATTGCGCTCTAAGATTTGCCTTATAACTATCTATATATCTTCTTCTTAGAATTTGTTGTTCTTCCTTTTCTAATTCTGTTAATCCTTCTTCCTTACTCTTCTTATATAATTCATTAATTCTAACTACTACATCATCCATTTTTGCTTTTGTATAATCCATTTTTTACTTCCTTTCTCCTTATAAACAATTTAAAATCTTACTAATACTTATTTTACATTTATTTCTTTTTAATATCAACTCAAAGATTTAATATTTAATTTTTAACTTTTTTTCGCCAAATTAATTACATATATCATTTATAATTACATATTTTAGTCTTTACAATTTTAAAATTAAGATACATACAAGTATATGTAATCACTTTTTGTATTTTTTTGTATATATTAAATAATTTACTTCCTTTGTTCATATGATATAATAATTCATATACTGTTAAAAAATTACAAAGGAGGTATTTTTATGAATAAAAAGCAACTAAAAAGGACAATTGTTATAGAAAAATTAACTTTAAACTTTCTTTTAAAATTTTTATCCCCAACAAATTCTCTTATTGTATACATATCTCAAATATTAGACAAGCACGTATGGAGATATCAACATCTCATATATAAAAATTATAAAAAGAAACATTCAAGAAAATATGCTATCAAAAAGTCAAAAGCTGCTTAGAATAAAAAAAACACCTCATATAAATGAGGTGTTTATTTTAAAACTATCTCCCAACATGCCGGTCGCTTAAATATTCACACCTGCAGCTCGCAGGTGGGTTCTGCTCAACTTGCTTCAGCCATCTTCTACTAAATCGGAAGCCCGACATCCACAAATGTGTTGCAAATCCCGTAAATATAATGTAGGTTGAACATCATAAGCTAAACGCACATCTCAGGATTTCATGATTTAATTATATCAAATTTTAATCAAAATGCAATGTAAATATTAACCTATTTTTTCTTTTATTTAGACAAATATTCTCTTACAACTTCTTCAATAGCAACATTACTTTCTTCTTCTGTAAATAATGCCATAAATTGAACATAATCACTTGTTTTCTCAGTCATTTGGAATGCCATCATTTCTCCTTCAAGATCAAGAGATTCGATTATTTCCTCAATTACTTCTAAAACTTCATCATTTGCAAAATCATAAAGATATGGGAAATAGTATTCACTATACCATTTAGCACTAAATTCCTCTTCTTTACTTTCTTCATTTGCATAAGCTTTTGCGGCATCTTGTAAATCTTTATCAAAATCAAAGTAGAAATTCACTAAAATATATTCTTCTGTATTTTTTAAAACTTCTACATCTGATAAATCATTTTCTTTTAAAATCTTAACAATTTCTAATTCTTGCACAGTTCTTTCTCCTCATACTATTAGTATAATAGTTTATTATATTCTTTTTTAACAGCTATGAACTCTTTATCATCTTCAACTAAATTCAATTCTTGCTTACCATCTACTTCGTCAATTCTAAATACGTAAATATCTTCACTATCTTTTTCTTCTACTGGTGCTAACAGTAAGTACTCCTGTTCACCTAAAAAAATTCTTGCAACTGCTTCAAATTCAACTTTATTTCCGTTTTCATCTAAAAAAGTCATGATTTTAACTTCTTCATTTTCGCTCTTTTTTATATTTTCACTCATTTATTGATTCTCCTTTATTTATACACTATTCTATTTTATAACTCTTTTAATATACTACATAAGATTATCACAGTAAAGCCTAGCATTACAACACTTGGATATATAAGAGCTAACCTTCCTTATAGTAGCATCTTTTCTTACATGTACACAAACTAATTTTCTACATTTACTACAATATATCTTATATTTATATTTTTTATTATTATTTTCTTCATTAAAATATTTAAAAGTAGTGTTATCTGAGATACCACTAGCTAAGCAACATTTCTTAAAAAATTTATTATGACCATTGCTTTTATTTGTGCTCAAATCGCAATAATAATGTAAATATTCATGAATTATTACTTCTCTAACCACTTCTTTTGAGTAACTACCATTTATTAATGTATAAGCAAAAACAAACTTAATTGGTATAATATTATTCCCATTACGTTTATAAAAAAATGCTCCCATTCTTTTTGTAGCTCTTTTTGATATTTCAATTTTTATATTACATGGATAATTCCATCTACTAGCTATTTCATCAATAACTAATTTTATATCATCTACTGTCCATATCTTGTGCATTTATTACTCCTAGACATAGCATACTATTTTTTAGTATACTTTTATTTTAGTAATGAATTTATAATTTTATTTGAATATAATATATATTTTTTTAATAAAAATAATTAGGTGATTTTTATGAGTAATACTATAAACAACATTTTTTCAAATTACAAGCCTTATATTAATGGTTGGGAAAACTTCAAACGTGCCTCAGTTACAATTCCAATTGTTAATTACAATGATGAACCCCACATTTTATTTGAAATTAGGGCTAAAACACTTCGAAGCCAACCAAGTGAAATTTGCTTTCCTGGGGGTAAAATAGAAAAAGATGAACATCCATTAGATACTGCAATAAGAGAAACATGCGAAGAAATTGGGCTTTGTGAAAATGATATAAATATTATATCTCCTTTAGATTTATTTATTTCTCCATTTGATATACTAATTCATCCTTATTTAATAACAATAAATAATTTAAACAATTTATCCATTAACTCTACTGAAGTTGAAAAGGTTTTTTTAGTTCCTTTACAATACTTATTAAATCATAAGCCTACTAAATATATTAATAAAGTTAATATAACACCTCATGATAATTTTCCTTATGATTTAATTCCAAGCAAGCAAGATTATAAATTTAAAACAGGTTCCTATGAAATTTTGTTTTATACTTATAATGAGTATGTTATTTGGGGACTTACTGCAAAAATTTTATTTAACTTTTTATCAATTTTAAAACAAAGTAACTATCAAGTATAACCTTGATAGTTACTTAAAATTTATATTTTATTTATTGTATATCAGTTGCTGCTTCAGTATTATCCTCTTGTACATTTAAATCATTATTATCATTTGCTTTACCTGCTTCTTCTAAAGAGGATTCACTATTATTATCTATATTACCTCTTAAAGATAAATTCTCGAAAGAATTAGTAATAATATACTGTCCATCACCAACTTGTATAAATTTAATAGCTACAGTGTCTCCAACTTGTGTTAAAGCAACTTCTCTTGATGTTTCAGTTGATACAGTAAAGAAATTATCTTCTCCTTTTAATTTAATATCATAAATACTTGTTCCTTCTTTAACTACTAAACCAATCCTTTCAACTTCACCTGATAAAGCTTCTTCACTATTACTTCCTTCTAAAGAAATATTTGTATTAGTTAACGCTTCTAAATATCTGTTTAGAGTTGATTGCAATGTATCTCCAACTGCCACTGTATTATAATTCTTTACATTTACCATAGCATATTGTTTAACAAGTCCATTTGAATCCTTTAAAGTCATGAAATAAGTTGGTTCAGATTGTATATTAATTAAATATGGGAACGTTGCTGTATAACCATATTGTTGTACTTTTCCTTCTGCCGACTTCATACTTGCACTTTCTGTGGCACCAGCAGTCTTATACATTGTAGTTTCACCAGTTCTAGTATTAGTTAACATAAATCCAACTAACCCCTCATCATTACCTACAGAAGTAATTCCTGTATAATAGTAACAAATATCATCGTTAAATATAATATTCATACCTGGAGTAGTTTTTAATTTATCTTTATCACTAAAGTTAAATATACCATGAACTAATTCTCCCCACTTATTTAAATAATTATTTATATAACTTGTAGGCTGTATTCTATCTACCCAGCTTGGTGTATTTTCAATATCATAAATATTAGTTTCACCTGTTTGAGCATCTATTATTTCTGTTCCTATAGCTTTTTGTTCTGTTAATCCTACTGCATTATCATATCTTGTTATTACCCAGTAAGGTCTTCCATCATCATCTAGTTCAAAAGTATAATCAGTATGACCTGCTGTCATATCTTTTAAATAAGCATGTCTATCTAAATCACTAAATAAATATGCTGATGGAATATATTTTAAATGTATTTCTTCCCCATTTAATTCAGTTACCAATTGTACATCATTTTGATTTGTAGCACTAACTTTTATATATCCTTTAGTTCCCTCATGATTAGTTAACCATTTGAAAAATGAAGAATGCTCTAATGGTCCAACATAATAAAGCTCACCATTCACACTTTGCAATGATAAATCCCCTATTGTAACTTGACTTCCTAAGCTAGGTATCTCCCCTAACTTTTTATCAGCAAGCTTATAAGCTAACTCCTTATCTATAATTGGTAATTGATTTAAATCCATATGCTCTATCTTGCTTGTAAACTCGATTTCTTCAACATCTCCAATTAAATTTCTATGAGCACTTGGCATTATAATTGGACTAAACCCTACCATTGCTACAACATATAGAATCCCTACTATAATACCGCTAGTTATGTATTTTTTATTTAATGTAATTACACCATATCCAATTGTACATAATACAAACGGTATTATTAAGACTGCACAACTTAATGAAAAATCAAAAATTAGTTTACTATTAAATAATAATAATATTCCAATTACTATATAACTCCCTATTAGCCATTTTAGATATTGTTTTAAACTTCCTTGTACTTTCATTTTTATCCCTCCATATGAATATTATATTATCTTATTTAATCGAATGCAATACTTTTTAAAAAGTTTATTTCTATACTTTAAAAAGGTATTTATTAACCTTTGTATTCAGTTTAAATTTTTCATACCAGATTATATAATCTTTTCCTCTATAAAAAATTCATATATATATTATTGACTTAATAGAAATATAATTCGCTTATTTATATAGGTTTTATTATCTAGCCATTGAACTTTTCTTATCATTTCTTACACTGAATTTATATACTATGAATATACTATTATAAGAAATCACACTAGGGGGAGATAAAATGATTGAGAAACCGGTATATATAATAACCTTTGATTCCGCAAACTATAGCATGTATTTATATAAATTACTAAAAGAACAATCAATAAAAATTTATATGATTCAAACCCCTTGTTGCCTTTCAGCAGGCTGTGCACGTTCTATTGAAGTATCTGAAGATAAAATAGATAATGTTATAGAAATTATAAAAGATAAAAATGCACCTATTCGTGCAATTCATAAAAAATATGTCAATACAAAAACAAAACGATATGTTTATGAAAAAATTGACATTTAATTATCAATAATATAAATTAGGAGGATTTATGATATATTTAGATAATGCTGCAACAACCTTTCCAAAACCAGCAGAAGTATATAATTCTGTAGATGACTGCTTGCGAAATTATTGTGCTAACCCTGGCAGAGGATCTCATAATTTATCAATTCAATGCGAGGTCAAAATATTTGATTGTAGAGAAAGGCTTTCTAAGTTATTAAATATAGAAAATCCTCTAAACATAGTGTTTACCTCAAATACTACTGAGGCTTTAAATTTAGCTATTAAAGGTATATTAAAACCTGGAGATCATGCTATAACAACAATGATTGAGCATAATTCAGTATTACGTCCATTATATACATTAAGAAAAAATAATGTTGAAACAACAATAATTCCTGTTAATTCACTAGGATATTTAGATATAAACGATATAAAAAAATCTGTAAAAAAAAATACTAAAGCCATAATAATAAATCATGGTTCTAATGTTTTGGGTACAGTTCAAAATATTGAGGCCATTGGAAATTTAGCTAAATCATTAGGAATTTTCTTAATAGTCGATGCTGCTCAAACAATTGGTTATATCGATATAGATGTAAAGAAAATGAACATAGATTTATTAGCTTTTCCTGGTCATAAATCTTTATTTGGATTACAAGGAACAGGTGGTTTATACATTTCCGATAATATAGATATTCCTTCATTAAAGGAAGGTGGTACCGGAAGTAATTCTGACTCATTTATTCAACCTAACTTTTTGCCAGATAAGTTTGAAAGTGGTACTTTAAACACCCCTGGAATAATAGGATTAAATGAAGGTGTAAAATTTATTTTATCTAAAGGACTTAGTAATATTAGGCATCACGAAACTGAACTTATGGTGTATTTAACCAATGAATTACAAAGCTTATCCTTCGTAAAGCTCTATGGAGAAACAAACCCTTTACTAAAAACTCCAGTATTATCATTTAATATTGATAACCGCGATAGTTCTGAAGTTGGGCAATATTTAAACTCATTAAACATTTACGTACGCACTAGCTATCATTGTGCTCCTCTTATTCATAAAATAATTGGCACAGAAGGCATAGGCACTGTTAGGGTTAGTCCTGGATATTTTAATAATTTTAATGATATAGAAAGTTTTATAGTTGCAATTAGAAATTTATATAATAAGTAATAAATAATTATAATCTTATTCTATCTAGTAATACTATAGATAATTGAGAATGTAGATAATTTTGTGTAATATAACCTCTTATAAATCAAATATTACTGGAAATTTTGATTCCCAGTAATATTTTTTATTATCTCTAAATACTAATTTTATATTTTGGCATACTATAAAATAAAGGGAGATATATTCCCCCTTTATTTTTATATATTAAATTACTAACTACATAAATCCATTTCTAAGAATTCTATTTAATTCTCTTACTTTATTATTTAACACTTTTATTTCATTTACATATATAGCTTTTTCTTCTTTTGCATTTTCAATAATATCATTTAACTTGCTTAATTGGAGCTTTAATTCATCAATCTCATCCACATATTCTTTATTTTCTATCTTTATTTTATTAAGAAGCTTATTTAATCTACTAACTTCTTCACTGTTTTTTTCCTTTAATTGATCATTCATTTCATTTACTCTATTTATTTCTTCTTTATTTTCAGTTAATATATTATTAAGCTCTTCTATTTTATTATTGTAATCTTTAATATCATTTTCATATTTATTTATAGCTTTATTTAATTTTCCTATTTCTTCTAAATTGATATCTATAGTTTCTTTATCAATTTCCTTATTACTTTCTAACTCCTGTATTCTATTATTGTAATACTTTTGATCATTTTCATATTTACTTATAGATGCACTTAAAAACTTAATCTTTTCTAAATTTTCTTCTATTATCTTTTTATCAATTTCCTTATTATTTTCTAATGTTTGTATTATATTATTACAATATTCATTTTCATGCTTATACTTACTTATACTTTGTTTCAAGCTTTCTATTTCATTTACTTTACTTTCAATTTCTATATTAACCTCTTCTTTTTCTCTTTCTAGTTCTCTAATTTCATTTTCATATGTATATAACATGTCTTGTCTTTCAATCAATAATGATTCAAATTCACTTATTTTTATATTCTTCTCTTCTAATTGATCATTTAAATCATCTATATTATTTAATAGTTCTTCTCTATCATCATCAAATTGTGTAAATTTACTCATAAATTTATTAATAATTTCCTCATAACCTGTTATTTTGTCTATAAGCTTATCCACATATTCCTTATCTATTGTCTTTTCTTTCATTTCATTTTTCAACTCTTCTTCTGTCATTATTACATCACTTTCTATAGATTCACTTTCTACAGAATCACTCTGCTCTTGAGGTAATTCAATTACCTTTTCTACCTTAATTTTTTCTGCATTATTTTCAATTAAATCTATATCAGTATATAATTCACCTTCAATTGTTTTAATAATAATTATTGTATTCTTTAAAATTTTTCTATCTGTTTCAAAATAATATTTTTCTATACTATCTACATTCTGTAAATTTACTTCTAAACTTAATTTAGCCTCGCCCTTACTATTAACTTCTCTTATCTTAGCATTTTTTTCATCTATAGTTATTATATTAAGCCTATCATCACCAATTATAGATATGTCAGTATACTTTGCATTTTCTGTCATCTCATCTATAATTCTTTTTCTTATATCATTCTCCCCAACACCAAATACTAAGTTTATATTATTACTTTTTCTAAAAGTATAAGTATATGCTATATGTTTATTATTTTTTATAAAATTAATATCTTCTATTAATTTCGGATATGCATCTAATACTATAAAATCAGACCAATTATTCTTTTTTTCATCAAATAATCTATACCCAATATAATTAGGTGTTCCTAATTTTACATACGCTACCAATAACTTATTATCTTTAACATTTAAAATATATGGTATTTCTGGATTAACATCTAAAGTATCCATACTGATATCAGCTGATAGTAATAATTTATTATTTAGCCTTCTAAAACATAATACATTTACATTATTTACTTCTTTAATATAAAAAATATTTAACATATTATTTAAGGATGCTATTTGAATTGATTTATATTTTGATACTAACTTAGTTAATAAAATTGGACTTTGAAGCTCATCATCAATTAATTTGCATAAGATTAAATCTCCATTTAAATTAATATAAATGATTGCTATACTATTATCTAAATTTAAAATTACATTATTTAAAATTTTGCAGTCATTTATTAAAGATTTTTCATAAATTAATTGATGTTCTTTATATTGTGATATAAATATCTCTTTATCATTTCTATAAAAACAATTTATTTTATCTTCTTGTTCAATACAAAACCTTTCCAAATCATATACTTTCATTTTATTCCCCCACAATATTCCTATTATAAGCTATGCTTAATTAAAAATATTTGATACTTGTTATCTTTTATTTAACAATTCACCTATTAATCTATCTTTTTCATCAATTATTTTATTTAATTCATTAATTCTTCTTAAATATTCATTATATCTCTTATTATATTTTCTAGTTAGTTCACTAATTTTATTTATATACTTAATTTTATTTTCAATAGTATTTTCACCACTTATATTTATTAGGTTATTTTCACTTTGAATATTATTATTATTTTCACTATAAATATAATTTGTAATAATATTAGCATTAAAATAAGTATTGATTTTTTCTGCCTTATTATTTATTACCTTAATAATTGAAGCACTTATTGGTTTATTTTTATATAAATTAAAATTCCACTCTTTTAAGTTTTCTGATTTTGCTGTATTAATTCCTTTTTCATCTTTCCAAACAACATATACTTTATTCATAAATGTTGATATTATTGGATCCTTTATATTTTTAGGTAAATCTAAGCTTATTTCATCTTTTAATACTTCATCAACTTTATCTAAATTTATATTCCTAAATTTTAATTCTAAATTATTGCTTACTTTTTTACTATAGAACAATATTGGTTGTTGTTCATATGTTATTAATGAAATATTTTTAGCATTTGCCAAGTTAAAACTTGTCGTAATATTTTCATTTAATAAATCATAAATAACATATTCATGATTTGGATTTTCTTCACAAAGTAATATATATGCCATATCCTCATAGGAATAAACCATATATGGTTTGCTGCTGCCGCTAGAAGTTCCATCTGATATTATTCTTAAGTTATTTGATGCTGCTATTTTATTATTATAAATTAATGCCTTAGTTTTAGTTTTATTCCATCCTCTAAAAATTAGATTAATTTGCTCTTTATTTTTGATGTTCATTTCTAATAAATCAATACTATTACAATACTTACTTGTCTCCATAGAAAAATGTTTTTTTAACTTTATTTCTTCATTATATTTTAAACATATTTCTATTAGTGAAATTCTATATGTTTTATCATAAAATGCTATCCATATAGAGTTATTAAAATATTCTAAACAATAATCTTCTATCCCACTACTCAACTCTAGTACTTTATTTGATACTGAACAATATAAATTGTTTTGATCCATAAAAATTTTATAAATCTCTTCTTCATAATTAATGAATTTTACTTTTTTAATCATAATATCACCTTAAATTATTCTATAGTAAAAATATGTATTTATTTTTATGAATATGTATTAAATTTATTGATAATGAGAGTATAAAAGTATTTTTCACAATTTATTATCCCCCTCATATTATAGTATTAGATTAATCTTAATCTAGAATTTAAGGAGGATATATATATGTCACAAGACAATTTTAATGTTGTTCAATCTGATACACTCTATGATGAGTGTTTAATAGCTAAAAAAATATATGGAAGATGTAAACAACAAGACTGCTTAAAACCAATATGTGGTCCAATGATGCCACCTCCAATGCCATGCAGTATGGATTGCTCTGATTCATCAGATGATCCAGGACCAGTAATGCCGGATCCTTGTCAAATCATTCCTATACCTTCTAGTATGTTAAATGCAGAAAGTTTATCAAGTGCTAGCGGAAGTCCAATTATTGGTACAATTACTCAAGGAAATACTATTATTTTTGATAGTACAGTAAAAAGTCTTTCTTTAACTAATTTTGCAACTAGTATTGCTGCCAAAGTAAATCCTCAAGGTCAATTTAATATTCCTGGATTTTATGATGTTGTAGTAACTTATACTTTCACTTACTATTTACAATTATTAGATAGTTCTGGTAATGTTTTAGCAGTAACAGTAACTGGTGGACCTTCTGATCTACCTGATAATACTATTCCAGCTTATACAGTTTATACTAAGAAGATTTCATTAGAAGGTGGTTGTGTAGATGATAATACTACAGTTGTAACCTTCGATTCTATAACTGGTGAAGCTTCACAATCAAATACTAATAATTTACCTGAAGTTTATGTACAAGCAATTGCAAACTCATTAGCAAATACTATTTGTAAATATCCTGTTTCAACTACTCCTGGTACAGCACCTACTGTATACGGCCGTGCTGATATCATAATAGGTTTATTTACAATCATTGAATTATATAGGATTACAAATATGACTGTTGTCACAAGTGACATTGGTGAAATACCTCAATGTCAACCATCAATTGTTAATGATCCTTGTGCAACATTTAATCAACTTTCATTCCCATATGATGATTTTAATCCACCATATAGTAATTGCTAATTTTCTTAGCAAACTTAAGGTATCTATAAGGCAGGATAAAAAAAATCTCTACATGAAGGAATTAATTTCTTTCATGTAGAGATTTTTATTTTTGTTAACATTTACATACAATGTATACTATATACAAAAAGAACAATAAGATAATTACTTTTACCATATATCTTATCGTTCTTATTATTTAAATTAATTCATAAATATATTCTTTGATAACTCATCTTCCGCAATTATATACTCATTATGAAGAGCTCTAGTCAAAGCTACATATAATAATCTTTGATTCAATGTATTATTTGGATAATTCTTTTCTGTTGGATTATAGATAATAGTACCATCAAATTCTAATCCCTTTGTTAAATAAGTCGGAATAATTACTATATCTGTATGTGCTGCTTCTTTCTCATTTCCTTTTATCAAAGTATATTCTAAGTCAGTATACTTCTTCAATTCCTTATCTAAAAGCTTAGCTTCACTATAAGTTTTAGTTATAATTGCAATGCTATGTTTCCCTTGAGAATTTAATCTCTTTACTATTTCATCAATTAACTTTACAGATTCTCTTCTTGATACTGATTTTATAATTTGAGGCTTATCCCCATGTCTTAATACTGGTTTTGCACTCTTTATATTTAATTCTTGTGCTTTTAAAGCTGAATTAGCAAATTCTATTATTTCGACAGTTGAACGATAACTTTGACTTAAAGAAATAAAGGTTGCTTTACCATCAAATACTCCTTCAATTATATCTTCCCATCGTCTAATTCCTTTATAATGATATATTCCTTGAGCTAAATCTCCTACTAAAGTTAATGAGTTTCCTTTAGTCATATTATTGATTAAATATATTTGAAGAGGACTATAATCTTGTGCTTCATCCACAACAATATGCTTAAACTTATTTTTCTCATCTATACCTTCTAGCATCATATGAATATAAAATAATGCTGGTAAGTCATCTTCATCTATTATTCCATTTTCATGATTTCTAATAACATCATTTTTAATATATTCTGCTAATTCTGCAGGAATTCTATTAGCAGTGGCTATTTCAAACACTTGGTCATCTTCAAATAACTTATAATAAATATCACTACAAGTTATACCTCTCCAATGCTTAAAATAATCATTCATTACTTTTTTAGAATCATGGTTAACATGTTCTTTTAAGCTATCTCTTTCGTTATATATTTCTATTAATCTATGTCTTCTTTCTTCACCATCATTCATTCTCTTTTTTATTTCTCTAATTTTCAAATCCCATTCTCTATCAATTTGAATAAGAAGACTCGATATCCTTTCTTTCAATTTTAAACTTAGATATCTTTTTATTTCATCTTTTCTTTTGTTTATAGGATAATTTGAAAGGTCCTTTAAATAAAGTCTCATTATTTCTCTCTTTGAAAATAAGACATAACCTGAAATTAATATATCATCTATTTCTAGTGAACTTCCTTCTAATAGTGCTATGTATCTATCTATTATTGTTTTAAAAGTTAAATTCCCCTTTACTCTAGAGGAATCAATTATAAATTGCTTTTCTACATTATCTTCAATTTCAATAAGTTCTTTTAATTTATCATCCTTAGTTTTAATCTTTCCTCTTAACTTTAACTGTTTCATAACTAGCTCTTGAAATGTTGTTTGCTTCACATCACTCGTTCCCAATGTAGGAAGAATATCTGAAATATAATCTAAAAATAATTTATTTGGTGCTAAAACTAAAATATCTTTACCATCCATAGACTCTCTATATCTATATAGTAAATACGCCAATCTATGTAATGCAACTGTGGTTTTACCCGATCCCGCTGACCCCTGAACTATTATAGGTAAATTTTTAGGCCATCTGATTATATCATTTTGCTCTTTTTGAATTGTTGCAACTACTTCTTTTAGCTTCTTACCACGACTTTCTTCTAAATTAATCTTTAAGAATTCATCAACAAGTCCAGAACCTTCTTCACTATTTATAATAATCTCGTTTGTAGCCTCATCAAAAATTCTATCTATATTTTCATCTTTATATAAAAATTTTCTTTTTAAATTCAAATCACCTTCAATAACTCCCATTGGAGCCCTATAATATGCTTCTCCACCTGTACCACTATAATAAAGATCTGCTATAGGCGCTCGCCAATCTACAACTATTTCTTCACCATCATAAGTTGATGTTATTCCCTTTTTACCTATATATATCTTTTCTTGGTTTCCAAACTTTTCATCAAAATCAACTCTACCAAAGTAAGGATTTTTTATTGCCTCTTCATAATTTTCTATTTCCTTCTTTAAAAGATTATATATCTTTTCTGTATTTTCTTTTTCTTGACTATAACTTCCTTTAGCCTCTTTTGTTACTACTCTTAATTTTTGTTCTATTTCTTCTTGATACTTTTTCTTTTGTTCTACTTCTTTTAATATATCTTTACGCTTTTGTTCAAGAATTTCTTTCTCTAAAGCTAAATTTTCATTCATTTGTTCTCATCACGACCAATCTATTTTTTTCTAATATTTTATGCAACATTTAATAATAATCCACTATCTTTAATTTGTATAGTGATAATTATTTATAGTATTGCCTATTTTAAACACTTTTATTTTGTCTTTTCCAAATTTTATTATATTAAAAATATTAATTACTGTCCAAATCCCTTATTATAACATAAAAAATAGAGATATATAATGAAATATATTAATTTATAACTAATAAATTCATGTGATATCTCTAAATAATAAAATGATTTAATTCTTAAATGAATGTATCGGTGCTGGTATTCTACCACCTCTTTGAATAAAATCGAATGAAGAATATTTATTTACTTGCATTACAGGCGCTCTACCTAATAATCCCCCAAACTCAACCATATCACCAACTTTGCATCCTGGAGCTGGAATTATTCTAACAGCCGTAGTTTTGTTATTTATAACTCCTATTGCACTTTCATCTGCAATCATAGCCGATAATGTCTCTGCAGATGTATCTCCTGGAACTGCAATCATATCTAATCCAACTGAACATATTGCTGTCATTGCCTCAAGTTTTTCTAAATTTAATGATCCATTTAAAACAGCATCTATCATGCCGGCATCTTCAGATACTGGAATAAATGCTCCACTTAACCCGCCAACATGACTACATGCCATTACTCCACCTTTTTTAACTTGGTCATTTAATAATGCAAGCGCAGCTGTGGTTCCATGTGTTCCTACTACTTCTAACCCCATTGCTTCTAATATATGTGCAACAGAATCTCCAATTGCAGGTGTTGGTGCTAATGATAAATCTACTATCCCAAATGGTGTGTCTAATCTTTTTGAAGCTTCATGTGCAACTAATTGTCCAATTCTTGTTATTTTAAATGCTGTCTTTTTAATAGTTTCAGCAACTACATCAAAGCTCTCTCCTTTTACCTTTTCAATAGCTCTTTGAACTACTCCAGGTCCACTTACTCCTACATTAATAACCCTGTCAGCTTCTCCTACCCCATGAAAAGCTCCTGCCATAAAAGGATTATCTTCTACTGCATTTGCAAATACTACAAGCTTTGCACATCCAAACCCCTTTTTATCTGCAGTTAAATCAGCAGTTCTCTTAATAACTTGTCCCATTTCTTTTACTGCATCCATATTAATACCACATCTAGTTGAACCCACATTTACAGATGCACATACTTTGCTTGTTTTTGCTAAGGCTTCTGGAATTGAATTAATTAAAATTCTATCACCTTTAGTATATCCTTTATGTACTAGTGCTGAAAATCCTCCTATAAAATCAATTCCTAATTCATGAGCTGCCTTATCTAATGTTTCTGCAAATTTTACATAATCTGTTTCATCAGTTGCACCTGCTATTATAGAAATTGGTGTAACAGAAACTCTTTTATTAACTATTGGTACTCCAAATTCATTTGCTATTTCGTTTCCTACCTTTACCAAATCTTTAGCACATGTAGTAATTTTATTATATATTTTTTCCCTAGCTTTATCTCCATCACTATCTATACAATCTAAAAGAGAAATTCCCATTGTTATTGTTCTTATATCTAATTTCTCTTCCTCAATCATTTTAATCGTCTCTAAAATATTATTTGCATTCATAATTTTCCTCCATTAAAGCTTATAATTTTATACTGTATACATTGAGTTAAATATTTCTTCTCTTTGTATTTTTACTTCAACACCAAGTTCTTTTCCTTTTAACTCTAAAGCCTTCTTAATTTCTTCAAAATTATTACTGCTTAATTTTAAATCCAACATCATTATCATAGTAAAAAACTCACCCATGATTGTTTGATTAACATCTAAAATATTTATATTTAGCTTTTGTAATTCTGTGCTAACCCCAGCTATAATCCCTACTTTATCCTTGCCTATTACTGTTAATATCGCTTTCATTTTACTCTCTCCCTCATATATTTATAATTTAAGGAATTTTGCCCCATAAATTATATTAATTCTACACTTATATAGAATTATTGTCAATTTAATCCATATAGTTAAATAATAGATTTTTTATCATTTGGAATACTATTATTAAAGGAGAGTGTTTTTTATGAGTAAAAATGTTAATTCTATTAATTCATCGCATCTAGCATCTATCGGAAATTTTACAAAACATGCTGTAGAATCTTTTGAAGAAGGCATTGTAAATGAACATAATTATTTAGAAAAAGTTGATAAAAATCTTAAAAGTAAAACTAAATAAAAAAATGATATGAAAAATACCTAGTATTTTTCATATCATTTTGCTTTATATTTCAATTAAAACATTAAATATGTCTTCTTCTAATGACATATTAACTTTACCCTTATATTTTTCAACTATATTTTTGACATTATATAAACCATATCCTCGGCCTGTCCCTTTAGTAGAAAATCTTATTTTTGAAATATCAGCTACCATACTTTTTGTAAGATTATCTACACTGTTAGATACTTCAATTATATATTTTCCTTCATAATACTCAGTTGAAATTTCAATTACTTTTTTCTCACTCTTACTTGCAGCTTCAATTGCATTATTTAATAAGTTGCTTAAAACTACTGTAAGTTCGCTATCATCTAAAGGCACTCCTTCAAGCTGGCTATCAATAAAATAATAGCAATCTATTTCATTTTTTTCAGCTTGATTTATTTTGCTTAATAAAACTGCTTTTAAAATTGTATTTTCTACTTTAGATAAATTATTTAATAAGTTTTTATTTTCAAAAACATTACCTATGTACTTTTTAGCTTTATCCTTTAATTCATCTTCTTTGCATACCTGTATCATACAATATAATATATTTAAATGATTCTTATATTCATGTTCATTAGCCTTCATTTCATCTATTAGCTCTTGTATAAGTGGATTCATACTTTCTTTTATTTCTGAACTTTTTTTCTTTTTATCTTTTTTATAAACATCATAAAAATAAAATACGTTTATTGAAATTATAGAAATAAATAAAATTCCAATTTCATTTATAGGTAATTCTTTTATAAACTCATTTTGAATTAATAGTCTAAAAAATAGAAATATCATAATTATATTAACAGAAATTATCAATATAGAATTATATTTTTCTATAAACAAATCAAAATTTATTTCTCTTTTTCCTATAAATTTATATATAGAATATAATGTTAAACTCATTGATATTATTAATAATATAGCATAAACCCATTCTGATAAATTAATATGTCCAACAATTAAATCTATTGCAATTGTAAAAATCATTTCTACTATCATTAATACAATACTTGCAATAATAATTTCAACCATATTTACAATAATATTCTTTTCATATATTTTACAAGAAACAATAAGCGATAATAATAAAATTAATATAATTGTTACTGTACCAAAACTATTAAATATTATAAATAGAGTTGCGCTTACTATTCCTCCTATTAGTGAAATAAGAAGATGTTTCTTTATTTTATTATCAGTATTTCCTATAAAAAGAAGATGGTAAATCATTAACATACTTGTATATTCAATAAAACTTAATATTTCCAACACCTCCAATTCCCTCCTTATGAATTGTATCATAATATGACAAAATTCGAAAGTATTTTTTTTACATTTTATCAATAATTATCATTTATTATGTGCATTATAAGAAGTTTTTTAATGATTATTTTCTTTTTTTTATACTTGTTATTCCTTTTATGATTATTTTAATGAAATTTATGGTTTTATTGGTATTTATGTATTCTTTATATTATAATAATTTATGTAGTACTTAAGGAGGTATACCATTGAGTAATAAGTTTATAAAAAAACAATTAGATTTTATTGTTACCAATATGGGAATGACTGATATTTATGAAATTGATAAAATTAGATATGGTTTAGAATTATTTTATGGTGAATTTTCTAAATTAATTGTTATGATTTTAGTTTCATTAATTTTGGACAAGTTTTCAGCATTTTTATTAATGATTACCTTATTAATGCTAATAAGGCCTTATATTGGAGGAAGTCATGCTAAAAACTATATAAACTGCATGATTCAAAGCAATTTATCTTTTATTTTAATATATTACTTAGCTTATCTTCTTCCTTCAATAAATTTGATTATACAATTCTTTTTTATATTGTTTTGTATTATTGTAACTAGAAAATTTAAACCTGTTAATTCTAATAGGGAAGAAATCCAAACACAATATAAAAAAATTAAATTCAAAAATTTTGTAAGTGCTATATTTATTATTTGGTTTATTATATCAAATATATTTCTATCAAAATATTACATTAATTGTGGTTTACTAATAATTTTTTATATAATATTAGATTTCTTATGGGAGGTTTGTAAAAATGAAAAAAAAATTTATGGTTAAATTAGCTGCACTTATGTGTGTAGTAACTGGAACAGCTAATCAAATAGCTACATGTGCTGCTCCTAATAGTCTTATTTTATGGGGTGAACCAACTCCACCACTGAAAAAAAAGTAATTTATATTGTTAATAAAAATAAAGACAAAGTAAAATAACTTTGTCTTTATTTTTTATCTTAATAAATACTCCATAAAAATATTTATTCTCACAGAGTATTTATTACATTATTTAATTATTATTTTAAAAATAAAATACTGATATTAATCATATCATCTTCCAAGCTCATTTGTATTTTTCCCTTATATTTGTCTACAATGGCTTTCACATTAGCTAGTCCATAACCTCTACCTTCACCCTTAGTGGTATAGCCAACTTTAAAAATTTGAGTTAAATCTTCTGATTTTAAATTACTAGTATAATTTTTAACTTCTATTTTATAATATCTTTCATCTTCTGTTATATTTATTATAACTTCTTTTTTCTCAATAAAAGATGTTGCTTCAATAGCATTATTTAATAAATTACTCAATATCACAGTTAATTCTGAATTATCTAACTGTATTTCCTTAAAATCACTAGAAACCTTATAATTATATTTTACTCCCAATTTTTCAGCTCTTTGTGCTTTATTATATAAAACAGCTTTAATTATTGTATTTTCTATATTTAATAACATTGAAAACTCTTCTGTATCATCAACAATATTACCTATATATTCTTTCAACTTCTCTTTGATTTCTTCAGAAGGAGTAACCTGAGCTATACTCCAAATAGTGTTTAGATGATTTTTATATTCATGTTCATTTGCTTTTAATTTACTTATTAAATCATTAATAAGTGGATTAAATGATTTTTTTATTTCATTCTTTTTACGTTCATTAAACATTTTATATAAAAATACATAAAAATAGCAATTTACTCCTATAAGTATTAAACCTAAAGTTGTTATAGGTATCATAATTTTAGTATTCATTATCTCATTGCTCATTAACACCTTTATAAATAAGAAAAATACAAATAAATTTAAAATAATTATATTTATACTTTTATATTTTGAAAAAAACTTTGAAAATTCTATTCTTCTAATTACTTTACTAGTATGAAGTAAATATAATACAATACACATTATCACAGTTAATATTATTAAATATATGGAAGGACTTAAATTATCACTTCCCATAATTACATATACTATTAGACTAATTATTAATTCAACTCCGAATAAAACCATTGAACTAACAATAAATTCAATGTAAGTTACTATTGTATCCTTATTTTCCTGTTTGCTTATTATCATAGAATTTAAAAATAATATTCCTATAAGAATTATTAAGGGATCTGCATAATATATGTTAGTAAATATAAAATATATCAATGAAATCACTACAGAAAGTAATATTTTTTTACATATATTTTTTTTAATATCTCCATTTATTAAAACATTATATATTAAAAATATAGACGTCATTTCAATAAATGAAATTACTAAACTCATCATTTCCATTATTCAATCCCCCTTAAGAATGCTTGTCTATATGTGTAACTTAATAAAGCAATATCGTCACATGATCTTAGCTTAATGTTCCACACCTTTTCATAAGTCTTCTCTATTTCCTTTACATACTTAAGATTAACTGCAAAAGATCTATGAGTTTGAATAATATTCTCATCATTTATACTTTTTAACACCTTAGCTAAAGAGGTTCTTTTCACGCTATATATTCCTGAAATAGTATGTATATCACATGTCTTATCACTATACTCAATATAAATAATATCATTATGATATAATTTAACTGATATATTTGAATCTATATCAATAAATGTATAATTTCCTTCCTTAATACTCTTTAAAGGTGATGAGTTTAAAAATACATCAATAATCTTGATGATATCCTTTTCCTTATAAGGCTTTACAATAAAATCATAACAATGAATACTCTTAAATGCTTCTATAATGTGTATAAGCTCTCCTGTTACAAATACGATTCCAGTTAAAGCATGTTGCTTGTATTGCCTTATTTTTTTTGCTAATTCTAATCCTGAAGAATCTTTTAATTGAATATCAATAAAAAATAGATGTATATCTTTTTCATTAATTATCTTTATTGCTTCAGCTTGTGATGCAGCTTCATATATTCGAACATCGATGAAATTTGACTTAATAATAGATGCCAGTGCCACACGCTGAATTCTTTCATCTTCAACTAATAATATGTTCATGTTCGCCCCTCCAAAATATGCATATAAGCTTATTATAATACAATATTGGACATTTTTCCACACCATCTATAAATTATTACTTTATCCAAGTTATAGTACTATACAAAAATTAATAATATAACTATTAAAGAATACGTATATTTAGCCATTAGAAAAATACTCTTTATTTATAATTATGCTAAAAATGAAAATTAAAAAAGCCAGTAAAAACTGGCTTTTTATTTATTAATAAATTAAATATTATAAAGTGAGTTACTATACTTAATATTTATGCAAAACAAACAAATCTACCCTCAAACTTGCACTAATTAGTGTATTATCTTCTACTCTCCATATATATTTAAAGAAAATCCTTTATTTAATACTTCTTTGGCATACTCTTTTGCTCCAAATAGTGATAAATCTCTATAGTTTCCACATTGGACTTCATTTGCTGCTGGTATTTCATTTGCATTTAAAATATCTTTTAATGATTTTTCAACTGCAACTTTAATCTCACTAGCTTCTCTATCGCCAAATATACTTAGATAAAATCCAGTTCTACATCCCATTGGAGATAAGTCTATTATTCCATCTAAATTACTTCTTAACTCATGTGCTAATAAATGCTCTAATCCATGCATAGCAGCAGTACCAAATGCTTCTTTATTAGGTTGTAAAAATCTAATATCAAATTTTGTTACAAAATCTCCTTGTGGTCCATTTAATGTACAACACTTTCTAATATAAGGTGCCTTTACCTTTCTATGATCTAATTCAAAACTTTCTACTTTATTCATTCTAATACCTCCTAAATTGCTTTTTGTTTATTAATAGAATTAATTATCGAACTTATACTTTCTGTTATTTTCCTAGCAACATATGGATTATTCATTGTATATAAATGAATTCCATCTACACCACTTGAAACTAAATCAACTATTTGCTCAACAGCATATGCAATTCCAGCATCTCTTAATGCCACTCTATCATATTCATATTTATTAACTATCTTTATAAATTTTTCTGGTAAATTAACACCACATAACGAAGTTAATCTTTCTATTTGAGCTTTGTTAGTTACAGGCATAATCCCTGCCTCAATAGACGATTTTATATTTAATTTATCCTTTTCTTCTAGAAAATTATAAAAATAATTATTATCAAAAAATAACTGAGATATAAAATGAGTCGCTCCACTTTCCTCCTTTAACTTTAAATGTATTAAATCTTCCTTTAAATTTTTCCCCTTAACATGACCTTCAGGATAACATGCTGCTGCTATGTTAAAATCTCCTCTTTTTTTTATATGAGAAATAAGTTCATATGCATATTTAAAATCTCCTTTTAAGACTCCACCTTCTGGTATATCTCCCCTTAAAGCTAAAATATTTTCTATTCCATGTGCCTTTAAATCATTTAATATATAGTCTATTTCCTCCTTAGTAGAATTTATACATGTTAAATGTGCTACTGCTTCAACTCCATATTTTTCTTTTACTAAGGAGGACAGTTCAGTTGTTCTATTATTTACTAAGCTTCCTCCTGCCCCATAAGTTACACTAATAAAATCTGGCTTTAAATCCTTTAATTCTTCTAAAGTTTTATAAATAGTATCTACTGAAGATGTCGTTTTTGGTGGAAAAATTTCAAAAGAAAACACCAAATCCTTTTTTGCAAATATTTCATCAATTTTCATTTAAATAGCCCCCTTAAAATTTATAAAAAGCCTTTGTCATAATTAATATACACATAAAAAACTTCTTTATTATTATTTTTTATAAAATAAAAAAACCTAAAGGATATTTCCTTTAGGTATTATAAACACGTTTCCCAATAAAATATCCTTATCTCTCAGCCATTGCTGTTGGATTTAGCACCACATTAATATAGTTAATAATTAATAGTTTTTAGTTAATAGTTTATTAACTAGTAACTGTTAATAGGTTGCTGGGTTTCAACGGGCCAGTCCCTCCACCACTCTTGATAAGTTTGATTAAATTATACAAAATTTTTTTCATTTTGTAAATAATTATTTTTTTGCTATTAAATCCCATTATATTAATAACATTAAAATAGAAATAATACTAAATACTAAACTTATTGCGCTTATAAAACTAACTACTTGTTTTGTATTCAATCCTTTAGCTTCTAATCTATAATGTAATTGACTTCTATCAGCCTGATATATGGGCTTTCCTTCTGAAAATCTTTTAAAAATTACAAATATATTATCAAAAATCGGCACAGCCAGTGCTAAAATAGGAATTAATAAACTTAATATTGTTGCCGCTTTAAATGCACCATCTAAAGCTATTATACTTAATATAAACCCTAAAAAATTAGCTCCTGAATCTCCCATAAATATCCTTGCTGGATACTTATTATAAAACAAGAATGCTAATACAACTCCTGCAATCATTAATGAAAATAATAATGATGGTGGTTGTGATAATATTACTGCTGATGCTGCAAAAGTCATTGCTGATATAAAGGATAATCCTCCTGCTAGGCCATCCATACCATCAGACCAATTAATTACTGTAGTAACCCCAAAAATCCAAGTTATAGTTAATATAAATTGAATAATTGTTGGTAAAACAACATATGTATTAGTAAAAGGATTAGTAAAACCTTGAAAAACTACTCCTGACTTATACACAATTATTGCTGCTAATAATTGAACTATTAATCTTGGTATAATAGCAAATTCTTTACCAATACTTTTATAATAATCATCTACTACCCCTATTATCAATATTAATAGTGCTCCTATAAAAATACCATACTTTTCTTTAAAAGGATGATCATAAAATACTATAAAATAAGGTATAAAGAATCCTATGAACATAGAAATACCACCACAAAGCGGAATTGGTCCTCTATGCTTTTTTCTCTTAGTTGGTTTATCCGTAAAATTATATTTAAGTGCCACTTTCATTAGTATTGGTGTCAAAATAAATACTATTGAAAATGACAAAATTGTCGCTATTAAATACTTCATTAAATTTCTCCTTAAAATTCCACATAATATGCACTATTATGTATTCTATTAGCATTATACTATTATTTCTTTCTATTATCAAATACATAATATAATCTTAATAAAATGAAAAACTTTAACTTCATTTCTATATAATAGTTTGTATAAAAAGTAAGGAGCTGTCATTTTAAAACAGCTCCTTTTTGTGATAATGTTAAATAATTATGCTCTTGAGTTAATCATATCTTTAACCTTCATTAATCTAGTTAAAGCTCCTCTTTCATTTTCATCAAGTTTCATTCTTATGAACTTAATAGTTTCTTCTAATTGAGGTATAGTCATATATTCAAGCGCATTAACTCTTCTTCTTGTCTTTTCAATTTCATCAGCCATTAACTGAGTTGATTTCTCAACTTCAGCTAACTCAAGTAGCTTAGGAAGTATAGATTCAAGCTTTCCTATAGCATCATCTAATTCAGAAGATGTATTGGCAAAACCATATGGATAAATGCTTCCTTCACTATCTTGTAATTGTCTGTGGAATTTCATTTGTGGAACATTAACACTCATTATGTTTTTTGTTCCTACTTCAACAGATACACTATCTTTTGGATAAGCAACTGCTTCTTCTAAGAATTCCGAGCTCATTACAGCACTAGCCATAACGAAATCTTTAAATGAACCTTCAAGTTCAGCTTCAACTGATTTTCTTAGTTCATTATTATATTTAACAAGGTTAATGAATTGTCTCATTAATTCATCTTGTTTATCTTTAAGAAGCTTATGTCCTCTCGCTGCAGTAGATAATCTCTTCTTCAGCTTAGATAGCTCCATTCTAGTAGGATTGACATTTAACTTTGCCATATTCTACTCTTCATCTCCCTTTGGCATATACTTTTCAAGATATTCATCTCTGATTCTCTTAAGTTCTGTCTTAGGAAGAATCTTAAGTAATTTCCAACCTAAATTTAAAGTTTCTTCTATTGATCTGTTAGTTTCAAATCCTTGAGAAACATATTGTTCTTCAAAAGCTTCAGCAAATTTAGCAAACTTTTTATCTGTTTCTGATAATGCAGATTCACCTAAGATTGCTGATAACTCTTTAGCTTGCTTACCTTGAGCATAAGCTGAGAATAATTGGTTCATTGTATCAGCATGGTCTTCTCTAGTCTTTCCCTTACCGATACCCTTATCTTTAAGTCTTGAAAGTGATGGTAAAACGTCGATTGGAGGCATAATTCCCTTCTTGTATAATTCTCTTGAAAGGATTATTTGACCTTCAGTAATATATCCAGTTAAGTCTGGAATTGGATGAGTTTTATCATCTTCAGGCATTGTTAATATTGGAATTTGAGTGATAGATCCACCTCTTCCATTAATTCTACCTGCTCTTTCATATAATGTAGAAAGGTCAGTATATAAGTAACCTGGGTAACCTCTTCTACCTGGAACTTCTTTTCTAGCTGCAGAAACTTCTCTTAATGCTTCAGCATAGTTAGTGATATCTGTCATAATAACAAGAACGTGCATGTCTTTTTCGTATGCTAAGAATTCAGCAGCTGTTAATGCCATTCTTGGTGTAGCTATTCTTTCGATAGCTGGGTCAGAAGCAAGGTTCATAAATAATACAGCATTATCTATAGCACCAGTCTTCTTAAATTCATCAACGAAGAATTGAGATTCTTCGAAAGTAATACCTATAGCAGCAAATACAACAGCGAAGTTAGCATCTGAATTTAATACAGTCGCTTGTCTCGCTATTTGTGCAGCTAATTGAGCATGTGGAAGACCTGAACCAGAGAAAACTGGTAACTTTTGTCCTCTTACTAGTGTATTTAATCCATCAATAGCAGATATTCCTGTTTGAATGAACTCTGATGGGAAGTTTCTTGATACTGGGTTAATTGCTTCCCCATTAATATCTAATTGCTTTTCTGGTATTATCTTTGGTCCGTTGTCAATTGGATGACCCATTCCATCAAATACTCTTCCTAGCATATCTTCTGATACACCTAATTGAAGTGGCTTTCCTAAGAATTTAGCCTTAGTTCCTTTTAAGTTAATTCCTGAAGAACCTTCAAATAATTGAACCATTGCTTTAGATCCATTAACTTCTAGAACCTTACCTCTTCTTAATTCACCAGTTTGTATTTCAACTTCAACTAGTTCATCATACTTAACGCCGCTAACTCCTTCAACAACCATTAAAGGACCAACAACTTCTGTAACTGTTCTGTATTCCTTAAGCATTAAGAACCCCTCCTTCGTTGATTAAAGTATCAATGTCAGCTCTTAATTCAGCAGCAATATCATCCATCTTAGCTATGTCATCTTCATGGATATATTTACTTCTTGCAATTTTGTCTCTTACTTCTAATCCTAAGATCTTATCTAAGTAAACTCCTGCTTCTAAAGCTCTTTCTGCTTCTTTTCTGAATAATAATACAAGCTTTAACATTTTGTATTGTTTATCTAATGAAGTATAAGTATCTATTTCGTGGAAACCATTTTGTTGTAAATAGTCTTCTCTTATAGACTTAGAAACTTCTAATTTTAATCTATCTTTTTCTGATAATGCATCTATACCTACTAAGCTTACGATTTCTTGTAAAGCTGATTCTTCTTGTAATAAAGTCATTGCTTCTTGTCTTAATGCAGACCAATCTTCAGCAACTGTCTTATTTAAGTATCCATCTACAGTATCAGCATATAATGAATATGAGTTAATCCAGTTTATTGCTGGGAAGTGTCTCTTATATGCAAGTTGAGCATCTAATCCCCAGAAAACTTTAACTATTCTTAATGTTGATTGAGTAACTGGTTCTGAAAGGTCTCCCCCTGGAGGTGATACCGCACCGATTGCAGTAACTGCTCCTTCTCTTCCATCTTTACCTAAGCATACAACTTTACCAGCTCTTTCATAGTAGTCAGCAAGTCTTGATCCTAAGTATGCTGGATAACCTTCATCCCCTGGCATTTCTTCAAGTCTACCAGACATTTCTCTTAATGCTTCTGCCCATCTTGAAGTAGAATCTGCCATGATTGATACTGAGTATCCCATATCTCTGTAGTATTCAGCTATTGTGATACCTGTATATATACAAGCTTCTCTTGCCGCAACTGGCATGTTTGAAGTGTTTGCTATAAGTACTGTTCTCTTCATTAATGATTCACCAGTTTTAGGGTCTTTTAACTCTGGGAATTCATTAAGAACGTCTGTCATTTCGTTACCACGTTCACCGCATCCAACGTAAACAACTATTTCAGCATCTCCCCATTTTGCTATTTGGTGTTGAACAACTGTCTTACCTGCTCCGAAAGGACCTGGTACTGCAGCAGCTCCACCCTTAGCTACTGGGAAGAATGTATCTATAACTCTTTGTCCTGTAGTCATTGGTGCTTCTGGTTTTAATTTTTGTGCAAATGGTCTACCTTTTCTTGCTGGCCATTTTTGCATAAGTTGAACTTCTCTATCTCCCTTAGCAGTTTCAACAACACAAACTGTATCTACAACTGTAAAGTCTCCAGCCTTAATTTCTTTAATAGTTCCTTCTACTCCATATGGAACCATTATTTTGTGTAATACAACAGATGTCTCTTGAACTGTTCCGATTACATCACCAGCTTCTACTTTATCTCCAACTTTAGCTGTAGGATTAAAAGTCCAAACTCTTTCTCTGTTTAATGAAGTAACTGATACACCTTTTGTTAAGAATGGTGATTGAGCTACTTTTTCAAATGCATCTAGTGGTCTTTGTATTCCATCGAACATTGACTCTATAAGTCCTGGTCCTAATTCAATACTTAATGGTTCCCCTGTTGTAACAACTGGGTCCCCTGGCCCTATTCCTGTAGTTTCTTCGTAAACTTGGATAGATGCCTTATCGCCTCTCATTTCAATGATTTCTCCGATAAGACCCTTTTCTCCAACCTTAACCATATCATAAATATTTGCTTCGTCCATTCCTTCAGCAACAACTAAAGGACCTGCAACCTTGATTATCTTTCCGGTCTTCAAATCTCTAACCTGCCTTCCTATAAAATATTCACACCAACAGCTTTTTCTACGCTATCGCTGATTCTCTTTGAACCTATATTTAAAGTTCCTTGATTACTTGGAATTAATATTACAGCAGGAAGCATTTGCTTATTGTAACGTTCAATTGTTTCTTCAATTGTTACTGCAACTTGCTCTGTTATAAAAATAACTGCGTATCCATTCATAGCCATTCTATCAACGGCAATTCTAGCTTCATCAGCTTCTACAACTGGAAATACATCTATTCCAATAGCTTTGAATGCTAAAACTGAGTCTTTATCTCCAACTACACCGATTTTCTTATACATAAATATCACGCAGCCTTTCTCTTATTACTTCCTCAGCAATATTATTAAGCTTACCAACCATTATAATTCTAATGATTTTGATTTCTGTTTCTTTAGCATAAATATATGATAAAATTCTTTCTGGTCCAAATGTTACAAGCTTACCGCTTTTCATTAAATCCATAATGTAATTATCACTTAATTTTTCTAAAAGATTTGCTGAATTAGTAGCTATGTAGCTTTCAACACCTTCTTTTATTAAATCTGAATAGGCACTAGTACTTAATTTAGAAATAATATTTTCTGGTGTTTCATTAATGATTGCTACTAATGTATCTTTGCTTATAGATCCACCACTAACTAAAACTTCTGATGCAAATTCTCTTCCTTTACCTTGCTTTTTAATTCTTAGTAAAGTTCTGACATTTGTAGCATCAATAATTGCATTTACAAGTTTATCTGTAAATTTATAATTTAAAGATTTCTTTATTTCAACTAACTCTTTAAACATATATCTATCTACAATTATATCAATATTTTGAGGATCTTTATTTGCTTCAAAATCAGCAATTACTTCTAAAACCGCTTTTTCAACATTTCCTTTTAAATCTCTAAAATTATCTGTATCTATTTTTCTCTTTAATTCATTTAAGTCTTCATTACCTAAATCAATTAACATGTTTGAGAAATCTTTATCTAAGAACTTTCCTTTTAATAATACCTTAATATTATGGTATTTATATTTAATGCTCATTAGATCTACTATTTCTTTTACTGGGCAAAGTTCATAAACTAATTTATAAACTCTTTTAAGTTCTGTACTTAAAACTTCTTCATAATCAGCCGCTCTTTTAACATTACCCATTATATTAGCATACTCAGTTTCACCAAGTATTTTTAAAACTTCATCAGCAGAATTAGCTTCTAACATTCTTTCTACTTTAGATTTATCAAGGAGTCTTGTTTCCAATACCCAAATTCTTGAAAGAGCTTGAGTAAATTGCATTACATCCATACTACCCCTCCTTAACTAAATAACACCTGCGCCACTTCGAACTCTAACTCATCTCTTAATGAGCTTACTAGAGCTTCAAAAGTGCTATTTATTTCTATACCTTCATTTTCTAAGATGAAACCACCTTTAAAATTACCAGCTTTTTCACTTAAAGTGATTTGTGCTTTTACCTTTGAGTTTAATTCTTCAATGAAGGCTGCATCTACAAACTTTAACCCTGTTTCATTTAAAATTAATGTTTGCTTTCCAGTTAAATTCATTGTTGAAATTGTATTTTTAACAAAGTTTAAGAATTCTTCTTTAGATAATTCTGTTAACTTATCTATACTCTTTTCGAAAACTTCATCTATAATTTCTTGCTTAGCTGCTAATTTGTTATTTCTAACTTTTAATTTAGCACTAGAAATTACTCTTTCTTTTTTAGATTTTGCTTCAACTTCAGCTTTTTCTAAAATTTCTTGTGCAATTTCATTTGCACTGCTTATTTTTTTAGAAAGAATTTTATTCTTTTCTTCTTCAGCAGTTGCTAAGATATTTTCCTTTCCAGCTTCTGCATCCTTAAGGATTTTAGAAGTTATATTCTTTACATTTGACATAATCTATATCTCCAATCTTTATGATGCTAATAATATTGCATGTATTAATTACATTGCCATACTTACTAACATGAATGATATAACGAATCCTAATAATGCGTAAGTTTCAACCATTGCTGATAAGATGATACCTTTTGTGTTGTGTTCTGGTCTCTTAGCTAATATTTGGATACCTGAAGCAGCAACTCTACCTTGAGCTATACCTGAGAATAAACCAGCTAAAGCGATTGGTAAACAAGCACCTATTAAGTATAAACCTTGTTCTAAAGACATTCCTGATGACATCTTAGTGTAAGCAACGAAACCAACAACGAAACCGTATAAACCTTGAGTACCTGGTAATAATTCTAATACTAATGCTTTACCGAACTTTTCTGGTTCTTCTGTAACTAATCCTGAAGCCGCTTCCCCAACTAGTCCAACACCTTTAGCTGAACCTATACCTGATAAACCAACTGCTAATGCAACACCTAAAGCTGCAAATATTAAACCACCATTATTTTCCATAAAAAATTGTATCCATGTATTCATTTTTCAAATCCTCCTAATTTTCCTTTAAATTCATATATTTTTCTGATGCTTTAAATGGAGTAAATGCTTTTCCTCCACCTTCGTAGAATTTTGAGAAATACTCTACGTATTGTAATCTTGCTGTGTGAACATATGCTCCTAATAAACCTAATAATAAGTTAAATACGTGAGCTGCTACAAACACAAATGGTAATAATATTATTGCTGGACCAGTTAATGATTTCATTAATAAGTTTAATGCTCCTGCAATACATCCACCTGATAAACCTAATGCCATAAGTCTTGTATATGAAACTAAGTCACCAATATAGCTTGTTATTCCATATAATGAATATAAACCTTGACCTATTTGAGCACCTTTTGTCTTTTCTGCTCTACCACCAGTTAATACTATTACAAGCATACCAAATATCATAGCTGCTATAGCAATGTATTTAACTATTGATGGCCATCCTAGCATTATAGTTCCTGCTAATACTCCAATAGAAATTAAAGTAATTAACCATGAACCAACATCATAAAATGCATCCTTTGGTTTTCCTGCTTTAATAAGCGTATATGCTTTTATACATAATCCAAAGAATATTTGTATAACACCAAATACTATAGAAGCCACTAAAAGTGTATTAACATCTTCAGTTGGATTTATTAATCCTGGTATTTTAACTGCATCTCCAAAGAATGATCCGTATATTAAACCAATAACTATTGTTGGTATACTTAAGAATAAGAAGAATCTAGCAAAATCTTCATTTTTCTTATTTAATTTTAAGAATTTCATTGCACAGAAGGCAGCTATTAACATTACTAATCCATATCCAACGTCAGCAACCATCATACCAAAGAATATTAAATAAAATGGCACTAATAATGGAGTTGGATCTACTTCATTATATTTTGGTAAACTATACATCTCTGTAACAGATTCAAATGTTTTGTTAAGCAATCCATTTTTTAATTTAACTGGAACCGCATCAACTTCATCTTCTTTTACTTCTTCAAATGATATATAATAGTCGTCATTTAAAGCTTCCTTACATATCTTTTGTAATTCTTCATTCTTTTCTACTTCACACCATCCTTGAATAGCAACAGTGTTTGTAGTTCTTAAGAAGTTATTTGAAGCTTTATATCTTAAAACTATGTTTGTAAGATAATCATAAACTAATTTCATTTTCTTATAGTCTTCTTCAAAAGAAGCTACTTCTTCTTTTACGAAGAATATTTTTGATTTTAATTCTTCTATCTCATGAGCATGATTTGTTATAACAACTTGTGGTATTTCATCAAACTCTGATTTAAATGAACTAAATCCAAATCCTCTTAAAAGATTTAATACTTCATCATGTCTTTCTTTTAAAGACACAACTAATATGTTTATATCGTTATTACCTCTTGAGATAATTTCAACATATTCAGCATCTAAACTTTCATTAAGTTGTCCTTCATATTGCTTTGAAATACTTCCAACGAAAGTTGACACCATATTTAGCTCATTTAGAGCTTCAAAAGAAATATCTAAGGCTTGCCATGGAGTTAAAACTTCAATTTCGCCTTCTAGCTTAGTAATTTTGCTTTCTATGCTGTGAAGCTCATCTTCCTTCTCCTTAACTTTACAATAAATTTCGTTCCAGTTTATGTTCTTAACTGCATTTTCTAATTCATCAATAGTTAAGTTTTCCTTGTCATCCTCTAATGCTTTTAATCCTGACTTTTTAGGCATATAGTGAGTTAAAAAGTCTAGAGTAGTTTTAGCCTTTGATAAATCTTCTTCATACTTTGCAATATTTGAATCTACTTCGTCTTTATTAAGAGTTTTTAACTCTTCATTAGCTTCTAATAAATTTTCATCTTGTAGATTTATAAATTCTACATTTGAAAATCCTTGTAATCTACGAAGAAGTTCTTCTTTTTTAGATTCAAAAGTAAGCAAAGTGAATTTGTTCATCTTAACTATTGCCATGAATCTTCACTATCCTCTCAACAACTATATTAATAGCATTATCTTTTAAATCTTGAGACATATTACGTATAGCCTCTATTTCTTTTTCTCCAATCTTTAAGATCGGTTCTGCATTGCTATTTCCTTCTTCTAAAGCAGCATTTAATAAGTTATTAGCTTTTGCTTTTGCTTCGCTTATTATTTCATCATATTTGATATCTGCTTCTTTAGTAGCACCGCTAACAATTTCTTTTGCATTTTGTTTAGCTTCTGAAATTATCATTTCAGCCTTTTTCTCAGCTTCCTTTATCTCATTAATTGCTTCTAATGCCAAAGTCTCACCACCTTTACTATATACAAGTTGGATAATATAAATATTAATACTTAATATAGTATTAATTACTTTTTATCTCTTTTTTAATTATACACGGTTTTTACAATTTTTCAACTTTTTTTTGTTAACATTTCCTAAACAACACTTTAATTTTGTAATAATTATCTATTTATTATATTTTTTACTTACTTATTTTCTTTTTGTAATTTACTTATTTTCTTTTATGTTAACTAAATTATCAATTTCTATAATGTCTCCATCATATCCAAATAAGAAATATGATTCTCTTTCTTCTATTTCACCAGTTTTTATATATTTGTTTATATCTATGCAAAAACCCTCTACATAATAATCTTTAAAGGAGTATTTTTCTCTTAATCTATCTTTAAATTCATTTTCTTTTTCCTTACCTACTCCTTTTCCTAAGAATTCTGGCATCCCTCTTCTTTTATTAAACATTAAGTAATCATACTTTACTATATCTCGTAATATTTTATTATCTAGTTTTGTTATTTCCATATTGAAATCTAAAAATACTTTATAATATTCACTATTACCTATATTTCTATCGAAGTATCCCTTCTTATCAAAGTAATTTCCCAATTCTAAATAAAAATCATAAGGAGTATCAAAACACTTAACTAATATTTTTATTATGTTATTGAATTTCTGTGAATTATAATATTTATCTACCATACTTTCTACTTTTTTTAATATTAAAAGCTCATCATAAGAAATATCCTTTGTAGAAATAATTTCGTATGGAGGATATGGTGAATATTTCATTCCATACTCTTCAGCTTCTTCTCTCATAGAAGATCCCCTAAGAAGCTTTAAGAATCCTAACTGTATTTCTTCAGGTTCAATACTATATACATCATTAAATGATTTTTTAAATGATACTATGTCTTCACCTGGTAATCCTGCTATTAAATCTAAATGCTGTTTTATATTTTTTATTTCTAATAATTCAACAACCTTTTCTTTAATATCACTAAAATTAACAAATCTATTAATTCTATTTAATACATCATCATTAGTAGTTTGAACTCCTACTTCAAATTGGAATCTATCTTTAGGTGCCTTTCTAAGCAATTCTAATTCTTGTGGTTTTAAAATGTCTGCTGATATTTCAAAATGAAATTGAGTTTTTGTTTCAGCATTAATTAAAAATTCCCATATAGCTGTTGAAAATTTAAAATTGCAATTAAAAGTTCTATCTACAAATTTAACAAGTCTTACTTTTTTATCTATGAAAAATTGCAATTCTTTTTTTACTCTTTCAATATCTAAAAATCTTACTCCATGAGTTGTTGATGAAAGACAATATTTGCAGTTAAATGGACAGCCCCTTGATGCCTCGTAATACACTATCTTATTATCTAAATCTTCATCCATCTTATATGGGAAAACTATTTCATTCATACTCATAAGAGGTCTATTACCATTTCCTATTACTTCATTGCCTTCTTTAAAATATAATCCTCTTATACTTCTAATCTCTCTTTTCCCAAGGCAATATTCAATAAATTCTCTATATGTTTTTTCTCCTTCTCCCTCAATTAAATAATCACCATTAAGTTCCTTTAATATATTTAAACTATCATAAGATACTTCTGGGCCACCATATAAAATTTTTATATCACTATTTACTATCTTTATAAGATTAGATAATCTTTTCACCATCTCAACATTCCAAATATATGTTGAGAAAGCAACTACATCAGGTTTTTCCTTTATAATTTCTTCAAGTACTTTTTCATCCCTATCATTAATTGAAAACTCCCTAATTTTGCATGTATAATCCATGTCTTCAGTAAATGCTTTTAGATACCTCACTGCTAAATTACTATGAATGAATTTTGAGTTAATTGCTGTTAATAAAACTTTCACTTTCTTCTTCCTTTCGTTACTTTATTTTTTCTCCCCTAATGAAAAATATATCCTCCCAAAGCTTCTCTTCCTTAATACTATACATATTTTCTAACATTTTTTTAGTATTATCTATATTTGATGTAGAAATAGGGTTTAAATTTTTAAACTCAAACTCTTTTATTTTACCAGATGGTAATACTGCCATCACCTTATTATTTGATACTTCTCCCATCTCTTTATTTATATCCCAAATATATATTTCTCCACCTACTTTTATTAATTTACTTACTTCATTTATCAATTGAACACGAGCTGATTCTCTCCATAAATTACTTAAGTAAAAGAATATAGTGCATACATCATACTCACCTTGTATACTTTTTTCATCTATACTTCCTTCTAATAGATCAACACAAACTTCGTCAATTGTATCTTTAGAAATATTGTAAATTACTCCGTAGCTTTCACCAACGTCTAGTACATCACCTAATAACTTAACACCACTTAAATTTAATATAATTGTTTTTCCCATATTTACTCTCCCTTTTATAAATTATTTTTCTTTTAATAAATTTTATTATTATTATTTTCAACTTATGTAAATCATTTTTAACAATTATTTTTTCTTTTGGTATTTAAGCTTTTATCTTTCCTTATTTATATATAATAATACAAAAAAATATCTTATGGAATTCCCATAAGATATTTTTAGGATTTTATTTATTTTTTCTCTTATTTTTAACTTTATATATAATAGTCATTACAATAGCAATTACCAATATAGCAATAAAAATCCAAATTATATTTGGTAAATTAAATGAACTATTATTTATTTCTCCTTGAATCTTATATATGCATCCCGCTTTACTATCTAATAAATATATACTTGAATTATTATAACGTATTTTTTCTATATAGCTATTTTTATCTAAACTTACGATAGCTTTTGAAGTTCCTAATTCAGTTAATACATATATACAATTTTCTTTATTATCAGCAAAAATTACAGTATCCTTTGGAAAACACTTTCCTTCATAATCAATAGCTAGTCCTTTTAGGGATTGTAAACTATTATGTTGATATCTAGGTGGCAATGGTGTCTCTGTTGGATGATTTTCAATAATATATGATAATTTATTAGTTCCATCAGAAAATCTTGGAGAAGTAATAGGGTCTCCACCACTAAAATCAGGCCACCCATACCATGCCTTTTCTTTTATATCATATATATAATCAACATCATCTTTTACTTCTCTTCCTCCTTCTTCATTCATTCCACCTACAATTGCAGTTAATTCACCCATACTATTTGTAGCTATTCCTTCAACATTTCTAATTCCAGTTGCATAAGTCGAAAGCTTTCCAGTATTTAAATTGTATTTTAATATTGAAGCATTACTTAACATACCTTCTTTTATTTTTTCCCCTGAATTCACTACTTGTCCAAATTTAGTAAATCCATAATTTCCATTATATCCAATACCAGTTGATACCCATTCGAAAGATGCAATATCTTCATTTTTATTTCCCTCGTCTACAATTCCTGCATTTGTATTTGAACCTATAGTTATATATAAATATTCATCTTTTAAAGTAATATTAGTTTTATTATTAATTCCTAAATTAGGCAATCCAGTTACTATATCTCTAAATTCCTTATTAGATAGATCATAAGCTATTACTCTATTATCCGTAGCTATAATTATAGAATCTCCACTACAAGCAATATCATATATATTTAACGACTTATCATATATTAATACTTCTTCATTATTACTTTCATTAACTACTTTTATTGTATCTTTAAAAGCTATGTACAAATTATTAGCTCTGTCAAACGTAAATGATACTGCTCCCTCTACTGATTTATTTGTAATTGACCAATCAATATTTTTATAAATTAAATTAAGATCATACCCTTTGCTAAATTTATAAATTCCAAAAGAAATACTAACTATCGCAACTGATAAAATTATGCATTGCAAAAATTTCTTCATAAGCCTCACCCCTTCATAATAAATTTATTTTTTTACATAACAAAATATTACTTATATTTAAATAATGCTCTTTAATATCATATTGTTTTATTCTACTGAATAAGTATTAATGTAATTCAACTTTATTAAATATTGGTAAATTGTTTAATTAGTATTCATATGTTTTTGCTTAATAAATATCTACAAAAGGAGGAAAATAATTTGGAAAAAGATAATTTCTTTAAAAATTCATTTTTTTTAACTGCTTCTAACATTACAACCGGAATACTCGGATTTATTTTTTCTATGTATCTAGGAAATATTGCAGGTCCTGAAGGTCTTGCTATTTATGGTTTAGTTATGCCAGTATATAACTTATTTATTTGCTTAATGACTGCTGGAATAATTGCAGCTATTTCTCAACGTTCCGCTATTTATGAAGCTAATGGAGAATATAATAATTTATTTAAAACTATTCGATCCGTTGCTTTTTTTAACATAATATGGGCAATGGTTATTGGAATTATAGTATTTTTTCTTGCACCTTACATAAGTAAATATGGAATTAAGGATCCTAGAACTTTAAATGCCATAAGAGTTACTTGTCCAGCCATGGTTTTTATTGCACTTTCAAATATATTAAAAGGTTTTTTCTACGGAACATCCAAAATCACTGTTCCTGCTATAATTGACATATCTGAAAAAGCAATGAGAATAATAACCATAACTTTACTTATATATATGTTTAAAGCTCAAACATTAACTTCAATAGTAACATTAGCATTTGTGTCACTAGCTATAGGAGAATTGCAAAGTCTTTTATTACTTTATATTTATTTTAGATATACAAAAAAAAGAATGCCTATAGGTCACGATAAACCTGAAAGAAAAGCTCAATTATTATTTAATGTTCTTATAATTTCATTACCTTTATGCTTAAATGGATTCTTAGGAAATGCTTTTTCAACAATTTCAACATTAGTTGTTCCAAGACAGCTTGTTGCTTCTGGTTTAGATTATAGTTCTGCATTAAACTTAATAGGTAAATTTAATGGAATGGCCTTAACTATAGTTACTTTTCCCTTAATTGTTGTAAATTCAATAAATACGCTTCTCGTACCTGATTTATCACAAACTATAAGCAATGGTGAATATTACAATGCCTCCGTAAGAATAAGAATGGTTTTAAAAATTGCTTTTCTATTAGGAATGGCAACAACAGTAATTTGTCAACTTATACCAGATTCTCTTGGACAGATGTTTTATCATAGAGATGACTTAGGATTATACATTAAGCTATCTTCACTTTCAGCACCTATATTTTTTGTTTCAAATACAATGGTGGGAATATTAAATGGACTAAACAGACAAAGTATTATATTAAGAAATTCAATAATAGTTTCTGTTACCGAAATACTATGCTTATACTTTTTCACAGCTATACCTAGTATAAATATTTTTTCTTACGTAATTACTATATTTGTTACTTCAACTTTAAATTTAATAATTAATTTACATGAAATAAAAAAACACATTGAATTAAATTTATCTTTATTTAATATAATTATTTTTTCTTTAATAGGAATTTTAATTTTCTTAATTTTAAATTTAGCAAATAAGTATTTACTAACAGATTTATTTTATTTTAAAAATATATTAATAATAATATTTACATTCGGAGTATTTGCTTATTTAAGCAGATTTGGAATAGATGAATATTAAAAATAAGGTGAAAAAGCTAGAACAAGTTAAAGCTTTTTCACCTTATTTTTAAAGTCCTCACATTTTTAATCTTTAATTTTTAACCCTTTTTTTATACACTCCCCAAAATCCTTATCTGCTTTTGTAAAATTAGCAATTAATCTTTCCTGAATCTCTCTATTTACTTCTTTTAAATCACATAAAATATTATATATTAAATGTTCTCTCTCCTTTTTTGACAAGCTTCTATACCTTTCTCCAGCTTGAGTAAAATCATCAGCCTTTTCAATCACCTTTCTTACTTCTTCACCGTTCAAACAAATATGTTGACTTGCTATATCCTTTGCCAAATTTGGTTTATTATTGTCAAGCATATTGGGTCTATAATTAACATGTCCAGGATTTCCTCTATATCTCATATTACCATTTTGATGATAATTACAAACCTTAACTTTTGGAGCATTAACAGGAAGTTGATTAAAGTTTGGTCCTAATCTATGCCTTTGAGTATCCCTATATGCAAATAATCTCCCTTGTAATAATTTATCATTTGAAGCCTCAATTCCTGGTACCAAATTTGAAGGTGCAAATGCAGCTTGATTTGTTTCTACAAAAAAATTATCTGGATTTTTATCTAATGTCATAGTTCCAACTTTAATTAATGGAATTTTATCTTCTGGCCATATTTTTGTAGCATCATAAACATCAAAGTTAAGCTTATCAATATCATCCAACTCTAGAATTTGAACATATAAATCATATTTAACTTTTTCTCCTCTAGCTAAACACTCATATAAATCTTGTCTTGCTATATCTGGATTTATTCCTGCTAACATAATTGCTTTATCTCTATCTATTGTTTCAACACCTAAAAGTGGCTTCCAGTGATATTTAATTAACCTTCTCTTTCCCATAGGACATACCCAGACATATGTGTTAACCCCAAATCCCTCCATTTTTCTAAAGCTTTTTATAGTCCCCAGATCTGAATATACATATGTTATCATATTTGTTGATTCAGGATTAACTGAAATAAAATCCCAAAACCTGTTTAAATCAGTTACTCCCGTGTCTGGCGCTGGTTTAAATGCATGAATCATATCTGGAAATTTCAAAGCATCTCTAATAAAAAATACTGGTAAATTATTACCAACAATATCGTAATTCCCCTCATCAGTATAAAATTTAACTGCAAATCCTCTTGGATCCCTCGCTGTATCTGCAGAACCTTCTGAACCTATAACTGTTGAAAATCTTACTAAAACAGGTACTCTTTTATTTTCTTCTGTAAAAACCTTAGCTATTGTATATTTTCTCATAGAATTTGTTACTTCAAAGTATCCATAAGCTGCAGATCCTTTTGCATGTACTACTCTTTCCGGTATTCTCTCCCTATCAAAGCTAGCAAGCTTTTCAATTAAATTGGTATCTTTTAATAAAACAGGACCATCCTCCCCTACAGTTAAAGAGCTTGTATCATTAGAAATAGGAATGCCATTATCAGTGGTTAATGTGCAATCTTTTTCATCTCTTTTATTTTTCATAATTACTCCTTAAAATAAATTTCCTAATATATACTATTCAAATCGTGTTTTTTTTATCTCTTTTCATCTAATAAATGATTAATTTTTGTAAATAATATGATATAATATATATTACTGGTTAAATATCATGGAATTTAATTGTAAATTTAATTTTTTTATATTTTTAAAATTAAATTTAAATACTAAATACTTTATAATTACTATAATTCCACATTAAACACTAATTTTATTTTTTTATTGAGAGGTTATTATGCTAAATATAGATATTGGTCGCTATTCATCTATTTTAAAAGAAATTGAAAGAAATGAAGCAAGTATTTTTTTAATTAAAAAAAATGGACAATCCTTCGATTCAAACTTAAATTATTTAAATAAATCTTCAAATTCAGAATATAATACTTTTTATACAGACTATAAGTTCTACCCCATTTTGGAACCGTATTCACCATTTTGTTCACTAATAAAAAACTTTACGAATACCAAAAAAGACTTAGATTATTTAATGAATGAATTATCTGTATATCCGGCACATAAAGAATTATTCAAAAGTTTTATTTTTAATGGTAAAGCAAATAGAATAGAAGAAATTTTACCCTTTGACTACGCATATGAAAAATCGAGATTTTTCACAGAGTTTTTAAATTTTTTTAATTACTATGGTAAGAAAAAAACACTACTTATTACTTTAGAAAATATAAATTATGCACCTATATCTACCATAAACTGGCTCAAATGGTTATTTACTAGTTCTTCCAATAATAACTTTAAGATAATACTTACACTAAATGATTACCATTATTATAACGAAAATTTTCAAAGCAATTTTGACGACTTAATTCAATTATTAGAATTAGACGGCTTATTACTTGAGTTTTCTAATAAAATTTTAATAAATAAAACTCAAAGCTCTGATAATAATTATATAAATTTAAATAATAGTGATAATTTATTTAACGGCGATAATTACTATAATTTTTTTGCTTTAGAGGAAGCTCTAAATTTTTATAAAATAAATTATGATTTAATAAAAGAAAATAATTCAAAACACACTTTAGAGGAATTATACCTAACTTTATTGAAATTAGGAAATACATATTGCTTATTAGAAAATTATGATGAAAGCTTAAAATATTACGAATTACTCTCAAATGTTTCATTAGAAAATGGAAATGACTATTTTAGACTCATAGCAATTCAAAAGCTTTCTATGATTAATATATTAAAGAAAAAATTTTCTTTAGCCGAAACATTATCAAAACAAAGTTATACACTTTCAAAAAAACTAAATAACGAAGAGCTTATTTTTAATTCCTATTCTTTAATATTTTGGATTAATGAATTTGCTAAATATAGAACAAATTTAAATAAATTTAATTTTGCTAATGAATTTATTTATCTTGCAAAAAAATATAAGCGAAAAAATATGCTTGCATATTTTTTAACTCATTCCTACTATGAAATTGAATATTCAGGTCCTGAAGATAAAAAGATATCATATTCTAACGAAGGGAGACGCTTAGCACTTGAATTAGATAATCAAAATTGTATATTATCTTCTTATCTAAAAACTGCTTTAGTTTACGCTGTAAGAGGTTTTTATAATATAAGTATAACTTATTATAAAAAAGTTGAAGTTTTATTATTGGAAATGAAAGATTATTTTAGACTAGCTCAAACTTATAATGGTATAGGATATTATTATTTAACAAATGAAGATTATATAACAGCTAACTCTTATTACGATTTGGCATTATTAAATTTGAGATATAATTGGAATTTTGATGAAATATGTATGACTATTTTTAATAAAGGATTTAATTTTCTTCTTTCTAATCAATATACAAAAGCAAATGACTGCTTTAACATTTGTTTATCAATATTAAACGTATTAAAAGTAGATAGATTACGTTTGACTACATTAACTAGATTATATGGAATTGTAGGATTAAATAATTTTTACTTAGGAAATTACTATAAAGCGTATTCATTTTTATCAAACATGAAGACTCAATGTAAAGATGCTACAATTAAATTCTTTAAAGATGATGATGATGAATTCTTTTTATCAAATTTTTTACAAGGTCTTTTACTAAAAACAGAAAATAAATTGATAGAAGCTAAATCATTCTTTGAAAAAGCTGACTATTATCTTGGTTTACTTGAAGGATCTTTAAAATGTTTATTACCTAAATTTAATTATGAATACTATTCTTTATTAACTGAATTAGGTAATTTTAATGAAGCTAATAAGTATAAAGAATATGGAATAAGATACTGTAGAGAAAATAATTTTAACTACTATCTTTCTATTCTTGAAGGTAATGATCCTAATCCAATTCAAATACCTCATGATCCATCATCAATGAATTGGGTAGTAGAAGCTGCTAAACAACAAGCATCTTTAAATGAATTAAATTCAAAAGTAGATGAAATAAACTTTTTAAATCTTTTCCAAGAGAACTTATCTTCTTTAGATGATTTAGATAAAGTTTTATCAAGTTCTATGTCCTTAATTGAAAGTAGATTTGCATTAGATTATTCGTTTATGTTATTACACGAAAATTCAACTATAGATTTAATTTATTCTTCAAGTAATGACGATAATATAAATAATAAATTACCAAAACTTATTTCACTATTATCAGATTATAAACAAGGTTTTGTTTATCCTAATCATTCAACGTCATTGACAAATAAATTAAAGTCTTTTATTAACAAAATTGAATTACTAATAAACTCAAATATACATTCATTTATTTTTATTCCTATTTTGAAGGATAATAAATTAAAAGCCTCTTATTTATGCTTAACTAAATCCTCTGGAGAAATGATTAATAATGAAATTACACTTAACAATGAATTTTTACGCTTAATAAACTTAACAACTAAACAGTTATTTGAAACTATTCGAAGAATTGAAGGACAACAAAAATTATTACAAAGTGCTTATACAGATATGCTAACTGGAATTTGTAATAGACAAGGATTTTATAATAGACTTTCAAACTTATTAGATTATAATCCTAATGATTCAAATACTGTAACATTATTTTATATCGACTTGGATAACTTTAAATACTACAATGATTCTTTTGGACATAAAATTGGGGATCAAGTATTAATTTGGTTTGCAGAAATACTCAACTCTGTAACGCCTAAACATAATTCACCTATTAGATACGGTGGAGATGAATTTTTACTTTTACTACAAGATTATCCTAATGAAGAAATTTTATCAGTGGCAAATAACATATATAATTCTTTAGAAAAATATATTGGCTTTAGTGATAGAATATCAAAAATCTTGATGAAAGATATCACTATCCCCAACGAAAAACTATTATCATGCTCTATTGGTATAATAACAATGAATATAACAAGCTGTACTACTATGTCTGATTTAATTGAAAGTGCTGATCATGCAATGTATGAAGCAAAAAAACGTGGAAAACATCAATTTATAGTTGCTAACAATATATAAATATAAATGGTCTGTTACTTAACGTAACAGACCATTTATATTTATATTTATATTTATATTTATATTATTTACATATTCTTTCTTAAAAATCTTGGTAATAAAGTAAATAACTTAGGTGAAATCATATCTAAATCTTTCTTCTTTATACCACCAAGGAAAATCATAGCTACAAAGTATACAGCTCCACCTATAGCAATTAACATTAAAGCTACTATTGACGTTATAGCCCTTCCACCTTGTACTATATTCATAAATCTATTTATTGGAATTTTACATAATGAGATACTTAATGCCATAACACACGAAGCTAATAATGGTACTAAAGCCATTTTAACTATAGGTATTCTCATTTTAAATATTCTTCTTAATCTATTATGATTTATTATTACAGGAACTAAAAAAGCAAAGAAACTTGCAAATACAGCTCCTAATATATTAATATCCTTTATTCCAACTAAAAAATAGTTAATAACAAATTTTATTATAATACTTAAAAAAGCAGTGCTTAATACTAAATATAATTTATTTATTCCTTGAAGAATAGTATTTTGTATAGCTGAAAGTGACATAAAAATCAACACAACAGAACCATACATCAATAATTGATATCCCTCTGTACTACCATAAATCATAATATATACTTCTTTACTTAGCATAGATAAACCAACTGCTGCTGGTATTGTTATTAAATAAGTTAATCTAAAGCTATATGCTATATGTGATTTTAACTCTTTCTTTTTCTTTGTTGTAAATGCATTTATTATTCTTGGAAAAATTGCTGAACTTAATGCTGTTACTATTGATAACGGTACATAAAGCAATGTATTATAACATGCTAGTATTCCATATAACTCAGTTGCTCTATTATCATTAAAACCAGCTGCAAGAAGTCTTCCCTTTACATTTATAGTATCAATCATACCACTTGAATTTTGTAATGCAGCTACCATTATTATCGGCACTCCATACTTAACAAGTTTTTTTAGTATCATTTTATCACTAATATGTTTTTCTGCTTTATTTTCTTCTTCTGCTCTTTCTTCTAATCTATTTCTATCATATATTATTAAGATAAATATAAGTGCTACAATTGCACCTATAGTTGTACCTACAGTACCTCCAGCACTTCCCCATTCTATGCTTATTCCTACAAGCACAAAAGCAAATATTAAACTTAAAACTACGTTAACAAGCTGCTCTATAACTTGCGAAATAGCTAGAGTCTTCATTTCCTCTATACCTTGAAGGTATCCTCTATATGTAGCTAATAAACAGCTAAAAAATACTGTTGGAGCTAGAAACATTAAAGAAAGTGTTGCTGTTTCCCATTTAGTTATTTTAGCAATCGGTCCGATAAGCATCATAAATGCAATTGTAATAATAGCACCGATAATCGCTAAATACCTTCTTGCTAATTTCATTGCCCTTAATGCATCTTCTTCATGTCCTAAAGCCCTTAATTCCGATACAACCTTTGCAACTGCTGGTTGTGCTCCTAAGCTTGTAATAGCTAATATAAAAACAAAATAACTGTAACTTGCATTATATATTCCTATTCCTGTTGTACCAATTATAGCTCTTAACAATGGAATATATGCTGCTGACATTACTTTTACAAGTATCCCCGCTATAGATAATATAAGAAAACTACGACCCACTGATTTCTCTTCCATAACTTTCCCCTTTTATGATCTTATATAGTAAATTTAAATACATCCTTCTTAATCTTTTTAAACATTGGCGGAAGCGCTTCTGCTATTGTTTTATTCTTTAAATACTCAAGTTTCCCATTAGCGCCCTTAAAAATAAGCTTATAAGCATAAAGGAATTGATAATTTAATCCAAACTTATTATCAAAGAATGAATTTAACTTTTTATCTCCATACTTAAAGTCACCTATGATAGGATTTCCTAAATGACTTAAATGTGCTCTAATTTGATGGCTTCTACCTGTAATAAGGTCAATTTCTAGTAATGAATATGCTCCATTAGTTTGAACTGTCTTTACTTCCATAGCAATTTCCTTAGTGTTAGGTCTCTTTTCATCATATACCTTAGATATATTTTCATTTTCATCTTTTGAAATATATCCTTTGTATACTCCATCTTTTATTTTACCTTTTACTAACGCATTATAATACTTCTTAACATTACCTTCTCTAATCATTTCGTTCATAGTTCTTAATGACTCAAAATTCTTTCCAAAAATAACTACTCCTGAAGTATTTCTATCTAATCTATTGCATGGAGCCGGTGTAAATGTTTTTTCTTTTTCTGGTAAGTAATCACCTTTTCCATTTAAATAAGACAATACATAATCTGTAAGTGAAGGTTCTGCTCCCTTTTGATCTGGATGTACTAAAACCCCAGGCCATTTTTCAACAATTAAAATGTTCTCGTCTTCATATGTAATCATAAGTCCGCTTGAATTTACTTTAATAAATGTATCTTCTTTTTTCTCTTGCTTACTTTGTAAATATCTAATTTCAATTACATCCCCAAATTCTAATGGATAATTTTCTTTTTTCTTTACTCCATTAACTCTAATGTCACCCTTTCTTAAAGCTTTAAAAATAGCACTTAATGGAACATCCTTTAAATACTTTCTTAAAAACTTATCCAATCTTTGCCCTGCTTCATTTGTTCCTATTTCAATTTTCAAAAAACCAACTCCTATATTGTATGACTGTTTACAATTATTTAACATAACTATAAACAGTCTATTTTTTTGTCATTTTATCCATTTTAATAGATTAATATTATTTTCTTATCTTGTCAAATAATTTACCGCAATTTCACATTGAATTGCCACTCCAATTGGCAATGCATCCTCATCTATATCAAATAAACTATTATGTGCTGGATAAATTATTCCTTTCTTCTCATTTCTTATTCCTAAGAAATAAAATACTGAAGGTACTTCGTTTGCAAAGTATGCAAAACTTTCAACACCTAATTTAGGATTCTTTTGCAACTTAACATTTTCTTCACCAATTACTTCCTTAGCGCTTTTTTCTAATAATTCCACCATGTCATCATCATTATATAAACATGGATAAGATTCTTCAATCTCAATTTCTGCACTTCCTCTAAAAGTTGCACAAACACCATTTACAATTTCTTTTAACCTTCTTTTTGCAAACTCTCTATCTTCCATAGTCATAGTTCTAATAATACCAGCCAATTTCACTTCACTTGGAATAATGTTTTGAGCAGTCCCACCATGAATACTACCAATTGTAACTACAGCTGGATTAACTGGTTTTATCTCCCTACTTACTATACCTTGAAGCGAAGTAACAACATGACTTGCTATAACTATTGGATCGATTGCAGTATCTGGATAAGCTCCATGCCCTCCAGCCCCTTTAATAGTTATACTAAATGGATTTGAAGCTGCATTTACTGTCCCCTTTTTAACCATAATAGTTCCACAATCAATAGTTTCTTCAACATGTAGTCCACACATCACATCAACTTTAGGATTTTCAAGTACTCCTTCTTCTATCATTACCTTTGCTCCACCAGTAGTTTCTTCTGCTGGTTCAAAAATAAGTTTTACTGTTCCACTAAACTCAGCTTTATACTTATTTAATATCTTAGCAACCCCTAGAAGAATTGTTGTATGTCCATCATGACCACAAGCATGCATTTTTCCTTTAACCTTAGAAGCATACTGACAACTCTTTTTATCTTGCATTGGTAGTCCATCAATATCTGCTCTTAAAGCAATAACTTTTTTATTTCCTTCTTTAGTTCCATTGATAATTCCACAAACTCCAGTTTTTGCAAACTCCTTAAATTCAATTCCCTCTTTGATTAAAAACTCTTTTATATATCTTGAAGTATTAGTCTCCTCAAACCCTAATTCTGGATATTGATGAAGAGTTCTTCTTATTTCTTTTAATTCTTCTTTAATATTATGTGCTTCTAAATTAAAATTTTTCATTATAAACTTCTCCCCAAAAAATTTACAGGCTTATATTTGAAATATAAGCCTATTGAATTAATTATATATTATGTATTTCTTTTATTCAATTAGTTTAATAATTTATAGATTTTTTAATACTATCTTAACATTTTCTCCAGTTCATATAATCTAAATCTTTCAGGTTGTTGGAATTCTGCACCTGATGCTCTCTTTTCAATTAACTTTTTATACTCCTCAAATTGTGCATCGCCTAGCTTTTTTCTTATCACATTTAATTCACATTCCCTAATATATTCTCTTTCTTCTTGTGATAATACAACATATTTATTTAATTTATTTATTATTTCACTTAAATTATCTTTTTCTTCACTGCTAAGTAAATCTTCATTTTTATCTATAAATGCTTCTATTTTTTGCCCTTCTTCAGGTGAATATGCTTCAGGATAAAGCTGACATAGGTTTATCCCTATAAACAAAGTACATGTAAATATCAATAGTTTAAGAATTTTTATATATTTTTCCATAGCTACTCCTACCTTCTAGTAAAAGATTTTCCTGTATCATTTAATATTATTACCAGAATAATAAATATTAATTAAATAAAGTTACTTAATTAATATAATCAAATTATTTTCCATTAATACTCGTAGAGAAAATGTTCTTAAAATTTCTTCTTTAAAATCTAAAGTTATTTTATCACCTTCTATAGACTTAACCTTACCATCTCCATATTGTCTATGATAAACACTATCTCCAGTTTTAATACCATAATCTACAACGCTACTTTCCTCTTCTAATCCACTCTCTAAAATAAATCTAGACATATCACTAAACTTACCTCTAATAGTTTTAGGTGAAAAGACATATAAATTTTTAATAGCTCTAGTAATTGCAACATAAAAAAGTCTTCTTTCCTCTTCTAAGTTATCTTCCATTGATGACTTATGTGGAATAGTTTCTTCAT
>JABLTO010008250.1_pt1 | contig 87772 bp, 89 predicted proteins | sample 7160091 | NCBI WGS metagenome assembly JABLTO01 (sample SAMN14651225, study PRJNA627086) | human gut metagenome | isolation source: feces | host: Homo sapiens | reverse complement strand
TTTAGTTTTCAAAGAACTTCGTGTCACCTTGTTTTGGCAACTTTATTAGTTTATCATGTCTGTCTCTTTCTGTCAAACACTTTTTAAACTTTTTTATGGCGCGCCCAAGAGGAGTCGAACCCCTAACCTTTTGATCCGTAGTCAAACGCTCTATCCAATTGAGCTATGGGCGCTTATTCAATTTGTCTCATCGACTTGTATTAGTTTATCACTGTTGTCGAACCTTGTCAAACACTTTTCAAACTTTTTTTATGGCGCGCCCAAGAGGAGTCGAACTCCTAACCTTTTGATCCGTAGTCAAACGCTCTATCCAATTGAGCTATGGGCGCTTATTTAATTTGTCTCATCGACTTGTATTAGTAGTTTATCACTGTCGTTGAATTTTGTTAAAGCTTTTTCCTCAATCTATTATTGGCACTTTTATGAATCTTATACTACCTATTATGTATTATTACTATTTTCATAATAAAAAACCACTCTAAGGATAATTATTCTTAGAGTGGTAACTATTAATAAGAATCAAAATTGATTTTTATCTTTTTATGTTGTTGAGATCCCGCTGCATAAGCAATTGTACGAACTGTATTTGCTATCTTTCCTTGTTTACCAATAACACGTCCTAAATCTTCTTCATTAACCATGACTTGAAATAAAATGTATTCTGCCTCACTTGGAAATTCTTTTATACGTAGATCCTCTTGATGTTGAATAAGCGGGCGAATCAAGTTTTCAATTAATGAAATATAGTTCACCGTTGCTTTCATCATTATTTAGAGTATTTTTCGTTGTGGAATTTAGTCATAATTCCTTCAGCTGAGAATAAAGCACGAACTGTATCAGTTGGTTGTGCTCCATTACGTAACCATTTCATTGCTAATTCTTCGTTGATTGAAACGATAGCTGGTTGAGCAACTGGGTTATATGTCCCGATTACTTCGATGAAACGTCCGTCACGTGGACTTACTGAGTTAGATGCTACGATACGGTAGAAAGGTTTTTTCTTAGAACCCATACGAGTTAAACGTAATTTTACCATTATATATTCCTCCAATTATATTCAAATTTATACTGTTAAGTATTTTCCCTTAACACGACATTTATGATTATAACAGGATGAAAAAAAAGTGTCAAGTTTTTTTACTTAACACCTTTAAATTTATTTTATTGCTTCTAAAACCTCAGGTCCTAGTTCAATTTTCTGAATGCCATGAAGATTTTTAATTTTAGATATAATGCTATCTTTTTGTTTTTCATTAATATATAAGCACACATAATTCATCTTTTTCGAAACATAAACTACATGCCCAAATTGCGATAATTTCTGTTGTACACTTGATTTTCTTGTATACACAATAACTTGAATTCGTCTTTGATCCAATTCCTTTTCCTCCTAAAGTTTAGCGTGAACAATTCCCGCTACCACATCCACATGCCTTATTCTTCTTTTCAATTTTGAATTCTATTGTTTGAGAGATATGTTTTGCTATTTCATCTAAAATTGATTGAATCTCTTTCTCACATGCTTTAAATGCTTTAATAGAAGGATTTTGAAACAAGTTAGATTTCGCCTCAATCAACCTTTCTGAAACGTCTTTATAGTCAGGATGATATTTACCTCCATATCTTTCTACATCTGCATAACTTACTTTTGCTTTTTCAAATTCGTTTATTAATTGAAGAATCTCTAGATTATTGTTTATTTCATGTTGTAGTTTTTTATAGGTTTGACAAATTGGAAGTGATAAGATTTCATCACCTATTGCTTCACATAATTCTATGTATTCACTATTATTTAACAATTTAACCACCGTCTTTAATTATATCATAACCCTATTATATTGACTAATTAATTGTATTTTACTAATCATCTCTTTTAAATGTGAAATCTAAAAACAAAAAATCATGTTAATTAATGAATCACTTATACAAAGGCTATGTTTTAAAATAATGTTGATAATTAAACTTAAGAAAAAAAGAGTCTTTCAATAAAATGAAAAACTCTTTTTATTTTCCTAAGAATCACGTTGGAGATATGGCTTATTCCTCAATTGCTTAAAAAGAAATATTTCAGCAAAAAATAAAAAATAAAGATAGTAGTACATAAATTTAAATTCAACTTCTTTTAAATATGAGTAAGTAAAACCATTTAAAAAATACAAGATAGTAAATATCAAAATGAAAGTAATGGGCAACTTTTTATTTTTAAATAAATTTGTTGCACAGCTAATTCCTATTAAAAACAAAAGTAAGCCGTAAAAAAGTTTATAAAAAGGATTCTCTATAGCAATGAGAATAAGTGGATATTGAAAAATAATCAGAAACAAAAAAATCATTAACAGGGGCATCAAAAAAAATATATTTATTAACCAAAAGTTACGAGGTAGCGAAGTCTTATTCCTTAAAGATTTAAAAAAGATATAACTTAAATATGGGGAAATTATATACAAATCAAAGTAAAATAAATACTTAAAAAGAATAAAAGCGAATAGGATAATAGCAACTCCTATTTCTCCGTGAAATAATCTTGGAACCTTAAATATTTCTAATGATGGGAATATTAGATTAAAAATGAAGATAAACGTTGGTATAGATGCTAATAACGGTAAAATTAAAGAAAATACTTTATTAGCAGTAGTTTTTAATGTCATTTCTTTCCCCCCTATCAAGATTTTATTATCCAGAAATAGTATACGATAATAACCATGAAATAACAATTAACAATTTTCTTAACTTTTTAATCTAAACAAACACAGGTTTCCTTGAAAGAATTTCTTCAATTAGAGTGCCTGCATATGTCGCTTGCGATTGAATATAAGCTTTCTGAATTTTCAGAAGTTCTTTTTCATCTTTAAAAAGCTCAATCCACTTGAACCATTTTAAGTAACTATTTAGATGCTTAGTTGAAACCCCTCTAAACTTTTGTAAGAAAGCTTTAAAATTACTATGAAAAGCATTGATATGTTGGATATGATAAATATCTTTCTTGTATTTTCCTGATGGAATGGCTTTATGTTCTAAATCTAATTGAGAAGCTAACTTTCCATATCCATGAGCGCTATCCGTACACAAAATAGAGTGAGGTGCAATATGACCTTCAAAGAACCGTTTTAGATTATCATATTTTACTCGTCCTGTTCCAAGCATACCAATTAAAATATTACCTGTTCTATCTAATGCTGTTCCAATACAAACTTGCTCATTTGATAATCCACGTTTACCAACAGATTCTCCACCACGTTTACGTGAGGGTCTTGGCATTGTAAATCGTTTGCTTTTAGAGTGGTTTCCTTTATAGCTATAACGAAGATAACACTCATCTGCTTCAACTAATCCGTCAACCTCTCCTGTTCCCATAAATGAACTGAGAGCATCTAAAATTTTATGTCGCCAAAAGAAAGCAGTAGCGATGTTGATATTACAGTGCCAAGCACATTGGCGCAAACTGTATCCTTTAATCATACATTCAATATAATCAATCCATACTTTTGTTTCTTTCTTTGAATAAGAAGTGGGTGTTTGCGTTTGTTGACTAAAAGATTTACCACAGTTACGACAAAGATAACGTTGATTTCCTTTGAATTTACCATTCTTTACGATATGGTCATCATGACAAAAAGGGCATTTATATTGCCCTGATGAGTATCTGGTTTCTTGAATTTCGGTTTGAAGTTTAGATAAATCTGATTTAAAGATTCTTTTTTCAACTTCAACTAATATTTCTGGTAAATCAACGGTTGCTACCCGATGTAAAAGTGCTACAATTAGTGACTTTGACATGAATTAAACTCCTCAAACATTTGTTCTATCACTATTATAATGGATAATTAAGGGTTCATTTATACAAATTTTGTGTAAAATATCAACACTCTTCTAAAACAAAGCCTATACAAAAAACGTCTAATTAAAAATTAGACGTTTTTTGTATACTTTGCTTCCCTTATCCTCGTCCCAAATGTGTTGCTGGAATTTCCTAAATATCTATTTATTATTAATCATTTTCAACATAAATTGTGCAAAATTAAGTTGTTTTTCAAATTTTTGAAGCCTAGTTGGTTGAGATTGTTTTTTTATTGTTTCAATCTCATTCACAAATTCTTGATATCTCTCCGGATTACGATTTAACTCCTTATACCATAACGGATACATTCGAATATAGTCTCGTTGTTCAATATTATTTACAATCTGATACATAATATCCATATCTTCATCTCCTAATCATCAAACTTTGAAAATAATCCAGGGAATGATTGTCTTTGACTTGCTGCTGCGCCTAAAGATGCACCAGCTCCTCCACTGTTACCACCTTGTAATGACTGGAAGATTTGTATAAATTTTTGAACGGTGCCCATTGTTTGTTGAACTTTATTCATATCCATTTTTTGAAGATATTGAAAAGCCTGTGTCATCATCTCTGCACCGGTCATCGTACTATTACCGGATGATTTTGTTTCGGTGTTTGTTTTTGCGTTGTTACTATTATTATTCGTAGCTGGCGTTGTCGAGTTACTAGATTCATTCGGAACTTCTTTGTATTTTTCCCACTGGCTATCTTCTTCGCCGTATAGATACCATTCTTCATAGATTGATTGCCATGTAGCTTTTCCATTTCGAACATCATATTTTAATCCTGGATATTTACGCACGAATTGTTTAAATTCATCTAATTGACTGTCCACTTTATTTCACCTCGCTACACTTAGTCACTATATTATATATAGTTTAACAATTATTAAGTGACTATAATTTGATTATTCTTAAGAACAATCGCCTCCTCTTACCATTATCATATGAAAAAAGCCTTAGTCTGTGACTAAGGCAATTAAGATATTTAAGCTTTAGGAAAAGGAACAACTTTCATTTTTAAATCGTGTTGCTTTTTCTCTTTTAATTTTTTTTCTTTAGCAGCTCTTTCCATTGAAATATTCAGGTAAATACCGATTCCTATGAAAAGAGAAACTAAACTGGAACCTCCATAACTAATAAATGGCAAGGTTACCCCAGTTAATGGAAATGATCCACTTGCTCCACCTAAGTTAATAAGGGGTTGTACTAAGAAAATAGCTCCAATACCAATACTTGCAATTGAGCCGTAGAGCTCTTTACACTTGATAGCTGTGAAGAAGCAACGCATGGCAATGAAAAAATAAATGACCATAACGACTAAAATCATCCATACCCCTAATTCTTCTGCTAAGATCGTTGAGATCATATCATTGTGAGGTTCTAACACATAACCATATTTCTGTGTACTATTTCCAACCCCTACGCCGGTCATTCCACCTAAAGCAATCGCTGTATATCCCATGACATTTTGGAACCCTTTAGCATGATTAAATGGATCTTTCCAGACAGCAAAACGCTCTAATTGATAAGGAAATACTTTTGACATGATGATAAATCCTATTACTAATAAACATACTCCGAAGTAAAAGATAGGTTTAAACGCTTTCCATTTAACTCCTGTCGATAAAAACATAATCAGGCCTATAAATCCAATAATAAGAGCTGATCCGAAATCTGGTTGAATTAAGACTAAACCAGTACATAATCCAATGTAACAGATGACAAAAATAAAGCTTTGCCAAGTAATAGACCAATTAATCCCTTTACACGTTTTTAAATAATAGGTTCCTTTTCTCACACGATAATCTACTAACCAAGCGACTGCCATGATCATACCAATCTTTACAAATTCTGCAGGTTGTAACTTGAAGGATCCAATTCGAAACCAACTCCTTACTTCGGAGCTTTCAGATCCTCTTGCAAATAAAAGGGTTATAACTAAAAGAAACGGACAACCAATAACAGCTAATGGACTTAACCTTTTCAAAGTACGATATGGAATTGCTATAACACATAACATTGCTATTATTCCTGCAATCCCCATGATTAATGTTTTTATAAATAAATTAGAGGGATCGCCCTTTACTCCGTTATAGATAGAAATACTCGTAATACTATATACCATGATTAGACCTATTCCAAATAAGATGGCGACTAGAATTAAGGTGATTCGATCTATTCCCTTTATACGTTCAAAGAAATCAGTACTATAATCCTTTAATATTTGAAGTGGCTTTTTTTTAATTCTATTTTTTTTAAAATTCATCCAACCTCTCCTCCTAATGTAAATAACTACATATGCTGTAATAATATTCTATCACGATTAGGGCTTTAAAAAAACTTTATCTTTCGACAACAATTAGGTATTTAGCATGAACCAACTTTGAATTCGAGCGTATAATACAGTGTAATCAGGAATGAAGGAGGGATAAATGATGTACAATTACGGAACAGGATGTAACTATAACTACGGAGGATATATTGGTGGATATGGTTATGGTGGATATGCACCTGTTGCTTATCAAGTACCTACTACTAATGGAAGAGGTCACAATTTTGCTCTTATCCTCGTATTATTCATTCTATTAGCGATCATCGGATGTTGTGGTGGATTCGGTGGAAACAATACTGGCTGCGGTTTTGGATTCTAAATCATCCTTTGTAAACTGATTGAATCGTCAAAAATGATTAATAAAAAATATTAACCATTTTGAGCGTATTACGTATGATATATTGAGGTAATCATCTAAAGGAGGAAATTTAAATGTATAATTATGGATATAACTGCTATACACCTTGCTATTCTGGAGTTAACTATGGTGGAGGTGCTGGATATGGCGGAGGTTGCGGTTTCGCTTTCATCTTAGTATTATTCATCTTATTAGCAATCATTTGTAGCTGTGGTGGATTTGGATTCGGTGGAGGTTGCGGAAACGGCGGATGCGGTTGTGGATGCTAATCCATCCAATTCACTGAGTTAAATGACATATAGTGGGGTAAAGGCTCTCTTCCGAGAGCCTTTTTATTTTTATCAATGATTAAAAATATGTCTTTTTCCTAAAATTTATTAACCACTGTCGACATTTTTGCGTATGATATCTTGAAGTCAACAGAATGAAAGGAGAATATATATGTATAATTATGGATATAATTGCTATGCACCTTGTGCTCCAGTAGCACCAGTGTTAAATAACTGTGGTAGAGGTTGTGGCGGATTTGCCTTCATCTTAGTGTTATTCATCTTGTTAGCGATCATCTGTGGTTGTGGATGCTTCAACGGCGGAGGTTGCGATGGATTTAATAACAACTGTGGTTGTGGGTGCTAATTAAGTGCCCCTCCCTCTTTTAGAGGGGCATGTAGTGACTTGGTCCGTTTAATCATTTTTATTTGAATGATTTAGTTTGCACTAACCTTTTACTTCCTCTTACGTATGATATAGTGAGCCCTAAATAAAAAGGAGGAATTACTCATGTATTACAATGGAGTAGGTTATGGCTGTGCTCAACCTTGCGTACCTGTCGTACCAGTTGCAGGATATGGAGGAGGATGTAGTGGAGGTTGCGGTTTCGGTGGATGTTGCTGTGCTTTCATTTTAGTTCTCTTTATTCTAATCATCCTCTGTGGTTGCGGATGTGGCTTCGGATGTGGTGGCTGTGGTTGCGGCGGATGCGGTTGTGGCTATTAATTCATAAATGAATCATTCTAATTCATTAGAAATGATGAACGAAATTAATCAAACAGCGTATTATATATTAGGTGTACAAACAAGGAGGTATGTAAAATGTGCTGTGGAGAAAATAATTTTGGTAATGGATGTGCATTTTTCCTAGTTCTCTTTATTTTACTTGTTATTATCGGATGCTGCTGCTGCCGTTAATTTCTTAATAGTGTGAGTAAGGGAAAAGATAATTAATTATGATAAATAAGAGGTGTTTCGGCACCTCTTTTGTTTTATTTTAATTTCCTTTTTTGTCCCATTAGCCAAATAACTATTTGTTTGTTATAATAGAAACTAAGTTAGAATGGAGGGTTCTTAATGATCACTATGAAAGACATTATTCGCGAGGGACATCCAACATTAGCAAAAGTAGCTACTGAAGTACCAATCCCGTTAAGCAAAGAAGATGTTAAATTAATGAATGACATGCTACAATTTATTATTAACAGTCAAACACCTGAGATTGCTGAAAAGTATCAATTACGTGAAAGTGTTGGTTTAGCAGCACCTCAGTTAAACTTAGATAAGCGTATTATTGCTGTGCATACAGAAGATGAAAAAGGAAAACTTTATTCATTAGCATTAGCTAATCCTAAAATCGTTAGCTACTCAGAAGAAATGACTTATTTACCAATGGGTGAAGGATGTTTATCTGTTGACCGCGAGGTTGAAGGATTAGTTCCTCGTTACCGCCGCATCACTATTCAAGGGTATAATGCGAAAGGTCAACTAATTAAATTCCGTTTACGTGATTATGTGTCAATTGTCTTCCAACATGAAATTGATCACTTAAATGGTCATTTATTCATTGATCGTATTAATCAAGATCAACCTTTAGCACCAATCCCAAATGCAAAACCATTAGAATTCTAAAAAAAAGACCGATCTTAAATCGGTCTTTTTTAATGTACACGTTGTGGTTTCTTTACGTATAATGTCATTAGTTTTTTCTCAGCATTTTTATCTTTTCCATATGAGACTGCTTTTTCATAAGCCTCCATCGCATGATAGTCATCTGCTAAGTAATTTTCATAAATTACCCCCAGGTTATAATATAATTCACCGGCATATTTCACTGGGGTTCCTCGTTTTTCAATCAAGGCGTCTGCTTTTAAGTAATACAATTTAGCAGATTTATAGTCTGATAAGTGATAGAAGTAAAGATGGCCAATATTCACATAAGTACTTGGTGTTTGATCATCAATTTCTAACACGCGAAGATAGTAATCTAAAGCCGCTAAATAATTTTTAAAAATTTCTACATTTAAATAAGCGAGTGCATTTAGCGCTAAAAGGTTATTCGGGTTAATCTCTAAGACGCGTTCATAGTAGTGAACAGCTTGTTTATGGTTATCTAATTCAAAATCATAGATATTGGCGATTTCTAATACAAGCCCTTCTTCATTTTTAAAATAAGGTAAGGCTGAAATCAGGACTTCTACCCCACTCTTTGGATCGTGTAAGTCATGGGCATATAACGAGCGTAACCCATGATAAGAAACTAAAGAGTATGGATCGAGTTTAATCGCTTGTCGATAATATTCAATAGCTTCTTCATAAGCTTTGAAATGATGTCTTAAAATATGGGCATAGTTATGACAAACGAGTGTATTGTCTGGCTCTAATCGAAGTGATTCCTCATACGCTTCTTTCGCGTCATCAAATCGATCAGCACGAACGTAAGCATCCGCTAAGTTGGCCAGTGCTGTAGCGGGATTCGTTGATAAGCTCACTGATTTTTCAAAGTATGGAATAGCAGTTTCTGCATCTTGCTTATATTTAATATAAAGACAGCCTAAGTTATTTAAGTTACGTGCATGATCGGGCTCAAGCTCCTCTACTTTTTCGCTACATTTAAAAGCTAGTTCAACATCATCATTTAAATCAATGCAAAGTTCAGCTAAATTGAGATAGGCATCTACATACTTCGGGTCGAGGTCAATCGCTTTTTCATAACATGTGATGGCCTCTAACGGCTGATTTAAAAATTGTTCATATAAAATTGCTAGATTAAAATATAGCGTCGGTGAATCTTCATGATAGGTAATCGCTTGACGATAATACTTCTCTGCTCGTCTGTAATCTTGATACGATTCAATAGAAATAATGGCTAACGCATTATAGACAGCGGCTAGGTTTGTTTGACGATCGAGTTGCTCGAGAAGCAGGGATTCTGCTTCATCAAAGCGTTGTTCGTCTAATAGTTGTTCAATGTATTCTAATGGCGTCGGTTCACTCATGATGAATTGCCCTCTTCTTTCCTTATTATATAGTATTAAAATAAACCTAGTGTTTCACAGGCATAATAGATTCCATTTTCATCGATTCTTTTTGTGACAAAGTCAGCATGCGCTTTAACTTCATCGCTTGCATTTCCCATCGCTACTCCGATGTCAGCTAGTTGTAACATTTCGATGTCGTTATGACCATCGCCAAAAGCAATGATTTGTTCTGGCTTCTCTGATAAATGGTTGATTAATTGTTTAATTCCTTCAGCTTTTGATCCATTTAGTGGCACAATATCAGCTCCAAAACTTAACCAAGGAACGAAACGAAGGTCGTTTTTGAATGTTTCAGGTAGATGCTTGAAATCATCTGAGAAGTACCATGCTTGAAGAATAGCCTCTTTCTGATGAATGTTTTCAATGATTTCGGGTAATGGCATTGAAACCCGTTTAAACGATTCAATCACATCATCATTCATTCCTGTGACAGTTGATCGAGTGGCTGATAATAATCCAATGACCATCTCTAATTTATTTGCTTCTTGAATTAAATTTTCAACAACTTCAGTTGGAATGGCATTTTCATAAACGACTTCCCCATGATGTGTAATATGTTGTCCATTGGCCGTCACAAATGTACTAAACGGTAACTGTCTAATACGTTCGTCTACTAAAAATAAAGCACGTCCTGTAGCAACGGCTAATTCATGTCCCGCTTCTTTTAATTTTTGGATGGCCTCAATCGTGCTCACTGGAATTTGATTGATGTCACTTTGTAAGAGTGTACCATCGATATCAAATAAAATTAAACTTTTCTTCATCTTATCTCACATCCTTCATGTTAGTATGTCAAAATTTTGTACTGTTTCATTCATCATAGTAAATTTATTACATAATTTCAAGTCCTAATCTGTTATATTGACCCGATGTAATGGTATAATAAGTAATGTTGGTTGTAGACTTTAATAAGATTTTGATTTGAAGATTATTTTTTCGACCTTTTATGAATCTCGTGTTATAATGTTAGCAGGATGTCCAAACTAAGTTAAGGACCAGAGACGTTTTAGGGAACTATTAATTTGCGTAAAAATGGATTAATTTTTTTGAAGAAATAACAATTACATTTAATGAGAGGGCGTGTACTATGAGTCAACGTAAAAAGAGCTCTCACTTTAAGCCAAATGATGTGGCAATTTTCGCACTTGGTGGTTTAGGTGAAGTTGGGAAAAATATGTACTGTGTTCAGTACAAAGATGAAATTTGTATTATTGATGCGGGAATCAAGTTCCCTGAAGATTATTTATTAGGAGTCGATTACGTGATTCCAGATTATCAATATTTAATTGATAATCAAGATAAAATTGTCGGTTTATTTATTACTCATGGTCATGAAGATCATATCGGTGGGATCCCATTTTTATTACGTCAATTAAAACTTCCTAAAATTTATGCTGGTAAATTAGCAATCGGACTTATTAAAAATAAATTAGAAGAACGTAAATTATTGCGTCAAGCCAACATTGTTGAGTTTAATTCTGAAACGGTCATTAAATCAAAACACTTTACATTTGAATTCTTCCGCACGAATCATAGTATTCCAGATTCTTACGGGATTGCGATTAAAACACCTCATGGAACCATCGTTCATACAGGAGATTTTAAATTCGACTTTACCCCAATCGGACCACCAGCAGATTATGCTAAAATGGCACGTTTAGGTGAAGAAGGTGTCCTATGTCTTTTATCAGATAGTACGAATAGTGAATTACCAATTTTCACGATTTCTGAACGTCGTGTTGGAGAGAATTTAGGAGATACGTTTAAAAAGATTAAAGGGCGTATTATTATTGCGACCTTTGCATCAAACGTTCACCGTGTTCAACAGATTGTTGAGGCTTGTGTGGCTACGAATCGTAAAATTGCCATTTTCGGTCGTAGTATGGAAGCCACAATTAAAATCGGTTTAGAATATGGTTATATTCATTGCCCAGAAGATACGTTTATCTCAGCTAATGAAATTAAGCATTTACCACAAGAGGAAGTCACAATTTTATGTACTGGTTCTCAAGGGGAGCCTTTAGCTGCACTTTCTCGTATTGCGAATGGAACACATCGTCAAATTCAAATTATTCCAGGTGATACAGTGATTTTCTCATCTTCACCAATTCCAGGAAATGCTTTAAGTGTTGGTCGTACGATTAACGCGTTATACCGTGCTGGAGCTGAAGTTATTACTCATAGCCCATTAACGGATATTCATACATCAGGTCATGCAGGACAAGAAGAGTTAAAATTAATGTTAAGCTTAATGCGTCCAAAATACTTCTTACCAATTCACGGGGAATATCGTATGTTAAGTGTCCATGCTCAACTTGGAATGCAATGTGGTGTTCCTGAAGAGAATTGCTTCGTGATGAATAATGGTGAAGTCTTAGCGTTTAATCAACATGGTGCTCGCTTGGCAGGCCGTGTTCCATCAGGAACGGTTTATACTGATAATAGTGGTTTAGGAGATGTCGGAACTGAAATTATCCGTGATCGTAAAATTTTATCAGAAGATGGTCTTGTTATTGTAGCGGTTTCAATTAAACGCTCTGAAAAACGTTTATTAAACGGACCAAATGTCGTTTCTCGTGGATTCGTTTATATGAAAGAATCTGAAGATTTAATTAAAAATACGGAGATTGCTGTTCGCGAAGTTGTTTTACATAAATTACAATCTTCAAAACATTTCTCAACTGAGGAATTAAAGTCAGCGATTTGTGATGTGGTTTCACCATTCTTATTTAATAAAACACAACGTCGTCCAATGATTTTACCAATCATTATGGAGATTTAATCATTAGGCTCTCATCTTTCGGTGAGAGCTTTTTTCTTTCGTTTTTTAAGTAGCTTTAACAGAAAAAGCGTTGCTAAAAATAGCAACGCTTTTGTTTTATTTTTGAGTAATATTGGCCTTAACAACAGATACTGTATTGTAGTTTGCCACCTCATCTTGATATGTCTCGAGATTAATGGCAGCTGATCCACCTGTTGTATAAGCTGCTAAAACAACATCTTGATTTAATGCTCCACCATATTGTTCAATAGCCACACGGTTTTCAAAGTTGATAGCCGGTGCATCTGTTTTTACTGCTTTATATTCTGGATTTTTATCGTTTGTTGTTTTTTCTTTATCGACTTCCGCAATAGAGAAAATTGATTTTACATCACCTTGTCCGATGTTTAAGATCATATGAACAATTGAGTTTTTCTCCATTGTTTCTGTTGTATACGTCGGAATATCAATCGTATTGACTAATTCACCATTTTCATATTGTTCAACTGTCATGTTAATGTCATAAGATGATCCAGTTGGTAAAAGCATGGATGCAACAGTACTTTGGTTTGGTCCATAATCTGCTGACTCTAATAATAATCCAATAACTCCTGATACTTCTTGATTCACGATTTTAACGTCACCTTCTGGTAAATTGGCTGCTCCACACCCAGCTAATCCTACTGTGACAAGTAATGCTGAAACCATTAAGCCTACTTTTTTGAATGTCATATCTATCCCTCGCTTGAATCTTGAAACTAATTTTGATAATGAAGTTAGTATATCATAATCTGCTTGTTAGTTCTTTATTTTTTTGTGTACAGTATATATTTTTCACTTTTTTTCCACACCATATTCATAATTTTGATAAACTTTAAATGCTCCTAGATTAGAAGAAGATGAACTAATGTGCGCTATCAAATGAATGGATGAGTTGTTGATTAACTAAAAAGGATAAATTAGTAGCGGGTGCAATGAACAATTGCTTTAATTAAAGGCTCTATTATGTTTTTCTTCGATTAAATTGATCCACAATAATATCAATTAATCACTTGTTTGTGTTTTAACATAGAGAGTAAAAAAAGAGTCCATAAATGAACTCTTTTAGCTATGCAAAAGCCAGTGATCAAATTCACTGATATCTTTATTTTCTCCAATGACTAATAAGACATCGCCTTCTTTAATTTCTGTGTTCGCTTGTGGAACGACGATGTTATAGTTACGTTTAATAGCAGCAATGTTGATACCAAAACGTTGAGGAATATTTAAATCAATTAAGGTTTGACCAATGATAGGTCCCGCTGCTAGTAATTCAACGATACTATAGGTATCTGATAGCACTAAATAATCTAAAACAAAGTCGGATAACATTTGATGTGCTAGACGTTTTCCTGTATCTTTTTCTGGTTGAATGACTGAGTCAGCTCCAATTTTTAAAATTACTTTTTTATGATAATCATTCACAACTTTTACGGTTACTTTATTCACACCAATTTCTTTTAGCAGTAAAACTGTTAAGATACTTGCTTGAATATTTTGCCCAATTCCCACAATCACGTGGTCAATATTACGAATTCCGATACTTCTTAATGCTTCCTCATCTGTTGAATCTAAAATAATGGCTTGTGTTGCAATGTTAACATATTTTTTAATCACTTCTTCATTACAATCAATCGCTAAGACGTCTGCTCCTTGACGAGCTAATTCTTCAACGACACTCCCACCAAATTGTCCACACCCAATGACGGCAAATGTTGTATCTTTCTTGTCCATAAAAAATCCCTCTTTATTATTGGTCGTCCCTTTTTCACTTGAAGGTCGACGATTTATTTTGATCACCACGGATCAATTTTTTATATTCTAGATTATTTTAACATGATTAGACGAATTTTTCTATGCTATTATTGTAGAGTTTTTGTGCGTGTTTTAAATCAGCAGCATAAATAGTATCTTTAATCAAGCTCACTTTTTCAAACTAATCATCACCTTTTACTCTCAACTATATGTGCCAATTGGCGATTAGTTACCTATCTTTTAGTTTATCATTGATTTAACCGTAGATCACTGATTGAGATAACAAAGAGATAGATTATTATTTTTCTTACATGATTTATACTACAATCTATGTGAATGAAATCAAAGTGCTTAAGCATCTGATAAAAAACGTAGTAATAAAAATAGACTTCCATTTGGAAGTCTATTTTTTTAGATTAGTCATCTAATAACCAATGATTAAATTCAGTTAAATCTTTGTTTTCACCGATAACAAGTAATCTATCACCAGTAATAATTGAGGTATTTGCTTGTGGAACGATAATACTATTTTGGCGTTTAATCGCGGTAATATTAATCCTAAATCGTGTGGGAATATTTAATTCTATCAATGTATGATCAATCACTGGTCCAACAGCTAGGATTTCAATGATACTGTAGTTATCTGCTAAGACAATATAATCTAGAATCCGGTCTGAAAGCATTTGATGTGCGAGACGCTTCCCAGTATCTTTTTCAGGCTGAATGACGTTATCTACACCAATCTTTAAGATGACTTTTTTATGATAATCATTCACAACTTTCACTGTTACTTTATTGACGCCAATTTCTTTTAATAAAAGAGCTGTTAAGATACTTCCTTGAATATCTTGACCGATTCCAATAATCACGTGGTCAACATTACGAATTCCGATGCTTCTTAATGATTCTTCATCGGTTGAATCTAAGACAATAGTATGTGTCGCAATGTTGACATATTTTTTTATTACATCTTCATTTCGATCAATGGCAATGACGTCTGCTCCTTGGCTAGCTAACTCTGAAACGACACTTCCTCCAAATTGTCCGCATCCAATGACGGCAAAGGTTGTATTTTTCTTTTTCATAACTTTATTCCTCTTCATGATTAATTATTTATTAGTTTAACCTAATGAAGGGAATCTATGTGAAGAGTTTATCTTTTTTTACATCTTTTTCTTGTGCTCTGTTATAATAATGATGAGGTGATATGATGAAAGAACCATTTATTTTAAAGGAAAATCTATTGTTCATTGAATCATGGATGAATAAAAATGAGAATTTAATTGCTGGATTTACGACAATTAAGGGTGGAACATCGATTGATAAATTTGAAGGCTTAAATATTGCTTATCATGTTGGAGATGAACCAGAAGCCGTTTTAAAAAATCGTCAAGTGGTTGCTGATGCAATTGAGATGCCATTAGAAAAATGGGTATTTGCAGAACAGATGCATACAACCGCTGTTCATAAAGTGACATCAGCTGATTTAGGAGCTGGTGTTCATAGTTTTGAATCTGGAATTAAAGCGACAGATGGATTATATACAACAGAAAAAGACGTTGTGTTAGCGACGTTCTATGCGGACTGTACTCCTCTTTACTTCTATGCCCCTAAACATGAATTAATTGGAGTCGCTCATGCAGGATGGCGTGGGACAGTAGATGGCATGATGCATGAAATGTTACGTACTTTAAAAGAGGTTGAACAGATTGATGCGACTGATATTTATGTGGCGATTGGTCCATGCATTGGGCGTGATGCTTACCGCGTGGATGATACCGTGATTAATGAAGTGAAAAAATCAAAAGTTGAGGGTTGGGATGAAACATTTATTGAATTAGGAAATGGACAATATAAATTTGACCCTAAATTATTAAACTATAAACAAGCCATTCACGAAGGGGTTCCAGCTGAAAATATCGTGATGACTTCTTATTGTACTTACACAGATGAAGATTTATTCTATAGCTTCCGTAAAAATAATCAAACAGGACGCATGATGAACTTCATGTGCCTGAAAAAATAGTTAAAAAGACCAATTTTGTTGGTCTTTTTTTGTTATATTTAATTAAAGTTCAAGATTTTATTGATCATTTTTCATATATTAGCTTAATGTGATAATATGTCGCAAAAAGTATCGAAAAATAACGGAGTCTTAACATGAAAATAATAGTAAAACAGCTTGATAGAGCAATAAAAAGTATGACTATAAAAATCATCATATCTTTAAATAAAATTTTTAATTCATCCCAAAACTGAATGAACTATCAGATTAGAGTGATTCACTTTTTTGAATCAGTTCGATAGTATCTATTGATTCAATTCGGATAATTTTGAGTTTACGTTCACCTTTTTTAGTCGTGTATGAGATTTTCACCCACTCATCATCGGCCTCTAAGATAGTATAAACGCCATCATTACTTCCCCACAGCTCTTCTGTCTTAATCATACACTCTTGATTGATTAATGAATTTAAAATTTTTGACATACTCTCCTCTCCCTTTAATTGTCGCTTTAATTTCTTCACTTGATTTTCTAGCTTTCTAACTCGTCCAGGGTATCCTGAATAGGCAATCATAATGATAAAGCAAAGCCATCCCCACCACTGCAAGTGTTATCCCTCCTTTTATTTTGAACACGGATACTCATCTTTCAAGATAGAGTAGTAGCAACAGTCGATAAATTCTCCTTGACTATTTTTCTCTACTTTACGCAGTGTTCCTTCATAAGTTAAAAAACATTTTTGCATGACACGACCTGAAGCTGGGTTATTGACATCATGACGTGCCACTAACCGTTCAATGCCAATCTCATTTAAACAAAAGGGGATGAGCGCCTGAAAAGCTTCTGTTACGATTCCTTGGTTCCAATACCGACGTCCAATGCAATATCCTATCTCACCACATTCCTTTTCATCATCTACGTTCATTAAACTAATACTTCCGATTACCTCATGACTCTCTTTCAACTCAATTGCCCATTGATAATAGCGACTGTCTTCATAGCCTGCCACCCATGAATCAATAATCATTTCGCTGACTTCAATGGATGAATGCGTCGGCCATGTCAAATACTTTGTCACCTCATCATCACTTGTCCAGTTTTTAAACATATCATTAGCATCGGATAACGTAAAAGGTCTTAAAATCAGACGCTCTGTTTCAATCAGTTGTGTTCCTTTATGAGCTAACATTTACATTCCTTCTCTCTTTATAATTTTAATCAGTATACCACTTTTGGAATATAATGTAAATTACAGTAAGTTATCCACATCTATTATGACTTTTTATCATAAGTTATGATATGTTTGGGGAATTCTGGTAATTGATAAATAGCCTCTTTTAAAAATTCGGGGTAAATCATCACCTGATCAAGTCGGCTTAATGGTATCCAATCAAAAGACAAATACCAATCCTTATTCTCTTCCATTACAAAATGATTGGGACTACTTTCTAAAAATTCTTTTGGTAAATCGATAAGGTAATAAAAGCAAATTTCATGAAACGGCTCATTTAATATTTGTTCGTAAAAAAAGTTTTCATGAATCCAAAGCAAACGATTAACTTTTCCCTCTACTTGAAGTTCTTCTTTGATTTCGCGTAAAATAGCGCATGTACTCGTTTCATGAAGGTTCACACGTCCACCTGGTAAATAATAATGAGGAGCACGATGATCTTTCATGATGAGTAGTTTATTTTCATGAATCATAACCCCCGCCACTCGATAATTAAAGCGTCCTTCTTTTGTTTTAAAGGTTAAATCCATCCTATTCCCCTCCTGTAACATTCTATTATCTCATCTCTTCTGTTAATCCTTAAATGCTAATTATTTCTTTTTTACTTAAGATAACGGTCACGTTGTGTAAACATGAGACTAATTCATTAATAATCAGAGCTTCAATAAAGTTTCATTCGTAAAACTCGCCAGTTCCTAATGAGGTCGTTTGTGTCTTTGTAGCGATAATTTTGAATCCTTGAGCTTCATAACAACGAATGGCACGTTTATTCCAAGTACGAACTTCTAGATGTAGCGGTTTCTGGCCATAACGACGGATACTTTCTTACTTAGCCAATGCAATAATTTGTTGACCGATTCCCTTCGAGCAGTAATCTGGATGAACACCAATCCCAAAGAAGACATGCTCATCTTCATTTAATAAATTGACAAAACCAACTAACTTTTATAAACAAATTATTTAAGCCCTACCAATGGAAGATACCTAAGATCTTAATCTTTGGACCCACCCTTCCTCACACATCTCTTCCCATGATGATAAATTATAAAGATCGTAAGGTGCTTCATAGCACCAAGTACAAATTTGCTTCGCGAACTCTTCTGTTAATTCGGTTTGTTTAAGTTTCATAAAATCTCCCCCTTCAGTAGATTCCTTATTTTACTATACGCCCTCAAACTTATCCACACCTATTATTTAAACTTAACATAAAAAAGACAGCTCCCGCTGCAGAAGGAGCTGTCTTTTTTGTTATTCATTATAAATCGCTTGATATTCTGGCATTTGTCTAATGTCAGACAATTCATCATCTGTTTTCATATACTCAATTAAACTAGGACTTAATTGAGTTGAAAATTTAATATCTTCTAACGCCTTTTCATTCTCGTGTAATAAGGCATAGCAACACGCACGATTATAATAAAAAACTGAAACCTCAGGATTATATTTAATCCCCTCGGTATATAACGCGATACTCTCTTGATAATCTTCAAATACTTCTTTATATAAAATAGCTAAATTTAAGTATGTGAATGAATACTCTGGATTGCTGTTTAATGATTTACGATAATAGCGAATAGATTCTTTAATTTGTCCTAATTTTCGGCAGGCCACGCCTAAATTAAATAGTGCCATGTAATCGGCTGGATCGACTTGATGCGCACGATAGAAATAATGATAAGCTTTTAAGTTCTTATCTTCAGCCTCATAGATACATCCTAAGTTAATATAAGCATAATAGTAGGCTGGCTCAATTTCAATCGTTTTCTCATAATGATAAATAGCTTTTTCATTTTCTCCTAATTCATCATAGATATTAGCTAAGAAAAAATGTGCAGCCTCATAATTCGGATCAAGTTCAATTGTTTTTTTGTAGTAATAAATGGCTTTCTCATAATCTTCATTATCATCATAAATCGTCGCTAATCCATAATAAGAGGTTGGAAACTCTGGATCTAATTTAATCATGTCATAAAAGAGCTGAATGGCGTTTTTCTGCTCATCAACTTCATCATATAAAAAAGCTAATTCAAGCATTAAATCTAAATCCTCTATTCCAAAGGGTGTTTGGTAGGCATTAATAAAATGTTCTAATGCTTTTGAAACATTCCCGAGCTCTAAATAGTGTGCAGCCACTGTTTTTTGATTTAAATAGTATTGGTAAGTTTGTTCTGGCATTAGATCCCCTACCTTTCTTCTTAACGATTAAATGTTTGGCGAATCAAGGCATCGCCTGTGCTTACCTCTAAATAAATGACCTCTAACTCATCAGTTTCAGCTGTAATAATGGCATACGTCTTCTCTTTTGTATTGCGCGGTAAAACGACACTTCCGGGATTTAAGAAGAGAATGCCTTCATTCATTTCTGCTCCTATACAATGAGAGTGGCCATAGCAAACGATGCTAGCTCCAACTTCTAAAGCTTTATAGTAAAGACGTTGCATTGAATATTTAACATCATACTGGTGTCCGTGTGTCATAAATAAGGTTTCTCGATGATTGAGTTTCTCAACACGATGAAGAGGATACTGCTGATCGAGGTCACAATTTCCACGTACGGTTAAGTAACCTTGAATGTCCGGATGATTACTCATGAGCTGAGAATCTCCACAATGAATAAATAAATCTGCGTCGTGTAAATGGCGCTCACGAATGAGTTTTAAACTTTTTACATCCGCATGACTATCACTAACAACTACGATTTTCATGGCTCATCCCTCTACACTAAATTCATTAAAATAGTTTGTAATTTCGCAAAGGCATCCGCACGATGGCTTAATACATTCTTTTGATGCTTCGGAATTTGTGCCATTGTCTTTTCAAGTTCCGGTAAGTAGAAGATTGGATCGTATCCGAACCCTTCACTTCCTAAACACTCTGTCAAGATTTGTCCTTCACACGTTCCACGAACGACTGACTCCTCTCCTTCAGGTGTCACTAAAGCTAATGCACAAACAAAGCGAGCCCCACGTTGTTCAGTTGGAATACCTTCTAACTCACTTAATACTTTTTTAATATTCGCTTGATCATCGCGGCCTTCTCCTGCATAACGCGCACTATAAACGCCAGGACGTCCATGAAGTGCATCGACTTCTAAACCTGAATCATCAGCAATCACAACTTGATTAAATTGTTTCGCAATTGCACGCGCCTTAATTAAGGCATTCTCTTCAAACGTTTCTCCGTCTTCTACGATATCTTCGATTTCTTCAAAATCAAGTAACGATTTGACAGTAATATGATATTGACTGAAAATGTGTTCAAATTCTTTAGCTTTTCCAGCATTTTTAGTAGCAATAATAACTTCTTTCATTCTCTAGACTCCTTAGCTAATTTGTTTTTGCATCGCGATTAATTGTTGAATTCCTTGACTTGCTACGTCTAACATTTCAAGTAACTGTGCATGAGAATACGTTGCTTCCTCACCTGTTCCTTGAATTTCAACAAATTGACCACTTTCTGTCATAATCACGTTCATATCCACTTCAGCTGCTGAATCTTCTTCATAATTTAAATCTAAAATGACTTCACCATTTAAAATTCCAACCGAAATGGCGGCTAAATATTCTTTTAATGGGGACTCAGCAATCGTTCCATCAGCCACTAATTTATCAAAGGCTAATTTCATCGCTACCATTGCTCCTGTAATCGATGCAGTACGTGTTCCACCATCGGCTTGAATCACATCACAATCAATCCAAATTGTACGTTCTCCTAATTTTTCTAAATCAACAGCTGCACGAAGTGAGCGACCAATTAAACGTTGGATTTCCATCGTACGGCCACTCACTTTTCCGCGTGCTGCTTCACGAATATTACGTGTATTAGTTGCGCGTGGTAACATTGAATATTCAGCTGTAATCCAACCTTTTCCTTGTCCACGCATAAATGGCGGTAACTTATGTTCAATGGTTGCCGTACAGATTACTTTTGTATTTCCGAATGAGACAAGGACGGCTCCTTCAGGATTAATTATATAATGGGGAATAAATTCTACCGATCTTAGTTCATTATTCTTACGTTCGTTTGCTCTCATATTTATCACCTTACTTGATTAAAACTTTCATCCCCTATTATAACATAATCTCTTTTTTATTGGGCTTCAATTAATGATTCAAAATCGAATCGACTCGTTGGTACCGCAATAGAATGATCTACCTCATCCATCACTTTAATGTTTCCGTTGATTGAAACCGAAACCATTTCAATATCATCTAATTCCGTTAATGTCATCACCAATTGTTTTAACATCGTTGATGAAACTTTTGTTTGTTGACTGTCATAGTATAACTCAGAACTGAAATTTAATGAAACTAATCCATCACTAATGACTGGATCACTCAATAATGTCGTCTCTTGATCAAAAACACTCACATAATTTTGATTCACAGGCCCTTGAATTAAAGCAGAGATAGCATAAGTAACTGGATCAGTTGAAGCTGGAATAAGACGTGTGACTGGAACTAGCAATCCATCTTTACTATCATCTGTTACAAAATAAAGCGTCACAAGCTGCGTTTCATCAAAGTTTGTTGTATCTAATTCTAAATTAATTCCCATTGATCGGTCAAGTCCACGACTGACTGGCAATGTTCCATTTAAATTAGACACAGGTTCCCCATCAATCTCAAACTTCACTTTATCGACATCAACTAATTCAGTATACGTCCAAACAAGAGAAGATAACAAATCTTGTTCTTCATCAGCTGTATAATCTAAAAATTCCGGTGAGACATTCAGTGTCAGGACCCCATTTTCTAAGTGGTAATCATTTAAAGTAGCCGTAGGTGAGACTAAAGAAGTGGTTCCAACAGGCAGCTGATTTGATTTAGTTGTTAAGATTTCAAATATTGCTTGAATTGGATTACTTTCTTCACCTTTTTTTACGTATGTTTTGACAAGATTGTCTGACTCATGTAAGGCATAAACTGCATAATACTCTTCTGACGAATAGACGATTTGTTCTTGCGATGTTTGTTCACTCATCGTATTGACTAGGTTTCTTGCTGCAGGATCTTCAGATCTACTAGCATAATAAATAAACAACATTGCGAGGACTGGTAATGTTAATTTTTTTACCCATTTCGTTTCCATTTCTTTTCACCTCTTCTTAAATATATAGCTACTATATGAAGGGGTAAAAAAAAAGATAACCTTTACCGCAAGTTATCTAAAGAGTCGAGAATAGATGTCAATTCTTTAAATCATTCGATAAAAATTATCTTGTTCGTTGCATGGTTAGCGATTATTCATGATATTTTGATAGTTTTCTTTAAATGGATATTTCTCATTCGATAAAATAATTGATTTAAATTTATAAAAAATATTATGTAAAACAAGCGCATCCACAATCGCATCATGAATTTGTGTCCCCGTAAAAATTTCATAACTTTTAATGGCATTATATAGTCCAATATCTTGACCAATTTGGTAATATTGTCGATGAACACGTTGTAAATCAATAAGTTGATCGGTTTCAAATAAAGGCTCAACCTGATTTAATAAATAAGAGTTTTCTAGAATGAAACCATCTGAAACTCCCCAAACCAAGAAGATTGGGTTATATCGTGCAATAACTTCTTTAATATAATCATAGAAGTCTTGATAGCTCATTCCATAAGCTATCGCTGATTCGGTAATTTTTAAGAATTCTTGTGTTTTTCCTGAAACATGCGGGAATAAGGTTGGTTTCACATAAGCAGAGAATTTCTCTACTAGATTTCCTTCTGCATCTGCAATGATTAAACCGAATTGAATAATTTCAGGGTGAAACTTCATCCCTCGGTATTCAGGACCACTCATCGAAAACTCTAAATCTAAAAAGGCATAATAGTTCGAATCTAATAACGTATTAATTGTTTGTCTTAATTCGTGCTTAATAACTTGAGGATTTTCAGCTTTCTTACGATTTTCGTTTTTAATCGCTGTAATCGCAAAATAACTAGATTTTCCAATTTTGAATTCCATTGGGTTATACGTAAACTGAAGAAAATCTCCAGGTTTATATTGATATTTAATAACATTAAAATGTTTGGGCGTAATATAAAAATGAATCAATTGCCCACCTGTATGTAACGAAATACGCGGAATCGATAAATTCAATGATTGAATTTTCCCTTTTAATTCTTTACATTTTTGCGTCGTTAACTCAAGATGATTAATTTTCTTCTTCCCACTTAAGCTATATTGCACGGACTGTCCAATCATGGACGTTGATACCGTTAGCTTAGGGTCGAATGAAAACCACGTCTCATTCATTAAGATTTTATGTTCGTCTAAATTTATTTTTAAAATCACTCCGGTATGTCCGAGCATTCTGACCACTTCCATCAAACAGTTTCATCATATCTACATGATGCCTTAAACTTTTTTCTTTAAAATTACTGAAGTTTAAATCTTCATCATTCTATATTATTATAATACACTTTCTCCCTTTAATCTACTCGCACATTATTTTTTTATATTCTCACAACCTCTGAGTAATCATTTTTTTCGACGTCATTAATGACGTAAATTTATATACGTCACGATAAATTTTCTATAGGGAAAATTTTAAGCCCTATCAGTGGTGGATTCATTTCGGTTAGAAATGGTCCATGATCCATCGTTACTATAGTCCGTCTTAATATCCAAGTATTTTAAGAAATAAGCTTAACTTGAAATATCTAGTTTTTTCGCTTTACATATAGATAAAATTTTAAATCTGGCTGATGATTTCAAAGCTTAACCTACAATAACTACCACATTTAACTCCTAAATCTAGTCGTCATTCCATGAAGCTCATCTATTTCAAAAAGGGATAGCATTTGTTGATTAATAATCTATTATATGCTTTGAATAATTAGCTTTATGACTGGCTAGCACCTCCCAACCCATCTTTTATAAAAAATTAAAACAGTGATAACTATTGACCATTACTAGTTTGCTGTTGTTTTAATAAATCTAAAATTTGTTTCATTCGATCGAGTAGCACACCGAATCCATATAAAAATACAATCAAAATGATATGAAGCGCAATACATGTCACCATTTGATTTCCAAGTCCTAAAATAACAACAAGCATCACTAGACTTAATAATTGAAAAAACTGTCCCAACGTCATTAAAATTCCTCCACCTAACAATGATAACCTTATTTTATCATACACTTACCTAAGCAACAATCGAATAACTAATAATGACTTGATATAAAAATACGTAAAAAAACCACCTTTAAAGGTGGTGATTTTTATAGTTTAATGACACCCAATCTTAATAGCTCAATAATAGCCTGTGAGCGTCCTTTGACGTTAAGTTTTAAGATCACATTTGAAATATGATTTCTAACCGTTTTTTCGCTAATTTTCAACTCCTCAGCAATTTCACCCGTAGTCATATTGTGAACGAGTAAGTCGAAAATTTCTTGTTCTCTCTTCGTTAAAATTGACTGACCTTTGTTCAACCTTTCTACCCCCTATTCTTTTGAGGTAGTCATTATCCTCGTTGATACGACGGTTATTGCCACCGTATCTAGTATATCTTATGTATCAAGTCATGATTAGTGCCACTTAATCAGTCAAAACCGTGCTAATTATTATTGTTTTTTCTGTAGTTCTTCTCCAATAAATAGTTTCACACGACGAATGAGTTCTGGAGCAAATCCAAGTTGTTCATAGGCTGAGTCATCTGCTTCTAGCATCTTTTCAAGTGATCCAAAATTTTGAATTAATAATCGTTTTCGTTTAGGTCCAATGCCTGGAATCTCATCTAAAATCGATGTTAATTGACGATTTTGTGCCGTTTGATGATGAAAACTTAAAACAAAGCGGTGAACCTCGTCTTGAATACGGGTTAATAAATTAAAAACATTTTCTCGACCTTTTTTCTTTAAATTAATTTCTTCCATATCACGACCATCAAGTAAAAACGCTGTTCGATGCTTTTCATCTTTAACCAATCCCACAACTGGAATAGATATATTTAATGATTCAAGTACTTCCATCGCAACATTCACTTGTCCTTTCCCACCATCAATGACGATTAAATCTGGAGCTGGTAATCCTTCATTAAGTACTTTGAAGTAACGACGATAAATAACCTCTTTCATCGCTTGATAATCGTCACCTTCTGACGTCGTCGTAATTTTATATTTACGATACTCTTTCTTATCTGGACGACCATCCGTGAATACAACCATTGCCGAAACCGTATCCATTCCTTGATGATGAGAATTATCAAAGGCTTCAATTCGATGGGGCGTTGGAAGACTTAATAACTCCCCTAATTTTTCAACGGCTTTTAACGTACGTTCTTCTTGCTTTTCAATCAATTGAAGTTTTTCATTCAGCGCCATCTCTGCGTTCTTCATCGCTAAATCAACAAGTTCTTTTTTATCTCCCTGTTTTGGAACCATCACTTTCACATCAAGCAACTGAGACAATAACTCTTGATCTAATGTTGAAGGAATAAAAATTTCTTTTGGCTTTAAGGTATTATTACTTTGATAGAAGCGTCCAATAAACGTTAACACAGCTTCTTCGACATCATCGATTCCGTCAAAAATCGATACTTCACGCTCAATCACTTTTCCTTGACGAATAAAAAAGACCTGAACGCAGACTCGTCCCTCAACTTCAGCATAACCAAAGACATCTCGATCAATAAAATCATTTAATGTCATCTTTTGCTTTTCAACGGTTGCTTCAATATGAAAGATTAAATCGCGATATTCTTTAGCACGCTCAAACTCTAAATTTTCAGCTGCTGCTTCCATTCGTTTCACTAAATCGGCTTTTACCTTTGAATAGTCACCTTTTAAGAAGCGGGAAATTTCCTCAATATACGGTTTATAATCTTGGGTTGGGATTTCATATTCACACGGTCCTAAGCACTGATGAATATGATAATAGAGACAAACTTTTTTCGGAATCGTATGACATTTTCTTAATGGGTATAATTTATTTAATAAACGAATCGTTTCATTAGCTGCCGTTGCATTTGGATAAGGTCCAAAATACTTTCCACCATCTTTTTTTATTTTTCGTGTTGTTACGAGTCGTGGATGGGTTTCATTCGTAATTTTAATATATGGATAGTGCTTATCATCCGTTAACATTATATTATATTTGGGATCATATTTTTTGATTAAGTTGATTTCTAAGACGAGCGCTTCAAGTTCACTCGATGTGATAATATATTCAAAATCGACAATTTCACGAACTAAACGTGCCGTTTTTCCATTATGTGAACCTGTAAAATAGGATTTGACACGATTTTTTAAACGTTTAGCTTTTCCCACATAAATGACTTGACCCTTAGCATCCTTCATTAAGTAACATCCAGGATTCATTGGTAATAAAGATAGTTTATCTTTTAATAATTGATTCAAGCGTTTCACCTCTTACTTCCTTTGAAACGTTATCGTTTTGCAATAAAAAATCCTAGTCTTCATTTATTTTTAAACGAAGATTCCTAGGATTAGTTTGGCTCATTGCCCACATCATTATTTCAGATTATATGATAAAAACGAACGTTCTTCTTGACCATTAATTAAAATATAAGTGACCTGGTCTTGCTTATAAATTTTCTTCATTGAATCATAAACCTTCACTTTATACTCTTTTCTTCCTTGGCCATCTTCAATAATATCATAGTAAAGCTTTAACTTTCCATTTGAAACATGTAACTCATATAACTCATATTTTTGGCTTGATTGGGGAATGGCAACTGTAATATGATCATCATTATTTCGCTTCACCTGTTTATAGAACTGTTCTAATCGAGAAAGATTAATAATTTTAGTCTCAGCTTGGATGACATCTCCATCCGTTTCTCCTTGCATGACATCATATGTATCATGGGCATTCACTTGTAAATTAAAATCTCCCCAAATAAAATATCCGCTGAGTACCACTAACACTATTAAAACTCCAAAACTAATACTTGTTTTTTTCACCAAATCCCACCACCTATTATGTCAATTATGGTGTTATTTTATCATCTTTTTTATGTCGAAAACAAGAGAATGCTCAGTTTTTTAATCTGATTATTGGAATCTTAATAAATCCTTATTCAAAATCAAATCAGAATAGTATAAATCTTGTACAGCCACCTTTTCTAGTGACTCACAAAAACTTTGATCAACCAACTCACCTGAATCAGAACGTAGGCATGTTGAATCAGCATATCGATACTCACTTCCAATAAAACTTCCATCTCGTAACACAATCAATTCACGACGATCAGCGGCAAATAAATCCTGTCCAAAATTGATGTACGCATTCACTGGTAATCCAACTAAATTTAAAAGTGTCGGCTTCATATCAATCTGTCCTGAAACCGTAGAAACCACTTCTCCTTCTTCTTGATTCGGCAAATGAATAATAAATGGCACGCGTTGTAAATCTAAGTGTCGATTTAATGTAATTTCTTCTTCCTGAAGTAATATCGCTAAATCCTCATAATAACTTTCTGATAATCCATAATGATCACCATACATCACAATTATTGTGTTGTCATAAAGGCCACTTTCTTTTAAGTTCGTGATAAAAGATTTGAGTGCTTCATCTAAGTAACGAACGGTCGTAATATAGTGGTTTACAATCTCATTATTTGTCTCTCCTGGCGAAATGTACTGATACTGCTCTGGAATTTCAAATGGATAATGATTCGTGAGCGTTAGTAACTTTGCATAAAAAGGTTGGGGCAGTCCTTTCAGATAATCTAACGTCTGTTCAAAGAAAGCTTCGTCGGTTAATCCCCATCCAAAACTATTTTCTTCGTTGACTAAAAACGCAGATTCATCAAAGAAATGATCAAATCCAAGTGCTTCATACATCGTCTCACGATTCCAAAACTCCTTCTCATTGGCGTGAAAGACAGCCGTATAATAACCTTGCCCCTTCAAAATAGAAGCGAGACTTTCATATTGATTTTGCGATTTCGCATAAAAAGCTGATCCACGATCAGCAGCATATAATGAGTTTTCAGTAATAAATTCAGCGTCTGATGTTTTCCCTTGTGACGTTTGCTGATAAAAGTTATTAAAATAATAACACTCTTGAATGAACTGATTTAAAAATGGCGTTACCTCTTCCCCATTGACTTCTAAATTAATTGCAAATTCTTGTAACGATTCCAATGAAATGACAATAATATTTTGATCTTTTGCCACTCCAAACAACTCGGAATTAGGGTTAATTTGATTGGATTTGACATAGTTACTCACTTCAATAAATTCATTATTCTCAGCAAGCGCATAGTCAATTGGTGTGGTTAAACTTAAATAAATATCATAAAGGCCATATTGATAGATGCCCAACGTTTTAATCATAACTTCACGATTATATGGAACGTTAAACATCGGTAATCCACTCAAATACGATAACCCAAACGTTAAAAGATAAGCTCCAATCATTGAAATAAAATATTTCTTATAAAAGTGAGGAGTACCCTTAGTTGAATCTTTTAGTCGTCGGTTTGCTACCATTAAAATAGGTAAGTTCATAATTAGAAATAATACTTTAAAATCAATTAAGTTCATCACACTACTTCCTAACCCTCCTGTATTATCCATTTGAAGTAAAATAGGTAGCGTCATGATATCATCATAAAATTTATAAAACAATGTATTTGCAATCATAATGACTGAGAAAAGCGCTGATACTCCGATAATTGCAAAACTTCTTTTTGAGGGTTTTAAAAAATAGATTGATCCATAAATTAATAAGATAGGTCCAATTGAATTAATAACAATTAAGATCTCTTCCCCTAAAGATACCAACGATAGTCGGAAAAAAAATTTATAAACAATATATGTTTGTAGCCATGTCATGAAACTAGCGATAAACATTAATTTTTGATTTTTAGTTAAACTCATTGTTTGTTTCCCCCTTATCTACTTAAATAATCTACCATAATAAGGATTTATGTCAATATTTCTCTTTACTTATGCCTCACTCGAGAACTTAAAAAGCATTGATCTCATCATATTTTAATCTTTTTTTACTACCCTAAAATGCAAGCTTAATTAAACAAAATTGTTAAAAAAGTTTGCATTTGATGAGAAATGGTCGATTTGAAAAATCGTAAACTTTGTCAGATTATTCTAATATCATTCTAATAAATGGTTTTAAAATAACGCTTTCGGTTCATTTAGTGTTGGTAACATATTATTGTACAAAATAATATGTTACCGATTGAGCCCTCCCTAATTCAAATTTTCTGTCAAATAAAAATGCTTATAAGTATTACTTCTCCTCTTCTATCTTCATTTAAAAATGATTGTTAAATTAGCTTAATCTTCATCCATATACCTCTGCTATTTCTCACAAAAAAAGAGCCACCTCATTTTGAGATGGCCCCTTTCACCTAATATGATTACATTTTACCTTGACGGCGTAAATCTGCTAACATCATATCAATTTTATTACCATATTCAATTGATTCATCAATTTCAAAAATTAAATCTGGAACTTTACGTGTCGACATACGTTTCCCTAACTCACTACGGATAAATCCTTTTGCACGTAATAAGGCTTTTGTTGCCGCTTCACGACGATTTTCTCCACCTAAAACAGAATAGTAAATCTTACAGAATGATAAGTCACTCGTTACTTCTGCTCCTGTTACCGTAACAAATCCCACTTTTGTATCTTTAATTTCATTCATGATGATATCCGTTACATCACGTTCAATTTGTTTTGAAAGTTTTTGTACTCGAATTTGTGACATCCTGAATCACCCTTTTTTATATAATTCCGTTTATTAAGCGCGTTTTACTTCTTCCATTACGTACGCTTCAATGATATCTCCTTCTTTGATATCGTTGTAGCGTTCGATTGTGATACCACACTCATAACCGTAGTTAACTTCTTTAACTTCGTCTTTGAATCGTTTTAATGAACCTAATTCACCTTCAAAGACGACGATTCCATCACGGATAACACGTACACTTGCATTACGTGATACAGAACCATCTGTTACATAACATCCAGCAATTGTACCAACTTTTGATACCTTGAATGTTTGACGAACTTCTAATTGTCCTGTTACTTTTTCTTCGAAGATTGGATCTAACATCCCTTTCATCGCTGCTTCGATTTCTTCAATCACTTTGTAGATGATTGAATGTAAACGAATATCTACCCCTTCGTTAGCTGCTTGCTGACGAGTCGTTGATGATGGACGTACGTTGAATCCGATGATGATTGCTCCTGAAGCTGCCGCTAATGTTACGTCAGTTTCAGTGATTGTTCCAACTGATGCACGGATAATGTTAATTTTAACACCTTCAACATCGATTTTTTGTAATGATCCACTTAAAGCTTCAACTGAACCTTGAACGTCACCTTTGATGATAACATTTAATTCTTTCATTTCTCCTTCTTGGATTTGAGAGAATAAGTCATCTAATGAAACGGCTTTACCTGGTTTATTTCCAAGTTCACGAGCATTTGCTGTACGTTGATCAGCAATTTGACGTGCTTCTTTTTCACTCGGGAATACCATGAAGCGATCTCCTGCTTGAGGAACATCATTTAATCCAGTGATTTCGATTGGTGTTGATGGTCCTGCAGCTTCAATACGTTGATTTAAATCATTAACCATTGCACGAACACGACCGTGAGTATTACCTACAACGATAGCATCTCCAATACGTAATGTTCCATTTTCAACTAATAATGTTGCAACTGGTCCACGACCTTTATCTAATTTAGCTTCAATCACTGTACCTGTTGCTAAACGTTTAGGGTTCGCTTTGTACTCGTTCATTTCAGAAACTAAATTAATCATTTCTAATAAGTCATCAATTCCTTCACCTTGTAAAGCAGATAACTTAACGTAGATTGTATCTCCACCCCAATCCTCAGGAACTAATGAGAATTCAAGTAATTCTTGCATGACGCGTTCTGGGTTAGCCGTTGGTTTATCCATTTTGTTGATAGCAACAATGATTGGAACTCCAGCAGCTTTAGCATGATCGATTGCTTCTTTTGTTTGTGGCATAACACCGTCATCTGATGCAACAACAAGAACACAGATATCTGTCACTTGTGCACCGCGAGCACGCATTGATGTAAACGCAGCATGTCCTGGTGTATCTAAGAATGTAATGACACTTCCACCGTGGTTAACTTGGTATGCACCGATATGTTGCGTGATTCCTCCCGCTTCTCCTGTTACGACACGTGAGTTACGAATTGCATCTAATAACGTTGTTTTACCATGGTCAACGTGCCCCATGATTGTAACAACTGGTGGACGTTTTTCTAAATCTTCTTCTGAATCTTCAATCACGATTTTTTCGAATTCTGTTACATCAGTGAAGATTTTATCTTTTACTTCGAATCCAGCTTCCTCAGCTAATAATTCAACTGTTTCACGATCTAATGTTTGGTTAACTGTCGCCATCATTCCAAGCATTAATAATTGCTTAACGATTTCTCCAGTTGATTTTCCAAGACGCTCAGCTAAATCCCCTACTGTTAACTCATCGCTATAGTAAACGATAGCAGCATCTTTGTCTTCTTTAACAGGAACGTTTGCAATACGATCGCTCTTATCATTTTTACTTTTCTTTTGATTTGCTTTTTTCTTTTTTGTAATTTTAGGACGTTTTACTTCAACATACTCATCATATTTGAATAAATCGTCTGTATCATTTGTAGAGTCCTTTTCATTGCTTACTTGTGACTCCATTTTAGTTTTTTCATTTTTAAAATTTTTATCTAACATCAATATAACATCGTCTCCTAACACTGACATGTGACTTTTAACTGAGAGGTTGTTGTCTGATAAAAACTGCAACACCTCTTTACTAGAAAGATTTAATTGTTTTGCATATTCATGTACTCTCATTTCGTCACCTCACTTAATGTATGCATTTACGCATTAATTTTATTTTTTAAAGCTTTTGCAAAATTAGGATCGGTAATCCCAACAACTTTTCTAAAGTCTTTACCTAATGCATGACCTAGTTCATCACTACCTGCTTTTTGTACCCATTCGACACCATAAAACTTACATTTATCAGTGACCTTTTTAAATGTATTCGCTCCTGTGTCTTCTGCTATGATAACAAAGTGTACTTTTTTACTTTGAATAGCCCCAACTACAAGTTGTTCTCCTGTAATCACAGCACCGGCGCTTAATGCTAAGCCTAAAAAATTCAACCATTGTTGATTCATCTTCATCACCTATTTCGTTTGTTTCTGTGCTAATTCAGCTAATTCTTCATAAATAGCTTCAGGAACTTCAACTTCAAGGTGACGACTTAAAATATTTTTCTTTTTAGCTAATGCAACAACTTCGGGTGTTAAGTGTAAATAGACGCCACGACCATTCTTCTTACCAGTTGTATCAACTGATACTTCACCATCAGTCCCACGAACAATTCGAATTAATTCTTTTTTAGGTTTTTGTTCACCTGTAATGACACATTTACGCATAGGGATTTTCTTTTGTTTCATACAATGACCTCCTTGCGTGATTTTTTTATTATAGTTCAATTCCTAAATTTTCAGCTTCAGATTCAGGTTTAATATCGATTTTCCATCCAGTTAATTGAGCTGCTAAACGAGCATTTTGTCCACGTTTACCAATAGCTAATGATAATTGGTTATCTGGAACTAAAACAACTGTTGCTTTTTTCGCTTCATCCACTACTACTTTTGTTACTTGCGCTGGACTTAATGCATTTGCAACTAATACTTCTGGGTCTTTAGAGAATTGAATGATATCAATTTTTTCACCGTTTAATTCATCCACGATGTTTTGTACACGTTGTCCTGATGGACCAACACATGCTCCAACTGGATCCACGTTTGGATCTTCTGAAGCCACACAAATTTTTGTACGATCTCCAGCATCACGAGCAACTGACATGATTTCAACTGTTCCATCATAAATTTCTGGTACTTCTAATTCAAATAAACGTTTAATTAAGTTTGGATCTTTACGTGAAACGTAAACAACTGGTCCTTTATTTTTAGATTCAATTTTACTAATATAAACTTTAATACGTGAATTTGGTTTGATTTCATCTGGGTTCATAATTTCGCGCATTGGTAATAATGCTTCAATTTTTCCTAAGTCAACGAAAACATGTTTACCATCATCTTTTACCACAATGCCTGTGACAATTTCTCCTTCGCGATCTTTAAATTCTTGGAATAAATTATCACGTTCTGCTTGACGAATACGTTGTTTAACAACTTGTTTCGCTGTTTGTGTTGCAATACGTCCGAAATCTTTAGGTGTTACTTCGAAGTTAATGATATCTCCTTCTTCATAATGAGGGTTGATACGCATCGCTTCAGCTAAACTAATTTGTTCTTGAGGACGCGTTACATCTTCAGTGACTGTTTTTTGTTGATATAATTTAACTGTTCCAGTATGTTCATTGATTTCAACTTTAACATTTGTTGCTTGGTTAAAGTTTTTCTTATATGCACTAATTAATGCATGTTCAAAAGCTTCAATAATAATATCTTTTGAAATACCTTTTTCTTTTTCAAGTAATTCAAGAGCAGCAAAAAACTCTTTCGTGTTCATCCTTATATATCCTCCTTAAAACTTAATCGCAAGTCGAACCTTAGATGCCATATCATAAGGGATTTCAACTGTTTTTTTGCGAGTTTTAACTAATACTTCAAGTGTCATGATATCATTTTCGAATTGTGTTAAATAACCTTCGAATTCTTTTTGATTATCAATCGCTTTGTACGTTCTTACATTAACATAAGCTCCGATAGACTGTGCCACCTCTTCTTTTGTTTTTAATGGGCGCTCAGCACCTGGTGATGAAACCTCTAACATGTATTCATCTTCGATATAATCATGCTGATCTAATTTTTCACTTAATGCTTCGGCAATTGTCGCACATTGGTCAATATCAATTCCTTCTGGTGTATCAACATACACACGTAAGAAGAAAACTTGCCCCTCTTTCACATACTCAACATCAACTAAGTCAACTTGAGCTGCCTCGCAAATCGGTTTAACTAATTCTTCTGTTTTAGCTACGATATTTGACATTAGGATTTCACCTCTTTCAAACATTTTAACCATAATACAAAAGAGTGGGAAGTCCCACTCTTACACGAAATACTATGTGAAATTATTTTAACACAATTTAATTAGCTAGTAAAGTCATTCATGAATAATTGTGTTCTTCCAGTATTTTTACCATGTGGCCCATCATCTTTATTATAGACGAAAACGGTACATTATAATACTACCCGCAATCGAAACATTTAAAGATTCAATATTTTGTGTCATTTCAATAAAAATATTTCGATTTGTTGTGGATAGTAATTCTGGATTAACTCCTTGACCTTCATTGCCTAAAATAAACGCCATTTGAGAATCCTCTTCGATTTCTCCTAACGGCTGTCCATTTTCTAAGCTTGTTCCATAAACTTTAACACCATTCGCTTGAAGCATTGGCACATATTCTTTTAATGAATGAAACTCGATTGGAATTTTAAAAATCGCACCTTGTGTTGAACGGATGACCTTTTCATTGTACACATCGACACATCCATCTCCTAAAATGACACCATCAAAACCAAACGCGACAGCACTTCTTAAAAGGGTTCCTAAATTTCCTGGATCTTGAACACGATCTAACAATAATAAACGATTGTGACGTTCAATTGTTTTTGACTTCATTTCACAGACCGCCATGATTGGTTGTGGTGTTTCAGTAGAAGCAATTTGAGTAAATAAGTTTTCTTTTAAAATATAAACCGGTTGTTTTCCATTAAAAGCCGGATTTAAATGAACCGTTGATCCTTCTTTAACTAAAATTTCTTTAACAACATTTGAATTCATTGCTTCTAATACTAAGTGTTCACCTTCAACAATGAACTCATTTGATTGATATCGGTATTTTTTTTGTTTTAACTTCATCCATTTTTTAACTTTAGGATTACTACTTGATTCAATTAACATGTCATCACCTATAAATTATTTTAGAATTCTTCTTTACTATACACTATTTTGTTTTCTGTCACCTCATATTTTTAAATTTTTTTGTGTATTATTTTGTCGAATGCGGGCAAATTATGATTGTCAGGAGGTGACAAATATGGCCAGTCGTAATAAATTAGTTGTTCCTGGTGCTCAAAATGCTATCGACCAAATGAAAGCTGAGATCGCTCATGAATTTGGCGTAACTCTTGGCCCAGATACATCAGCTCGTCAAAATGGTTCTGTTGGTGGTGAAATCACTAAACGTTTAGTGAAACAAGCTCAACAACAATTAGGTTCTCAAAACCAACAATAATATAAGAAGAAACAATTTTTAAGAGGCAATCAGATGGTTGCCTCTTTCTATATCTCCCCTTAAGAGACTGATTAGTATTCTAGCTTTTTGCACTACTCTTCATTAATTAAATCGAAAATAAATTTCAAAAAAATCATTTTTTGTGTATTATTTTGTCGAATATGTGCAAATTATGATTGTCAGGAGGTGACAATCATGGCAAATCAATCAGGTCGTAATAAATTAGTTGTTCCTGGTGCCGAAAATGCAATCAATCAAATGAAAGCTGAGATTGCTAATGAGTTCGGTGTTCATCTTGGTCCTGATGCGACAGCGCGCCAAAATGGTTCTGTTGGTGGCGAAATTACTAAACGTTTAGTCGCTATGGCCCAACAACAATTAGGTTCAAAATAAGAAACTAAGTCACGACTTCTGATGAAGTAATAAACTTAGCTTCGACTTGTAAGAAAAGTTTCTTATGTTGAGGTCAAACAAATAAACTCAACATAAGATCAGGAGGTCACATCATGGCAACACGAAATAAATTAATTGTGCCAGGTGCTCAAGAAGCAGTTGATCAATTAAAAATGGAAATTGCAAATGAACTTGGTGTTAACTTCGGTCGTAAAGCAACTGCTGAAGAAAACGGGGCTGTAGGTGGCGAAATTACTAGACGACTTATTGCCCAAGCTAAACAAAGCTTAATAAAATAGTTCCAACTCTAATCTGTACAGTGTTTAAAAATTACATTCTACCTTAATGGTACCAATGTCAGGAGGTTATTAATATGTCAAGACGTAATAAATTAGTTGTTCCTGGTGCTCAAAATGCAATTGATCAAATGAAATATGAGATTGCTCGAGAATTTGGTGTAAATTTAGGCCCTGATACATCTTCACGCCAAAACGGTTCTGTTGGTGGCGAAATCACTAAACGTCTCGTTGCAATGGCTCAACAACAATTAGGTGGAACATCTCAAAAATAACTAAAGAATTTTAAGTTATAGATAAAACGTATCCATTAGAGTGTCTTTGGTTAATTTTACCATCTATTTTTAAGAATGATTTTGTTCATTAGGGACACTCTAATGATTGTTAGGAGGTGAACAAAATGGCTAACAACTCAAATAACTCAAACAGTAACAAACTTCTTGTTCCTGGAGCACAAAATGCTATTGATCAAATGAAATATGAGATCGCTAGTGAACAAGGCGTTCAATTAGGTGCAGATGCAACTGCTCGTCAAAATGGTTCTGTTGGTGGTGAAATCACTAAACGTTTAGTGAAACAAGCTCAACAACAATTAGGTTCTCAAAACCAACAATAACAATTGGGTTTTAGCATCATGTACAAACCTGTAACACAATTGTTTTAAATAAACATGAATGTAAGGGAATGCCATGAATACTAATCCGCCAACTATACGGAGTTCACGTTAAATTCTAATGAAACGTGAGGGATCAATGATGGAAGCTAATCCACCAAAGCGTATTTAACATAACGTATTACTGTGAATTAATTGCACCAAACGCTTTAAATTTTATTTGAAACGTGAGGGATTGACAATGGAAACTAATCCACCAAAGCATTTATTTTCGGTCTCAGATTCACTTTCTAATTCTAGAACATTAAAAATGTGAGGGATTAATCATGAAAGCTAATCCACCCAAAAATAAATCAGATAGTCACAATCAATTACAAAAGATACGTGAGGGATAAATATGAGATCCAATCCGCCAACTATGAGTTAATCACACTTAAATATCATCAATGTTATGGTAAATGAGGTGTTTCCATTGGAGTGATTTAAGTTTTAAATCCTACTAATTCTATTAACCATTTGTTAATAAATGAGGTGTTTCCGTTGGAGCGATTTAAGTTTTAAATCCTACTGATTCTATTAACTATTTGTTAATAAATGAGGTGTTTCCATTGAAGCAGATAGACTCATAGTAAATAAAGTAGCACTTCGGTGCTACTTTTTTATATTCTTAGAATATAGTATTTACCTTAACTATTCTATAAGTCCAGATAAGTTTTTCCAATTGTAAAAAACTTTTACCCCCCCTAGCAGTTGAGGATTAGATTGTCTTCGACAATCTGTCAGGTGTGCCCTGGACTATAGTTTACCTTACACGGCATGACTATCACACATTTAGGTTAATATACTAAATGTAGAAAACCTTTCTGTTTCTATTTAGAAAAGTTGTCGTAATAGTTAACTTTTTTATATTCATTCATTTTAATTCAATTCATATTTTTTGTATAAACTATCGATTACTTGTTATAAGGTATCTCTTTCAAATATATACTGTAGTATCCCTGTATTTTAAATAGAATAAAGCGATGTGAGTTTTTATTCTATTTAAAATTCATAAATCATTAATACTAATCACATCAAAGTTAAAATCTTAAAACTTCATGAACACAGGCTAGCTATCTAGCAATAAGACTGCTTCTTCTATCATTAAAACTATTTTTATGCCATGATTTGATTAACCCCCTTTCAATGATGAATGCAGTAATCCTATCTTATCTTAAAATAGTAAAAAGCACCCTGTCAAAAAGGACAGAGTGCTTTGGTCACTGTTTGGAGTTTTAAATTAGTGTATGCGTAGATTGGTGATTAATTATTTTGTTTCGCCGTAGAATGCATTTAAGTATAATTGTTTGATATCTTCAATTAATGGGTAACGTGGGTTAGCAGGCGTACATTGATCATCGAATGCTTCAACTGCTAATTCATCTACTGCTGCTAAGAAGTCAGCTTCTGATACACCACATTCTGAAATACTCATCGGAATATTGATTTCACGTTTTAATTCATCAATTTTATTTAATAACGCTTGAACCTTTTCTTCATTCGTACGTCCTGTTAATCCTACATACTCTGCAGCTTTAGCATAACGTTCGATTGCTTGAGGAGTTTCATATTGAGGGAATGTTCCTTGTTTGAATGGTGCATCTGTTGCATTATATTTGATAACTTCATTAATTAATAATGCATTTGCAATACCATGAGGAATATGGAATTTAGCCCCTAATTTATGAGCCATTGAGTGGCATAATCCAAGCATTGCATTAGAGAAGGCCATCCCTGCCATACATGAAGCGTTAGCCATTTTTTCTTTAGCTACTTTTGCTTCTGCTCCACCATGATAAGATTCTGGTAAGTAATCAAAGACTAATTTAGCTGATTCTAATGATAATGGAATTGTATATTCTGTTGCTACTGTTGCTACTAATGATTCTAAAGCATGAGTTAATACATCGATACCTGAAGCAGCACATAATCCTTTTGGCATGGATAACATTAAGACTGGGTCAACAATTGCCATTGTTGGAGTTAATTCGTAGTCAGCTAATGGATATTTAATTCCTGTTTCATCATCTGTGATTACAGCGAAAGGAGTGACTTCTGAACCTGTACCAGCTGAAGTTGCAATACATACTAAGCTAGCTTTTTTACCCATTTGAGGGAAGCGATAGATACGTTTACGAACGTCCATGAAACGCATTGCTAGGTCTTGGAAGTTAGTTTCAGGGTGTTCATATAATACCCACATAATTTTTGCTGCATCCATAGCAGATCCTCCACCTAAGGCGATGATGACATCTGGTTTGAAGTTGGCCATTGCTTCAGCACCTTTTTTAGCATCTGATAGTAATGGATCTGGATGAACATCTGTGAACATTGTATATTGAATTCCGTAACGATCTAACTCATCCGTGACTTGTTTTGTATATCCTAAATCAAATAACACTTTATCTGTTACAATAAATGCACGTTTTTTACCATCGAAGTTTAAGTCTTCTAATGCAACTGGTAAGCATCCAAATTTATAATAAACTTTTGATGGAACTTTAAACCAAAGCATATTCTCTCTCCTTTTAGCAACCGTTTTAATATTAATTAAATGTTTTGGTCCTACATTTTCTGATACTGAGTTATTCCCCCAAGAACCACAACCTAAAGTTAATGATGGCGCTAAAGCAAAGTTAAAGATATCTCCAATTCCTCCATGTGCTGTTGGTTGATTAATTAAGAATGTTGTTGTACGCATACGAGATGCCATCGCTTGAATATCAGCTTCAGCACGTAACTCATCTGCATAAATAGCTGAAGTATGCCCTAGACCACTATGGTTAACTAATGTTTCAGCCATATCCACTGCTTCCGCATGATTAGATGATTTGTACATTGCTAAGACAACTGATAATTTTTCATGAGCGAATGGTTCCTCTAATGAAGTATCAGTCACTTCACCAACTAAAACTTTTGTATCCTTAGGAACTTCAAATCCTGCTAATTCAGCAATTTTCCATGCTGGTTGTCCAACAATTTTAGCATTTAATGCGCCATTGACAATGATTGTCTTACGAACAGCCTCTAATTGCTCTGGATTTAATAATAAAGCTCCACGCTTTGTAAGTTCAGTCTTAACTGCATCATAGATTGACTCATCAACAATGATTGACTGTTCTGATGCACAGATGACACCGTAGTCAAATGTTTTTGATAATAATAATGAGTTAACAGCCATTGGGATGTTACATGTTTTATGGAAAATAACTGGTGTATTACCTGCCCCTACTCCAATTGCTGGTGTTCCTGAAGAGTATGCTGCTTTAACCATTCCTGGTCCACCCGTTGCTAAGATTAAATCGACTTCACACATAACTGTATTTGTTAATTCAATACTTGGTGCATCGATCCATGCAATTAATCCTTTTGGAGCTCCTGCTGCTTCAATTGTTTCACGAATCACTTGGGCTGTATAGTTTGTACAATTTTTAGCACGTGGATGGGCTGAAATAACAATTGCATTACGAGTTTTAATTGCCATTAAACATTTAAAACATGCTGTAGATGTTGGATTTGTTGTTGGAATTACTGCTCCGATTACCCCTACTGGCTCAGCAACTTTTTGAATTCCGAACGATAAATCTTCAGATAAAACCCCACATGTTTTTTCATTACGATATTTATTATAGATATATTCTGAAGCGTAATGATTTTTAATAACTTTATCTTCAACTAATCCCATTCCCGTTTCTTCTACTGCCATTTGTGCTAACGGAATACGTAAATTATTAATTGCCATTGCCGCTTTGTAGAATAATTCATCAACTTGTTCTTGTGTAAATGTGGCAAACTCACGTTGAGCTGCGCGCATTGTTTCAAGAGTTGACATTAACTCCTCAACATTTGTAATTTTATTTGTCATTCCGACTCCTCCTCAATATTGTGAATTCATTCACTTACTTACAACGCTATTATATTACATTGTGAATTATTTGTCTAATGAAAACGGATTGAAAACGTTTATAATTTCACAAATAGTAAATTTTATGATAGAAAGCGTTTTTCACTTATATATTTTACCTTATTTAACTATAAATGTAAAAATATAGATTTTTATTTCTTTCTACATTCGCACCCAAGAAAGATTATAGTTCGACAAAAAATAACTTTAACAGTACAAATTAATCGTTTTATCATTAATATTTTTTTCTAATTGAGGTATATTTTTTTGATTCATAAAATGAACTTAAATACAAAAAAAGCTGGAAGAATATTACTTCTTTCAGCTTTTTATTTATATCAATTAGAATAAATCATTTAATGGACAAGCAGTATTATCTTCTAACTCAATGATTTCACCCGCACGAACTGTAATGATTTCTGTATTATCAATACATTTTTGTACTAATGATTCAAAATCAAAGTTTTGTTCAAATTCAATACATTTTTCAAGCGATGGATTAGTCGCTGGGTGCTCTGGAACAAAGACCGTACAGCAATCTTCATATGGACGAATTGAAATATCATATGTATCGATTTGTTTCGCAATTTCAATAATTTCATTTTTATCAAGTGTAGCAACTGGACGAATAATTGGCATATTCGTTACAGCATTAATTGCATACATACTTGCTAATGTTTGAGAAGCAACTTGCCCTAAACTTTCACCATTTGCTAAAACTAAAATCTCACGTTTTTTAGCAATTCCTTCAGCGATACGATACATCATACGACGCATAACTGTCATTGTATAGCTGCTAGGAATATTCTCATAAATGGCTGTTTGTAATTCCGTGAATGGAACTACATGAACATCAATTGAGTCTACCGGTGCATAATGAGCATTTTTCTCCATTAAGTCTAACACTTTTTGTTTTGAACGAACTGATGTATATGGTGGTGATGCAAAGTGAATCGCTTCAATCTCAACTCCACGTTTTTGCATTAGGTATCCAGCAACTGGACTATCAATTCCACCTGAAATCATTAATAAACCTTTTCCACTAATTCCAACTGGGAACCCACCAAGACCTTTAATGTGATCGGCCATAATGAATGTTCCTTCGCGACGAACTTCAACAAACACCGTCATATCCGGATTATGAACATCCACGCTTAAGTGATCCGTATTAATTAATAAATGTGCCCCTACTCCACGTGAAATTTCACCTGATTGCATTGGGAATTGTTTATCTGAACGTTTTGTTTCTACTTTAAATGTAGTTGGAACTTTTGGTTGTTCATTAATAATCTCTAAAGCTAATGCTTTAATTGCATCAATTTCATTTTCACAACGAGCAGCTAAACTATAAGATTGTAATCCGAAAACTTTATCTAGCTGCTCTGTTACTAATTCTGGCGCTGTCCCATTTAAAATGATATAGAAACGGTCACGTGTCACTTCATATTTTAACTGATCAAGCCCACGTAACTTGCGGCGAATAATTTTGTGTAATGCATTTTTAAAATACTTACGATTTTTTCCTTTAATCGATAATTCACCATAACGGACTAAAATACGGTCATAAATCATTTCATCATTTCCTTCCTCGATAACCTGCTGCGATTTGTAGTACTAGTGTTTTAGTTGTGCCACAACGATTTTTAAAGCTTTAATTAGTCGATCTACTTCCTCCATTGTCGATAGATTAGAGAAACTAACACGTATACTCTCTTGTGCAACCTCATCACTAATCCCTAATGCTAATAAGATACGTGAAGCAGTCGCTGATTTAGATGAGCACGCTGATTTTGCTGAGATATAAACATCATATTCCTCAAGCGCATGAACTAACGTTTCACCTTTAATCGGAGCGGCAGCAAAATTGATGATATAAGGCGTTTGATGTTCGTGATTACTATTTACCACTACACCATCAATTTTTCTTAATTCGTTCATTGTATGATCGAATAATTGTTTAACATGTTGGTAGTTTGTTTGCAGTGGCTCTATTGCTAAGCGTAAAGCCTTAGCAAGCGCAACTGCACCCGCTACGTTAATTGTTCCTGAACGAAGGCCATACATTTGATGTCCCCCTGTAATTTCAGGTGTTAAACTTAAATATTGATTCACGATTAGTGCTCCACTTCCTTTTAATCCATGGAATTTATGAGCAGATAATGATAATAAATCAATATTCATTTTATCAATATCAACAGGAATTTTACCCACGCTTTGAACGGCATCAACATGGAATTTTACCTTTGGATATTTTTTTAATAATTGACCAATTTCATAGATTGGAAATACCATTCCCATTTCATTGTTCACATGCATGCATGAAATTAAAATTGTATCTTCACAAATGGCTTCTTGAATTTGCTTTACAATATCAGCATTGCTACCTTTGACGTCAATATATGTAACACGGAACCCTTCCGCTTCTAGTTCCTCAATTGTTTCATGAACTGAGGCATGCTCAACAGGGGTTGTAATAATGTGACGTCCACGATTTTTGTAAGCATGACACAACCCACGAATAGCCAAGTTATTACTCTCAGTTGCTCCTGATGTAAAAATAACTTTGTGTTGTTTCGCATTTAATAGGGATAAGACTTGCTTTTCTGACTGAATTAGTAATTGTTCAGCACGAGCACCAAATGCATGTAACGAACTTGGATTACCCCAAAAATTTTCATTAACTTTCACGAAAGCATTTAAAACTTCTGGATCAACAGGAGTCGTCGCACTATTGTCTAAATAAATCATTTTGATTCTCCTTCCGACATAAACATCTCAGACCCATTTTAAACTTTTAACTCTTACGAACTCTGCTCAGATAAGAGGCAGACGAATTCATTGAATATGAAACTTGTTACTTTATCGTTTCGACATTATATCACATTAAAGCTATAATCTCAAATTGCAACTATTTTCTGAGTTTATGACGTAGAAAATGGTCGTTCTATGATTTGCTTACACTATAAAGTATGAACTTCATCATCAATTTGCTAGAAAAAATTCACTTTTAATAGCAAATCATCTAGATGTCCTTATTATTATATTATGCATTTATTCTTATTTCACTTCATTTATCTGCATCATAGAACTTTTTTTGGCTCTATTCTAGATAAGTGTTGATAATTAACAACATTGATTTCATCATATTTAATTGTATCTATTATCAATGAGTTAGGCGAAGCAATCATGATTTTTATTAAATATCAACATTCTTTTAGAACGCAGCTTTATTTTTTTGCATTTGTTTACTCAAAATAAAAACTGTCTATAACTCACGACGTCCTTATAGACAGTTTCCTTTATTATAATAGATAGCAATCTAATTGTTGCTTAAATTGATCATAAGTTAAATCAAAACGTGAACCTTCAATCTCTTTTAATAATTCACGCATCTTTTCGATCACCGTTTCATAATTTCCTTGACGGAATTGATCCTCAGCAATCGTTAAATCCACGACATACATTCCTTCTCGTCCAATATAACGATGACCATATACCATTAAACGTTCGGCTAATTTAGATTGTTGAACCTCAATCTCCACTCGATTAGATAATTCTTGAATCGACTCTTGTGCTAGAGCAAGCTGTTTATCAATCTCTGCAATATTAATAGGTAATCGCCCAATCGTTTCAAATAATAATTGAATAGCGAAGTTTGCACGTTTAATCATCTCTTCAGTTTCCTCATTCTTAACTGGGAAGTTAACTTGATGATACATTCCTTTAAGATGATTGAATGTTTTCAATAAATGAAGTGCACGCTGGCGACATTCTTTTTCTCCAGCATATAAGCTTTCAATTTCACCATCAAACACAGCTAATTGTTCTTTAATCTCATCTAATTGTTGGTTCAGCGATGATAACTCACGTAGTAACACAGAATTTGCACTTTGATGTTCATCGACTTTTCCGACTAAATAGACTAATTCATTACTTACAATTTGAATTTCATTTAATAAAAAGGCGAAATGACTCTCCTCTTCCTCAGGCATACGATAATTTCCTTTAATATTTTCATAACGCTCTTGAAGTTGCTCGCTATGCTCTTGTAGCTCTTGCATAAGCGATTTCGTTTTAATAACTGTCTCTTTTAACACCTCTTGAAGTTCATATTCTTTCTTCATGAATTCAATCATTTGTTTAGCATTATCATGAATCTCAACAAGCATTCCTTCAATCTTGACAAAATCAAAACGTTTGATCCAATTTGGAATCTCATCTAATTGCTCATGATACACTGCAATCGTTTCTTCAATTTGAAGATGCTTTAAATAGACACCTGATTTCATAATAGATTCATAGCTCTTTAAAACTTCACGTAATAAAGGCTTGATTTCTTGTGTAATTGTATCTTTATACATTGGAGTGCGTTCAAACATATGAACAATAATTTCAATATGTGACTTAATCAGTTCAATCGTTTCATCAGCTAAATCGTAATTACATTCTTCCATACACTCATTAAATTTTAAGAAAAAGACTTCAACATCTTTAAATAAGGTCTTCATCTCTTCTTTAAACTCAATATAGTTCTCTTCTTCTTTTTCATAACGACGTTTTAATTGTTCAAACGTTTCTTTTAATCCAATGACATTTGAACGACTACGTTCTTCTGATTTCTTTAACGACTTAATTTCTTCAATTAATTGTTCAACTTCTTCTTTTAACAACTCAAGTGTTTGTTTTAATTCTACTAAATGCTCATCGGCTTCAACGAAACTTTTATTGGCAACAAGCTCTTCCGTATAAATAATTTGCTCCGTGACGGTAATAAAGTCGGATTCTAATTTTCCCCAACGTCGTTCCCATTGTTGAACTAACTTAACAATACGCTCACTCTTTTTTGTGCTACGTAGCTTGGCTAATTCAAACGGGACCGTCTGATTAGAAATCTCATGTTTTAAATAATCAAGTTCATCAATTTTAGCATAGTATTGTTTCTTTTTTGATACGATAATAACTGAGTAAATTAATACGATTGCTAAGACGACGATCATCACTATTAAAATTAGTAATTTAAAATCTGTCATAGTATCCTCCCATCACGCTTTCTTAAACTGTTTACTGTCTTTTAATGATATCATAATTTGATAAAAAATCCTATTGTTTCTATGTTTTTCTATTTATTTTTGCTATAATGTGTGCAAACTATTTTATATCATACCAAGGGGGGAGAAAATGTTTCATCCAACTGCTTATCAAGGAACATTAGAAGAAAACTATGAAACAGTATTATTACAATTAAAAGGATTGACTTATGAAGAATCCGATTTGATTGCAAATTTATCTAATGCATCAGCTTTATTAAATCAATTTTTAGAGGACATTAACTGGGTTGGATTTTACTTAAACAAAGGCGAAGAGCTTGTACTTGGACCATTTCAAGGATTACCTGCTTGCATCCGTATTCCATTTCATAAAGGAGTTTGTGGTTATGCAGCTACAACAAAGCAAACAGTTGTCGTTAAAAATGTTCATGAATTTCCTGGACATATTGCCTGTGATGGTGCAACCAACTCTGAAATTGTAGTTCCTATTTTAAAAGATGATGAACTAATTGGAGTATTAGATATCGATAGTCCTCGCTTAAATCGATTTAATGAAATCGATCAAAAATATTTAGAACAATTTGTGCAAATCATTGTGGAAACTATTCCTACTAACTAAATTTAAGCTTAATTATTGGAAAATGTTTAGAACTCGGATTTTTTGTTGACAATAAAGTAGAATATTGATATTATACTTGAGTGCGTATATTAAAGGCAGCTTTTTATCTGACTGTAACGTATAGATTAAACCTCAATATCGCTTAAAGGTATTGATGGCATATCGTATAACCTTTTGGCTGCAAAGGCGAGGATATGAGATTTTAATCTATCCTATAGTATTTGATAAATTTTCTCCTTTTTTGGTATGCAAAATCAAAATTTCTGACAAATTAAAAGGAGGTCATAGCATGGCTCGTTATACTGGACCAAGCTGGAAAATTTCTCGTCGTTTAGGATACTCTATCTTAGAAAACGGAAAAGAATTACAAAAACGCCCTTATGCACCTGGGCAACACGGACAAGCTCGTAAAAAAATCTCTGAATACGGATTACAATTACAAGAGAAACAAAAATTACGTCATGCATACGGAATGACTGAGCGTCAATTCCGTCGTACATACGATCGTGCTGGTAAATTACAAGGTAAACATGGTGAGAACTTCTTATACTTATTAGAATCTCGTCTTGATAACTTAGTATACCGTTTAGGATTAGCTAACACTCGTCGTCAAGCTCGTCAGTTAGTTAACCACGGTCACATCTTAGTAGATGGACAACGCGTTGATATCCCATCTTACTCAGTAAAACCAGGACAAACTATCAGCGTTCGTGAAAAATCAGCTAACTTAGCTATCATCAAAGCTGCTTTAGAAGGAACTGTACACCGTCCAGACTTCGTATCATTCGACGAAGCTACAATGACAGGAACATTCGTACGTTTACCAGAACGTTCTGAAGTATTCGCTGATATCCACGAAAACTTAATCGTAGAGTTCTACAGCCGTTAATCTTTAATGGCACTAAAAAGACTTCGGATTTTCCGAAGTCTTTTTTTGTTCTTCCAAATCCCTCTTTCACCTCACATCATCATCTCCTATTTTTAGTCATAACTAATATTACTTAAACTTTTAGCTACTTCAATTATTATAATAAATTATAAATTCAGTTTTCTCATCTATTAAATTAGCATCAATTAATAAGGACAACTTCAGCATTGTCCTTTTTTTAGTCTTTATCATTATTAACAATTTCTTAAAATACAGCACCGTTTTAAGATCTCATTGTCTCATCTAATTCATTTAATAAACTAATCATACACTGTACTCGTTTACTTAAAACGACGCCCTCTTTAGTCACATAGTAAAATAAACGCGATAATGTATAAGCCTCTTCTTCTAAATAACTAATTCCTTTAAAACCTTGATGTTTCATTAAGGTAGAAGCAAAAGTCATTCCGTGTTGGTGTCTTAGTGTTTCTTTAATTAAATAATTGCTTCCAAGTATCACTTTATGTTTGGGTATAATCCTTAAGTTCTCTAAGAAGAAATCAGTCATTGCTCGTGTTCCAGAGCCATCCTCTCGAACAAACCATGCTTGCGAAGAAAAGAACGTGTGATACTGTGCTGGTGACTTAGGTAATGTTAATTTATCACTATAAGCAATCTGCAAGGTATCACAATAAAACGGCTGACGATTAAGAGTTAAAGGGACTTCATCATCCTCAATTAATCCAATTTCTAACTCAAGTTGATTGATCTTCTCCATTATCGTATGACTATTTTCAATAATAACCTCAAACATTAAGTTCGGATATAACTTGGATAATTGTAGTAAGATTTTGGGTAATAAATACTCTCCTATTGTTAAACTAGCTCCAATTTTCAATGTTCCTTGAACTTCTGTTTTTTGACTCTTGATCTCGTTCATCATTTCCTCATATTGATGCACAATCTTTTTAGCACGCTTATAAAGTAATTCTCCATCTGGTGTTAATAAAAAATTCTTTTGTTTATTTGAACGCAAAATTAATATGGTATCTAATTGTTTTTCAAGGCCAGAAATGTGCATACTAACTGCAGGCTGTGACAAATTCAATTTCTGAGCAGCTTTCGTAAAATTTTGTTCATCTACAACTTGAATAAATGACTTTAACTCATCTATCATTAGAAACACCTCTACTATAATTTTATCTGATTATAACCATTATAATAATTAATTTTAATTATATTAAAAACTATTATATACTTATAGCGTAGATTTTAAGAGAAGGAGTATTGAACCAATGAAAACTCAAGACTTTATCCAACAAAAACTTACAAATTTTAAAGATATCTTCCCAGGTCTTATCGTTTGTATTCTCATCGGCTTAGTAGCTAAATATCTTGGAACATTAGTTCCAACACTCGGAGGAGCAACTATTGCTATTTTACTTGGGTTATTATTAGGAAATACTGTTTTAACACATAAAAAACTTCATAAAGGCATACGTTTTTCAGAATCAAATTTATTATCTTACTCAATTGTTCTACTTGGTGGAACCTTAAGCTATACAGTCATTTTAGAGTTAGGGGTTTCTGGTGTTAGCTTTATCATTTTACAAATGGCATTAACGATTGCATTTTGTTTATTTGTCGGTAAGCAGCTTGGATTTTCAGAAAATTTCCGCTTATTAATGGCCTCAGGAAACGCTGTATGTGGTTCTTCAGCTATCGGTGCAACAGCTCCAGTCATCAAAGCAAATGATGTGGAGAAATCAATTACAATTACCTTAGTTAACTTAACAGGTACCATCTTAATGATGATTTTGCCATTCTTCACAAATCTACTATATGAAAATGAAACGATGTTATCATCCGCTTTAATCGGTGGAACATTACAATCAGTAGGACAAGTCGTCGGAAGTGCCTCAATGGTTAACCATGATGTCTTAAAGTACGCAACGATTTTTAAAATTGTTCGAATTATTTTCCTAGTATTCGTTATTTTAGGGTTCGCTAAACTAAAAAAAGATGAAGAAAATCATGACGCCGAGTTACATCATAAAAAACCAAATGCTAAAATAAAAATCCCTTGGTATGTTAAAGGATTCTTCTTAATGTGCTTCCTATTCAGTATTGGATTTATTAGCGAAAATATATCTCTTGGCTTTAAACAAATCAGTAACTACCTCGAAATCTTCGCTTTAGCTGGAATTGGAATGAGCGTTAAATTTAAAGATTTAATGAAAGCTGGGTTAAAGAGTGGTGTTTACTGTTTAGCCATCGGGATTGCTCAAATCATCTTCGCTGTCATTTTAATTAGAATTTTACTATAATAAAAAGACGCTCTGACGTCTTTTTTAACTCCTTACTATAGATGGTATTTAAAGCAATGCAAATAAAACATATATTTTTAAATGCTAAAAAAGGAAGGTCTTGAACCTTCCTTTTACTTTATTAAACGTGTTTGATTAAGAAATATTTTTTCTTACCACGACGGATAACAGTGAATTTACCACCGATTGCATTTTCTTTTGAAACTGTAAATTCTAAATCGTTCACTTTTTCTCCGTTGATCGAGATTGAGTTATTATTGATGAACTCACGTGATTCACGTTTTGAGCTAGCTGCTTTCGTAAATACAAGTGCATCCACTAAGTTAAGATTTTCAGCTAATTCAACTGATGGTACATCTTTGAATCCAACCTCAATTTCTTCAGCTGTTAACTCAGATAAGTTTCCACTGAATAATGCTTGAGTGATTTTTAACGCTTGCTCGTATGCCTCTTGACCATGCACGATTGTTACGACTTCTTTCGCTAATGTTTTTTGTGCTAAACGCTCATGTGGTGCAGCCTTGAAAGCTTCCTCGATTGTAGCAATTTCTTCTTGTGATAAGAATGTGAAGTATTTTAAGAACTTAATAACATCTTCATCTGCTGTATTAATTAAGAATTGGTACATTTCGTAAGGTGTCGTTTTATTGCGATCTAACCATACTGCTCCACCTGCAGTTTTACCAAATTTTGTTCCATCTGCTTTTGTTACTAATGGCATTGTTAATCCAACAGCTTTTGCTTCATGCCCCATTGTTTTACGAATTAACTCTAATCCTGATGTAATGTTACCCCATTGATCTGATCCACCAATTTGTAACACACAGTTTTTCGTTTCAAATAAATGTTTGAAGTCCATTCCTTGTAGGATAGTATAAGAGAATTCAGTAAATGTCATCCCATGCTCTAAACGAGAGCATACTGTATCTTTCGCTAAGATATAGTTAATGTTGAAAAACTTACCGAAATCGCGTAAGAATTCAATCATGCTTAAGTTTGAAGTCCAATCATAGTTATTAACTAACTCAGCAGCATTTGGTTGATCTCCAAATTCCATGAATTGTGATAACTGGCGCTTAATACTTTCAGACCATTTGATCACTGTCTCATGACTATTTTCTTGACGCTCAGCTGAACGACCTGTTGGGTCACCGATTAATCCTGTTGCTCCACCTACTAATGGTAATGGTTTATGACCAGCCATTTGGAATCGTTTTAACGTTAAAATTGGTAATAAAGAACCAATATGTAAACTATCTGCTGTTGGATCAAATCCACAGTATAATGTAATTTTACCTTCTTCCATTAACGCATCTAACGCTTCTAAATCCGTGCAGTCATTAATTAATCCACGCCACTCTAATTCTTTTAAGAATTCGTTTTTCATTATTTTCACCTCATTTAATCTTTTGTAGGATAATTTTATTATCCTCTATCGTTTTAATTCAAAACCAAATTTACCTTATCAAATGAGTTGATTAATCAAAAGTTATACAAGTTGAATTAATAACCCTCCGTTAGTTCAGACTATCTTTCTCTTTAATAAATGAGCAAAACTATGATCTATATATAAACAGATAAGTATTCTACATCTTGAGTAGCAAATAAAAAATACTGATATGTTTTATCTATCAAGGCAGCCTATAGTCCAGTTAAAAATTTTCTCTGAAGAAAATTTATCTGGACTTATATAGATAAGATTTTCTAAACAAACATCCTTCTAATACAAGCCTTTTCCTTTAGTAAAGCTCGACTCTGTCTTGCCTATAAATTATGAATAACACTATCCATCAAAGGAAGATAGATTAACTAATTTACTAAAGCTAGAAATGGAACTAACAACCCTTCATGAGAATATCTAAACTACGTTACATATTCTAGCCTTCAGGATAAGTTTACGCTAAAGTAAACCTTCTTCTAATTCAACTTTTTTCTCGAAGTAGGGCTCGACTCTGCCTCGCTTATAGACTATGGATAACACTGTCCATCAAGGGAAGATAGATTAAATAATCTACTAAAGCTAGAAATGGAACTAACAACCCTTCATGAGAATATCTAAACTACGTTAGATATTCTAGCGTTCAGGATAAGTTTACGCTAAAGTAATCCAAGATTACTAGCGCAACTAAAAAACCCTTCATTCTATCTAAAAAAGATAAAATGAAGGGACGAAAGTTCGCGGTACCACCCAACTTGTTAAATCTATGATTCAACCACTCGATTTGATAACGGTAAAGACCGGTTCATATGAACATGCTCCAAGAGTGTAATTCGTGATTATTACTGCCTTAGTTCTCACCTACCACTAAGTCTCTGTGACTGCTCTTAATAATCACTACTAAATTCTTATCATTGCACTAGTATTAATGCTTGGATTATAACAAATTGTGTATGTTTATGTCAACCTTATTTTGTTGTACTACGCCAAACAAATGAGTGAGGTAACGTGATTTGAGTTTCAGTTACTTCCTCTTCTTTCATTAATTTCGTTAATAAACGCATCGCAACAGCACCAATATCGTACGTTGGAATGTTGATTGTACTTAATTGTGGACGTGACATAATCGCATATTTTGTATTTTGGAATCCGATGATTTCTAAATCATTTGGAACACTAATTCCATGCTCAATCGCTGCATTCATGAACATGACAGCCACTGAATCACGTACAGCTAATGCTGCATCAGGAGCCGCATTATTAGCGAAGAATTCTTTAAATGCTTCTAATGAGTTTTCAAATTTATTATATAGTCCTAAAATGCGTGGTTCTAACCCTGCTTCTGCTAATGCACGACGATATCCTTGTTCTTTTAACTCGTTCATTGCATAATATGAGCTTGATGTAATAAAGGCGATATCTTTATTTCCATTTTCAATTAATTTTTTAGTAGCTTCATAAGCGGCTAATTCGTAATCAATTAAAACGGCTGGTAAACGTCCATCTAAATCTTTAACTGATAATAAAACTGTTGGCACGGTATCGTTCGCTAAGCGCTCGATTTCATCGTCACTCAGTTTATCTGCCATCATTAAAACACCATCGACTTGAGAAGCAATCATGTTTTGCCATACATTTGTAGCAATATCATTTTCATTATGTGTCACGTTTAAGAAGACTGAGTAACGGTATTTATCAGCGATATCTGCTACTCCATCGATCATTTCTGATACAGAAGCACGTGAGCATGTTGGAACAATTAATCCAACGTTTGTTGAACGACGACTTGCTAAACCACGAGCAATCGCATTTGGACGATATCCTAATTCATTAATTGCAGCTAAAACACGCTCACGAGTTTTCGGCTTTACCTTTTCTGGATTATTTAAAACGCGTGACACTGTCGCTAATGAAACATCAGCAACACGTGCTACATCATAAATTGTTACTTTAGACATAACATCAACTCCTAATACATTGAAATTTTCCTGTACCTATCTATCATTCTAACCTACAAAGTACGACTTTGTAAGCACTAACATCATCATAATCTTCGATACTACATTCATTTTATCGAAAAAGATTTGATTAATCAACAATTTAATGAAAATTTTCATTTTAAAATCGCTTGCTTTTTTTTATGATTATTTTTATTATAGTCAGGAAAACTTTAACTTATTCTAGCTTAATAAATTTTTGAAAAAAACATCAAATTCTTCCAGGCTCATTTGTTGATTCGCATCTGATAATGCCACAGTCGGATTTGGATGAACTTCAGCCATAATTCCATCTGCGCCAACAGCTAAAGCGGCTTTTGCAATTGGAAGTAAGATGTCTTTACGTCCCGTTGAGTGAGTAATGTCAACAAAAACTGGTAAATGCGTCTCACGTTTTAAAATTGGGACCGCTGAAATATCAAGTGTATTACGCGTTGCTTTTTCATATGTACGAATTCCACGTTCACATAACATAACATTTGGATTTCCATGCATCGTAATATATTCAGCAGCATTTACAAATTCTTCAATCGTTGCACTTAATCCACGTTTTAATAAAACAGGTTTATTAATATGTCCAACTGCTTTTAATAATGAAAAGTTTTGCATATTACGAGCACCAATTTGCACAACATCTAAATAAGGTAAAGCTGCTTCTAAATCACTTGCATCCATGATTTCACTGATCACGCGTAAATCATATTTTTTCGCCACCTCAGACATGATTTTTAAGCCTTCAATTCCAAGACCTTGGAAGTCATAAGGAGATGTTCGCGGCTTAAATGCGCCTCCTCGAATATATTTTAAACCTTTGGCAGCTAGATTAGCTGCGACACGTTCCATTTGCTCTTGTGATTCAACACTGCATGGTCCAAAAACAAAGGTTGCTTCTCCTTCCCCAATAGAATCTCCATTAACTTCGATAACTGTATCTTCAGATTTATTTTTACGCGATACTAATAATCCTTTTTTATGGCTCTTTTCTTCTTGTAATTTCACACTTACTTTGAAAATTTCTTTAAAAATGTGGACCATCATTTCATCACTCATAGGTCCTTGATTTTTTTCTTTTAATTGTTCAATGATTTGTTGTTCACGAATGGGATCATATTTTTTTAATCCCTGTTTATCTTTTTCACGACCCACTGCTTCTACTAATTCTGTACGTTCATTTAATAATTGTAAAAGTTGTAAATTAATCTCATCAATTCGATTTCTTAACTGATTTAAATTTTCATTTTTCATTTGATCACCTCATGCTATAGTCTATTTCTATTATAGCTAATAATTGATTCTTTTAAAGTTAGTTTCATTATTGAGCGGCAAAAAAGGGAACAAGATAAAAACTTGCTCCCCTTTTCTCACTATCCACGTAAAACAGCGTCATGCTCTTTAGTTAAAGCATTTAATACTTTTTGGTGTGTTGGTTGTAAATCTTCATCTGTTAATGTTTTTTCACGATCTAAATAGTAAAGTGAAATTGCCACTGATTTTTTACCTTCTTCAACACCTTTACCTTCGTAAATATCAAAGACTTCAACCGTTTGTAATAATTTATTAGCTGCTTTTTTGATGGTTTGAACTAAGTCATCTGCTAATACTTCACGATCAACGACTAACGCAATATCACGTGTCATACCCGGATGTTTAGGTACCATTGCATAAGCAGGTTTTGAAGTTTCTAATCCGAATAACACATCTAATGATAATTCAAATACATATGTTTCATGTAAGTCTAATTCACGTTGTAATTCAGGATGAACTTGTCCAACTACCCCTACTAAGATATCATTTACATAAACCATAGCCGTACGTCCTGGATGGAACTCTTTATATTCATCAGCTACGACTGGACGATAAGTGACATTTAAGTGACCCATTTCAGTTAAGACTGCATCAACATAACCTTTCGCCACATAGAAGTCTACTTTTTCAACTTTTGCTTGCCATTTATTTGTAATGATTTGTCCTGTCACAGCCCCTGAAATTTTCGTTTCTTCTGTATATTCTCCATTAGCTTGACCGTAAACTTTTCCAATTTCATAAATAGCTACCGTATCCATTGTACGTGCATTATTATAACGCACTACTTCTAATAATTGAGGAATGGTTGATTGACGTAAGTGTGAGCGATCTTCACTCATCGGCATCGCTAATTTAACTAATTCTTTCTTGTTAGCTGGGATCGATAAGAATTGCTCTGCTTTTTCAGCACTTGTTAATGAATAAGTAATGACTTGTGTTAATCCGCAAGCCATTAATGTTTGGTGTGCTTTATTGCGCATTAATTGGATTGGTTTATATCCACCTTTAATATCTGTTGAAGGTAACGTTGTTGGAATATTATCGTACCCATAAATACGTCCCGCTTCTTCAATTAAATCCTCAACAATTGTAATATCTAATCGACGAGATGGAACGTGTACCGTAAATACATCACCATTTAAATCATAAGTAAAGTTTAATCGTGTCCAAACATTTGCTACCTCTTCATTGCTCATGTTTGTTCCGAGTACTGAGTTGATTTTAGCTGCTGTAATTTCAATACTTACTGGTTCAACTGTTAACTCATCATGAGCAACGATTCCAGCACATACTTGCCCATTAGCTAACTCAGCTAATAACTGTGCTGCACGGTTAATTGCTAACTCTGTACGTTTTGCATCAATTCCTTTTTCAAAACGAGCTGATGATTCAGAACGTAATCCTAAACGAGTTGATGTTTTACGAACTGATAAACGATCGAATAATGCTGATTCTAATAACACGTTTGTTGTATTATCTGTAACCTCAGTCGCTGCTCCTCCCATCACACCAGCAATGGCAATTGGTGTTTGACCATCCGTAATGATAATATCTCCTTCTGCTAATTCACGATCTTGCCCATCCAATGTTTTCATTGTTTCACCAGCAATGGCTTCACGAACAACAATTTCTTTAGAAGCGATTGTATCGTAATCAAAAGCATGTAATGGTTGTCCCATCTCTAACATGACATAGTTCGTGATGTCAACTACGTTATTTTTCGGGCGCATTCCAGCTGCGATTAAACGAGCTTGTAACCATTGTGGAGATTCTTTGATTTCAACGTTTTTCACAACGCGTGATAAGTACATTGGTGCTTTCTCAGTTTTTGAGCTAACTTTGATTAAGTCTTTAGCAGCTTCTGCTACTTCTTCCACTGTTACTTCATCAAATTTAACGTCACGTGATAAAATAGCAGCTACTTCGTAAGCAACGCCATACATTGATAAACAATCCATACGGTTTGGCGTTAATCCAAGCTCAATCACTGTATCATGGAATTTTAAATATTCTAATGCGTCCATTCCAACTGGAGCATCATCTGCACAAATGAAGATTCCATCTGCATAAGCTTGAGGAACTAACTTTTGCTCAATCCCTAACTCTTTTAATGAACAACACATTCCGTTAGATTCTTCACCGCGTAGTTTTGATTTTTTAATTTTAAAGTTTCCTGGTAAAACAGCTCCTGGTTTAGCCACGATGATTTTTTGTCCAGCCGCTACGTTTTTCGCACCACATACGATTTGAACAACACCGTCTTCTCCACCAACATTTACTTGACATACTGATAATTTATCCGCATTTGGATGTTGTACACGTTCTTCAACATAACCAATTACAACATTCGTTGCATCTGCTAATACATTAACCGATTCTACTTCAATCCCTGTTCTTGTAATTTTTTCTGCTAAATCTTTTGGATCAATATCGCTTAAATCAATATATTGACTTAACCAATTCACTGAAACTAACATCTATATGGCCTCCATTCAATCTTATTTAAACTGATTAATAAATCTTAAATCATTTGTATAGAAGTTACGGATATCTTCAATTCCGTATTTAAGCATGGCGATACGCTCTGCTCCGATACCGAATGCAAATCCTTGATATTTCTTAGAATCAAATCCTGACATTTCTAAGACGTTTGGATGCACCATCCCTGCTCCTAAAATTTCAATCCATCCTGTTCCTTTACAGATGTTACATCCACATCCTGAACATTTTGAGCATGTTACGTCAACCTCTACTGATGGTTCAGTAAATGGGAAGAATGATGGACGTAAACGGATTTCACGATCTTCACCAAACATTTTACGAGCTAATTCTAATAATGTTCCTTTTAAGTCAGCCATTGTAATATCTGTATCAATAACTAATCCTTCAATTTGAGTAAATTGATGTGAGTGAGTCGCATCATCATCGTCACGACGATATACTTTACCAGGGCAGATAATTTTGATTGGTCCTTGACCTTTAGCTGCTTCTAAAACACGTGCTTGTACAGGTGACGTATGTGTGCGTAATAAAGACTCTTCAGTAATATAGAATGAATCTTGCATATCACGAGCTGGATGTCCTTTAGGTAAGTTTAATAATTCAAAGTTATAATGATCCCACTCTACTTCTGGACCTTCTTCAACTGTGTATCCCATTGAGATAAATAAAGCTTCTAATTCGTTCGTCACGGCTTGTAATGGATGAACAACACCAATATAGTTTGTACGTCCTGGTAATGTCACATCAATTGTTTCATTTGCTAACTGTTGTTGAATGGCTAAAGCTTCTAACTCAGCTTTTTTAGTTTCAATTGCTTGTGAAATTACAGATTTAACTTCGTTTGATACTTGCCCAGCACTTTTACGTTCTTCTGGCGCCATATCTTTCATGTTTTTCATCACTTCTTGAATTGGACCTTTTTTTCCTAGGTATTTTACGCGAAGATCATTTAATTGTTTTAAATCAGTTGTATTTGCTACTTCTGATAAAGCTTCGACTTGTAATTGTTTTAATCGATCTAGCATCTTAATTCCTCCAAACTGTTTTTTTAAAAATAAAAAAACGTCCTTAAAAAAGGACGTTTCACACGCGGTACCACCTTTATTGCTAAGATAAATTCTTAACCTCTTAAAACGGATAACGGCCGCAACCGGATGTGATTAGCATCACTCACAAGGTGAATTCATGAGTTTAACTATAAGAGTGCTTCCAGTCTTAGACACCCTCTCCCTTAATAGCAAGTTCCTCATTACTACGCCTTAATCAACGTTTTTTTATTTTTTCTTATCTCTATTATATACATTCAAATGAAAAATGTACAATATTTTATGATATTTAGTAAAATTTTCAATTCATTAAACGAATTTAAACGGTTCCGTACTTAACTCAGAGGCCAGTGCAATATCGCCCATTAATTCATTTAATAAACTTGCAACATGTTGCTTCATAATACACTCTGCATGGTGTCCCACATCTAAAATGTTTAATCCCATCTCTTGAGCATCTTGGGCATCATGGAATCCTACATCACCTGTAATAAATAAATCAGCTTTCTTAGCCTTAACAGGTCCAATATAGCTACTTCCACTTCCACCAATAATCGCAACTGTTTTAATTTTTTTATTCAGCTTACCAACGAAGCGGGCATGTGAAACATTTAAAGCCTGTTTAACGTGTTGAATATACTCAGAAGCTTCAACTGGATTTTCAACTTGCCCAATACGTCCAAGACCATACTCAGCATCAGGCATCGTCACATTTAAGGCATACACATCATATGCCATTTCTTCGTAAGGATGTACCGTTTTAATTTTAGCAATCACACAACTTACTAAAGAAGTTGGAAGTACCCCTTCAATCTTCACTTCATCCACGTATTCAATTTCACCAGTTTGTCCGATAAACGGTTGACTACCCGCTAATGGTTGAAATGAACCGGTTCCTGAAGTCGTAAATGTGCAGTGTGAATAAGCACCAATCTGTCCAACGCCTGCATCTCCCATAACCTGACGAACATCTTCAACATGTGTGCTAGGAACATAAATCGCAATTTTTGAATATTCTTCACGTTTCGTCGGAATTAAAGGTTGAATGTTCATTAACCCTAGAGCATTAGCTAAACAGTCATTCATCCCATTTTTTGCGATATCAAAGTTGGTGTGCATAGAATACACACAAATATCGTGCTTGATGCAAAGCTCTACGATTTTCCCTTTTGGAGTATTCGTATTAATTGAAGCTAATGGACGATAAATAAATGGATGATGCGCCACGATTAAATTGGCTCCACGTTCAATCGCTTCTTCAACGACCGCCTTAGTTACATCGAGTGTCACTAAAACTTTAGTTAATGGGCGATTCACATTTCCGATATGTAATCCAATAGGATCTTTATCGTAAGCTAAATGTTTTGGAAATAAGACTTCCAATTGTTTAATGACATCTGAAATACTAAGACTCATTTATAACACCTCTTTTAATAATGCTTGGCGTTGTTTTAAACTCTCCAAACGTGGATGATTCACTGGTAATTGATGAATGATGGATTCATTTTTAGCAAATTCTTTACTCCATTTTGCATGGAAAACGTCATGTTCTTTGTTTAAGCGTAAAATTGGCCCAAATTCAATATCTAACTCGCTATAAGGGACTAATTCCTCAACTGGTTTAGCAACAATAATCTCATAGAACTTTCCTTCATCTAAAACGATTTTTTCATCAATGATTTCAAATTGATGTGCTGCTAGCCAAGCACGCAATAAGTTAGCATCAATATTAGGTTGTAAGACTAAACGTTGAAATGATTGAGACAATGAGATATTGTCTTCTAAAATAGAGACAATTAATTTCCCACCCATTCCAGCAATCACAACACCTTCAACTTCAGAAGGATTTAAAACCGTTAAGCCCGGACCTAAGCGTGTTTCAATTTTCTCATTTAAGTTGTATCGAGCAATTGTTGTTTTTGCTGCTTCTAAAGGACCTACCCCGATATCAGCCGCAATTGCTTTTTTTAATTGACCATTTAAAATACCTACACAAGGTAGGTATGCATGGTCTGTTCCAACATCCGCTACAGTTTGTAGTGGTGCTAGAGCATTTAAACATGTTTGTAAACGTAACGATAAATCGTAATTCATACTATCGAATCCTATTCTTCCATGAAGTCTTTTAAGCGACGGCTACGAGAAGGATGGCGTAGTTTTCGTAATGCTTTTGCTTCAATCTGACGAATACGTTCACGAGTTACACCGAATTCTTTTCCGACTTCTTCAAGTGTACGTGTGCGTCCATCTTCAAGTCCAAAGCGTAAACGTAACACGCGCTCTTCACGATCGGTTAACGTTTCTAAGACATCATCTAATTCTTTTTTAAGCATTTCGTTAGAAGCAAACTCAGATGGTGATAATGCATCCGCATCTGGAATGAAATCTCCTAAGTGTGAATCATCTTCTTCACCTACTGGTGATTCTAATGAAACGGGTTCTTGAGAGATTTTTAAGATTTCACGAACTTTCTCAGGTGAAATTCCCATTTTTTCTGAGATTTCTTCTGGTAATGGTTCACGCCCTAATTCTTGAACTAATTGACGTTGAATACGAACTAATTTATTAATTGTTTCAACCATGTGAACTGGGATACGAATTGTACGTGCTTGGTCAGCAATCGCACGAGTGATAGCTTGACGAATCCACCATGTTGCATATGTTGAGAATTTGAATCCTTTACGGTAGTCAAACTTTTCAACGGCTTTAATTAATCCCATGTTTCCTTCTTGGATTAAGTCTAAGAATAACATTCCACGTCCCACATGACGTTTTGCAATACTTACAACTAAACGTAAGTTTGCTTCAACTAGACGTTTTTTCGCGTACTCACCTTCATGAATCACGCGACGTGCTTCTTCATCACTTAACTCAGTAATTCCAATTAAGAATTCATTTCCATCATTTGCTTCTCCAGCATCTTTAATTAAAGAGTCAATACGCTCTAACAATTCAGCTGGAAGCTCTTCATTGCGACGACGTAAATCTAAAATCTCAGTCGAAATATCTCCGCGCTCAATTTTCTTCGCAAAGTTAATCTCTTCTTGGCTTGATAATAATTCAACACGTCCGATCTCTTTTAAGTACATACGAACTGGATCGTTGATTTTAAACTGTGATGTAAACTCAAAATCATCGAATTTTTCTTCTAAATCTACTTCATCCTCAGCATTAAAGTCAGCTGGGATGTTTTCATCATCTTCATCTTCGTTATCGAAATCAGGTAAGATTAAAACTGTTTCTTCCTCTTCTGCTTGAGCAACTTCTGGTTCAACAATTTTTTCTGATTTAACGATATCAATTCCTTCTGCATCATATAAATCTAAAAATGAACTAATCATTTCTGGGTCTAAATGAACTTGTTCAAAGTTATTATTGATTTCATCGTATGTTAAATAACCACGTTTTTTTCCTAACTTGATTAATTGATTATTAATTTCTAAAATCTTTTTTTCGTCAAGTACCGGATTTGACATAAAACCACTCCTTCTATTTCCCAAACTGTTGTTTGAGTTGATTTACTTTACCTAGTAATTCCAATTTCTCGTGATCTAATGTTGCTTCGCTAATTTGTTTTTTTAATTGCTCCATCTGAGCTCTATAAACATATTCTTTAACGACAGAAATTAAATCATAAATGACTTCATCACTTCCAAGGGGTGGAAGCGACTCGCACTCAAAAATAATATCTGTAATCGGCTTAACTAAGGCTTCGTCAATCCAATTTAAAAAATATTGTAAATTCATCGTTTCATGTGTCGTGTAATAATCTAAAATATATAGCACGATATTACGACGCGTTGGATCATTCAAATAACCATTTAACTCTTTTTCTACCTGTAAAGCGACACGGCGCTCTTTTAACATGTAGTGAATTAACATTTTTTCAGAACGTTCATATTTAGTATCTCGCACTTGTCTTGAATGTATCTGTAGGTTTTCGTTTTTATTGTTATTAATATTGGCATTTTTATACACTTGACTTTTGCTACTATTGAACTCCTGCAAAATACTTTGCTCACCTATTGAAATATCATACGCTAATTTTTTTAAAATTAACTCTTGCAGAGTGTGACTTTGCAAGGTATAAGCAAAATGGTAGATTTGACGTTTAAATTGCTCTCGATGGCTAACAAATTCTAAATTAAACTGTCGTTTAATATAACGATACTGATAATCGACAGCTGGAATTGCTTGATCAATTAACTTAGAAAAGGCCTCTTTCCCGTGTGTCTTAATAAACTCATCAGGATCCATTTTATTTGGAATTTCAACGACACTGACTGAAAAGTTTTGTGCCATTAAAATAGGAATTGCTTTGTTCGCAGCAGCGAGTCCGGCTTTATCCCCATCAAAACATAATATAATTTGATCAGTTAGACGGCGTAATTCACGACTATGATCTTCGGTCAAAGCGGTTCCCATCGTCGCGACTGATTCAACAAATCCCGCTTCAACTGCGGAAATAACATCTAAAAATCCTTCAAATAATAAGACTCGATTATGACGACGAATCGCTAACTTAGCATCATTTAAATGATAAATAAGCTTTCCTTTTTGGAAAATAGGTGATTCAGGTGAGTTCACGTATTTCCCTAAATGAGTATCCCCTTCTAAGAAAACACGACCACTAAATCCAACCACGTGTCCGATTTTATCAAAAATAGGGAACATAATACGGGATTTAAATCGATCATAATATTGTCCATTATGCTCATTAAGTAAACCTAATTTCATCGCCACATCTAACGAATATCGATTATTAGCTAACGTTTTAACTAAAGCGTCCGAATAAGATGGAGCTAACCCGATTCCAAACTTCGCAATCGTTTCATCACTCATCCCACGATTATGAAGATAATCTAATGCCACTTTTCCTTCTTTTGTGTGATTTAAATAATAGTGATAAAATCCTTTAGCAAACTCTAAAATATCAAATTCATTTTTAAACTTAGCGTCTTGAATCGATTCATCTGATGGTAGAACAATGTTCGTTTCAATCCCCGCACGCTTGGCTAATTTTAAGATAGCTTGTGGATATGAAATAGCTTCAAGTGAAGAGACGAACGAAACGACGTTTCCTCCTTCTCCACAACCAAAGCACTTATAGATTCCTTTATCTGGTGACACGACAAAAGAGGGGGTATTTTCCCCATGGAAAGGACATAAACCTTTATAATTCTTCCCAGCTTTACTCAATTGTACATAGTCACTAATGACATCAACGATATCACTTTTTTCTACGACTTCATCAAATAATTCTTGTGGAATTCGACCCTTTCCCATCGTGTTCACCCTCTCTCCTATAATGTCTTAATTTTAAAATTTTAAAGCAACTTTATGTAGAAATTAAAATTGAATTTTTGAAGTAATGTACTCAACTAATTCATCGATTGCTACACGTTCTTGTTCCATTGTATCACGATGACGAACTGTTACTTTTTTATCTTCTAATGAATCATAGTCGAATGTGACACAGAATGGTGTTCCAATTGCATCTTGACGACGATAACGTTTACCGATTGTTCCCGCTTCATCATAATCAACCATCATATGTTTAGATAATTCTGCAAACACTTCTAATGATTGTTCATTCAATTTCTTAACTAATGGTAAGACCGCCACTTTGTAAGGAGCTAAAGCTGGGTGAAATTTTAAAACTTCACGTGTTTCTCCATTTTCTAACGTTTCTTCTTCATAAGCATCAATTAAGAACGCTAATGTCACACGGTCTGCTCCTACTGATGGTTCAATACAGTATGGTACATATTTTTCATTTGTTGTTGGATCTTGATATTCGAAGTTTGCTCCTGATTCTTTCATATGTGCTTTTAAGTCGAAGTCAGTACGGTTGGCAACTCCCCATAACTCTCCCCAACCAAATGGGAAACGGTACTCGATATCTGATGTTCCGTTACTGTAGTGACTTAATTCTTCTGGTGAATGTTCACGTTGACGAATATGTTCTGGATTCATTCCTAAATTTACCAACCAATTCCAGCAATATTGTTTCCAGAACTCATACCATTGTCCATCTTCACCTGGTTTACAGAAGAATTCTAATTCCATTTGTTCGAATTCACGTGTACGGAATGTAAAGTTTCCTGGTGTAATTTCGTTACGGAATGATTTCCCGATTTGTCCAATTCCAAATGGAATTTTTTTACGGCTAGTACGTTGAACATTTTTGAAATTAACGAAGATTCCTTGTGCTGTTTCTGGACGTAAATAAACAGCTGATTTATCGTCTGAAACAACTCCCATGTGTGTTTTAAACATTAATTCAAATTGACGAATATCTGTAAAGTCATGAGCTCCACAGTCTGGACATGCAATATTGTGCTCACGAATATAAGCCATCATTTGCTCTTCTGTCCATCCATCAGCTACGATATCGTCTCCATGATCTTCGATTAATTTATCTGCACGGTGACGACTCTTACATGCTTTACAGTCCATTAAAGGATCACTAAATCCTCCAACGTGCCCTGATGCAACCCAAGTTTGAGGATTCATTAAGATGGCACTATCTAACCCCACATTATATGGTGACTCTTGGATAAATTTTTTCCACCAAGCTTTTTTCACGTTATTTTTTAATTCCACACCTAACGGCCCATAATCCCAAGTATTTGCTAATCCTCCATAAATTTCGCTTCCTTGGTAAACGAATCCTTGTGTTTTACACATATTTACGATTTTTTCCATTGTTACTTGACTCATTTTAACGCTCCTTCACTTAACAAAATTCTGGTCTCGTGAACATAGAGAAAATAAAAACTCCCATACCTATGCCACGAGCATAGGGACGAGAGTTATTCCCGCGGTTCCACCCTATTTGTAAAATCCTATGATTTTACCACTTTGTTAACTATGCTCAAAAGTTCCCTTCCTTAAGACCTTGAAATCTGGCTCCCACCTTCCCAGACTCGCTGCCATTCAAATGTTCAAAAGTACTACTCTTCGTCTTCACATAAATATTGCATTATACTACTACCATTATAGTATATCAATAGTTAAAAGACAATATACAAAAATACGAAAAACGACGGCAAAAAAACAATAATTACAACTAATAATCACACATTTATTAAAATTCATACATAAAGATAATTTATACAACATGACTCTTTCTACTTTCTATTATGCTTTTCAAATATAAAGTAGAAAAAGAAGAGCAAATTCGCTCTTCTTTAAATTTCTTTCATAAATTTCTTAGTCTGAAGATGTAAACCAGCATATGAATCATAATAGGCATCTAAAAATTGCTCAATTGGTTTCAACAATTCTTCTTCTAATTCAACCTCAGGTAAATGATTAATATCAACCTTATACAGTGCACGAACAATTGGAATAAGGGGAGCATCAATTAAAATAGGTTCTGCTGGGTGATAACACTTAGCACAAACTAATCCTCCTTGGCGTACACTCAGTGTTGCGATATGTTCTGTACTTCTACACACAGCACAGCAATCCATTACAGGTTCAATGCCAATAATAGGCATCATTTTAAGTTGAAAAATTATACTTAATAAATAAGCTGAATAACCTTGTTCAGCTGCATCTAAGAAATTTTTCAACATACGATAAACATACGAACTGTACTCAGATTCAGCCATCCCTTTTAAAATTAATTCAATCATAAAATAAAAATAAGCTATATTTTCATAATCTAACTTTACATTTAAATAATAATCAATAACGTCTCCACTATAAACATAATATAGATCGCTATTGGCATTTGTTGAGGGCTTTAAATTAAAACGTGCACAAGTCAATGGCTGGACGAGTGCACTTTTTTTTGTATTAACTTTATTGGCGTTTTGTACAAAAACGCCAATAACCCCCTGATTCTCCGTCAGAACTTTAACAATTTTATGGTGTTCTCCATAGTTAAAGCTCTTCAATATAATTCCTTCAACATCAATTGCCACGCTACTCCTCCTCTGTAACTTTAGCAGGCTTTACATTAGCAATCTCTTCTGAGAACTCAGTATTTATATTGTCTATCGCTAACTTATCTGATTCTTTCATTAACAAATAGTGATCAATTTTTCCTGTACGTTTAAAGACTTCCCATTCTAGACTATTCATGTATGATCCCTTCTTACTAGCTTCGCTATTATTTTTAGCCCCTATACATTAGTATGGCTAAGAAGAGAAAATCTATGATAATTCCAATTTAATTTTGTCTTAAAAAGTCGAATTAGTATTCTTTTTCACTATATCCAAAGTCATTTAGATATAATTTTTTATTACGCCAATCTTTTTGAACTTTTACCCATAATTCTAAGTAGATTTTTGTTCCTAATAATTTAACGATATCTTTACGAGCTAATGTCCCGATGTCTTTTAACATCTTTCCACCTTTACCAATTAGGATTCCTTTTTGAGATGGACGCTCTACAACAATCGTTGCCATCACATCAATGACATTTTTCCCATCTACTTTTTCAATTTTATCAATAACAACAGCTACTGAATGTGGCACTTCTTCATGTGTTAAATGCAATACTTTCTCACGAATTAATTCTGAAATAATGAAACGTTCTGGATGATCCGTAATATGATCTGATGGGTAGAATTGTGGTCCTTCTGGCAACTCTTCTTTGATAACAGAAAGTAAAGTATCGATATTTTCTCCTGTCATCGCTGAAATTGGAATAATACCCGCAAAGTCATGCTGATCACGGAAAGTCGCAATCACTGTTAATAATTCTTCTTTTGTAATTAAATCAATTTTATTGATAACTAAAAAAACTGGTTGCTTAACTGATTTTAAATGCTCTAAAATGAATTGATCTCCGCGACCTAACTTTTCAGTTGCATTTACCATAAACATAACTGCATCTACTTCATTTAATGTTCCAATCGCTAAATCAGTCATAAACTTCCCTAACTCATGCTTCGGTTTATGAATTCCTGGTGTATCGATAAAAATCGTTTGCGAATCGTTATCTGTAATAACTCCTTGAATTTTATTTCGTGTCGTTTGTGGTTTATCACTCATAATGGCGATTTTTTTCCCTAAAACTTTGTTTAAGAATGTTGATTTCCCAACATTAGGACGCCCTATGATAGAAACAAATCCTGATTTAAATGTTGCATTAGTCATTATAGATCCTCCGATGTGAATGAATATGGTAATAATTGTGCGACTGTGTATGTTTTGATTTCGTCTTTGTTACTTAATAAAATCACTTGTGCATCTTGTGGCATTAACTCACTAATCACTTGACGACAAGCCCCACAAGGTGAAATTGGACGATCTGTATTAGCAACAACAGCAATCGCTTCAATATCGTCACGACGATAACCTTTTGTAAAAGCTGTAAATAAAGCAGAACGCTCTGCACAATTTGTTAATCCATATGAAGCATTTTCAATGTTTGCTCCATTAATAATACTTCCATCTTTTAATTTTAAGGCTGCCCCTACTGAGAATTTAGAATAAGGTGCATAAGCATTTTTATAAGCTTCCTTTGCTGCTGCGATTAAGTCTGCGTACATTTCTTTCATAAACTCTTCACCTACTATTTAAATATATATGGAAGAAAAATAATTCCTCCAATAATTGTCGCAAAAATAGCTGCGACAAGAACCGCTCCTGCGGCAATATCCTTTGCAATTTTAGCATAAAGATGATATTCAACTGTCACTAAATCAACCGTTCTTTCAATAGCAGTATTCACCATTTCTAAACAGATGACTTGTGTACTAACGAGTAGAATAATTAGAAACTCTACTTTACTAATACCAAAATAAAGGCCACCTAAAATAGCAGCCAAAGCTGCTATATAGTGGACCTTTATATTACGCCCTATTACAAACGATGTCAAGATACCACAAAAAGCATGTTGAAAAGATTTTATTAATGCTTTAACGGAATGTTCCTCTTTAACGTCGAATTCCGAGCGCATTTAAGACATCCTCCTGTTTACCAAACATGATTTTCTCTTCTTCTGGCTCTATATGATCATAACCTAACAAATGAAGGCATCCATGAACAGCAAGGAAACTTAACTCACGTTCAAATGAATGTCCATAACGCTCAGCTTGCTCACGTGTTCTTGGTAAAGAAATAAAAACATCTCCAAGCATTCGAGGCATTGGAATTCCTTGAATTTTAATTTCTCCCGGCATTTCATCTTCAATAGCAAACGTAATAACATCTGTTACGGCATCTTTTTGACGGTAGTTCGCATTAATCTCACGAATTTGCTCATTATCAACGAAGATAAAACTGCACTCTAACATCTCATTTGTCAAATTTTCTTGTTTAATCGTTTCATTAACTACTGTTGTAATCATTGCTTCATAAGTCTCAACCGACTCACTCGTTTGATTATAAAATTGGATATCTACTCCCATATCTGTTACTCCTTTTTACTCACCAGTCTTTTCATAGCTTTCAATAATTTTTTGAACAAGCGTATGACGAACAACGTCAACTGTTTCGAATTGAACAAATTCAATTCCTTTTACATCTGATAAAATTTCTTTTGCATGTTTTAAACCTGATTTTACTGGTTTAGGTAAGTCAATCTGAGTCTCATCACCTGTGACTACCATCTTAGAATTAAATCCTAAACGCGTTAAGAACATTTTCATTTGCTGTTTCGTTGTATTTTGTGCTTCATCTAAAATGATATACGCATCTTCAAGGGTACGACCACGCATATAAGCAAGTGGCGCAATCTCAATAATTCCACGTTCAATCATTTTTTCTGTTTGTTCCAGACCTAGTACATCATATAATGCATCATATAGCGGACGTAAATATGGGTCAACCTTTTCTTTTAAATCTCCTGGTAAAAATCCAAGGTTTTCTCCCGCTTCAACGACTGGACGCGTTAAGATGATTTTACGAACAATATTCTTTTTAAGTAACGCAACACCAATCACAACCGCTAAATAAGTTTTTCCGGTCCCGGCTGGTCCAATTCCAAAAACAAGGTCATTGTCTTGAATTTTACGATAATATTCTTTTTGATTGAATGTTTTAGCATAGATGGTTTTTCCTTGAATCGTTTTGATAATTTTATAACGCTCATCAAAGAGTGATTCTAATTCACCTAAACGATGCTGTTCATTCATTTTTATTGCATATAACACATCACGTTCTGTAATTTCTTTTCCTTTACGATGTAACTCCACAAGTGCTAATAACACTTGACGAATAATTTCGGCTTTTTTCTCATCACCGAATAAATACAACTGATCGCCTCGTAATGAAATTTCGACATTGTAGTAATCTTCAAAGATTTTTAAATGTTTATCATGATGTCCAACAACTGAGATTGTCTCATCAATAGTTTCAAACACTGCAGGTATTTTAATAGGGTCTTTACTCATAATTCAGCTCCTCTAATATGCAATATTTTCGTATATTGTCAGATGACACTTATAAATAAATTGTGTCTCTGTCTCTTCTTCTGATATTATCTCCAAATTCTTAATGATAAACTCCCCATCTGTCTCTTGTTTAAATTTATTTTTAACAAGTGTCAGAAGATTTGCCTTTAATTCTTCAGAAGTATTTACTCTCATTATATCACGTTTTTCATAATATTGTCTTTTTTCTAAATAAAGGGGAGATTCTTCCATAAAAAAGAATGGATTGTACTCTTTTGTCACTTCTTCATACTTCTCATAAGCAATCTCTTGTGAAAGAAAGTTAAACTCCATTCCACCCAGATAGAGAACATAAGTAGTTTGTTTGTTAGCTGTAAAACCTTCTTGTACATCAACTTTTTCCGCCGTCACATTAACTTCATACCAGGTATCTGCCCAAACTTCTCCTTTAGCGGTATCTTCAATAGGTATAATTTCAGTTGTATACGGTTGCTCGACATAGCAAGTAACTAATGGATCTCCTTCTTTAACGAGCTGGTTTTGTTCAACTAACACCCGGCAACTTGAAACTTTATAATTTTTAATGATCCCTGAACGCTTCGCATATAGCGTGTCGGAATAAGTGTCTAAATCATCACGCTCATCTACTGGTGTATTATAAACATCGAAAACGATATCTGTTCCTTTGCGATAAATATTTATCCAAACATATTCATTATAATACGCTTCAAGTTCAGTTTTTATATCTTCAACCTCACTTTTTAAAAAGTGAAATGGTCCAACCTGATTAAAATGAGGCTCAAGTAATGCCTCTAACTCTTGTTGTTCTTGAGTATTTAAATTCCCATTAATTCGATAACCAATTGTATGTTTATTCATCAAAATCATTAATACACACGTTAAAGCGACAATGGGAACAATAATTTTCAAGATGGCAGGATAAATCGATAACTCTGTCACAATCGGATAACGAGTTTCAAGCTGTTTGGCTACATCCTTTCGAATTGTAACCAAATAGCCATCTTCATGTTTTTTCACCCCATAAATCATTATATTTTGACGCCTGAGCTGGGTGACTTCTGTCATAGAAGGCACTATAATTTGTACTTTTGTTATAAAGATACTTAACCATTTATTATTCATCCATATCACCGACTATTTCTATTTTTTTTATCCCATCACTTTCAATTCGAATGACTAAATCACCATACTCTTTAATACGTAAGTTCACCCCAAAAATCACATAGCGGTTATCTGGGGTCTTCAAAATACAAGATTCCTCTGTAAAATTCTCTACCGTACAACGATCATTGACAATGACGCTTTTATTCTGTATGAGTTGAATAAGAGGATAACTCAAGGCTTGCTTAAAGATTAATGATTCAACCTTATTAATCATTTCCATTCTATCACCATCGTTTTTGTCTTAACTCTTCTTATACTCATAAGATTGTATGAGATGACACCTTGGAATATGAACATTTACTTAAAAATGCTTTTGATAAACTACATGAAGCCGCCATTTTTACTCTAAATTTAGATACACTACCAATATATTACTGATTTAATTAGAATAAAAAAATCGATTCTCTAAAGAGAATCGATTTTTTTATTCTATATCTTCAACCACAAATTTAAAGACTTCAGCATCAACCATATTTGTTCCAACTGAGTTTAAATCAACAGGTTTAAGTATTGTATTTAATTTAGTTATCCCATCAATTGTTAAAATTGAAACCTCTTGTTTTGGTAAAACCTTGATACAATCAACAAATTGATGTGGATTTGATTTAATGGTTTTAATTCCTAAACATCCCTTTTTGTTACGCGTTGATAACGCAATGTCTTTTACTTTTAATTTTTTAATATTTCCACGTTGCGTTAACAGCAAAATTTCATCATTAACAGAGGCTAAAACAACTTTAATTAATTGATCATCTGCTCCTAATTGAATCCCTTTGACTCCCATCGCCTTTAATCCAGTTGGGGTAATTTCATCATCACTAAACTTTAACAAATATCCATTTTTTGTTACCATAATGACATCGTTCATAAACGTACAACGAATGACTGAAATTAATTCATCATCTTCTTTAACCGACATGGCTACCATGGCACGGTTATAACGTGTCACCTCAAAATCACTTAATCGAGTTTTCTTAACCATTCCGCTTGCAGTCGTAAAGAAGAAGTACTCTTCCGTTTTGAAATTAGAAACCGCATGTACCGCAATAATTTTTTCTTCTGAATCCATCGTCACTAAGTTTGAAACGTGTTGACCAATATCTTTCCACTTAAACTCAGGCAACTTAAAGACTGGTAAATAAATAAAGCTTCCTCGATTTGTAAACATGACAAGTGTTTGAAGCGTATCTAACTGAAGTTTAGCAACTAATTCGTCGCCTTCTTTCATCGTTGACGTATCTGATTTTGTAGCATTGTAAGAACGTAGACTTGTACGTTTAACATAGCCATCTTTTGTGATTGCAACCATGACATCTTCCTTAACAACCATATCTGTTTCATCAATTTTGATTTCTTGGATATGTTTTTGAATGACACTACGGCGAGGTGTTTCAAATTGCTTTTTAACTTGTTTCAACTCATCTTGAATCACTTTTAACAGTTTAGTTTCACTACTTAAAATAGCTGTTAATTCTTGAATAGTTTTTGTTAATTCTTCATTCTCTTTTTCAAGAGCTGTGACGTCTGTATTAGTTAAGCGATATAACTGTAACATCACGATAGCTTCTGCTTGACGCTCACTGAATCCAAAGGCTTGAATTAAATTTTTCTTCGCATCTGCTTTGTCTTTTGAATGACGAATAATTTGAACGACTTCATCTAAAACAGACACCATTTTAATTAACCCTTCAACAATGTGTTGACGTTCACGAGCACGTTTTAAATCGAAGTTTGAGCGGTTAGTTACCACTTCTTTTTGATGTTGAATATACGCATCGATTAAATCCATTAATCCCATTAAGACTGGACGCTTATTATGAATTGCAACCATGTTAATGTTATAAGAGATTTGTAAATCAGTATTTTTAAATAAGTAATTTAAGACGATTTCTGATTTAACATCTTTTTTAAGTTCAATGACGATTCGTAATCCATTGCGGTCCGTTTCGTCACGTACTTCCATGATTCCTTCAACTTTTTTATCAATACGAAGATCATCAATTTTCTTCACTAAATTTGCTTTATTCACTTCATAAGGAATTTCAGTGACAACGATTTGTTCACGTCCTCCACGAACTGGTTCAATCTCAGCTTTGGAACGAATGACAATACGACCTTTTCCAGTTGTATAGGCTTTTTTTATTTCTTGTTCCCCTTGAATAATAGCACCTGTTGGGAAATCTGGACCTTGAACAAACGTTAAGATATCATCTAATGCACATTGTTTATGATTCATTCGATAAATAACGGCGTCAATAATCTCACCTAAGTTATGGGGGGGGATATCAGTTGCATAACCGGCTGAAATCCCTGTTGCCCCATTTACTAATAAGTTTGGGAAAAAGGCTGGTAATACTGTTGGTTCTGTCATCGAATCATCAAAGTTTGGAACAAAATCAACTAAGTTTTTATCGATATCTTTTAATAACAATCCTGAAATAGCTGATAAACGAGCTTCCGTATAACGCATCGCGGCTGCTGGATCGCCATCAATACTACCATTATTCCCATGCATTTGAACTAATGGTTCACGAAGCTTCCAATCTTGTGATAAACGCACCATAGCATCATAAACGGAAGAATCTCCATGAGGATGATAGTTACCAATCACGTTACCGACTGTTTTAGCCGATTTACGGAATGGTTTTTCATAAGTATTTCCGTCTTTATACATCGCATATAAAATACGTCGTTGTACAGGCTTCAATCCATCTCGCACATCTGGTAATGCACGATCTTGAATAATATATTTCGAGTAACGTCCAAAACGATCACCCATAATATCCTCTAAACGCATGACCTGCACACGTTCTTGGGTAGCTTTATTCATAAATTACACCCTTTCTATGTCATAATCATCTTCCATGGTAAAGTCGACATTTTGCTCAATCCATTCTCGACGAGGCTCAACTTTATCTCCCATGAGTGTTGTCACTCGATGATCTGCGTCCGCAGCATCTTCGATGGTTACTTGAATTAAAGTTCGTGTTTCAGGATTCATAGTTGTATCCCATAACTGATCGGCATTCATCTCACCAAGACCTTTGTAACGTTGAAGGGTATAACCTTTTCCAACTTTTGCAATAACATCATTTAACTCTTCATCTGTCCAAGCATATTCAATGACTTGTTTTTTACCTTGACCTTTTGAAACTTTATAAAGTGGTGGTAAAGCAATATAAACCTTTCCTGCTTCTACTAATTCTTTCATGTAACGGAAGAAGAATGTTAAAAGCAACACTTGAATATGCGCACCATCAGTATCGGCGTCGGTCATGATAATAATTTTATCGTAATTAACATCGCTTAATTCAAAGTTCGCCCCTACTCCGGCACCAATAGTATAAATCATCGTATTGATTTCTTCATTTTTAAAGATGTCTTCCATTTTTGCTTTTTCGGTATTAATAACTTTACCACGCAATGGAAGAATCGCTTGAAAGGCACGGTTTCGACCTAGTTTAGCTGAACCGCCCGCCGAATCCCCCTCGACTAAGAATAACTCATTCTTTTGTGGATTCTTTGTTTGTGCTGGCGTTAGCTTCCCAGATAAATTAGTTTCTTTTTTCTTTTTTGTTTTCCCGCTACGGGCATCTTCACGTGCTTTACGAGCCGCTTCTCGAACTTGAGCCGCTTTCACTGCCTTCTTAATTAACTGTGTCGCAACTGCTCCATTTTCATTAAAGAAGAATGTTAACTTTTCGGCAATAACGTTATCTACAGCTGAACGTGCTTCTGGTGTTCCAAGCTTTGCTTTCGTTTGTCCTTCAAACTGTAATAAACGCTCTGGAATACGAACAGAAACAATTGCTGCTAATCCCTCTCGAATATCAGCACCTTCTAAGTTTTTATCTTTTTCTTTTAAAAGTCCGTTACGACGGGCATAATCATTAAAAATACGGGTTAAGACAGCTTTTGCACCTGTTTCATGTGTTCCACCATCTTTTGTACGGACATTATTAACGAATGATAAAATATTTTCTGAATAGCTTCCCGAGTATTGGAAGGCAAAATCAACTTCAATATCTTGGCTCTCACCTTCAAAATAGACGACTTCATGTAACGTATCTTTACCTTCATTTAAAAAGCTAACAAACGATTTAATTCCGTCCTCATAGTAGAACGTTTCTTCTTTATCATTTCTTAAATCAACTAATTCAATTTTTAATCCTTTTAGTAAAAACGCTGATTCTCGTAATCGTTCACTTAAAATATCAAAAGAATAAACTGTTGTTGAAAAAATTTCTGGATCTGGCTTGAAAGTCACTAATGTTCCTGTTTCTTTTGTTTTACCCATCACTTCAAGTCCCGTAACCGGATGTCCACCCTTTTCAAAGCGTTGACGGAAAATAGATCCATCGCGTTTAATTGTTACCTCTAACCATTCCGATAAGGCATTGACTACACTGGCCCCTACACCATGTAATCCACCTGATGTTTTATAACCACCCGTTCCAAACTTTCCACCCGCGTGTAAAACTGTATAAATAACTTCAGGAGTTGGCTTTCCCGATTTATGCATTCCGGTAGGAACTCCACGTCCACAGTCTTGGACACTAATACTATTATTTTCATGAATTGTTACTTTTATATAATTACCGTAACCGGCTAAAACTTCATCAATAGCATTATCAACAATTTCATAAACGAGATGATGTAATCCACGGCTATCTGTAGAACCGATGTACATCCCAGGTCTTTTTCGTACCGCTTCTAATCCTTCAAGTACCTGTATCGAATCTTCGTTATAATTTAAGTGCGTCGACATGATGACACTCCTTTCTCTTTCCATTATCTCATTTTAAAAGATTTTACCTCAGAATAAAAGAGATTATTTGCACAAATTCATCGAACTTTTGTTTTATTTCTATACAAAATAAAAGTATTATACATTAATTAGAATACGAATAACAGTGTGAAATATGTCGAAAAAGAAGTTTTTTATATTTTTTTTGTAATTTTGACTAATATTATTAGACTCTATGCTATAATATTTCTACAAAAAAGGAGGATTTAAATGAACAATATAATTTTAATGATTGTCGCTTATTTATTAGGCTCATTCCCCTCAGCACTTGTGATTGGGAAGACTTTTTATCAAAAAGATATTCGTAACTACGGCTCTGGAAATCTAGGAAGCACGAATGCGTTCCGTGTTCTAGGAAAAAAAGGAGGGGCCGTTGTTTTTATTCTAGATATTTTAAAAGGGGGATTGGCTCTATTAATTGCTACTTATGGGGGAGCAACGATTTCACCATTAATTATTGCTGTATTTGCTTTAATCGGTCACATCTATCCCATTTTCGCTAATTTTAAAGGGGGAAAAGCTGTAGCTACAAGCGCTGGAATTATATTATTTTACTCACCCGTTCTATTTGCGATACTATTCATTATTTTCGTTATTACATTAAAAATTTGGAAGATGGTTTCACTATCATCAACGATTATTTCCATCGCTGCTGTCTTCATCGTTTGGTTCGGAAATTATGATTTAACGGCACAAATTATGTTTTCAATCTTCGCAGCTCTTATTATTATTAAACATATTCCAAATTATAAGCGTATCTTAAACGGGACAGAGAACAAAGTTTCATTCTTATAAACACGTCATTGGGGGAAACATAATATGAAAACGAGTAATTGTTCAACACACACAACATCTAATGAGGCACAAATCCTATATGCACGCATTACTAAAGTCAAAGCTGAATTACATGAATTAGTTAAAAATCTTGGAATGGTGCATGAATTAACTGTAGCCAAAAGCCAAGAACTTGATGTTGTTGTTAATGAATATATGACACATAAAAACCAATTATAAGAAAAAAATGGCCATTTAGGCTATTTTTTTATGTTCTATATCCATTTGTTCTACATACAAACAGAAATGTTTTCTACATCTACTATGGTAAATTAAATATTTAATAGTTATGCCATGGGTTACCTGCTATGCGAAGCATATTTCCTCTGCTGGTAGAGTCTTAAAAGTTTTAAGATGCAAAAGGCTTATGTGACTTATATATTTCCTAAATTTTTTAGTAAAAGAAAAGCATTAAATGATTAAGGATCATCTAATGCTTTTAGTTTTACTTCATATTTTGATTAATTTGTTTCATTACTTGGTTAATTTGTTTTTGAGAAGGTGTACGCCCCATTTGCATCATCATTGTACGTACGACTTCTTCATTAATAGGTGGGTTTTTTTGTAAATATTTCTTTAATTGACGTTGTGCGACGAAAAATCCAACAACAGCTCCTACTAATAATGCGATAATAATCCATAACCAAAATACCCAACTTGTAAACATATGTATTTCCTCCAAACGTTTTTACTATTCAATAGACCACTATTATACTCAATTTATACTAGATTATGGTCAATATGTCAAGTAAATATAGGATAAAGAAACCATCCTTACTAACCTATTGATAGCGTTTTTAAAAGAAGGTGCCAAAGGGTTGAGAAAAGAATGAGGAAAATTCCGATAAGTTCACTATTTATGATTCCCATCATTCTCATATGAATTAAACTTCCTAATTCATAAGCAAGCAATCCTAATAAACCAATCACAAATAGATTAGAACAAATCGTATATTTCACTTGATAAAAACTCAAATAGCTTAGCGTAATAATCGTCATCACAAAGCTTAAAACCCCCACCATGCCCTCATTACAATAAGTAGCTCTTAATAAATATAACCAATGAACAGCCATTCGTTGTTTTGGGATGAATTCACTAATAAGTATTAGATACTCGTTCTAAAGTAAAACGACAAAAAAATCTCGGTAGTAGCAAATAATTCCTCCTAATAAGGTAATGAATCCTATCATGATAATCTCTACCTCTTCACTGATAATTGGCATTCCTAGCATGGTTTTAAGGCTAATTTGATAAGCTAACGAAATAGTGGCAACATATAAACCTAAAAAGCTAATCATTAAAAAAGTGTGATGATTATTAAGTCACTAACTTTCCTTTTAGAGTGTTCACATATATCAATAAATACTGACTAAACATCCGTGGTAAATGAATAATTTTATCAATTTTTTTATATTCAGACAAATAGATCAGTAGTAAACTAAAGATTTTTAATATCAAACAAAAAAATAATCCCGCAAGCCAATCGAAATCTCTACTTAGATTTGATACTTCATAATATCCATCCACCTTTAAAAAATGTAAGTTTTTGAAATAAAAAAAGGTTGCTCCCCTATGAGGAAACAACCTTTTAATGATTCATTACATTCCTTTGTATAAAGAAACAACATTTTCAACTGTGAATCCGTATGCTTCAATGACTTGATTTGCTGGCGCAGATGCTCCGAAGCGATCAATTCCTAAAACAACGCCATCGAATCCAACATATTTATGCCATCCGTATGTTGCTCCCATTTCAATTGACATACGTTTTGTCACTGATTTTGGAAGAACTGATTCACGGTATTCTTTAGATTGTTTTTCGAATAAATCCATTGAAGGCATGCTTACAACACGAACATTGATTCCTTCATTAGCTAAAGCTTCTTGTGCTGCTACAGCTAAGTTGACTTCTGAACCTGTTGCAATTAAGATTCCATCCATCTTACCTTGTGCTTCACTTACAACATAAGCCCCTTTACTTACCCCTTCGTATGAAGTGTTAGCCATTGTTGTTAAGTTTTGACGAGTTAAGATTAATGCTGTTGGAGTTGATTTTGATTCCACTGCTAAACGCCAAGCCGCTGCTGTTTCATTTGCATCAGCTGGACGAATCACTGAGAAGTTTGGAATCGTACGTAACATGGCTAATTGTTCGATTGGTTCATGAGTTGGACCATCTTCTCCAACAGCAATTGAGTCGTGTGTTAAAACATAAGTCACTGGTAATCCCATTAACGCTGCCATACGCATCGCTGGTTTTAGGTAATCACAGAATACGAAGAATGTTCCTCCGAATACGCGTACCCCACCGTGTAACATCATACCATTTAACATCGAAGCCATCGCAAATTCACGAACTCCAAAGTAAATATTACGTCCTTCTGGTGTTACTTTTGAAAAGTCCCCACCATTTTTAATGTTTGTTTTATTTGAGTGCGAAAGGTCAGCTGATCCTCCTAAGAAGTAAGGAATCGCATTTGCAATCGCATTAATTGCTTCATTATTTGTATCACGTGTTGCTTGTGAATGTCCGATTTCATATGAAGGCATAACATCTGCTAAATCAATGATTAATTCATTGTTCATTGCTTTTGTTAATTCTTCAGCTAATTCTGGGTATTCTTTTGAATAACGTGCGAATAATTCATCCCATGCTTTGTTAGCTTCTTCTCCACGAGCTTTGATTGTATTTTCAAAATGAGAATAAACTTCTGTTGGTACGGTGAAAGGCTCATGATCCCATCCATATTGTGCTTTTGCATAAGCACTATCTTCTTCACCTAACGGTGCACCGTGAACAGCATTCGTTCCTTGTAATTTTGAACCATATCCAATGACTGTTTTAATTTCAATAATTGATGGTTTATCTGTTGTTTGTTTTGCACATTCAATAGCTGCATTGATAGCGTCAATATCAGTTCCATCTTCAACACGTTGAACGTGCCAACCATAAGATTCATAACGTTTTAATACATCTTCAGTAAAGCTTTGTGTTAAGTCTCCATCTAAGCAGATATCATTTGAATCGTATAAAACAACGACTTTTCCTAACCCTAAGTGACCTGCAAGTGATGAGGCTTCACTCGTTACACCTTCCATTAAGTCTCCATCACCACAAATAACGAAATTGTAATGATCAACTAATGGATACCCTTCTTTATTGTAACGACTAGCTAAGAATTTTTCTGCTAGAGCCATTCCAATTGCCATTGGAATCCCTTGACCTAATGGTCCACTTGTTGCATCAACACCATCTGTATGTCCAAACTCTGGATGTCCTGGAGTTTTAGAATCCCATTGACGGAATTGTTTAATATCATCCATGCTTACATTATATCCTGATAAATGTAATAATGAATAAAGTAACATTGAACCATGTCCAGCTGCTAACACAAAACGGTCACGATTGAACCAATTACTATTGCTTGGGTTAGCATTCATATGTTTTGTAAATAAAGTATATGCCATCGGAGCTGCCCCTAATACAACACCTGGATGACCTGAATTCGCCTTATTAATTGCATCGATTCCTAATGTACGAATTGTATTAATTGATTGTAATGAGATGTTATTTTCCACGTTATTGACCTCCTTTTATACCATCTATATCATACCCTTTTGTCGAAAAATTTACAATATTTTCGAAAAAAAAGTTATTTTCTTTCATTTTGTTATAAAAATCAAGGTCAGCAACATATTAAAGATTCAGACAAAAATGAAGTTTTCCTACATGATTATTTTAAAAATCACCACATTTCCCTTCATGATAAACTTGTATTTCCATTTGTTTATATAATAGGGATTACGTGAAGGAGTTGGATATGCTATAATGATTTAGTACTTTTGGTAGGGAGGTAATGATTATGCCACGTAAAATTTTAGATACTTGTATCGCTTGCGGTTCATGTGCAGCTGAATGTCCAGTAGAATGTATCTCTGAGGGAGATATCTATGTTGTTGATGCAGATGTATGTATCGACTGCTGCGCTTGCGAAGCTGTTTGTCCAACAGACTCAATCGTAGAAGCTTAATCATTAAAATAAAAAAGACCTTTTTCATTTCAAAAAGGTCTTTTTTATTTTAATGAATCTCTTCTGTATGACGCTTCGCTTGAATTTGTTTTAATTTTTCAGGCGTTACATCTTCACCATTTGGATCGATCACACGAACGTTTTCGATTGTATTTTTCATACTTTCTCTAAAAGTCACTAAATATTCTTCACGTAATGCTTGTTGTTCTTTTAATTCTTCATCCGTGATTGTTCCAAGTTTCTTCTTTTTTGCAAGTTCATTTAGACGATTCAATTTTTCTGCTGTTAACATGTCGTCACCTCCGTTAATCCTACCCTCATTAATATACCAAATTTCACTTCACTTGATAAGCAATAACTTCTAAAAAAGGAATAATCATTTGCGGCTTAAAGCTTTCAATTAAAGTTGTAAAGTCAACAAAACAAAGTCCTAATAGAGCTAAACCAAAACAATAAACTCCTAATAAACAACGGTATTCATAAATAAATAAACAAATTTTATTAAACATCTCAATCCCTCTTTTTAAAACAAATGTTCGATTTATGCTTTTTATTATATTAGAACACTTGTTCGTTGTCAACACAAAAAGAACAAACGTTTGCCTTATTCTACATTTACTGATATAATAAACTTATTAAATGGAAGGAGGTCAGAGAACATGAAACCTATTACTAAACGTCAACAAGCGATCCTTGATTTTATTAAAGAAGAAGTTGATAAACGAGGGTATCCACCCAGTGTCCGTGAAATTGGATTAGCTGTTGGATTATCATCTACTGCATCCGTTCATAATCAATTAAATCAACTTGAAAAAAAGGGACTTATTCGTAAAGATAAGTCAACAACACGTGGAATTGTAATCTTATCACCAGACTCAAAACAAGAAGAGCCAAAACAAGCATCAAATGTTATTGAATTAAAATCGGTTATTAATGTTCCGGTCATCGGTAAAGTAACAGCAGGGACACCAATTGAAGCAATTGAGAATCCTGATGATTTCTTTCCCCTTCCGACACATTTAATCCCATCAAACCAACAAGTCTTTATGTTAAATGTTCGTGGTGATTCTATGATCAATGCTGGAATTCATGATGGCGATCAAATTATTGTTCAACAACAACAAGATGCACTAAACGGTGAAATTGTTGTTGCCATGCTAGAGGATGATCACGAAGTAACAGTTAAACGATTCTTTAAAGAATCAGACTATATTCGTTTACAACCAGAAAACGATTTATTAGAACCTATCATTGCAAAAAATGTAATCATTGTTGGGAAAGTCATTGGACTATTTAGAACAATGCACTAACAAAAAACACCTTACTGAAAAGTCAGTAAGGTGTTTTTTGTTAGTGACTAAATATCCTGTCTAGAAATTTATTTTAAAATTATTTATTAAACTGCTTTGATATTAAAGCATCTTATAGTAAGTCTACCAACTCCAAAGGATTTGATAGCAATTCAACCAAACCTTAATGGTCACCCCTATTCAAAGCAAATAAAAAGGAGATTAAAAATCTCCTTTTTATTTATTCTGAACATAAGTTAACACTTCTTTAACTGTTTTATCAAAATGTTGTACATCAACCTTAAACCATGTAACATCCATTTGATTATTAAACCATGTATATTGACGTTTTGCATAACGTCGGGAATTTCGTTTAATTAATTCTTTACTTTCTTCTAATGAAATCAATCCCTTAAAATAATCATAAAGTTCTTTATATCCAATCGCTCGAATCGACTGAGATTCAGCCGGAATACCTTCATCAAATAAAGCTTTTACTTCTTCAACTAACCCTGTTTCATACATCGTATCAACACGCTTATTGATACGATCATATAAAACATTACGATCATCCGTTAATCCGATTAAGCAAGCGTCATAAATCATTTTATGTTCTTGTTTTTCAATCATTTCAGATTTTTTAACCCCTGAAGTTTCATAAATTTCAAGTGCTCGAATAACACGTTTACGGTTATTAGGATGAATGTCTTTTGCCCCCGCTTCATCAACAGCTGCAAGTTTAGCATGTAACTCTTCATTACTTAAATGACCATACTTCGCTTCATCAATCTCTTTTGATTCAGATTCTCCAGCAAATTCATAATCATACAAAACACTTTTAATATATAATCCTGTTCCACCCACGATAATCGGTAGCTTTCCACGAGATTTAATCTCTTCCATTTTAGCACGAACGGTTTGTTGGAATGCGGCTACAGAATATGGTTCATCTGGATTTTTTTCATCGATTAAATGATGTGGAATCCCTTGGCGCTCATCCATTGTTGCTTTAGCTGTTCCAATGTCCATTCCACGATAAATCTGCATCGAGTCGCCACTAATAATTTCACCATTTAATTGCTTCGCCAACTCGATACTCATTTTGGTTTTCCCAACGGCTGTTGGGCCAACAATACATAATACATCCATTTTTTCACCTACATTACGCGTTTAAACAATTTTTCAATTTCATACTTTGTCATTTTTACGATAATCGGACGTCCATGCGGACACGTATAAGGTTGCTCACAATAACAAAGGCTTTGAAGCAACTCTTTAATTTCATACTCATTAATGTACTGATTCGCTTTAATTGATCCTTTACAACTCATCATAATTGCCACTGATTCACGCAACTTCCCAATATCAACTTGGTTATCTAAAATCACCTGATGTAAAATTGTCTCAACAATCGATTTCGCATCCAATTTCTGTGCCCAAACAGGAATACTACGAACGACTAATGATTGACCTCCGAATTCTTCAATTTCAAAACCAAATTTCATTAAAGATGGAAGGGCTTCTTTTAAAAGTAATAGTTCGTTAGCTGCATATTTTAATACAATAGGAATCAACAACTCGACACAATCTCCACTCACATCACGTAAGAGTTGATAATTTTTCTCATATTGCACACGCTCCATCGCTGCATGTTGATCAACAATAAATAGTCCTTCTTCATTTTGAGCAAGTAAATACGTTCCATGAAGTTGTCCAATATAATAAAGTTCAAGTTTCGCTTCTTCCAGTTTCGTTGGTGCCACCACTTTAAGTTTCTCTTGACTCGATTGGGCTAAAGGTACTGATTGTGCGATCGTTTCAACTGACTCCTCGTGAACTGAATTCGCTTCCACATCAGTCACGACCGTACTCTCTTGAATTTCTTCAATGACTAACTTTTGCTTCATCACCATTGGTTCTGGTTGAATCACTTTTGACGGTGTCTCTACTTTGGTTGCCTGGAAACTTAGCGTTTGTTGAACTGGTTTTGATAGCTGAGGCATAACGGGAGCTTTAATTTCTGGTTGTGGAATATACTCCACGTGATTTAACACTTTTTTAATTTCTGTATAAATAAACGTTCTTAGCGCTTCTTCTTGTGAAAAGCGAACCTCTAGTTTAGCAGGATGAACATTAACATCCACTAACATCGGATCAAGCTTTAGATTAAGGACCACAATCGGATATTTATCTTTAGGTAATAAGGTATGATAGGCTTCTAAAATAGAGCGCATGACATTATAATTACGAATCGCACGCCCATTTACAATAATTGTCATATAATTTCGAGACGCACGGTTAATGATAGGATCACTAATAAATCCTGAAATTTCATATGTATCATTTTTCGCTGAAAAAGGGATCATCTTTTTCGCAATATCAAAACCATAAACACTAGCAATGACACTTTGTAAATTATTTTGGCCATTCGTTTGGAATAATAGTCGTTGATTATTAAATAATTTAAACGCAATCTCTGGATGAGAAAGTGCAATCTTATTGATATAATCTGTGATATGACTCAGTTCAGTATTCAACGATTTAATATGTTTCAAACGAGCTGGCGTATTAAAGAACAGATGATTCACTTCCATCTCAGTTCCCTTACGCATGACACCTGGTTTTGATGCAAGAACATCGCCACCTTTAATATTTAAATGCAATCCACTATTGATGCCATCTGATGTTTTTACATGAACATCTGAAACTGAAGCAATTGACGGAAGGGCCTCACCTCGAAACCCAAGTGTTTGAATTCTAAATATATCATATTGTGTTTTAACTTTACTTGTGGCGTGACGTTCAAAGGCGAGATGAGCATCTTCTTCACTCATCCCTTCTCCATTATCAATGACTTTAATTTGACGAACACCTGAATCTTGTAAATGAATTTCAATATTTGTACTTTGGGCATCAATCGCATTTTCAAGCAACTCTTTCACGACCGAGGCGGGACGTTCAATGACCTCTCCCGCTGCAATCATATTGGCCAGTTGCTCACTCATACGCTGTATTTTTCCCATAAGTCACCTACTTTCTTTGATTCATTTTCACCTTTAATTCATACATGACATTCATCGCCTGCATTGGTGTTAATTGATATAAATCAATCTGATCTAGTTCCTTAATGATATCTTCATAAGGATTTACATATTCTACTTTAACTTCAACTTTTGTTTTTTCTTTTTTAGGAGATTCTACAACTTCAAATAACGATAGCTGTCCTTGCTCGGCTTCAAGGGCTGGTTGTAGCTTTACATCTGGTTCCTTTACTACTGGGAGATCTTGAATAGGTTCTACCTCCACTTTCACTGCCGTTTCCAGTGAGTTTTGAATGGCTGTTTTATCTTGTTCAAGCGCATCTAATAATTGTTTTGCACGAGAAATTAAACTTGTCGGAAGCTTTGCAATCTGTGCGACATGAATCCCGTAACTCTTATCTGATGGTCCTTCCATGACCTTATGCATGAAGATTAATTGTCCTTCGTGCTCTTCGGCACGCACATGGCGATTTTCTAAATGCTCACACTTCTCTTCTAATTGAGTTAACTCATGATAGTGTGTCGAGAATAATGTTTTCGCTCCGACTTTATCATGAACATACTCAATAATGGATTGTGCCAAGGCCATTCCATCAAACGTTGCTGTTCCACGTCCAATTTCATCAAGTAAAATTAAACTATCTTTCGTAGCATGTTCAAGCGCATAATTCGTTTCCATCATTTCAACCATAAATGTACTATGTCCTGAAACTAAATCATCAGCTGCACCAATACGTGTAAAAATTTGATCAAAGATTGGTACATTAGCGACACTTGCCGGCACATAACATCCGATTTGAGCCATAATGGCAATTAAAGCTAATTGACGCATGTACGTCGATTTCCCCGACATGTTAGGACCTGTTATTAACAAGATGGATAAATCCGATGGCATCACACAATTATTTTCAACATATTGTGTGTCTTTTAATACCTTTTCAACTACTGGATGACGTCCATCTTTAATATCAATGATATGCTCACGATTTAATTGAGGGCGTGTATAGCGATTCTCTTCACTAATCGTTGCAAAGGATTGAAGGACATCAAAATAAGCCATCACTTTTGCAATCTGTTGAATCTTTGGAATCTCATTTTTAACAAGTTGGCGTAACTCACTAAATAATTCATATTCTAATTGAATCGATTTTTCTTCTGCATTTAAAATTAAATTTTCTTTTTCTTTTAATTCTTTGGTAATGAAGCGCTCCGCATTAACCAACGTTTGTTTACGCTCATAACCAGCATCTTCAGGAATTAAGTGTAAGTTCGCTTTACTAATTTCAATATAGTAACCAAACACTTTGTTATATTTAATCTTTAACGAACGAATCCCTGTCTTTTCACGTTCGGCCGCTTCTAATGCTAAAATCCACTCTTTCCCATGTGTCACAATGTAACGATACTCATCTAGTGTCTCATGATAGCCATCTTTAATGATACCACCCTCTTTAATTCCAATGGGTGGATTGTCAACGATTGCTTTTTCTAAAATATCCGTAATATGAGAACAATCCGCCATACGAGCTAATTGTTGCTGGATGGTGGGCATTGGCAATTGACTCAATAATGCTTTAATATGCGGGATTTGATTTAATGACGAGTTTAATTGTAATAAATCACGTGCATTCGCATTTCCAAACGCAATACGCCCTGATAAACGTTCTAAGTCATAAACTTCATCTAAGTGACGCTTTAACTCCTCTTTTAACATAAAATCACTCATGAATGATTCAACTACATCTAAACGTTCATTAATCATTTGTGCATTAATTGATGGACGTTCAATCCATTGTTTTAATAAACGACTTCCCATTGCAGTCTTTGTTTTATCAAGTAACCAAAGTAATGAACCTTGACGTGATTTTGAACGGATGGTCTCTGTTAACTCTAAGTTTCGGCGTGAATTATAATCTATGCTTAAATAGTCTTCATTCTTTGTTAAACTAATCGGTTGTAAGTGACCGAGTGCACTTTTTTGCGTACGAACTAGATAGTTGACTAAACGACCAAAGGCTTGCGTTAAATAACCATCGTTCACTTCCTCCGCTAAAATTTGATATTCAATTGGAATCAGGCGTTCTTCTTCATACGATAACACGATTTGTTTGAGCGCACGTAAGTTATAAAATATTTTAACATCAACGTCAGATCCAATAACGATTTCTTTACATCCTAAACTAATTAATTCCCCGACTAATGATTGATCTTCTTTCGGTAAACGCATCGCATAGTTTTCTCCGGTTGATAAATCACTGTACGCAATAGCATAGGCATCCTCAAAAGAAACGACTGATAAAATAAAGTTATTTTCTTTTTCATTTAATGCCGTTTGATTCATGACTGTTCCTGGTGTTAATAAACGAACGACTTCACGGCGAACAACCCCTTTCGCACTCGCTGGGTCTTCAACCTGCTCACAAACCGCTACTTTATAACCACGTTCAATTAAACGATTAATATAATTTTCAGCTGAGTGATGAGGAACCCCACACATAGGAACACGTTCTTCAGCTCCTGCTTCACGACCAGTTAGCGCAATTTCTAATTCTTTTGATGCTAATTGGGCATCTTCAAAAAATAGCTCATAAAAATCACCTAATCTAAAAAAGACAAAGGCGTCTTGATAATTCTCTTTGATAGTCAAATATTGTTGCATCATAGGTGTGTATTTAGACTTATCTCGCATGATAAAAACTCCTTCTTTTTTCACATGTTTTTATTATAGCATAAAGTGTCGATTTAAGGACGTTCGGAAGGCGCGATTACAAACATTTCAATTTCTTCTATGATAGACGAATTTAAGGAGTTTTAATCATTCGAATAATTTTCTCAGAAATAAAGGTTCTATAATATTTGGTGTGGGTGATTCCCACACTTCTTTTATTTGGAATAAAAAATAAGTATAAAAAAAGAGACATCACGTCCCAAATTCT
>JABLTO010065153.1_pt1 | contig 88339 bp, 90 predicted proteins | sample 7160091 | NCBI WGS metagenome assembly JABLTO01 (sample SAMN14651225, study PRJNA627086) | human gut metagenome | isolation source: feces | host: Homo sapiens | reverse complement strand
TGAAGGAAGGTGCGCTGTACAAATATGCCGTGCCCGGTCAGGATGGCAAGACAATTTTGTTGATGCCGGATGCGGCGAAGGCTATTACACACGGCAGATGGCTGCTGTGCTCCACGAAAACGGAAAGCTCAAGGAGAGCATCGGCGTGGATATTTCCAAATCTGCCACACAGTACGCGGCGAAGCGAGATCCGCACACGCAGTATGTTACCGGCAGTGCGTTTCATATGCCGCTGGCGGATCACTGCGCGGATATCATTTGTTCGCTGTTTGCACCGACACCGGAAGACGAATTTTTGCGCGTGCTCAAGCCGGATGGCGTAGTGGTGTGCGCCGTGCCGGGAGAGGATCATCTATGGGAGCTGAAATGTGCAGTTTATGACAAGCCGTATCAGAACCGCGAGGAAAAGTATCATCTGCGCGGATTCCGCCGCATTGGCAGACAGAAGTTTACGTATCGCGTGCATTTGGAATGTCCAGAGGATATTCAGACCTTGTTTGCGATGACACCGTATTCGCACCGCACGCCCAAAATCGGGCTGGCGCGTCTGCAGGCACTCAAAGAGCTGGACGTCACGCTGTCATTTGTTATTCTGGTGTTCTCCGCAGAAGAAACCGAGTAAATCGCTTTTTTCACAACGAAAAGTGTGGTATACTATATCGCATGCTTTGTAACAGTGGCTTGAAAAGAGCGAGAGAGGAGGGGCACTTCTGTCAACAAATAGAAAATCTGAATCTGTGCGAAAAAAACAGATCAAGCAAATTTCCGGCGCGATGGTGCGCAGTTATTTTACGGACAGCATTCCGAAGGCATCGGCGGAGCTGTCGTATTATCTGCTGTTTTCCATCTTTCCTCTGCTGCTGGTTATTAGTACGCTGATGTCAGCAATGAAGATTTCGCAGGTGACGATATTAAATATTTTGAGTTTGCTTCCGGGTGATATCCAGCGCGTGATTTCTCCAATTATCACGCGGTATATCGGTTCGATGTCGCCATTTACCTTTATCAGTCGGATTTTTGTGTTTACGATTTTGGGCATTTATTTTATGAGTCGGACGATGAGTTCGCTCATGCATACGGTGAATCGGATTTACAAGATACCGAATCGGCGCGGCGGCATTGGTCAGTTGATTTTTGAGGTTTTGACGGCGGCAGGCTTGATTTTTGCGATTGTTTTTACCTTTATTCTGTGGATTTTGGGTCGTTCGATTCGCCTGCTGGTGCTCAAATATCTCAGCATCAGCCTGCCGGAACAGCTGACATGGCTTTGGGGCTGGGGGCGATTTCTCATTGCCATCGGCCTCATGTTTCTGTTTATTTTAATTCTGTGTTATTTGTGCCCGAACTGTATTATGAAGCTCAAAGATGCGTTGCCGGGCGCGTTGTTCACGTTGGTAGCGTGGATTATCTGCACAGTCATTTTTACCTTTTATATCACGAACATCAGTCAGTATGATGCCCTGTATGGCTCGATCAGCGCCATTATGATTTTGATGCTGTGGCTGTATTTGACCGGTATCGTCTTAATTTTGGGCTTTGAACTCAATCTGATTTTGATGAAGTGCAAACACAAAGATTTTGTTTGTAAACAAAAGCCGTGGTATGTCAAAGCCATTGACGGAGAAACCGCGCATACACATAAAAAAAGACGCAGAAAAATTAGGAGGAAACGAAGATGAAGGTAGTTGCATTCAACGGCAGTCCGCGCAAAGGCGGCAATACAGAGATTTGTCTGAATCTCATCGGCGAGGAGCTCAGCAAGCAGGGCATTGAGTTGGAGATCATTCAGGTAGGCACGCGTGCGAAACCGTGTACGGCTTGCTATCAGTGCTTGGAGCGCGGTGATGGTCATTGCATCCAGACCGATGAGGTAAACGGTTGGATTGACAAGATGGTAGAGGCTGACGGTATTATTTTGGCGTCTCCGGTTTATTACGGCGGCATCGCGGGCGGCATGAAGTGCTTCCTCGACCGCGCTTTTTTGGCGGCAGGTCCGAAGCTGCATCATAAGGTTGGTGCGGCAGTTGTCACGCTGCGCCGTTCCGGCGGTCTGGAGACCTATCAGCAGCTCAATGCGTATATGAATACGATGGAAATGGTCATGGCAACTTCGGATTATTGGCAGGCAGCACATGGTCTGGAGAAGGGCGAGGTCTGTCAGGACACCGAGGGCGTAGAAGTTATGCGCAAGCTGGGCAGAAATATCGCGTGGCTGGTTCAGCTGATTGAGCACGGCAAGGGAACCGTAGACGCGCCGGAGACCGGTGCGCGCACCATGACCAATTTCGTTCGCTGATGCAGAATGCAACAAAAGTTGCAGTGAAAAATTGGGCAATTTGTGGAAATTTTGCTGTGGCGTGCCGGAACTGAGAAATTCATCTTTCAAAAGAACCGGCGGTATGCTATAATAATGCTATTGGAAAATGGATTTGCGGTGCTGTCACCCGTATGAGCACGCAAAAAATGTAAAATTCTCAGGAGGTTTTTCACTATGACCAAGGCAATTCGCGTAAAGAATACCGAAGATATTCAGAAGATTAACAAGATTGTTACCCAGTTCCCGTTTGACGTATGGATTCACGGCAAGTCCGGTATGGTAGACGCTAAGTCCCTGCTGGGTATGTTCCTGCTCAGCCTGAACGAGCCGCTCAAGCTGGTTATCGAGGACGACATTGAGCCGAATCAGGTAAAGAAGCTGTTCCATGAACTGGAAGACTATCTGGACATCGACGACGACGAATAATTCGCAGCATAACACAAACAGCGGAGTGCCAAGCGCTCCGCTGTTTTTTTATCTTGTTTCCGAATCATGCTGCAGATCGTGCCGTGCGCGAAGATATGCGATGAGCGCAGGCGTTCTGTGTGCGATGTCATCCTGAGAAACGCCGCGCATGGCAAGAATTTCATCGCGCAGCGATTCCGAACCGGTCACGAGGCAGTAGCCGGAATTGGTTTCCGCGCAGATACGCACCGGCATGCGGCGCCAAACTTGTCCAGAACCGGCAGTGCGCTGTTCGTACTGGATGCGCTGCTGCTCATATAAAGTGTGACCCGCACCTTCGTCTCTGATTTCCGCACAGAATAATTGCATGTGCAGCGTGCCGGTTAAACCGAGCGCCTGTTCCAGCCGATCTTTCCAATCGTGCGGAAGATAATCCGCGTCTTCCGGAAAATCCGACTCGATGACAGCGAGCGCAGTTTGTGCATAGTGCGTGCTCTCTCGGGGGAGAACCGTGAGCGGGTATTTGTCTGCAAGCTGCCTGAGCACGGTTTCCAGCGGACAATCACAGGGCTGCAGCGACGGAAGTGCCTGTTCCAGCAGTGCATCGACCAAATCCGCAGTTTCGCTGTCAATGCGCTGTTCCGTCAGCATATCAAAATAATCCATGAAAATCCCTCCTGTTTGCTGTCTTTTAGTATAGCAGAAAAACGAGCGAAGGAAAAGCCGCGTTGACATTCCGGGAGCGGTGTGCTATGATTTTTTAGAATTATAAACAAGTCAGCTGTTTGGGTGAGAAAAACAGCTGTTTGGATACGTTTGGCATCTTGCCAAAGGAGTACGAATGAAACATACGCACAAAAAGGAAGAACGCAGAGGCGCTGTGATCTGCGGTGCATATGGTCGGGGAAATGCCGGTGATGATGCCATCTTGCGTGCCATCATGCAGGAGATGCGGCAGCTGGACGAAACCATGCCCATGCGGGTGATTTCGAGAAATCCGACCGAAACAAGCCGGCGGTTTGGCGTGTCAGCATGTCATACCTTCCATTTTAAAGAAATCTGGCAAGCCGTGGGAAAAGCCGAGCTGTTTGTCAGCGGCGGCGGCAGTCTGATTCAGAATGCGACATCTAGCCGTTCGCTGTATTATTATTTGATGACACTGCTGATGGCAAAGCTGCGCGGCTGTAAAGTTATGATGTACGGCAGCGGCATCGGACCGGTGTACGGCAAATTTCACCGCTGGGCTGCGGGTAAAATTATTGACCGCTGCGTTGATGTGGCAACGCTGCGCGACGAAGATTCACGCAGAGAATTGGGGTATATGGGTGTCAGAAAGCCCAAAATGCTGTGTACGGCAGACCCGACCATCAGCATTCACCAATTGGATCGGGAGCAGGGAAACAAGCTGCTCGAATATTTGGGCATTCCGGCGGACGGCGAATATCTCGGTCTCGGTTTGCGGCAGTGGAAGGGCTTTGATGAGGCGGTAGAAAATATCGCGGAGGCACTGGAATATGCATACAAAGCCTATGGCTTGATTCCGGTGTTCGTGCCGATTGAATATCCCAATGATTGTCAGGCGGCGAAGAAGGTCATTGATAAGCTCAACTGTCCGTATTATCTGATTTCGGAGCAGTTGGAAATCAGTGAAACCGTATCGGTGCTGGCGCACATGAAAGCAATGATCGGTATGCGGCTGCATTCGCTGATTTTTGCCGTGGAAAACGGCGTGCCGAGTGTTGGCGTCTCATATGATATGAAGGTAGATGGATTTTTGAAATCCATCGGATGCGCAGACGCGCTGCTGCACATCGAATCGGTGACGGCACGGCAGCTGCAAAAACAAATAGACCGCTGTATGCAGGCACAGGAACGCAGCAAATGGCAGCAGGCAGCGCAAGTGCTGACCAACGAAGAAAGCAAAAATCTCCATGAAGCACGCAAGCTGCTGCACGGCGCGTGTACACATCAATCCAATCAAGCAAGTGAGGGGCAGAAGACAATGAGACAGCAGAAAAAGCGAATCGCAATTTTCCAGAGCGATCTGCATGTCGGCGGCATACAGAAATCGTTGGTCAACCTGATGAGTCTGGAAGCAATGGACAAGTATGACGTGGATGTCTATCTGTTCGATCGGGATGTATTTTTTGATCTTTCGGATATTCGGCCGCATATTCAAATTCATTATCTCAAGGCGTTTCCGTATTATTTCCGCATCGTTCCGTTTGGCGCGATTATGAAGCTGATGCCGCGGTTCAAATTTGCCACAACCGAACCGTATGATGTGGCGATTGATTTTAGCAATTATCAGCAGGACTGCGCATTCGGCGCACTGACGGTTCCGGCGAAAAAGCGCGTCATGTGGATTCACAACGATATGGAAATCAAGTACCGAGAGGAAAAAAAGTACCGCATTCTGTGGACGTTTTTTCACTCCAAGTTCCATCGCTTTTCGGAATTTGTTGCGGTATCTGACGGTATCATTCAGCCGTTCAAAAACAAAACCGGATTAAAAAATGCAAAAGTAACGGCCATTCCGAATTTGATTGATACGCACGAAATTTTTGAAAAGTGCGATAAGCCGATTGATTTTGACGTTGATCCCAATAAGTTTAATATTGCATCCATGGGTCATCTGTATCATCAGAAGGGCTATGATATTATGCTGGATCAGCTCAAGGAAGTGTGTGAAAAGCGCAAGGATCTCGCCGTGTATATCTTCGGTGACGGTCCGGATCATCAGGCGCTTGTCGAGCAGGCGAAGCGCAACGGACTGGAACATGTCGTGCATTTCATGGGCTATCAGTCCAATCCGTACCCGTATCTCAATAAAATGGACGCCTTTTATTTGGAGTCCCGCTATGAGGGACAGGGAATGGTTCTGTGGGAGGCGAAGGCGCTTGGCCTGCCGCTCATCTTCCCGAAGCGACTGGAAAAGTACAACATTTCCCTCAAGGGAACCGAGGATATTCAGGATGCTCTGCTGCATATGCAGCGGACGCAAAAGACAAAAGACGACCTGCACGAATACAATGATGAAATCTGCAGACGGCTGATCCATCTGATTGAGTCGGATTGATCCGCGCTGTCAAGTCGGTGCGGCGGGGAAAACAGTATAAAAAAATGACGAACTTCCTCGAAAAAGGTTGGTCATTCTAACAAGATTTTTACATAAATCAAACTTCCTATTGAACTTGCAGGGAGTCTGTAATACAATAAAGGTGAGATAGCGATCCCTTTTCCATAATGGGCAGAAAGGAGCCGGTGACATGTTCGCAGCAAGCCTGAACCACAGTGCAAGAGGAGCATCCTGCGCACAGCAGGGTTTTCGTCGCGGACTTTCTGCGTCTGTATGGCTGGGGATCACTGGAGAATAAAGCAATGATTAAACAGGACATCGTATACGCAAAATACGGTGTCCTGTTGTTTTTGTCGAATCTCAGTTTGGATCAGTATCATAAAGGAGCATGATTATGAAAAAAGTATGCATTGTTATGGGTTCTGACAGCGATCTGAAGGTAATGGAGGGCTGCGTCAACAAGCTGGATGCCTTCGGCGTGCCGTATGATGTTCGCATCGTATCCGCACACCGCACACCGGCAGCTGCAGAGGCTCTGTCCAAGAACGCAGCAGCAGACGGCTATGGCGTCATCATCGCGGCAGCCGGCAAGGCAGCGCATCTGGGCGGCGTGCTGGCAGCACAGACAACCCTTCCGGTTATCGGTGTTCCGATCAAGTCCTCGTTCATGGACGGTTTGGACAGCCTGCTCTCCATTGTTCAGATGCCGTCCGGTATTCCGGTTGCCACTGTTGGTGTAAATGGTGCGGAGAACGCCGCAATCCTCGCTGTTCAGATGCTGGCTCTGAGTGAGCCGGAGCTGGCTTCCAAGCTGGACGCATTCAAGGCTGAGATGGCGCAGAAGGTTGAGGCAAAGGACGCGAAGATTCGCGCGCAATTCGCGAAGTAAATAAAAGCACCGATTGTTTGAGGCAGGAGGGAACGCATGGAAAAACAAGATTTGCTGTACGAGGGAAAATCCAAAAAAGTATATGCGACCAACGATCCGGCGCGTCTCATCGTTGCCTATAAAGATGAAAAAGGTGCGGTCAACAATCATATCTCCAATGCGGTCATGCGGATGCTCGAACGCGAAGGCGTTCCGACGCATCTGGTGCGGCAGCTGTCCGAACGGGAAACTATCGTCCGAAGGGTGCGCATGATTCCGCTGGAGATTATCGTTCGCAATGTCGTTGCCGGCAAGCTGTCTACGTTGATTGGACAGCCGGAGGGCACACGTCTCCGTTCTCCGGTGCTGGAATACCGCTATAAGGCGGCGCTGCTCGGCAATCCGATGATTAACCGGTTTCATGTATTTGCGCTGGAGCTGTGCACACCGGAAATGCTGGACGAAATAGACCGGCTGGCGTTCCGCATCAACAAAATCTTAAAGCAGCAGCTGCTTCGGGCGGGAATTCGCCTGATCGACTGCAAGCTGGAATTTGGCTGTCTGCCGGACGGCTCGATTGTGCTGGCGGATGAAATCTCTCCGGATACCAGCCGCTTGTGGGATGCCGAGACTGGCAGAAAGCTGGGAAAAGACCGCTTTCGCCGCGATTTGAGCAATACCATAGATGCCTATCAGGAAATTCTGGATCGGCTGGAACGCATCCATTGCAGTTAATTTACAACAAAGTATCCATCGCTTGGCTTTTGAATGAAGGATTTTATGAAGTATAAAATGAGAAAAGTGGCCTGCACGCCGTTTGACGGACAGGCAAAGCTGCATGAAGAATGCGGCGTGTTTGGCGTTTACGTCAACAAAGAAGATATTGGCAAGATCAGTCCGGCACATGATGCCTACACCGCTCTGTTTGCATTGCAGCACAGAGGACAGGAGGCATGCGGCATCGCTGTCAACAACAACGGTGTTATCAAGTGTCATAAGGACATTGGACTGGTCAACGAAGTGTTCAATCAGAAGATTTTGGACGGCATGCCGGGCACCATTGCGGTAGGACATGTCCGTTACTCCACAACCGGTCATCCATCGCGCGAAAACGCACAGCCGGTATGTATTACTCACTGCAAGGGCAACCTTGCCATCACGCACAACGGCAACCTCGTCAACGCGGGCAAGCTGCGCAGACAAATCGAGCTGGACGGCGGTATTTTCCGTTCTTCCAGTGATACCGAGGTGCTGGCATACACCATCGTGCGCGAGCGTCTCAAGTGCGGCAGCATTGAGCAGGCAGTGCTTCATGCGATGGGCAAGATTGAGGGTGCGTATTCCCTTGCCATCATGTCTCCGCGCAAGCTGATTGCAGCGCGTGATCCGCACGGATTCCGTCCGCTGTGCATCGGCAAGCTGATGCATTCCTATGTGGTTGCATCGGAGTCCTGTGCGCTGGATGCACTGGGTGCAACCTTTATTCGTGACATTGAGCCGGGCGAGCTGATCGTTATCGAAGATGGCGAGCTGCGCTCGATGAAATGCGATATCAAATGTGATCATACGACCTGTGTCTTTGAATATATCTATTTTGCCCGTCCGGATTCCGTCGTAGACGGCGCGTCCGTTGCTTTTGCCCGTCAGGAAGCTGGCCGGTATCTGGCAGAGGAATATCCGGTGGATGCAGATGTCGTCGTTGGTGTGCCGGACAGCGGCATTCCGGCAGCGATTGGTTATTCCAAGGCGTCAGGTATTCCATATGATGTAGGCCTGATTAAAAACAAATATATCGGCCGAACCTTTATTCAGCCTGGTCAGGACAAGCGCGAGCGTTCTGTTCGCATCAAGCTGAATGCTCTCCGGAACAATCTGGAGGGAAAGCGCGTCATCCTCGTGGATGACTCCATCGTTCGCGGCACGACCTGTGCGCGTCTGGTAAAAATCCTCAAGGATGCCGGCGCAAAGGAAGTGCATATGCGCATCTCGTCTCCTCCGTTCCTGCATCCGTGCTTCTTCGGCACAGACGTACCGGATCGGGAGTACCTGATTGCGTATGGCAGAACGGTAGAGGAAATCCGTGAGCTGATTGGCGTGGACTCTCTGGGTTATCTGTCTCTGGAGGCAACAAACAAAATTGCAGTGGGCGCAACGTGCGGCTTCTGCAACGGATGCTTCAGCGGAGAATATCCGATCGAAGTTCCGGACACCGTTGAAAAGAATATTTTTGAAAGTGGGATTGGTGAAAATGGTTAATAGTCGTTCTGAAAGTTACAAGGCAGCAGGTGTAGATGTTACTGCAGGTTATGAAGCTGTCAAAAAGATGAAGCCGTTTGTCGAAAGCACTTATATTCCTGGCGTACTCGGTTCGATCGGCGGCTTCGGCGGCATGTTTGAACCGCCGGTACAGGGAATGGAGCACCCGATTCTGGTCTCCGGCACCGATGGCGTCGGCACCAAGCTGAAGCTGGCGTTCCTGATGGACAAGCATGACACGGTTGGTATTGACTGTGTCGCTATGTGTGTCAACGACATCGCATGCTGCGGCGCAAAGCCGCTGTTCTTCCTCGACTACATTGCAGTCGGCAAGAACTATCCGGAGCGCATCGCTGAGCTGGTAAAGGGTATCGCAGACGGCTGCCGTCAGGCAGGCTGTGCACTGGTCGGCGGCGAGACCGCTGAGATGCCGGGCTTCTATCCGGTAGATGAGTATGACATGGCAGGCTTCTCTGTTGGTCTGATCGACCGCGATAAGATGATCGACGGCACCAAGCTGGCAGCCGGCGACGTTCTCATCGGCGTTGCTTCTTCCGGCGTTCATTCCAACGGTTATTCTCTGGTGCGTAAGACGCTGGGCATCAATGAGAAGTCGGTACAGCGCTACATCTCCGAGTTTGGCAAGACGCTGGGCGAAGAGCTGCTGACTCCGACCAAGATCTATGTCAAGACCATTCAGTCTCTGATCGCATCCGTAGATGTCAAGGCAATGAGCCACATCACCGGCGGCGGTTTCTATGAGAACATTCCTCGTATGCTGCCGGACAACATCAGCGTTTCCATTGAGAAGGCTGCTCTGCCGACCCCGGGCATCTTCAAGATGATTCAGGAAGTTGGCAAGATTCCGGAGCATGACATGTACAACACCTTTAATATGGGCGCAGGTCTGGTTGTCGCTGTTCCGAAGGAGCAGGCAGACAAGGCACTGGAAGCAATCGCTGCAGCAGGCGAGACCGGCTACATCATCGGCGAGTGCAAGACCGGCGCAAAGGAAGTTGAGTTATGGTAAATATCGCTGTTCTGGTCTCCGGCGGCGGAACCAATTTACAGGCGATTCTCGATGCACAGGCACGCGGGGATATTCACAACGGCAGAGTTTCTGTCGTTGTGTCCTCCAATGACAAGGCATACGCGCTGGAGCGCGCCAAGCAGGCGGGCGTTCCCGGCGTGGTGCGCCGCAAGAAGGACTATGCCTCCGGCGCAGAATACTGCCGCGCATTGGCGCAGTTCTTGCAGGAACAGGACATTGGACTGATTGTTCTGGCTGGTTTTATGACCGTGCTGGACGAGGAGTTCTGCAAGAATTTTGAGAACCGCATCATCAATGTACATCCGTCACTCATTCCGTCGTTCTGCGGCGATGGCTTCTATGGACTGCATGTTCATGAGGCGGCGCTCGCGAAGGGCGTAAAGGTAACCGGTGCTACGGTGCACTTTGTCAATGCCATCACAGACGGCGGCCCGATTATCGCACAAAAAGCGGTAGCGGTTGAGCCGGATGACACGCCGGAGATTTTGCAAAAGCGCGTCATGGCGCAGGCAGAGCATATCCTGCTCCCGCGTGCGGTTTCTCTGTTCTGCGAGGGCAAGCTGTCTGTATCCGACAGCGGGATTGTTTCGATTTCTGAATAACACGCAACGGTATAAAGGAAGATTTTATCATGGAAATTTTTGATCTTGGCGCACTGCTGCGCGAAAACAGCTATCCGGGCCGCGGCATCGTTCTGGGCCGCAGCGCAGATGACAAAAACGCAGTGATTGCATATTTTATCATGGGCCGCAGCGAAAACAGCCGCAATCGCATTTTCGCTGAGACCGAGGACGGCATCCGCACAGAGGCGTTTGATCCGTCTAAGATGGTGGACCCGTCCCTGATTATTTATCATCCGGTTCGCGCATTCAACGGCGCAACCATCGTCACAAACGGCGATCAGACCGACACGGTTCGTGACGGTCTGGCAGCAGGCAAGAGCTATATTGAAGCGCTGCGAACCCGTCAGTTTGAGCCGGACGGCCCGAACTACACCCCGCGCATTTCCGGCGTTGTCGAGCCGAACGGCGCTTACGAGCTGTCGATTCTCAAGAGCTTTGACGGCGATCCGGCTTGCAACAAGCGCTTTTTCTTTGAATACGATGCACCGCGTGCAGGTCTGGGTCATTTCATCCATACCTATAAGACCGATGGCAATCCGCTGCCGTCCTTTGAGGGCGAGCCGGAGACCGTTCGCATCGAAGGCGATCTGAACACCTTTGCCGATATGGTATGGGATAACCTGAACGAAGAAAACAAGGTTTCCCTGTACGTGAGCTTTATTGATCTGGAGACCGGCAAGGCTTCCAGCATCATCCGCAATAAGCACTGCTGAGAGGAGTTTCCAATGACTGAGCTTGAACTGAAATATGGCTGCAACCCAAACCAGAAGCCGTCCCGCATTTACATGGAGGAAGGCGAACTGCCGATCAAGGTACTCAACGGCAGACCGGGTTACATCAACTTTATGGACGCATTCAACAGCTGGCAGCTGGTACGTGAGCTGAAGGCTGCAACGGGCATGGCTTCTGCTGCTTCCTTTAAGCACGTTAGCCCGGCAGGCGCTGCCATCGGCAATCCGCTGTCCGACGTCGAGAAGCAGATTTACTTCACCGACACGCTGCCGGATGAGGAGCTGTCTCCGATTGCCTGCGCATATATCCGTGCACGCGGCGCAGACCGCCTGTGCTCGTACGGCGACTGGGTTGCTCTGTCCGATGAGTGTGATGCCCAGACCGCTACATACCTGAAGTATGAGGTATCCGACGGCATCATTGCACCGTCTTACTCTGACGAAGCACTGGAGATTCTCAAGACCAAGCGCAAGGGCGGCTACACTGTCATCCAGATCGACCCGACCTATGAGCCGGCTCCGATTGAGCGCCGCAACATCTTCGGCATTACGTTTGAGCAGGGTCACAACAACCTGAAGATTGATGAGAACATGCTCACCAATATCGTAACCGAGAACAAGGAGCTGCCGAAGCAGGCAAAGCTGGACATGATTGTCTCTCTAATTACGCTGAAGTACACCCAGTCCAACTCGGTTTGCTATGTCAAGAACGGTCAGACCATCGGTGTCGGCGCTGGTCAGCAGAGCCGTATTCACTGCACCCGTCTGGCAGGCAATAAGGCAGACAATTGGATGCTGCGCCAGCATCCGAAGGTTCTGGGTCTCCAGTTCGTAGACGGCATCCGCCGTCCGGATCGCGACAATGCCATTGATGTCTTTATTTCGGATGAGTACGAGGATGTATTGGCAGATGGCGTATGGCAGACCAAGTTTAAGGTCAAGCCGGAGCCGCTGACCCGCGAGGAAAAGAAGGCTTGGATTGCAACGCAGTCCGGCGTGACGGTTGGTTCCGATGCATTCTTCCCGTTCGGAGACAACGTAGAGCGCGCAAAGAAGTCCGGTGTGGCATACATCGCACAGCCGGGCGGCTCGATTCGTGATGACCATGTAATTGATACCTGTAACAAGTACGGTATCGTGATGTCGTTTACCGGCATTCGTCTGTTCCATCACTAAGAAGCAAAAGATAATAAAAGTCAGGTGCGTCGTTGGGCGTGCCTGACTTTTGGCAGTTATAGAAGGAGGATTTCCAATATGAAAGTACTGGTAATCGGCAGCGGCGGACGTGAGCATGCTGTCTGCATGACACTGGCAAAGAGCCCGAAGGTAGACACCATCTGGTGCGCACCGGGCAACGGCGGCATTGCAGATGTTGCCACGTGCGTAGACATCAAGGCAACCGATATTGACGGCGTTGTTGCGTTTTCCAAGGAAAACAAGCCGGATCTCGTTGTTGTCACACCGGATGATCCGCTCGCACTGGGCATGGTAGATGCACTGGAAGCTGTCGGCATCCGTGCATTTGGCCCGCATAAGAATGCGGCGGTTATCGAAGGCTCGAAGTCCTTTGCCAAGGATTTGATGCAGAAGTACAACATTCCGACCGCAGGCTATGCTGTATTTGAAAACAGCGCGGACGCGATTGCATATATCAAGGAAAACGGTGCGCCGATTGTCATCAAGGCGGACGGTCTGGCTCTGGGCAAGGGCGTTACGGTTGCCATGACAGAGGAAGAAGCCATCGCAGCTGTACATGATGCGATTGATGACGGCAAGTTCGGCGGCGCCGGCGCGCGCGTTGTCATTGAGGAATTCCTGACCGGTCCGGAGGTTTCGGTTTTGGCATTTGTAGACGGCAAGAACCTGTCTACCATGCCGTCTGCGCAGGATCACAAGCGTGCGTATGACCATGACGAAGGCCCGAACACCGGCGGCATGGGTGCGTTCTCTCCGTCCCGCTTCTATACCGAGGACATTGCGCAGACCTGCATGGAGACGATTTTCCGCCCGACTGTCGACGCCATGGCAGCAGAAGGCCGTCCGTTCAGCGGCGTGCTGTATTTTGGTCTGATGCTGACGCCGAAGGGACCGAAGGTTATCGAGTACAATGCCCGCTTCGGTGATCCGGAGACACAGGCTGTTCTGTCCCGTCTGGACAGCGATCTGTTTGATATTATGAACGCAGTGATTGACGGCAAGCTGGATGAAATGGATATCCAGTGGGCAGATAATGCTGCTTGCTGCGTCGTTATGGCTTCCGGCGGTTATCCGCTTGCCTATGAAAAGGGCAAGGAAATTCATGGTCTCGATGCTGTGACAGAATCCGTTGTCTTCCATGCCGGCACCGCCAAGAAGGACGGCAAGATTGTGACCAACGGAGGCCGTGTGCTCGGCGTCACAGCAACCGCTCCGACGCTGGATGAGGCCATTCAGAAGGCGTATGCTGATGTCAAGAAAATTTCGTTTGACAAGGCACATTATCGTCTGGATATTGGCATCAAAAAAGGCTAAGAGGTAGAGACAGATGGAAGATTTGAAGAAGAAAATTCTCTCCTGCATGGCGGATGTCATCAAACAGAATGGATTCCGCACGGAATTCTTCGAGGCTGAAAACGGCCAGCAGCCGATGACCCGTGTGGAGCTGAGCCGTTTGGGCAAGGTCAAGCAGGACGTGATTGTGGATATGTGGTTCCCGCCGGCAAAAATGGCGCGGGAAGAAACTGCACTGTTCCAGATGCATGCGACCATGCTGCAGGTGGATTCGGACGCCGTTTCCCGCAATCTGCCGGAGCTCAAGCGTGCGCTGTTTATCATTAACAATTTCTGCACGATTGGCCAGTTTGGCCTGTTTGAGCAGGATGGTGTGGTGTATATGCGCCATAACATCGTGGTAAACATGAAGGACGATCCGGAGCGCATTATTACGGACATCTGTGATTACTTCTCGCTGATGCTCAGCAGCATCCAGCGCTTTGTCGATGCGATTGCACAGATTGCTGTCGGTGCTGTCAACATTGAAGTGGCAAAGGAAATGGATTTGATTCCGAATATTTAATCGGAAAATATCGTATCTTAAGAGCGTGGCTTTGTGCCGCGCTCTTTTTCTATGCTCCAAAGAGACGTGGCGGCTCTGTTTAGACGAATCTTGGAGGAAAGTATTGACACATACCCATAGCAGGTATACAATCAAGGTACCCCTAGGGGGTATATAAGCTCTGTGAGGTAAGACAAATGGAAAACAAAGATTGCTGCTGTAAAAAAACAAAACAGCGTTCCGAGGAAGAATACAAAAGCCTCATTCATCGGCTCAACCGCATCGAAGGACAGATTCGCGGCATCCGCGGTATGGTGGAGCGAAGCGCCTATTGTCCGGATATTTTGATACAGTCCGCGGCGGTTACAGCGGCGATGAATGCGTTCAATCGGGAACTGCTGTCCAATCACATCCGAACCTGTGTCGTCAAAGATATTCAGGCGGGAAATGAAGAAGTGATTGACGAGCTGGTAACGACTTTGCAGAAGCTCATGAAATAAAGGAGGTTTATGTTTATGGGAACAATCATTATTGTTGCGATTCTGGTTGTTGTCGCTGTTGTTGCGGCGCGCTCCGGTATGAAGCACATGAAGGGCGAAGGCGGCTGCTGCGGCGGTGGCGGGGATGCTGTTCCGGAACAGCACAAGACGCTGAAAGGCGCAAAAATCGGTGAAAAAACCGTGTATATTGAGGGCATGATGTGCGACAACTGTCGCAAGCATGTAGAAAAGCAGCTGGATAAAATCGACGGCGCAGTCGCGCATGCGGATTGGAAAAAGGGCATTGCCATCGTGTCGTATGACCGTGCAGTGAGCGATGATGCGATTCGGCAAGCGCTCGCGTGGACGGACTACAAGGTCACAAGCATTGAGGAGAACAAATAACATGAAACAGTATACAGTGACCGGTATGAGCTGCGCCGCATGCAGTGCGCGCGTGGAAAAGGCTGTGTCTCAGGTTTCCGGCGTGACCAGCTGTTCTGTCAGCCTGCTGACCAATTCTATGGGTGTAGAGGGCACGGCATCGCCACAGGACATTATCCGAGCGGTGACAGATGCAGGCTATGGTGCTTCACTCAAGGGCACACAGAACAGGACATCACAAGCGTCTGCGGATATGGATGCGCTGGCAGATCACGACACGCCGGTACTCAAGCGCCGGTTGATTGCATCGGTTGGATTTTTGCTCGTGCTGATGTATTTTTCCATGGGACATATGATGTGGGGCTGGCCACTGCCCAAGTGGTTTGAAGGCAATCATGTGGCGATGGGCTTGGTGCAATTGCTGTTGGCAGGCATTGTCATGGTCATCAACCAGAAATTCTTTGTCAGCGGCTTCAAAGGGCTGATTCATCGGGCGCCGAACATGGACACGCTGGTAGCGCTCGGCTCCATGGCATCGTTTGTGTGGAGTGTATACGCGCTGTTCATGATGACGCATGCGGTTGTCCAGAGAGACGATGCTGCGGTCATGACATATATGAATGAGTTCTATTTTGAGTCTGCGGCGATGATTCTGACGCTGATCACCGTGGGAAAGATGCTGGAGGCGCGTTCTAAGGGCAAAACCACCGATGCGCTCAAGGGGCTGATGAAGCTCGCGCCGAAAACCGCTGTCATCATGAAAGGCGGCAAAGAAGTAGAAGTTTCCATTGAGCAGGTTCAAAAAGGCGATATTTTTGTCGTGCGCCCGGGAGAGACCATTCCGGTAGACGGCAAGATTTTGTCCGGCAGCAGTGCTGTCGATGAGGCGGCGCTCACCGGCGAAAGCATTCCAGTGGATAAAACCACGGGAGATTTGGTATCTGCGGCGACACTCAACCAGTCCGGTTATTTGCAATGTGAGGCATTGCGTGTTGGCGAGGATACGACGCTGTCACAAATTATTCAGATGGTCAGTGACGCGGCGGCGACAAAGGCGCCGATTGCAAAAATTGCGGATAAAGTGTCCGGTGTGTTTGTTCCGGCGGTTATCACGATTGCCGTGATTACATTTGTCGTCTGGCTGCTCGTCGGACAAACCTTCAGCTTTGCATTGGCGCGCGGCATTTCGGTTTTGGTTATCAGCTGTCCGTGTGCGCTGGGCTTGGCAACGCCGGTTGCCATCATGGTCGGCAACGGCAAGGGCGCAAAAAACGGCATTCTGTTTAAGACCGCTGTTTCGCTCGAAGAAACCGGAAAGGTTGCCGTTGTTGCGCTGGATAAAACCGGTACCATTACATCCGGACAGCCCAAAGTTACCGATTTGGTTCCGGCAGACGGGTACTCCGAACGCGATGTTATGACGCTGGCATATGCTCTGGAAAAAAAGAGCGAACATCCGCTGGCACGTGCGATTGTAGAACGGGCGCAGTACGATGCGGTATCTGCACCGGATGTGCAGGAATTTCAAGCACTGCCGGGACATGGATTGTCTGCCGCACTGGACGGAGTTTCTCTGCACGGCGGCAGCGGAACATTTATGCAGACTATTTGTGAAATTCCGGCATCTCTGCAAAAACAGGCGCAGCAGCTCGCCGAGCAGGGAAAAACGCCGCTGTTTTTCAGCAGAGGCAATCAGCTTGTCGGCATTGTCGCAGTCGCAGATGTCATAAAACCGGATAGCGCACAGGCGGTGCGTGAGCTGCGCAATATGGGAATGCATGTCGTCATGCTGACCGGTGACAACGCACGCACAGCCAAAGCGATTGGCGCGCAGGCAGGCGTGGATGAAGTCGTTGCCGATGTGCTGCCGGACGGAAAAGAAGCTGTGATTCGACAGCTGCGCAGCCGCGGCAAAGTGGCAATGGTGGGTGACGGCATCAACGATGCACCGGCGCTTGCGCGTGCGGATATTGGCATTGCGATTGGTGCGGGCGCAGATGTTGCCGTGGATGCGGCGGATGTTGTGCTTATGAACAGCAGATTGCTTGATGTGTCAGCAGCCATTCGCCTGAGCCGTGCAACGCTGCGCAACATTCACGAAAATCTGTTCTGGGCATTTGCCTATAATGTGTGCGGCATCCCGTTGGCGGCGGGCGTGTTTATCTCGCTGCTGGGCTGGGAGCTCAATCCAATGTTCGGCGCGGCGGCAATGAGCTTGTCCAGTTTTTGTGTCGTATCCAATGCATTGCGGCTCAATTGGTTAGATATCCGCAATGCTGCGAAAGATAAAAAAATCAAACATACAAGAAAGGAACAAAAGACAATGACCAAGACATTGAAAATTGAGGGCATGATGTGCCCGCACTGTGAGGCAACCGTCAAAAAGGCACTGGAGGCCATTGACGGCGTGACCGAAGCAACCGCAGACCACAACACGGATACCGCGGTGGTCACATTGAGCAAGGACGTTTCCAACGATGTTCTGCGCAAGGCGGTAGAGGATAAGGATTATCCGGTCAAAGACATTCAGTAACAGCAAAAAAACAAACGACAGCAGGTGTTCATCACTTGCTGTCGTTTGTTATCTCCGTATATCCGACAATTTCTCCGGACTGAACTTCAATGACCTCCGCAAATTCGCGGCCGTCGCGTGTGTGATAATTGGGCCGCTCGTCATCATAAATGACACAGCCGTTTTCCAGCTCCAGCGCCCGCAAATCTCCGTTAAAAATGCCCTCCAATATTGATTTTTCGGACAATGGACGCAATCCTGTGCGGGCATCTGCGATTTTATATTTTGCCATGCAAAACACCTCCTGTCAGATATCTTAGTATAGCATTGAAGCGGTGCGCTGTCCAGAAAAAAGGCGCACGGACATGCGACACAGCATAAGATGGAATGAGGGAACACAGGGTTCCCGTTTGACCGGCAAGGAGGGTAAGAGATGGCACAGTTTACCAATCAGGCAACGTTATCATACAATGGCTCAGTGGTCAATTCCAATGTTGCGGTCGGTGAGATTTTGGAGGCATTGTCCGCACAGAAAACGGCGGTGCGGGAGACATATGTGGCGGGAGATACCATCACGTATGTCATCAGTCTGCGCAATGCCGGTGCGACTGCGTGGACGGGACTCACGGTTTCGGACGATCTGGGGGCATATGCATTCGGCACGCCGGCGGAAACCGTATATCCGTTAGAGTATATCGCGCCTTCCATTCAATATTACAGCAACGGCGTTTTACAGGCGAAACCGACGGTCACCGCCGGACCGCCGCTGGTGATTTCCGGCATTTCGGTTCCGGCGGGCGGAGATGCCGTTCTCATCTATGAGACAAAAACCACACCGTATGCGCCGCCTGGCGTGGAAGCATCCATTACTAACACGGCGACGATTACCGGCGACACCATCACACCGGTGACGGCACAGGAAACCGTTGCTGCACAGGTGACACCGGTTCTTTCGATTGCCAAGGCTGTGGCGCCGGTACCGGTTGCAGAGAATGGACGATTGACGTATACGTTTGACATTCAGAACACGGGAAATGCGCCGGTTACGGCAGCGGATGCGGCGATTATTTCCGACACATTTGCTCCGATTCTCAGAGATTTGACGGTGACATATAACGGTGCGGCTTGGGCACAGGGCACCGATTACACCTATGATGCGGCGGGAAATTTTGCAACGGTGGCAGGAAAACTGCTCGTCCCTGCGGCAGCGTACACGCAGGACGCACAGACCGGCGCGTGGATTGTCACGCCGGGCACCAGTACGCTGACTGTGTCCGGCACCATCGCATAAACAAAAAAAGAAAGCTGTCTTATCGACAGCTTTCGGTACATATGCGCTTATACAGCAAATAGTGCACACAGACTCAGCATGACCGGCATCGTGACCGCAGAGAGCAAGGTGGAAAAAGCAATCAGACGGCTGGAATAGTGATAGTTGGTGCCGTACAGCTGGGCAAACATGGAGGATGCCACGGCGCACGGTGTCGCAATGCTGATAATCAAGACATTGGCAATATCGCTGTCCACCCGCAATATCCACATCAATGCGATGGTGATGAGCGGAATGATCAAAAGACGGAGCAGGCAGACCAAATACACCGAGCGGTCTTTGACGATGTCGAGCAGATTGCTTTGTGCGAGATAGACGCCGAGAACAATCATGGCAAGCGGCGTATTCAAGTTGCCCAAAAAAGTAATTGGTTCATCCAAAACGGCAGGGAGATTTGTCGATGTCAGGAAAATTGCCAATCCGATGAAAAAGCCAATGGTTCCGGGATTCAACAGGATTTTTTGCCAGCTCAGACGAACTTTGCCGCGATTGCCCGCGCGCGTCAGCAGCCAGACGCCAAACGTCCAAATGACGATGTTGGTGGCAACGATATTGATGGAACCGATAAATACGCCGTCATCTCCGTATAACGCCTGCAATAAGGGCAATGCCATAAAACCATTGTTGGAGAAAATGACGCACATGCGTTTGTCAGCGTAATCTGCGGTATCTTTGTGAAAGACAAGCGCAGCAATGCCGATGCTGATGCCGAGCAGCACCAGAGAAAGCACAAACGAAATGATGAGTTTGCCGAGCATGGCTCGATCAAATGCACGGCAAAAAGAATGGATGATAATGGCGGGAGCAGCGAAATTGATGAGAAGCGCAGACATCTGTCCGGAGCCGGTATCTGTCACGAGCTTATATTTGTAACAGACTGCACCGACACCGATGAGCAGAAACATGACGGCAATCTGCGTGTATAATGCGGAAATATCCATATGTATAGAAAACCTTTCTGTGAAACGATTGATTCTATGATACCACTGGGCAGAATCCTTGTCAAAGTATTTGACAGACAGTGACAGACAGCGATATACTAAGACTTGTTCTATGTTTTCATCATCAAATAGAAAAGGAAATTGATATATGTTTGAAGAAATTTTGCAAAACGTGCGACTGAAAAAGCCGCTGACACACTGCATCACCAATTACATTACCACCAATGACTGCGCCAATATTGTGCTGGCATGCGGCGCATCTCCGACGATGGCAGAGGCCGAGCAGGAGGCGGCAGAAATTGCGTCTCAGGCGGATGGCTTAGATATCAATATCGGAAATTTAAACAGTCACACCGTTCTCGCCATGCATCGCGCCATTGCGGCGGCCAACCAAGCGGAGATTCCGGTTGTTCTCGATCCGGTCGGCGCAGGCGCCTCGACGTACCGCATGGAAACACTGCGTGACTTTTTTGCGCAGTATCGGTTTTCCGTCGTGCGCGGCAACGTGTCGGAGCTGCTTGCCGTCGGCGGTGCGGCGTCTAACACCAAGGGCGTTGATGCCGGCGCGGCAGATGCAGTGACAGAGGAAAACCTGCAGGAACGTGTGGAATTTTTCAAGCAGCTCAGTGCCAAGCTCGGCGCAGTTGTGTCTGTGAGCGGCGCCATTGACATCATTGCATCGCCGGAGCGGGCGTACATTTGCCGCAATGGTCATCCGATGATGTCTTGTGTCACGGGAACCGGCTGCATGCTGTCCGCGCTGACAGCGGCGTATTGCGGCGGCAATCCGGACAACATTCTCGAAGCGGCAGCGGCGGCAACCGCCGCGATGGGCGTCGCCGGAGACATTGCGTATCAAAAAACAAAGGAGCAGGGATTGGGAACCGGCTCGTTCCGCGTCTATCTGATGGATGCCATCAGCTTGATGGACGCAGAGACATTACAGGGAGGAATGAACGTTGAAATTCGATAACAGAAAACAGGCAGTCAAAGATGCCATGCTGCTGTATGCAGTGACAGATCGCGCATGGGTCGGCGCGCGTACCTTGTATGAACAGGTGGAGGAGTGCCTGAAGGGCGGCGCAACTATCGTGCAGATTCGTGAAAAGGGTCTGAATCATGAAGATTTTGTCGCAGAAGCAAAGGAAATTGTCAAGCTGTGTCACAGATACGGTGTAATGTGCATCATCAACGATGACGTGCAGGCGTGTTTGGAGAGCGGCGCAGACGGCGTTCATGTCGGTCAGGACGATATGGAGGCTGGAGATGTGCGTGCTTTGCTCGGCGAAGATAAGATCATCGGTGTTTCCGCTCACAATGTCGAAGAAGCGCTGCTCGCGCAAAAGCGCGGTGCCGATTATCTGGGTGTCGGTGCGGTTCATGCGACGGGCACCAAGTCCGAAGCAAAGCCGCTGACTTGGCAGGACATCAAGGACATTTGCGATAGCGTGACCATTCCGATTACAGCCATTGGCGGCGTCAAGCTGGATAATATGCTGGAGCTGCGCGGCACTGGTGTAGATGGCGTTGCCATTGTCTCGGGCATCTTTGCGGCGCCGAACATTGAACAGGCAACGGCGCAGCTGCTTGCGCAAGCGCGAAAGCTGGTGGAAGCGTGAAACTGACCGGCGCAATTTTTGATTTGGACGGCACGCTGCTCGACTCCATGCCGTATTGGGCGTCGGTCGGCACGCGGTATCTGGAACAACAGCACATTGCCGTGCCGGATGTAGAGCAGTTGGCGCTGCGCATCAAAACGATGACTTTGCCGGAGGCGGCGGACTATTTTCGCAGCGACTATGGCGTGCAGCAATCGCAAGAGGAGATTTGCACACGCATCAATCACATGATTGAGGACGATTATCGCCTGCGTGCGCCGCTCAAAGAGGGAACACGGGATATGCTGAAGCAGATGAAGCGGCGCGGTGTGCGGATGTGCGTGGCGAGCGCGACAGATCACGCCTTGGTCGAGGCGGCTTTGCGCCGCGTCGGTGTGTTGGATTACTTTTCGTTTATCCTGACCTGCGGCGATTTGCAAACGAGCAAAAATTTGCCGTATATCTTTGACACCTGCACTGAGAGGCTGGGCACGGATAAGCGCACGACGGCGGTGTTTGAGGACAGCCTGCATTGTGTCGTGACGGCATCCGGTGCGGGTTATCCGGTTGTCGGTGTGTACGACGATTCGGCAAAGACGGAAACAGAGGAAATTTGTCGGCTCAGCCGTTGTTTCGTGTACAGCTGGAAGGAACTGGATATTGCCCGTTTGGAGCAGAGTCTGTGACCGGCTCTGACACCACAACATGTAGTGGTGTCAGAGCGAGCGGATAATAAAATTGAAATTTTTTTTCTCGCTGAATTTCAAACGTTTTGCAAGAAATGAACGGATGTGGAAAACTGGGTATCCGAGCGAAAATAAAGTTGTGAGATTCCCGTATCTCTCAGTGATTCTGCGCTTAACCATTGGGAATTCTGCGGGGCGGCATGGGAAATTCTGTGGAAAACTATTTCTTATGCCGCCGCTGCAATGCAGGAGAAAAGCAAAAAATAGGAATGATTCCTGCATGTTTCCACTCACCACAAGAGCCGTGCAGGCTATTGACATCTGCCGGTTGCCGTATTACAATATGAGACAGTTCCAGTCGAATGGAACACAAGATATAGTGTGCAAAAGAACAGCTGCGTGTATATTTTGTGTTTTTTTCGGCGAAACAATATGAAGAAATCAGAGGTACGGCGGCGATGATAAAGCAGATTGAAAAAAGAGATGGCAGATGTGTGTTCTTTGATGTGACGAAGATTGCGAATGCCATCTATAAAGCTGCGGAGACATCCGGAGGACACGACTACCAGATGTCGATGCGTCTGGCGCTGGATGCAGCGGATTATATCGAGGCACACAGCCCGACAGAGACGCCGACCGTAGAGTATGTACAGGATGCGGTGGAAAAAATCCTGATTGAGCAGGGACACGCCAAAACGGCGAAGGCGTATATTTTGTATCGCAAGGAGCGTTCGCGGCAGCGTGAGATGAACACCGGACTCATGAAAATCTATGAGGATTTGACGTTCCAGTCCGCAGTGGAAAATGATATCAAGCGCGAAAACGCCAACATTGACGGCGATACCGCGATGGGAACCATGTTGAAATACGGCTCAGAGGGCGCAAAGCGCTTCAATGAGATGTTTCTGCTGGAACCGCGGATTGCAAAGGCGCATCGTGAGGGTGACATTCACATCCATGACTTTGATTTTTACACGCTGACGACGACCTGCACGCAGATTGATTTGCTCAAACTGTTTCAGGGCGGATTTTCGACCGGACACGGTTTCCTGCGCGAGCCAAACGACATTCGCAGTTATTCGGCGCTCGCGTGCATTGCCATTCAGTCCAACCAGAATGACCAGCACGGCGGTCAGAGCGTACCGAACTTTGATTACAGCATGGCGCCGGGTGTCAAAAAGACATATTGGCACAACTATCGCGACAATCTTGCCAAGGCACTCGAGGCATTTGACATTGAGGCGGACGGTTTAGAACCGGCAAAGGCATTGATTGCTTCGTGCGGCAAAAAGCCGGTACTGGCAGACGACAACGGCGTGACACAGGCCATTCGCACACAACTGCTTGCGCGCGGTGTTGCACCGCAGACGGCGGACCGCGTGCTGGCGTTCGCTGTAAAATATGCGCGCAAAGAGACCGAGCGAGGCACGTATCAGGCAATGGAAGCACTGGTACACAATCTCAACACCATGCATTCGCGTGCCGGTGCGCAAATTCCGTTTTCCTCGCTCAATTACGGCACGGATACCTCGCCAGAAGGCCGCTTGGTTGTGAAAAGTCTGTTGCTGGCAACCGAAGCGGGATTGGGAAATGGCGAGACCTCCATTTTCCCCATTCATATCTTTAAAGTCAAAGAGGGCGTCAACTACAATCCGGGTGACCCGAACTATGATTTGTTCAAGCTGGCTATGCGCGTTTCTGCCAAGCGGCTGTTCCCGAATTTCTCGTTTATCGACGCACCGTTTAATGTCAAGTATTACAAGCCGGGACATCCGGAGACCGAGGCGGCGTATATGGGCTGCCGTACCCGTGTGATTGGCAATGTCTATGACCCGTCCCGCGAGATTGTAAATGGCCGCGGAAACTTGAGCTTTACGTCCATCAACCTGCCGCGTCTTGCCATCAAGGCAAAGGGAAACGCCGATGTGTTTTTCCGTTCGCTGGATGACATGCTGGATCTTGTTGTCGAGCAGCTGCTGGCGCGCTTTCAGATTCAGGCGGATAAGCGCGTGCGCAACTATCCGTTCCTGATGGGACAGGGCATCTGGATGGATTCCGATAAGCTGGGTCCGGACGATAAAGTGGGAGAAGTGCTCAAGCATGGCACCCTGACCGTCGGATTTATCGGTCTGGCAGAGTGCCTCAAGGCGCTGATGGGTGTACACCACGGAGAATCGGAACAGGCGCAGCGCATGGGTCTGACCATTGTTTCCCGCATGCGGGAGCGCATGGACGAAGAAAGCCGCAAGACCGGACTCAATTTCTCGGTCATTGCGACACCGGCAGAGGGACTTTCCGGACGGTTTGTTCGCTTGGATAAAAAACGCTACGGTGTGATTCCGGGCGTGACCGATCGGGATTACTACACCAACTCGTTCCATGTGCCTGTATATTATCCGATCAGTGCCTTCAAGAAAATTCGTCTGGAAGCACCGTATCATGAACTGACCAACGGCGGACATATCAGCTATGTGGAGCTGGACGGCGATCCGACACAAAATCTGGAAGCATTTGAGGCGGTTGTTCGCTATATGAAGGAGTGCGGCATTGGATACGGCTCGATTAACCATCCGGTAGACCGCGATCCGATTTGCGGATATACCGGCATTATCAATGATGTGTGCCCTCGCTGCGGCCGCCGCGAGGGAGAAGCGGTCAGCATTGAAAAGCTGCGTCAGCTCGGCGTATACAAAAACTATAACAGTGATACCATTGGCTATCACGGCGACAGCAACGAGGAAAAAGATCGCAGACCCAACCCGCTGCATGAGATATAAGGAGGACACGAACATGAATGAACTGAACCATGTAACATACAATGAAAACGGTGAAGCAATGGTAGGAGAAGGCGTGGGCTTTGAGCGCATTCGCCGCATCACCGGTTATCTGGTTGGTACGCTCGACCGCTTCAACAACGCCAAGCGTGCAGAAGAACATGACCGTGTCAAGCACGATACCTGCCGCGCGGCATCTGACCGAAAGAGTGCATGAACAAAATGAAGGATGAACTTCTTCGCGTTGCCGGAGTCATTGACGAGTCAATCGTGGATGGCCCCGGCATCCGCTTTGTTATCTTTACGCAGGGATGTCCGCATCACTGTGCCGGATGTCATAATCCGCAGACGCATGATTTCGACGGCGGAGAACAGGTGCCGATATCCCGCTTGTTGGAAGATATTTTGGAAAACCCGCTGATTTCCGGCGTGACACTGTCAGGCGGCGAGCCGTTTTGCCAGCCAAAACCGCTCGCAGAGCTGGCGCAGGAACTCAAGCGCCATGGCAAGCATGTGATGGCATACACCGGCTATACTTGGGAGCAGCTGCACAGCAAGCAGGATGCAGATATAGAACGCCTGCTGGCACAGTGTGATGTGCTGGTGGACGGAAAATTTATCGAGTCGCAGAAAGATATGCTGCTGCGCTTTCGCGGAAGCCGCAATCAACGCTTGATTGATGTGCAGAAGTCCTTGCAGACCGAACAGGTGGTATTGGCTGGTGTGTAAAAAAAACACGGGAAAGTTGAAAAATATTGTGCAGTTTGTCGATAACCTATTGACAAATTCTAGGCGTCTATTATAATGAATATATAAAGTACAATTTCCAGACAACAAACCGGATATGCGCTGTATGCAATAAGGGGAAAGATTGTGTACAGTATCCGGCGCGGTGTATCTAGCGTCCGCTTTGCGTCATGTGGATATTCAGATCTGACATTTTCGCATAGCGGGCTGGGTAGGAAATCATGTGAGACGGTACTTTGTTGTAAACGAAAAGCCTGTTCCGATGGAGAGCGGAACGGGCTTTTCGTTTGCTTGTTTTTCTATGCTTATCTGCGGTTGGAGTTTCTCCAGATCTTGAGCTTTTCCGCTTCCTTGATGAGCTCTTCGCGGAACTGCGGATGTGCAACAGAGATAATTGCCTCTGCGCGCTCCCACGTGGACAGACCCTTCAGGCAAACCTTACCGTACTCGGTAACGAGGTAATGCGTGTTGGTACGGGTGTCTGTAACCGTAGAACCCGGATGCAGCGTCGGCAGAATACGGCTCTTCAGCTCGCCGCTGTGCGTGGTAAAGGTGGAAGAACAGCAGATAAAGCTCTTGCCGCCGTTGGACAGATAGGCGCCGAGCACGAAGTCCAGCTGACCGCCTGCGCCGCTGATGTGTTTGGTACCGGCGGACTCTGCGTTAATCTGACCGGTCAGGTCGAGGTCAACCGCGTTGTTGATGGAGATGAAGTTGTCAATCTGGGAAATGACGCGTGCATCGTTGGTGTAGCCGACCGGTGCGCTCATCAGAGCCGGATTGTCATCCATGTAGTCATACATCTTCTGGGTGCCGGCGCCAAAAGCGAATACCTGACGGCCCTTGTCGATGTTCTTCTTTGCACAGGACAGCTTGCCGGCAGCAGCCATGTCTACAAAGCCGTCTACATACATCTCGGTGTGCACGCCCAGATCCTTCAGATCCGACTGTGCAATCAGAGAACCTACGGCGTTCGGCATGCCGCCAATGCCCAGCTGCAGGCAAGCGCCGTTCGGAATTTCCTCTACAATCAGCTTAGCTACGGTCTCATCGATTTCGGACGGCGCGCCGCCGCTGCCCATCTGACGAATCGGCGGGTTGTTGCCCTCAACGATCATGTCTACATCGGTGATGTGAACGCCTTCTTCAAAGCCGCCCAGACAGCGCGGCATGTTCTTGTTGACTTCTACGATGACCTTTTTGCCGGTTTCGCAAACGGCAGCCAGATGAGAAGCGTTCGGACCAAAGTTGAAATAGCCGTGCTTGTCCATCGGTGCGACCTGAATCATAACAACATCCGGCGGGCAAATGCTCTCTCGATACCAACGCGGCAGCTCGGAATAGCGCAGCGGGGCATAGAACGCGATGCCGTCGTTAATCATGTGGCGCTCAATGCCGCTCATGTGCCAAGAGTTCCAAGAGAAATGCTTGTTTGCGTCCGGAACCTGTGCGATGGCAAGCGGCTCCATCAGGACGCCGCCGCGGATGTTGACATCTACCAGCTCGTTTGCACGAGCGGCAAGTGCCTTGTCCAGTTCAACCGGCGTGCCGGTGCACCAGCCGTAATCTACCCAGTCGCCGCTCTTGACGACCTTTGCTGCCTCTGCGGCAGTTGTCAGTTTACTGTTATATAGTGCCTGATAATCCATGTAACAAAATCCTCCGTTTGTCAATGATACTCAGAATGGAACAAAAATTGTTCAAAACATACAAAAACCACTTATATCTAACCTATTGTATCAGCATCCGCTGTATTCGTCAAGAACTTAACAAAAAAATGCAAACAATCCCCTTGTAATTGCACATAGGGTGGAGTAGGATGGAACACGGACATTTTAAATAAAAAGAGGTTGAATCATGAAACAAAAAAATCTCATCGGCTTGACACTGCCGGCGCTGCTTTGCACTCTGCTGTGGGGCAGTGCCTTTCCTGCGGTCAAGTCGGGCTATGCGCTGTTTGGCATCGGGGACGAAGCGGCGTGCAAATTGTTTTTTGCCGGCTGGCGGTTCATGCTGGCGGGCGTTGCGGTGCTTGTGATTTCGGTTATCACGAGCCGCAAGCTGGTTGTTCCGACAAGAGCACAGTGGCCGGGCATTTTGCTGCTGGGTCTTGTGCAGACGACCGTGCAGTATGTATTTTTCTATATTGGATTGTCGCACACAACCGGCGTCAAGGGCTCGGTCATTTCTGCGATGGCGACGTTTTTCGCCGTGGGCATCTCGCACTGTCTGTTTGCTGATGACCGGCTCAATATGCCGAAGGCAATGGGATGCGTGCTCGGATTTGTCGGCGTGCTGATTATCACGCTGAGTTCGCTGGACGGCTTGAGCGGCGGGGTGTCGCTGACCGGCGAAGGCTTTATGTTCCTCGCAGCAGCGGCGTCCGGCAGCGGCGCAGTCATCAGCAAATTTGCCGCAAAGGGACAATCTCCGATGGTCGTCACGGGCTGGCAGCTGACGATTGGCGGTGCCGTGTTGCTGCTGGCAGGAATTGTCGGCGGCGGACATTTTCAGACGGTTTCTCCGCAGGCGTTTTGCCTGCTCGGCTATTTGATTTTTCTCTCTGCCGCGGCATTTACCGTTTGGACGTGGCTGCTCAAGCGCTATCCGGTAGGCAAGGTCTCCGTGTATAATTTTCTGGTGCCGGTGTTTGGTTCGCTGATGTCCGGTGTCGTGCTCGGTGAAACCGTGTTTACGGTTCGAAATATGCTGTCTCTGCTGCTAGTATGCGCCGGAATTGTACTTGTTAACCGCAAAAAAGAACAAAAACAAGGATAAAAAATCCGGAAATCTCTCGGTCGGGAGATTTCCGGATTTTGGCTTATTGGCAGCCGAACTTGTGAGCATAGGCGCGATATTCCTCCGCCGTCATGGCAGGATGAAAATCAGACAGCAAGGCTTGGGCTTGGGCGGCATGGTCGCACAGCAGATGATACAGCGTCAGTGCGGCGAGCTTGGCCGGATACAGATAGGCCTTTTCCTTGTCTGTGATGCGGAAATCCGCCCCGTGCAGCGTGCCGGAAAATCCGCCGTATGTAAAGTTGACAATTGGCATTCGATGCGACAAGTCGCCGACATCGGTGGAGGCAGCGTTGTGTACAGATGGATTTACCGGCTCATAGGTCGTGGGCAGCAGCTTCGCGGCATCTGTCAGTGCCTGACATGGCTGCGCCGGTATGGTCGGCAGATAGCCCATGTCATCTTGTATGGAAATCTCTGCGCCAAACGCATACGCGGCACCGCGATATGCGCGGTTGATTTGTTCATTGACCGTCTGCAAGGCGTCCCACGTTTTTGCGCGCACCTGCAAATCGACAGTGACCTCGTGCGGCACGACATTGATGGCACAGTCTCCCATGCGAACAATTTCTCCGATGCGAATACAGTCTTGGTCGCGGAAGGTGCTGCGCAGCATGCCAATGGCGCTGCGGGCAAGCGTCACGACATCCAGCGCATTGATGCCGTTTTCCGGCGCAATGGCTGTGTGAGAGGCTCTGCCCTTGATGTGAATGAGCTTGGACAAAAATCCGCTGGTCGAGTTGCAGCCGAGCAGAAAATCCGACTGACAGGGAACCATGTGCGCATGCGTTGTGATGGCGGCGTCGATGTCATCAAACGCGCCGCGCAGCAGCAGCTCCGGCTTTCCGCCGCAGCATGTGGCGATGCCGTGGCTTCGCAGCTGCTCCAAACGGTTCATCGGCACGTGTTCCTCACATGGTACGGCGAAAAATACGGCGCGGCCGGTGAGAGCAGCGGCAACTTCCGGCTGACTGAGTGCCAAGGCAGCACCGGCAAGCGCGGTCAGCTGCATGTGATGCCCGCAGGCGTGCGACATGCCGGTTTTGGGTACGGCGAGCGGATGTTCCGGACTGCGGATGCCGTCCAATTCGCCGATCAGGCAGACGGAGGGAGCGGCGCTGCCGAGCGATGCCTTGACGCCGGTGTTGGCAAGGCCGGTTTGCACGTCCAGCCCGCACGATTGCAGCCAATCCGCGACTTTTCCGGCGGTGCGGTGCTCGGTATAGCCAAGCTCCGCGTGGGAATATATATCTTCGGCAAAAGCAATGAGCTGCTGCGCGTGTGCGTCAATGCAGCTGAAAATGCGTTGTTCTGTTTCGTTCATAAAAAATCCTCGCATCTCAATGAAAAAAGTAGGTAAATCCAGTATACCGCAGGACAAAACCAGTTGCAAGGCAAAGAAGAAGGCGTATAATAGGCGTATACTATAGATAGATATGCTGTACAGACAGGAGAAAACAAATGAAGTATTGTTATGAATGCGGTGCGCCGCTGACAGAAAAATATTTGGAACGCGAGGGAATGGTACAGTATTGCCCGCAGTGCAAGCAGTTCCGATTTCCGATTTTTAACACAGCGGTGAGCATGGAGGTGCTCAGTCCGGACAAAACACAGGTGCTGCTCATTCAGCAGTACGGCAAGCAGCGCAATATTTTGGTCGCCGGATATGTCAACCGCGGAGAAGCGGCGGAGAAAACCGTTGCGCGGGAAGTGAAAGAGGAAGTCGGTTTGGATGTATGCGACATTCACTTTAACACCAGCCAGTTTTTTGAGCCGAGCAACACCTTGATGCTGAACTTTTCCTGTGTTGCAACGACACAAGACCTCAGCCACATGACGGATGAAGTGGACAAAGCAAAATGGTTTTCCTTCGCGGACGCGCGGGAAGCCATTGCGCCCAACAGCTTGGCGCAAAAATTCTTGCTGACATTTTTGGAAAAACATACTGTTAACCAAAACTGTTGACAAGGTTGACAATGCCGTGTATACTATCCTTGTTCGACAAAATAAATGTTAGGTGGTACGACATGGAACAGAAACAAAGTAAGACAAATGTACGAGAAATGGCTCTGATCGCGCTGATGGCGGCAGTTACCTGCATTTTAGGCCCGCTGTCAGTTCCGATTGGTGTCGTTCCGATCTCGCTGACCAATTTTGCCATTTATCTGGCGATTTATGTACTGGGCTGCCGGCGCGGCACGATTAGCTATATTGTGTATCTGCTGCTCGGCTTGGTTGGTCTGCCGGTCTTTTCCGGCTTCAGCAGCGGCGTTGGCAAGCTGTTTGGACCGACCGGCGGATACCTGATCGGCTTTATCTTTATGGCACTGATTTGCGGATTTGCGATTGACCGTTTTGAGGCAAAGCTGATTCAGAGCATGATAGGCATGATTCTCGGCACCATCGTGTGCTATCTGTTTGGCACGGGCTGGCTGGCTTATCAGGCCGGCATGACGTTTTATCAGGCGTTGGCAGCAGGTGTTCTGCCGTTCATCGTCGGTGATCTGGTTAAGATGGTAATTTGCGCGGTGGTTGGCCCGCAGATTCGCCGCAGACTGGAACAGGCGGGACTCGTTCACTGAGCAAGCAACCAATTTTTGATAGATTTTGGCACAGAAAAAGACGGGCTGCACCATGCAGTCCGTCTTTTTTGGTGTTGATATGAAGAACTTAGTCCTCGGCGCGGCCGAACTCGGACAGCTGGAGACCTTCGTTTTTGTCCAGTGCCCAGTTGAGATTCCACATGCTGGTAAACAGCAGCAGATAGCGTCCGCGGTAGTCCTGCACAATCTTGGAGTCCGAAGTGATTTTCAGCTCGTCCGGCTGGAAATCCTCGTTTTCAATCCAGCGCAGGTACTGATACGGCAGGTTTTCCATGATGATGTCCACACGGTATTCGTTTTTGAGACGATACTCCAAAACTTCCAGCTGGAGGACACCGACAACGCCGACAATGACTTCCTCCATACCGGTGTGCGGCTCTTGGAAAATCTGAATGGCACCTTCCTGTGCAATCTGTTCCATGCCCTTGATGAACTGCTTGCGCTTCATGGTGTCTTTCTGGCGAATACGGCAGAATACTTCCGGCGCAAACGTCGGAATGCCGGAATACTTACAGTCAAAGCCCGGCGTGCATACGGTGTCACCGATGGAGAAAATGCCGGGATCAAATACACCGATGATATCACCGGCATAGGCCTCGTCGATAATCGCGCGATCCTGCGCCATGATTTGCTGCGGCTGTGCCAGCTGCATTTTCTTGCCGGCCTGTACATGATAGACGTCCATGCCCTTTTCGAATTTGCCGGAGCAAATGCGCATAAAGGCCACGCGGTCGCGGTGCGCCTTGTTCATGTTTGCCTGAATCTTGAATACGAAAGCGGAAAAATGCTCGTCAAACGGATCAATGATTTCGCCCTTGGACATGCGCGCGGTCGGCGGCGGAGTCATCTCCAAGAAGTACTGCAAAAACGGCTCAACGCCGAAGTTGGTCAGTGCGGAACCGAAGAATACCGGCGACAGCGTGCCGGCGTGTACGCGGTCCATGTCAAATTCCTCACCGGCGCCGCCGAGCAGCTCGATGTCATCCTGCAGGGTCTCCCAAAGACGTTCGCCGACCATCGGCTCCAGCTTCGGATCGTCTGGCTGGTAAATGGTAACCTTGGCTTCCTTGGTGCCGGAGACGGAAGCGGCCTCAAACGCCATGATATGGTTTTTCTGGCGGTCATAGACGCCCTTGAATTCCTTGCCGCAGCCGATTGGCCAGTTGACGGCATAGGTGTCAATGCCCAGTTCTTTTTCCAGCTCGTCGAGCAGGTCATACGGGTCGCGGGACTCCAAGTCCATCTTGTTGATAAAAGTGAAAATCGGGATACCGCGCATGGAGCAGACCTTGAACAGCTTGCGGGTCTGTGCCTCGACGCCCTTGGATGCGTCGATAACCATGATTGCGGAGTCCGCAGCCATCAGGGTGCGGTAGGTGTCCTCAGAGAAGTCCTGATGACCCGGGGTATCCAGAATGTTGATGCAGTGTCCGCCGTATTCAAACTGAAGCACAGAGGACGTGACCGAGATGCCGCGCTGCTTCTCAATTTCCATCCAGTCGGAAACGGCATGACGCGTATTCTTCTTGCCCTTTACGGTACCGGCGAGCTGAATTGCTCCGCCGTACAGCAGGAATTTCTCTGTAATGGTCGTTTTGCCGGCATCCGGATGCGAAATAATCGCAAACGTGCGGCGCTTTGTGATTTCTGACTTTAAATCTGACAAAAGAAAAAACCTCCGATCAGCCATTGTTCGTATAAAAAAAGCGCCGGACAATATGCAGGCGCATACAAATATATATTATCATAGATCCGCATGGGAAACAATGATTTGTTTGGAGAAAAAAAGACAAAAAAGCGGCGCGTCGATTGGTAGGAATTCGACGCGCCATACAGTAAAGAGAGAGATATATGAAAGCACAGAATGGGAAAACTGTGCGGTGGCAGGCTATCAACCTGAAGCTCTTGGATTGGAAACCTGTGTGTTTCCCGCTCCCTTGAGCTTGACTATAGTATATCACAAAAAGGCAGAAAAACAATGGACAGGATACATAAAATACACAAAATGAAACTGGCTTTTGTGTATCAAGTTAAACAATTGTCTTTGCGTCGCGGACAATTTGTCCATTGTGTATTCGTCAAATGTCCGTTGTTTTTTGCAGAAAGCTGTGATAAGATAAGAAAAATCGCAGAAAAAGGAGATTTGTATGAATATTCAGATATTTGGCAAGAGCAAGTGCTTTGATACAAAAAAAGCCGAGCGCTATTTTAAGGAACGTCGCATCAAGTACCAAATGGTAGATCTCGTGCGTTACGGCATGAGCAAGGGCGAGTTTACCTCCGTGTGCCGCGCAGTCGGTCTCGAAGCAATGATTGACCCGAAGGCAAAGGATCCCGATGCTGCGATGCTGCCATATCTTGCTTCCGATGAAGCCAAGATGGAAAAGCTGCTGGATAATCCAAAGCTGCTCCAGACACCGATTGTGCGCAATGGCAAGCAGGCAACGGTTGGATTCTGTCCGGATGTGTGGAAAACATGGGAATGAGCGAGAGAGTGCCGTCCTTTGTGACGGAACCATGCGATGTGTGGACGGCGCTGCAGCGGGAAACGCGTCCGATTTGTCTGTACGGCATGGGAGACGGCGCAGAAAAAATTCTGCGCGTATGTGAGCAGAGAAGCATTCCGATTGCGGGCATTTTTGCCTCGGATGAATTTGTGCGCGGACACAGCTTTGCGGGCTTTGTCGTAAAAAAGCGCGCGGATCTCGAACAGGAACTGGGAGATTTTGTCGCTGTGATTGCGTTTGCATCGAGCAGACCGGAGGTATTGGCACTGTTTGATGATTTGGACAGCACGCACACGACGTATGCGCCGGATGTTCCGGTCGCAGAGGGGCAGCTGTTTGATTGGGCATTTGCGCAGAAACACTGCGAGGAGCTGGAGCAGGCGTATGCGCTGCTGGCGGATGACCGCTCCCGCGAGGTGTTTGCGGCAACAGTCAATTTCAAGCTGAGCGGCAAGCTGCATTGGCTGCGCGACTACACGGACAGCCGCGAGAGCGCGTTTGAAACCTACCTCAAGCCGACACAGCAGGAGCATTTTGTCGATCTCGGGGCGTATAATGGCGATACCATTCGCGAACTGCTGTCCTTTACCGACGGGAACTATGCCTCAATCACCGCGCTGGAACCGGACAGAAAGACCTTTAAAAAGCTGAAAAAATACGTGGAACAGGCACAGCTGGACAACATAAATCTCGTCAACGCGGGCGCGTGGAGCGAGCCGGGAGAGCTGCTGTTCGGCGGCAAGGCAGGACGCAATTCCGCGCTGACGCCGGTGATGAATGAGGTGTCGCATGACAAGCGCACGGTGATGATTCCGGTGGAATCGGTCGACCATGTGCTGAACGGCGCGCCGTGCACGCTGCTCAAACTGGATGTTGAGGGCGCGGAGCGCATGGCGCTGGAGGGAGCGCGGCACACCATTGAGAAATACCAGCCGCGTATTTCGCTGTCTGCCTATCACAGAAGTGAGGATTTGTACGAGCTGCCGCTGCTGCTGCGTGACATGTGTGCAGATGTCCGCCTTGGGATGCGGCATCATCCGTATGTTCCGGCGTGGGAAACAAATTTCTATGTAACTTTTGGTTAAAACCTATGGAAATCCTGTTTGATTTGCTGTATACTAACAACAGGAAACAACGTCCGCGAGGACGGGAGATTCTGTGAATGAAAAGGAGACGATTCCAATGGCAAGTTGTTTTTATTGTGATCCGGATAATGAGAACCGCAAGGCAATTATGTTCCGCGTCGGCAAGATGAGAGAGGGCGTTTTGTATCTGTTCAAGGATCAGGCACACAAGGGCCGCTGCGTTGTCGCTGTTGACGAGCATTTGTCCGAGCTGTCCGACCTGACACCGGAGCAGCGTCATGCATTTATGGATGATGTCGCAGACGTAGCCGGCGCAGTAAAGAAGCTGTGGGGCTGCACCAAGATCAACTTGGGCGCATTCGGCGATAAGCTGCCGCACCTTCATTTTCATATCGTGCCGAAGTATGAGGGCGGTTTTGAATTCGGCGGCGGATTTGAAATCACCAACCCGAATCCGGTACATCTGACTGATGCTGAATATGCTGAAATGATGGCACAGCTGAAGGCAGAACTGAACATCGTAAAGGACTAATTAAGTTTAGTTTAACCTTATCAAAGGAAAGGGCGTGGTGTCGTGACACTTCGCCTTTTCTTTTTTCCTGTGACCAGTTTGTAAAATCCGCGCAGTTGCTTGAAATTTATGGGGTTTCCAGCTATACTATATTCTAATATTGAATGATGATAGGAGTATCGTATGTCAAGTTTTTTGCACAGTTCGCTGATTCAAATTTTGGTCAGCATTCCGGCGCTGCTGCTTTGTCTCAGCGTACACGAGGCTTGCCACGGATTTGCGGCGTATGCGCTGGGCGATCCGACAGCCAAACAGGAAGGACGTCTGACCTTTGACCCGCTGCGGCATCTCGACCCGATTGGCACACTTTGCATGCTGTTTTTCCACGTTGGCTGGGCGAAGCCGGTGCCGATTAACCCGAGCTATTTCAAAAATCGCCGCGTCGGCATCGCGCTGGTGTCGCTGGCGGGACCGGCATCTAATTTTGTGCTGGCGCTGCTCGCTTTGTTTTTGTATTATCCGCTGCGCCTGACCAGCTCGCCGATTTTGACGGCGATTGCACTCATGCTGTACATGACGGCGGTTATGAGCATTGGTCTGGGCGTGTTTAATCTGATTCCGGTGCCGCCGCTGGATGGCTCAAAAATTCTGCTGGCGTTTCTGCCGGCAAAGTATGAGTACAAGTTCGCGCAGTATGAGCAGTACATCCAGTTTATTTTGCTGATTTTGCTGTTTGTCGGCGTGCTGGACAGACCGATCAATTTCTTTATCAATGTGGTGTATCATGTCCTCAGCTCGATTGTTTTGTTGGTGTTTTAAATGACAGAAAAGATTACCTTTCATCTGTCCGCCTTTGACGGACCGCTGGATTTGCTTTTGCATTTGATTGCGAAGAACAAAGTCAATATTTACGACATTCCGATTTCGCTGATTTTGGAGCAGTACATGGAAATTCTGCGCGAGGCGCAGGAAGCGGATATGGAAGTTGCAGGAGATTTCATCGCCATGGCGGCACAGCTCATGCTCATCAAATCGCGCATGCTGCTGCCGAAGGAAAAGAACGAAGAGGACGAGGAAGAGGACCCGCGCGCGATGCTCGTCGAGCAGCTGCTGGAATACCAGCGCATTCGCGAAGTACAGCCGTACTTTAAGCGGCACAGTGATGTGGGACGCGATATTCTGACGCGCCCGCCCGAGCCAATCGAACGCAAAAAGACGTTTGAGGGAACTCTGCCGCCGGAAAAGCTGTCGGATGCCGCGCGGCGCATGCTGACGCGCATCGGCAAAAAAATGCCGCCGCCGGTCAGTGCCTTTTCCGGCATTGTCGGACATGAAACGGTTCCGGTACATACGCGCATCACGGCGATTTTGCTGCGCTTCCGCAAGAAAAAGAAGCTGCACTTTCAGGGTTTGTTTCACGGACTGCACAGCCGGTCGGAGGTAGTCGCGACGTTTCTCGCCGTGTTGGAGCTGTCCAAGACACACCGCATTCACATTGAGGGAGAGGACGAGAACCCAACGCTGACGTTATTTACAGGAGAAGAACGGGAGGAACGCATTTCATGAATGAATTGTCCTGCCTGCTGGAGGGCATTTTATTTGCATCGGGAGAACCGGTCTATGAAGAAAAACTCAGGCAGGTGCTCGGCATTGACGCCGAACAGCTGCATCAGCTGGCACAGGAGCTGGCGGACAGCTATGACGCGGAAAAGCGCGGATTTCAGATTATCCGGCTGCAAGACAGCTATCAGATGGTCTCCCGCGCGGAATACGCCGATACCATTCGCCGCGCCTTGGAGGTGCGGCGCACACCGTCACTGTCTGCGGCAGCGCTCGAGGTATTGTCCATTGTTGCGTATCGTCAGCCGGTTACGCGCGCGTATATCGAGCAGCTGCGCGGCGTCGACAGCTCCAATACCGTGTTGAATTTATTGGACAAAGGCTTGCTGGAAGGCTGCGGCCGTCTGGATGTGCCGGGCAGACCGATGATTTACCGCACGACACCGGCATTTTTGCGTGCCTTTTCCATTTCGTCTCTCGACGAGCTGCCGGATTTGCCGGAGCTGCGGGAGCTGGAGGAAAAACGCGAGTCTGAACAGGAGGAAGCTGGATCATGATGGTACTCCGCATACTTGGCATCGTGCTGTGCGTTGTCCTGCTCGTATTCGTGGTGCTCACGGCCTTCACGCTGTTTGCACCGGCGCGGATCGAGATTAAACGGGACATGCCGGACGGACAGCTCAAGGTGCGGTTGGGATTCGGCCCGATAAAAAAAGTATTCCGGCTTGGCGGCAAACGGAAGAAAACGAAAAAGCCGACCAAGAAGCAAAAAAAGAAAGAAAAACGCGAAGAACACAAGCAGGAAACCACCGCGCCGCGCTTTGATTTGAAGCGATTGCCGATCGACCGCGCGCTGGAATTGCTTGTAGAGCTGATTTATGACTTGGCAGGTGCTGTCGTGTGGGAAAAGCTGCATGTGACGGTCATTCTGCACACATCAGATGCAGCGCGCACGGGCAGACTGCTCGGCGCATGCTCCGCGGCTGTCGGCAATTTGTATCCGTATTTGGCACGCACGCACGTGCTCAAGGACACAAAAATTGTCATAGATGCAGATTTTGACGCACAAAAGACCGTGTGGGGATTGGATATTTCCGTGATGACGCGGCTGTGCTGGTATCCGCGCATTTTGTGGCGACGGCGCAAGGAGCTGTGGGCATTGTGGAAGGCAATCCGCCTGACGAAACAGGAACGAGAAGCTTGGAGCCAAAAACAAATGGCTTCTCAGCAACATCCAGCATAAAGAAAGAGGGAATTTCAAATGGCAGAACATGGTGTAAATGGCCTGATGGCTGAGACAATGGAAAAGATCCGCTCGATGGTCGATGTCAATACGATCATTGGCGATCCGATCGTCACACATGATGGAACCACACTGATTCCGATTTCCAAGGTTACCTTTGGCTTTGGTTCCGGCGGTACCGATTTCAAGTCCCGCAACAGCGGAGACAATGCGCCGCTGTGCTTTGGCGGCGGCGGCGGTGCCGGCGTCAGCATTCAGCCGGTTGCGTTCCTCATCGTCAGCGAGGGCAATGCGCGCATTCTTCCGGTCAATATGCCGGCGGACAGCAGCACGGATCGCCTGATTGAACTGATTCCGGATGCGATCAACGGCGTGCAAAGCCTGTTTGGCAAGCGCGGAAAGAAAGAGGACGCTGCTCCGGAGACGGAAATCGCCCCGACAGAAGAATAAGCAGTTACACGAGAGAGGAGCTGACCGCTCCTCTTTTTGTTGAGACATAAATGCGCATGGCATCCCGTAAGATTACTATCTGAGGGGGAATGTGCGTGAGAGCAAAATACTGGATTTGTCTGCTGGTTGCCGTGTGTTTCAGTGTCAGCCGAGCAAGTGCGTACTCTGCGCAGGCCTATGCCGTGCTGGACGCAGATACCGGCGTGCTGTTGGACGGCGCCAACGAAAACCAGCAGATGCCGATGGCGAGCACGACAAAAATTATGACGGGCTTGCTGGCGGCGGAGTCCGGAGCATTACAGAAAATTGTCACGGTTTCCGGTGCCAGTGCGGGCGTGGAAGGGTCGTCCATGTACTTGAAACAGGGCGAACAGCTGTCACTGCAAGACGTTTTGTATGGTTTGATGCTGTGCTCCGGCAACGATGCCGCGGCGTGTATTGCGGAAAATCTCGGCGGACAAACGGCATTTGTGCGCCGTATGAACGAACGAGCGCAGCAGCTGGGGCTGAGCAATACGCACTTTGACAATCCCAGCGGCTTGGATGGAAAAACGCACCACACGACGGCGCAGGAGCTGGCACAGTTGGCGGCCGCCGCGCTGAAAAATCCTGTTTTTGCACAGATTGTTGCGACGCAGCGTTACACGTCCGGCACGCGAACCATGGTCAATCACAATAAGCTGCTGCGCATGTATCCCGATGCAATCGGCGTCAAAACCGGCTATACCAGAACGGCGGGGCGCTGTTTGGTCAGTGCGGCAAAGCGAAACGGCAGAACGGTTGCAGCTGTGACGCTGCATGACGGCGATGATTGGAACGACCACATGCACATGCTGGATGCGGCATTTTCGTCTCTGCGCGAAAAGCGGTTTGGGCAGGCGGGAGATACCGCTGCGCCGATTTCCGTGCAGAGCGGAACAAAGCAGAAGATACAGGCGGTGTATCAAGAGGATTTGACGGCACAGCTGTTTGACAGAGAACAGGCGGAAATTCAGATTTCCCATGCGGATTTTTTGTATGCGCCTGTGCGGCAGGGTGATATTTGCGGCAGCGCAAAGCTGCTGTGCAATGGCGCCGTTCTGGACGAAACCGCGCTGATTTGCGCACAGTCTGTCGCGCTGGACACGGAACAGGAAGATACCGGTTTATTAGAAAAAGTTCGGCATTGGTGGGATGCCGTGAGAAAAAGGGAGGCAGTATATGAAAATTACCGTGATTTACGGGCAAAATCATAAGGGTTCGACGTATCGCATTGCACGTATGCTGGCGGAAAAATTAGACGGAGACATTTCGGAAATTTTTTTGCCGCGGGATTTTGGAGAATTTTGTGTGGGCTGCGCCAAGTGCATTTTGCACGATGCAAAAGATTGTCCACATGCGGACAGCCTGCAGCCCATCACACAAAAATTGGATGAGGCAGACGTGATCATTCTGGCAAGTCCGGTGTATGTCTACCATGTGACCGGCTCGATGAAAGCACTTTTGGATCATTATGGCTGGCGCTGGATGGTACATAGACCGGAAGGCTCTATGTTCCGCAAGCAGGCGGTTTGCATTGCAACGGCGGCGGGTGCGGGCATGAAGTCGACCTGTAAAGACATGGCGGATAGTCTGTGGTACTGGGGTGTCGGCAGGATATATCAATATGGCACGGCGGTTTATGCGATCAATTATCAGCACATGAGTGACAAGAAAAAACGTGAGATTGAGAACAAAACAACGGCACTGGCGCGAAAAATCAAAGCACGGCACGGAAAGATACAGCCGTCACTGAAAACCAAGGCATTTTTTACCATGATGCACATTGTGCGCGGCAGGAAGGACAGCCAAGACGCCGATGCGGCGTATTGGAAACAGCAGGGATGGACGGGAAGCAGCCGTCCGTGGAAGGATTGACATATGCAGGAACGACTACAAAAAATTTTATCCGGCGCGGGCGTCTGTTCGCGGCGGGCAGCGGAAAAGCTGATTGCAAGCGGTGCCGTCACCGTCAATGGGGAACAGGCACAGGTGGGAGACCGCGCAGATTTGGAGACAGATACCATTTGCGTCAACGGCAGGCGCATCGGCGGGCATGAGAGCTATCACACAATTGTGCTGTACAAACCGGCGGGTGTTGTCACAACGATGTCGGATGAAAAAAATCGAAAGACTGTGGCGCAGCTCGTCAAAAACTGTCCGGTGCGTGTGCTGCCGGTCGGAAGATTGGATCAGTACTCGGAAGGCATGCTGCTCATGACCAATGACGGCGCCCTGCTCGCTGCGCTGACGCATCCGCGCAATCACGTGGACAAAACCTATGCCGTGACGGTGCGCGGCGATGCATCCCGCGTGCAAGACCTGTCTAAGCCGATGGTCATTGACGGCTATCGCATCCGGCCGGCACAAGTAAAGATGAGAAAAATGGGCACAGACGGTGTGCACGAGCTGCACATCACGATTCATGAAGGACGAAACCGGCAGATTCGCAAAATGTGCGCACAGTGCGGGTTTAAGGTGCTGCGCTTATGCCGCATTGCCATGGGGCCGCTGCAATTGGAGAATTCTCTGCGTCCGGGGCATTGGCGGGAGCTGACAGCAGCGGAAATGCAGGCACTGCGCCGTGCAAGCGGCTTGGAAAAAACAGGGGTATGATGGCATTCCTGCACAAATTTTGCAATTTGCATGAGAAACACTTGCATTTTTGTTCATCAACAGATACAATAAAATTACAGAAATTGTGAAACCCGTATGTGTATAAGAGGCAGAAACTATGAATGATTTGATGAACAAAATACAGAACAATCTGTCCACGTTTTCCAAGGGACAGCGTTTGATTGCGAAGTATATCATTGAACACTATGATAAAGCGGCATTTTTGACCGCAAGCAAGCTCGGCTCGACGGTCGGCGTCAGCGAATCCACGGTGGTGCGTTTTGCCACGGAGTTGGGCTATGCAGGGTATCCGCAGCTGCAAAAGGCGCTGCAGGAGATGATTCGAAACAAACTGACGGCCGTGCAGCGCATGGAAGTGACCAGCGACAGAATGGGCGATCAGGATATTCTGCGTTCCGTGCTGTCCTCGGACATCGACAAAATCCGCATGACGCTGGATGAAATCGACCGCAATTCCTTCCAGAACGCCGTAGAGGCAATTTTGCACGCCAAGAATATTTATATCCTCGGTGTCCGTTCCTCGGCGTCCCTGTCGGGATTCATCGGCTTCTATTTCAATCTGATGTTCGACAACGTCAAGCTGATTCACACGAACAGCGTGAGCGAAATCTTTGAGCAGATTTTGCGCGTCGGCGAGGGCGATGTGGTGTTTGGCGTCAGCTTTCCGCGCTATTCCAAGCGCACGCTCAAGGCGCTGGAGTACTCGAAAAAGTCCGGCGCGACGGTCATCGCGCTGACAGACAGCCAGCTGTCTCCGCTGAGTCAGACGGCAGATTATACGCTGCTCGCAAAGAGCGACATGGCTTCGTTTGTCGACTCGCTGGTCGCACCGCTCAGCGTCGTCAACGCGCTGATTGTCGCCATCGGCATGCGCAAGCAGCAGGAAATCAGCGAGACCTTTAATCATCTGGAATCCATTTGGGACGAATATGAGGTATATGAGAAACTCGACAATGAATAATTCTATAACAGTCGCAGTGATTGGAGCCGGCGCAGCCGGTCTGATGGCTGCCGGAACAGCAGCACAGCAGGGCGCCCGCGTGCTGCTGTTTGAGCGCAATGAAAAAGTGGGACGCAAGCTGGCGATTACAGGCAAGGGGCGCTGCAACGTCACCAACAACTGTGACATGCAGGAATTTTTGACGCATGTGCCGCAAAATCCGCGCTTTTTGTACAGTGCATTGGGTGCGTTTTCCATACAGGACACCATGAAGTTCTTTGAGGAACTGGGCGTACCGCTCAAAACCGAGCGCGGCAACCGCGTGTTTCCGCAGTCGGACAAGGCGCGGGATATTGTAGACGCGTTGTTTTTCTGGGTCAAGCGCTGCGGCGTGACGATTGTACAGGAGCGTGTGACCGGCATCCAGACCGATGAAACCGGTGTTGTCGGTGTCAAGACCGAGGGCAAGCTGCACCGCGCGAACCGCGTGATTGTGGCAACCGGCGGCAAATCGTATCCGCTGACCGGCTCGACCGGTGACGGCTATGCCTGGGCGCAGGAGCTTGGACACAAGGTGACACCGCTGCGCGCTTCGTTGGTTCCGCTGGTCTGTCCGGGTAAGACCTGCCCGCGTTTGCAGGGACTGCCGCTCAAAAATGTCACGCTGACAATTTTTGAGAACAATAAAAAGCTGTATGAGGGCTTTGGTGAAATGCTGTTTACACATTTCGGCATTTCCGGCCCGCTGGTGCTCAGCGCATCTTCTCATATGCGCAAGTGGGACAAGGCAACGTATCGGGCGGAGATTGACTTGAAGCCGGCACTGGACGAAGCTGTGTTGGACAAGCGCATCCTGTCGGACTTTTCGCAGGAATTGAACACGGATTTCCGCAACTCGCTCGGCGGGCTACTGCCGCGCAAGCTGATTCCGATTGTCGTTGAGCGCACAGAGATTGACCCGCACCAAAAGGTCAATGCGATTACCAAAAAACAGCGGCAGAAGCTCGTGCAGGAACTCAAGCATTTTGCGCTGGATATTACACAGCCGGGACCGATTGAGGACGCGATTATCACATCCGGCGGCGTATCCGTCAAAGATATTGTACCTAAGACGATGGAGTCCAAAAAGGTGCCGAATCTGTACTTTGCCGGAGAAATTATGGACGTGGACGCGTACACCGGCGGATTTAATTTGCAGATTGCGTGGTCGACCGGCTATCTGGCAGGATTGCATGCCGGCAGTGACCGCGCGTGAATAAAAGTGAGGAAAGATATATGAAAACCATTGCAGTTGCAATTGACGGCCCGTCCGGCGCAGGAAAAAGCACGATTGCTCGTGCGGCTGCCGGACGTTTGGGCTTTGTGTATGTGGACACGGGCGCGATGTACCGCACGATTGGTCTGGCGGTATGCCGCGCAGGCGTCGCGCTGGGACAGACCGAGCGCATCCAGTCGGTGCTGGACAGCGGAATTCAGGTGAGCCTGAAGTATGAACAGGGCGTGCAGCATGTACTGCTCGATGGCGAGGATGTCTCTGCGTCCATTCGCACACCGGAGATGTCCAAGTATGCATCGTTTGTGTCTGCAGTTCCGGCAGTGCGTGCTTTTTTGCTGCAGACGCAGCGGGAGATGGCGAAAACGCACAATGTCATCATGGACGGACGCGACATTGGCACCGTCATTTTGCCGGATGCAGAGGTCAAGATTTTCCTGACCGCATCGGCGCAGGCGCGTTCCAAGCGCCGGTTTATTGAGCTGCGGGAAAAGGGCGAAGATGTCACATTGGAAGAGGTGCTCGCGGACATGAAGCAGCGCGATCACGACGATGAGACCCGCGCCGCCGCACCGCTCAAGCAAGCGGAAGATGCGATTCTCGTAGACACGAGCGAACTGACGCTGGAGCAGTCGATTGCGGCGGTAGAAGCTGTGATTCGTCCGGCGCTGGAGGGCTGAGCATGAAATACAACCGTACCTTTCAGGCGTTGGCGATTCCGATTGTCAATGTATACGACCATCTGAAATACAATTATCACGTCATTGGACGCGAAAAGGTGCCGGACGGCGGCTGTGTGCTGGTGGCAAACCACACGCAGTGGGCGGATCCGGTGCTTGTCGGCACGGCGCTAGGCAATCAGTATCCGCTTGTGGCAATGGCGAAAAAAGAGCTGTTTCAAATCAAGCTGCTCGGGCCGCTCATCTCGGCGCTCGGCGCATTTCCGGTTGACCGCGGCACAGCGGACATCGGAGCGATTAAAACCTCACTCAAAGCAGTCAAAGAGGGAAAGAAGCTGCTGATTTTTCCGGAAGGCGGCACCAAGCACAAAGCGGGCGATGAGGCGAAGGTTGGCGCGGCGATGATTGCCGCACGCACCGGTGCGCCGATTGTGCCGATTTATATATCGGAAAACAAGAAATTTCGCTCAAAGGTTTATGTGGTTTTCGGCGATGCGTATATACCGGAAAAAACCAAGTCCAAAGACGGCTATCGCGCGATTGCGGACGATATGATGCGCCGCATTTACGCGCTGAAGGAGACGATATAACATGGTAACAGTCGCAAAAACAGCGGGCTTTTGCTTTGGCGTGCAACGGGCGGTGGACATGGCGGAGAAAGCCTGTCAGGAGTACGGCTGCATTTGGGCGCTGGGCGATATTATTCACAATGCGCACGAGGTCGGACGTCTGGAAAAACTGGGCGTGCACAAGGCGGAAGATGTCGCGGATATTCCGGACGGTGTGCCGGTGCTCATTCGCGCGCATGGCGTGCCGGAGCGCGTCGTGCAGCAGCTGGAACAGAAAGGCTGTCGCATTGTCGATGCCACGTGTCCGTTCGTCGGAAAGATTCATCGGATTGTGCGCGAGGAGAGCGAACAGGGACGCCGAATCATCGTCATCGGCTCCCGTAATCATCCGGAAGTCGTTGGCATTCAGGGCTGGTGCGGCACATCCGAGGTGTACGAAACGCCGGAGGAACTGCGTGCAGCACTGGAGAAAATCGGCAAAAATGGAGAAAATTTACAGAAAATTCCAGTCAGTGTGGTTGCGCAGACTACCATCAACAGGGAAATCTTTGATATTTGCGGTAAAATTATAAAAAAACAGTGTACAAACGCAAAAATATTTGGTACAATATGTAATGCAACGGACGAGCGCCAAGCGGAAGCTCGTCTACTGGCTGGCAAATCGGACATTATGATTGTGATTGGCGACCGAAAAAGCTCTAACACAAAGCGTCTGTATGAAATTAGCACGTCACTGTGTGATCATGTGCTATACATCGAAGATGCCACTGGGCTTACGGGAAATGAGATCCAGGGTATGGAGCAACCATTTATCGGGATTACAGCAGGCGCGTCCACGCCAGCCTGGATAATTAAGGAGGTCAGAAACATTATGAGCGAAGAGACAAGAATTGAAACCGGCAGCGAAGATTTTGCTGCTATGCTGGAGGAATCCTTCAAGACTTTAAATACAGGAGATAAGGTAACCGGTACTGTTCTGAAGATCACCCCGAACGAAGTTCACGTAGATCTGGGCGTAAAGCACGCTGCTTACATCCCGACCCATGAGCTGTCCGACGATCCGTCCTTCAACGCTGAGGAGAGCATCCACGTAGGCGACGACATCGAAGCTGTTGTTGTTCGCGTAAACGACGCAGAGGGCACCATCGTACTGTCCAAGAAGCGCGTAGACCAGATGAAGGGCTGGGAGTCCATCGAGGACGCAAAGGAAAATAAGACCATCATCGAGGGCAAGGTTAACGAAGAGAACAAGGGCGGCGTTGTTGCTAACGCATTTGGCATCCGCGTATTCATCCCGGCTTCTCAGACCGGTATCCCGAAGGGCCAGCCGCTGAGCCAGCTGGTAGGTCAGACTGCACGTTTCCGCATCACCGAGATCAACCGTCAGCGCAAGCGCGTGGTTGGTTCCATCCGTGCGGTACAGCAGGAAGAGCGTCGCGCTGCTGCTGAGAAGGTTTGGAGCGAGATCGAAGTTGGCAACGAGTACACCGGTACCGTGAAGTCCCTGACTTCTTACGGCGCATTCGTAGACATCGGCGGCGTTGATGGCATGATCCACATCTCCGAGCTGTCTTGGGGCCGCATCAAGCATCCGTCTGAGGTTGTAAACGTTGGCGATACCGTAAACGTTTACGTAATCGGTCTGGATCGTGAGAACAAGAAGATTTCCCTGGGCTACAAGCGTCCGGAAGACAATCCGTGGAACGTATTCACCGCAAACTACGAAGTTGGCGACACCGCTACCGTTCGCATCCTGAAGTTCATGCCGTTCGGTGCATTTGCTCAGATCATCCCGGGCGTTGACGGTCTGATCCACATTTCTCAGATTGCAAACCGCCGCATCGAGAAGCCGGAAGACGTTCTGTCCAAGGATGAAGAAGTAGAAGCTAAGATCATTGACATTGATCCGGAGAAGCAGAAGGTTTCCCTGTCTATCCGCGCTCTGCTGAACGACGACGAATAATTTTATTATTTGAATCAATGGGGAGCATCCGCGTTTGCGGGTGCTCTTCTTTTTTTGTGTCACGGCAAATCGCAGGCGCATATCCTGCTCTCACAAAGAGAGGGGGCGGCGCAATGCGCAGACACAGAAAGGGCAAGATCCTGCTGTGCGTGACACTCACAGGGCTGCTTTTGATTCCGGCCATGGCTGCCGCTGTCCTGCGTCCCAAATTGGCTGTATACGCAGAGAATTATGCACAGTATCAGGCAACGAGCAAGATGGAACACGCTGTGGCGAGCTGTGCCGATCAGATGGAAGAAATCGGAACACTGCATCGGGATGAAACCGGTGCGGTGACCGCGCTCACGACAAATTCAGCCGCCGTCAATCGCATTCGAACCCAGCTTGTACAGCGCGTGTACGATGAAATTGGCGCGCTGGAGCATGCGCGGACATCGGTGGCGCTGGGGACGCTTGTGGATCCGCAGCTGCTCACAGGCTTCGGGCCGCAGATTCCGTTTGGCGTGGTGTCGCTGGGCTGCGTGACAGCACAGGTGGAGTCGCAGTTTTCCAGCGCCGGCATCAATCAGACTTTGTATGAGGTCTCTGTGACGATCTGTGCGGATTTCTCGCTGCAATTGCTCGGCACGGCGAAAAGCATGACGGTGCGGGCAAACTATCCGCTGGAAGAGAGCATTCTTGTCGGAGATGTGCCAATGATTTCCGCAAATTCAAAATAACCTCTTTTTCTGCACGGATATTTTTGCTATAATAGATATGATTGTTTAGGAAGGGATGGATGGCAGTGAATATCGCACAGCAGGCAGCGGCTTTGCGCGAAGCCCTGCGTTATCACAATAAAAAATATTATGATGAGGATGCGCCGGAAATTTCAGACTTTGCATATGACCGTATGCTGCGTGCGCTGGAGACGCTGGAGGCGGAATATCCGGAGGTGGATGAGCCGGACTCTCCGACCCATCGCGTGGGCGGCAGCGTCTCAGACAAATTTACCGCAGTGACGCACCCGTGGCCGCTGGAAAGCTTGCAGGATGTGTTTTCGTTTGACGAACTGCAGGAGTTTTATACCCGCGCCCGTGCGCCGGAATACGTGGTGGAGTACAAAATTGACGGCCTGTCCGTTTCACTGGAATACGAAAATGGCATCTTTGTGCGCGGCGCGACACGCGGTGACGGCATCACAGGTGAGGATGTCACGGACAATTTGCGCACGATTGCGGACATTCCCAAAGTCCTGCACGGTGCGCCGGAAACATTGGTTGTGCGCGGCGAGGTGTATATGCGCCGCTCGGTGTTTGACGCCATCAATGCTCAGCGTGAGCTGGAGGGCAAACCGCTGCTTGCCAATCCGCGCAATGCGGCGGCCGGCTCGCTGCGGCAGCTGGACAGCAATGTGACCAAAGAGAGAAAGCTGTCCATTTTCTGCTTTAACATTCAGAATAGTGATGATTTGCCGCTGGAATCGCATGTGCAGGCGCTGGATTATTTGAAACAACTCGGGTTTCCGGTTTCTCCGCGCTATCCGGTGTATACGGATCCGAAAGATATTGAACGCGAAATTCAGCACATGGGTGACATGCGCGGCGAATTGGATTTTGACATTGACGGTGCAGTGGTTAAAGTCAATGATTTTGCCCTGCGCCGTGCACTCGGCTCAACGGCAAAATATCCGCGCTGGGCGTCCGCGTATAAGTATCCGCCGGAAGTCAAAGAAACGATTTTGCGCGATATTATTATCACTGTCGGCAGAACCGGCGTGCTGACACCAAATGCCGTGCTGGATCCGGTACAGCTGGCGGGCACAACTGTCAGCCGCGCAACCTTGCACAACCGCGATTTTATTCGGGAGAAAGATATCCGTATTGGCGATACCGTTCGCGTGCGCAAAGCAGGCGAGATTATACCGGAAATTCTCGGTTATGTGCCGGAAAAGCGGCCGGAAAACACCGTGCCGTATGAAATGCCAAAGGTCTGTCCGGTGTGCGGCGCACCGGTCTTTGAGGACGAAGATGAAGCGGCGATTCGCTGCACCGGCGCAGAATGTCCGGCACAGCTGCTGCGCAATCTCATGCATTTTGTGTCGCGCGATGCGATGGACATTGACGGCTGCGGACAGGCTGTTTTGCAGTCGTTGATTGATGCCGGACTCGTGCATTCTGCCGCAGATTTATATACGCTGAGAGAAGAACAAATCGAGCCGCTGGAACGCATGGGAAAAAAATCCGCGGAGAATCTCATTGCGGCGATTGAGAAATCCAAGAGCAATGATTTGTCTCGGCTGTTGTTTGCGCTTGGCATTCGTCATATCGGACAAAAAGCGGCGAAAACGCTGTCTGCGACATTCGGCTCGCTGGATGCGGTGCTTGGTGCGACAGAGCAGCAATTGACCGATATTCGAGACATCGGCGGCGCAATTGTGCAGTCGATAGAGGAATGGCGCGGACAGGAACAGTCCAAGCATCTCGTGGAACGGCTGCGGGAAGCAGGCGTCAATTTCCAAGGCGAACAGCTCGTCAAGAGCGACAAGCTGGCGGGAAAAACGATTGTACTGACCGGCACATTGACGCTGTTTACGCGCAAGCAGGCGACCGAACGCATCGAACAGCTGGGCGGCCGCGCATCCGGCTCGGTCTCCAAGAAGACAACGTTTGTCGTCGCGGGCGAGAACGCGGGCAGCAAGCTGAAAAAAGCGAATGAACTTGGCATTCCGGTGCTCACCGAGCAGGAATTTCAAGATTTGATACAGGAGGACAAAGAATAATGGCTATTACGAGAGAAAATGTCGAATATATCGCCAATCTGGCGCGTCTTGACCCAAAGGGCAAGGGCTTTGACAAAATCGCTGAGGATATGCAGGAAATCGTTGCCATGGTAGACCAGCTGCAGGAGCTGGATCTGGGCGACATCACCGATTGCATTGATACCGAGCGCAAGAACGCCATGCGCGAGGATGAAGTCGTTCCGTCTTACGACAAGGAAGAAATCCTTGCGAATGCACCGAGTGTGGCATGTGGCGGCGTCAGCGTACCGCGTGTCGTAGAATAAGGGAGGCAATACCATGGAATTGTATCAGAAGACAGCAGCCGAGCTCTCGGCAATGCTGAAAAATAAAGAAGTCAGCTCGGTAGAGCTGACCAAGGCTGCGTTTGCAAGAACTGCCGCTGTAGAGGACAAAGTCGGCGCATACATCACGCTGACTGAGGAGCACGCACTGGAGACGGCAGCAGCGATTGACGCCAAGCGCGCCGCAGGCGAGGAGCTGGCTCCGCTGGCAGGTGTGCCGGTGTCCGTAAAGGATAACATCTGCACCAAGGGTATTCGCACCACCTGTGCTTCCCGTATGCTGGAAAACTTCCAGCCGCCATACAATGCAACGGTGATGAATCGCCTGCACGATGCCGGTCTGGTCATGACGGGCAAGACCAATTTGGACGAGTTTGCGATGGGCTCTTCCTGTGAGAATTCTGCGCTGCAAAAGACGCACAATCCGCACAATCTGGAGCATGTAACCGGCGGCTCTTCCGGCGGCGCAGCAGCTTCTGTCGCAGCCGGTGAAGTTTCCATCGCACTGGGTTCTGATACCGGCGGCTCCATCCGTCAGCCGGCATCCTTCTGCGGCGTTGTTGGTCTCAAGCCGACTTACGGCACGGTTTCCCGTTACGGTCTGGTTGCATTTGCATCTTCTTTGGATCAGATCGGCCCGTTTGCCCGCAGCGTAGAGGACGCCGCACTGCTGACAGACGTGCTGCGCGGCTATGACAAGATGGATTCCACCAGCTATCCGCGCGAATATGACAGCCTGCACGCCGGCATGAATGCGGACATCAAGGGCATGAAAATTGGTCTGCCGAAGGAATACTTTGGTGAAGGCATCTCGGAAGAAGTCAGCAAGGCGGTTCTGGCTGCCGCAGAGACCTATAAGCAGCTGGGCGCAGAAGTCGTAGAGATTTCTCTGCCGCTGTCCAAGTATGCCCTGCCGATTTATTACATTCTGTCCTCCGCAGAGGCTTCGTCCAATCTGGCACGATTTGACGGTGTCAAGTACGGCTATCGCGCAGAAAAGTTTGACGGCATCATTGATCTGTACGTCAAGTCGAGAAGTGAAGCATTCGGTCAGGAGGTACAGCGCCGCATCATGCTGGGCACTTACGTGCTGTCCTCCGGCTACTATGACGCGTACTACAAGAAGGCGCGCGCCGCACAGCGTGCAATTCGTGCAGACTACAACAAGGCATTTGAGCAGGTAGACGTCATTATGACGCCGGTAGCACCGACCACCGCATACAAGATTGGAGAAAAGACCTCCGATCCGCTGCAGATGTACATGGGCGATATTTGCACGGTTTCTGTCAACATCGCAGGTCTTCCGGCAATGGTACAGCCGTGCGGCTTTGATGCGAACAAGCTGCCGATTGGCATGCAGCTGATTGGTCCGCGCTTTGGCGAGCAGAAGCTCATCAATGCCGGTCTTGCCTATGAGAAGGCGTCCGGTCTGTCCAACATCGTGGCACTGTAAGGGAGGAATCGTATCATGAATTATGAAGCAGTCATCGGTTTGGAAGTCCATGCCGAGCTTTCTACAAAGACCAAGATTTTCTGCGGATGCAGCACGGCATTCGGCGCAGAGATTAACACCCATGTTTGCCCGGTTTGCACGGGTCAGCCGGGTGCTCTGCCGGTTCTGAACAAGCAGGTCGTGCATTATGCGGCAAAGATGGGTCTGGCTACCCATTGTACGGTAAACCAGCTGTGCAAGTCTGACCGCAAGAACTATTTCTATCCGGATCTGCCGAAGGCATACCAGATTTCGCAGTTCGATGTGCCGATTTGCGAAAACGGCTATGTTGATTTTGAAGTAAACGGCGAGCCGAAGCGCGTTCGCTTTGAGCGCATTCACTTTGAGGAAGACGCAGGCAAGCTGCTGCACGATGAGGGCGAGGGCACGGTTGTTGACTTCAACCGCTGCGGCGTACCGCTGATCGAGATGGTAACGCGTCCGGACATTCACTCTGCGGCAGAGGCAAAGGCGTTCTTGGAGACTGTCAAGACAACCCTGTCTTACCTGCAAATTTGCGACTGCCGCATGGAGGAAGGCTCAATTCGTTGTGATGTCAACGTGTCGATTCGTCCGGAAGGCTCCGAGACGCTGGGCACTCGTGTTGAGATGAAGAACATCAACTCGTTCTCTGCGGCAGAGCGTGCCATTGAGTACGAAGTAAATCGCCAGATTGACGTTGTGTCTGAGGGCGGCACGATTACGCAGGAGACCCGCCGTTGGGACGATTCCCGCGGAAAGAACATGGTCATGCGTTCCAAGGAGGATGCGCAGGATTATCGCTATTTCCCAGATCCGGATCTGGTAGCCGTAGAAATCAGCGATGAGTGGCTGGAGCAGATTCGCTCGGAGATTCCGGAGCTGCCGCAGTCTCGCTACAACCGCTACATGGAAGAAATCGGCTTGCAGCCGAAGGAAGCGCGCATTCTGGCGGATTCCTTTGACAAGGCGTGCCTGCTGGATGAGGGCGTCAACATGCAGCGTGTCGATGCCAAGAACATCGCAAACTGGATTCTGTCTGACATCTCCAAGTATCTGAACGACAAGAATCTGGAGCTGAAGGACACCAAGCTGACCGCGCAGAAGCTGGTTGACATGATTGAGCTGATTGAGAAGAACACCATTTCCGGCAACGCCGGCAAGAAGGTTCTGGTTCAGCTGTTTGAGACCGATGATTCGGTTGACACCATCGTCGACAAGCTGGGTCTGAAGCAGGTATCCGATGAGGGTGCAATTCAGAAGCTGGTTGATGAGGTCCTCGCTGCCAATCCGAAGTCTGTTGCAGACTATAAGAAGGGCAAGAAGAATGCCATTGGCTTCTTGGTTGGTCAGTGCATGAAGGCTTCCAAGGGCAAGGGCAACCCGAAGATGATTAACCAGCTGCTCAGCAAGACGCTGGACAGCATGGAATAAGAAAACTTTCGCGGATAGAAAGCAGACGCAACATATGCGTCTGCCTTTTCGGTGCAGGCTGCGGAGACACCCAGACGACACAACCGAAATCGTCCGCAGGCTCTGCGGAGCAGGGCGCCAGCGGAAGCCTTGTTCCGGCACTCCCACAGGACGAACTGATTGCACAGTCCAGCCTGATAATCAAAGGCACGGTTTCGGAGGTCTCCGACACATTCCAAGTGAAACCGGAAACCGGCGGCGATGCGAGCAGCTATGTTGACAACACGGTTCGCATGGAACAGACGCTCCGCGGGCAGGCAAATGCCGATACGGTGACTGTGCGCGTGCAGGACGACGACCAAGCGAGCACAGAGGATGCCAAGCTGGAACAGGGCAAGGAATACCTGCTGTTCCTGACAGCGTCCGGCGAAGATAATATGTATCGCGTCACCGGTGCTATGCAGGGCGCGTATGAAGTCCAAGCGGACGGTACCTGTGTTGCTTGGGACGGCACCAAGTGGACACTGCAAGACGCACAGAAGGCAATCGAACAGGCAAAGTAACACAATAAATCTTGAGGACGCTCCGATAGGTCGGGGCGTTCTTCTTTGCTTTTTCCACAGAATTTCCTGTTTACTTTCACACGTTAACATGTTACAATATAGCTGTTAGTGAGGGAGGCGAAATGGATGAACAACAAACTCAGGGGAAAATCCATGGATAGTCTGTTTCAGGCAATCCTGCATCTGAACACGCTGGAGGAGTGCAGCAACTTTTTTGAGGATCTCTGCACCATCAGCGAGCTGCGTGCCATGGAACAGCGCTTTCAGGTCGCTGCTATGCTGGATGAGGGACGCATTTACAGTGATATCGCAAAGGAGACCGGTGCGTCTACGGCAACCATTAGCCGCGTCAACAAGTGTTTGACGTATGGTTCGGACGGCTACCGCACGGCACTGGATCGCATGAAGCAAGCAAAGGGAAACGATACAGATGAGTGAATATTCAGAGTACGGACTGCTCTCGGAATACTATGACCGCTTCACCGATGACGTGCCATACGAACGGTGGGCGGATTTTTTTGAGCGGATTTTTGAACAAAAGCACGTCAAGCCGTCTGTGATTTTGGATTTGGCGTGTGGTACCGGCTCGCTGACCAGCATCTTGGCACAGCGCGGCTATGATATGATTGGTGTCGATCAGTCGGAAGATATGCTGATGATTGCACAGGAAAACTGCATGGATGCCAATCCGGACAAGCCGGTTTTGCTTCTGCATCAGCCGATGCAGGAATTGGAGCTGTACGGCGGGATAGATGCCTGCGTGTGCTGCTTGGATTCCGTCAATTATGTAGAAGATCCGGATATGCTGCGCGAGGCAATGAAGCGCGTCTATACATATCTCAAGCCGGGCGGACTGTTTTTATTTGACGTCAACACCCGCAGCAAGTTGGAGCGCATTGACGGACAGAGCTTTGTCCGCGAGGATGAGGACGTGTTCTGCGTCTGGCAGTGCATGCTGGAAGAAAATCTGTGCCAGTATCACTTTGACATCTTTGAGCTCAACGAGGATGGCGCATGGAACCGCTATGAAGAACACCACATCGAGCGCGTGTACGACAATGCGGAGCTGACGGATATGTTACAGCAGGCGGGCTTTACAGACATCGAACTGCGCGGTGAGCTGTCGGACGAGCCGCCGAAGGAGAAGGAAGAACGCATTTTCTTCTTGGCAAGAAAACCGGAATAAATCATGAGGAGACGATAAAATATGAGTGATAGATTGATTCGTGCGATTTGCCGCAATGCGGAGATCAAGTTTACCGCGGTGTGTACAACGGAAACCGTTGAGCGCGCGCGCCAGATTCACAGAACGCTGCCGCTGGCAACCGCTGCGCTGGGCAGAACGCTGTCTGCGGCTTCTATGATGGGCAGAGAGCTGAAGGACAAGAACGGCTCTGTGACCATTCAGATCAAGGGCAACGGCCCGCTTGGCGCCATTACCGCCATCGGCGACTGTGACGGCTGTGTGCGCGGCTATTTGCAGAATCCTGCTGCGGAGCTGCCGCTGCTGCCGAACGGCCATCTGGACGTTGGCTCCGGTGTCGGCCGCGGCTATCTGATGGTTATCAAGGACATTGGTGTCGGTGAGCCGTTTACCGGCACGACAGCTCTGCACAACGGCGAAATTGCCGAGGACATCACCAAGTATTTCGCGGAGAGCGAACAGGTGCCGTCTGCGGTTGCGCTGGGCGTTTTGGTGGACACCGATCAGCATGTTAAGCAGGCGGGCGGCTATATCGTCCAGCTCATGCCGGGCGCGACAGACGAGGACATCACCCGTCTGGAAAACAACATTGCCAAAGCCGGCGCAATGACCGCGATGCTGGAGAGCGGCATGTCGTTGGAGGACATTGCCCATGCCGTGCTGGACGGCTTTGAGGTCGAGTTTTTGGAAGAAGCTCCGGTTACCTATCGCTGCGGCTGCAATCACGCCAAGGTCACCCGCGCGCTCATCAGCTTGGGCAAGGACGAGCTGACGCGCCTGCGTGATGAGGAGGAAGGCATTGAAGTAACTTGTCAGTTCTGCGACAAGGTCTATAAGATGACCCGCGACGACATTGCTGTGATGCTGGAGGCTGCGACGGCGAAAGAGGAGAATAACGGCTGATAACCGCGAAAAACAGCACGTTTTGACAGAGAAAAAAGAATTTTGAAAAAAATCAAAAAAACTTTGAAAAAAGTGTTGACAAAACCGCATCCAGTGAGTATACTATAATAGTCGCTGGACGGTACGGAAGTTTAGCTCAGCTGGGAGAGCATCTGCCTTACAAGCAGAGGGTCACAGGTTCGAGCCCTGTAACTTCCACCACCTGGCCCGGTAGTTCAGTTGGTTAGAACGCCAGCCTGTCACGCTGGAGGTCGTCGGTTCGAGCCCGATCCGGGTCGCCATAAGCATGAAGATTGAAAGATATCTTCATTTGCTGCTATAGCTCAGTCGGTAGAGCGCATCCTTGGTAAGGATGAGGTCGGCAGTTCAAATCTGCCTAGCAGCTCCATTAGAAGCCTGATTTCGCAAGAAATCAGGCTATTTTGGTACTTTTGAAGCCACTTAATAAATGAGGTTTTGTTCGTGGGAACATTTGGGAACAAACAGGAGTGATTCCTATTTATTGCCTTTCAAAATGTGAGACATTTGCAGAAGCGGATCTGCGATCTCCGGCGAACTTTTTAGCAGCTGAATCAGCTGTTTCGTGGAGGAATCCATGGGCAGTTGGGCGGCTGCTTTTTTGCTTTCTGGGGATGTTAGGAAAAACTGTGCTTCCATTTGCTGTGTCAGATGCTTGCGGCTGCTATCCATGATAAGGTAATACAGCTTGATTTTTTTGCAGCAATATGGTATTATAAGTATACTATCTTATATCACTACGAGAGAATGCAGATGTTTTTCTTATACCACTACGAGAAAATACAGGTTACTGCAATAAGGTAGTACACCACAAGCTCTGCCCCAGCCGTCAAACGTGCTGGGGTATTCTTGTATCTAAATAAAAAAGTAGAGGGGGAAGTTCTTTGTCATTACGTTATACTTTAGGACTTGACATTGGCATTGCGTCTGTCGGATGGGCGGTGCTTGAAGATAATATTGATGGCGAACCGATTAAAATTGAGCGTTTAGGTGTCCGAATTTTTGATAAAGCGGAACAACCTAAAACAGGAGCGTCATTGGCTGAGCCAAGACGAGAAGCGCGTGGTCAGCGCCGTACCATTCGCCGCAGACGGCACCGCAAAGACCGCATCAAACAGCTGATTCAACAGAATGGCATCATGACCCGCGTTGAAATGGCTGAAATGTTTGAACATTCTCAATTTGAAACTTCTGTATATGAACTTCGTGTACAGGCATTGGAACGTGCGCTGACAAAGCAAGAATTTGTTCGCGTGTTGATTCATCTGGCACAGCGCAGAGGATACAAGTCTAACAGCAAGTCAGAAGAAGCCAAGGATAAAGAAAATGGCAAAGTGAAGATTGCAATTTCTGAAAACAAACAGTGCATGGAAGAAAATGGGTATCGCACGATCGGCGAAATGCTTCTGAAAGATGATCGGTTTTGGGAATGCAACCCTGACGGTACAAAAATTTTTGTGCCGCATAATCATCCTGATGATTATCGAACAACCGTTGAACGGTCTATGGTAGAAGATGAAATTCGATTGATTTTCTCACGACAGCATGCATTAGGTGTATCTTATGCGACATCGGAATTTGAAGAAGCATATCTGGAAATTTGGGGCAGTCAGCGCAATTTTGATGAAGGCCCAGGTGGAAAAAGTCCGTACGGCGGAAATATGATTGAAAAAATGCTCGGACATTGTACGTTTGAAAAAGATGAACCGCGTGCAGCAAAAGGCAGTTATTCCGCAGAGTATTTTCGGCTTTTGCAGGATGTTAACCATCTGAGATTGGTAAAGAACAATGGAGAAAGCTGTGCTTTGACAAGGGAACAGAAACAGATTTATATTGACCTTGTTATGAAATCGGCAGCTGCTTCATATGCACAGCTTCGCAAAAAATTAGAGCTGTCAAATGATATATCGTTTAATATGCTGCGGTATGGTTCTGATGAAATTGGAAAGGTTGAGCGCAAAAAGCTCGGCCATATGAAGTTCTATCATGAGATGCGCAAAGCGTTAAATACGGTTCAAAAAGATGCGATTTCAACAGTATCATGGGAACAAAGGGACGAAATTGCTAGAATTTTGCTCTGTTACAAATCGGATGATAAGCGAAAAGCGCAATTGGAGAAGCTCGATATTCCGCGAGAGTTTATTCCGGCACTACTGACATTGTCCACCTCTAAAACAGCACATCTTTCTGCCAAGGCTTTGCGGAAACTGATTCCACATCTGGAAAAAGGCATGACATATGCAGAAGCGTGCAAAGAGGTTTATGGAGAGCAGAAAAGCTCTATAACCAAGAAAAACAAACTTAGTTTGTTTGATATTGAGCCGATCAACAACCCAGTCGTTCGCCGTGCGGTATCACAGACCATTCGTGTTATCAATGCGGTTGTGCGGGAATATGGCGCACCGGAGGTCGTGCGGGTAGAGCTTGCGCGTGAAATGGGAAAACCATATGATGTGCGAACGCAAATGACGAAAAAGCAGGAAGCAAATGCAAAGAGAAATGAAGAACTCAGACAGCAGATCAAGAAGATAAAAGGCGCTGAACCGACAGGACAAGATATTGTCAAGTTCAAGCTGTTTCAGGATCAAAATGGTGTTTGCTTGTATTCCGGTCAAAATCTTGATATAACGCGGTTGTTTGAAGCGGGATATGTTGATGTTGACCACATTATTCCGTACAGCATCTCTTTTGATGATAGTTATACAAACAAAGTGCTTGTTCGTTCTCCAGAAAATCGGCAAAAGGGTAATCGGATTCCGGCTGACTACTTTAAGAGTGACCCTGCGCGTTGGCAGAGATTTGAAACACTCGTCAATACACAGGTACACAATTGGAAAAAGAAGCGGAATCTTTTGACACAAGCGCTGTCGGAAGAACAGAAAAACGGCTTTAAGCAGCGCAATTTGGTTGATACACAGTATATCGCTCGTGTCATGTATAACCTTATCAATGACCATCTGCAATTTGCAGAGACGGGAAAATACGATAAAAAAAGACGAACACAGGCGGTAAACGGTGCAATAACAGCCCATGTTCGAAAAAGACTAGGGATTCAAAAGATTCGTGAAGACGGCGATTTGCATCATGCTGTGGATGCGGCTGTTGTTGCCTGCGTATCACCGGGCATGATCCAGAAGGTTACACAGTATACGAAGCATCGGGAATGCATCCGCAAAACAAAAGAAGGTTATCTGGATACAGAAACCGGTGAATTGATGACGCGAGAAGCATATGATGCAAAATATTCTCCGAGATTCCCCGCGCCGTGGGAGCGTTTCCGTCAGGAGTTGGAAGCGCGGCTGAGTGATAACCCTGCTGAGGAGATTGCGCGGCTGCATCTCGCAACCTACGATTCGGAGGAAGAAATCAAGCCGGTATTTGTTTCGCGTAAGCAGACACATAAAATCAGCGGCGCTGCACATGAAGCAACGATTCGGAGCGCAAAGAAGCCTGGCGGCAGTATTTCTAAAAAACCTTTGACTAGTTTGAGCCTGAATAAAAAGACTGGCGAAATTGAGGGATATTATGCGCCGGAGAGTGACCGTCTGTTGTACGAGGCACTGAAAAAGCGGTTAGAAGAATTTGACGGCAATGCAGAAAAGGCGTTTGCTGAACCGTTTTACAAGCCGAAGCGTGACGGAACGCGCGGTCCGCTTGTAAAAAAAGTGAAGATTTATGAAAAGAAAACGATTACGGTGCCAGTCGGCGGCGGCAATGCGGATAACGGCAGTATGATTCGTGTAGATGTCTTTTACATTGAAGATGACGGATACTATTACGTGCCGATTTATACCGCTGATGTGGTTAAAGATGAGCTGCCCAACAAAGCGGTAGTTCAGAAAAAATTGCCTAAAGATTGGAAAGAAATGGATGATAGAGACTTTTTATTCTCGATGTATCCGAACGACTTGCTCTACATTGAAAGTCGAAGAGGAATTAAATTAAAGACAAAGAAAGGATCTTCCAGACAGGAAGAAATTGTAAGGAAAACAGGCCTTTATTATTTTAAAGGGCTGAATATTGCTACCAATGCTCTATTTATCATTACACATGATAACGGCTATGAACAGCCGAGTTTGGGCGGAAAAACACTTTCCTGTCTCAAAAAGTACACTGTTGATGCATTGGGCAATTATTCGGAAGCTTCGCTGCCGGAAAAGCGGAAGCCGCTGAGAGGATAAGAAAGATGGAGTTTCGCAACATTGTTATCTCCAATCCGGCGCGGTGCGCATGATGGTGGTCACGGAACGTCAGTTTAATGCGATTGATCTTTTGATTGGCGAAGAAAAAACGTGTGATTTGCCGCAAAACAGCAAACAATTGATGGAGTTTTGAAAAAAACGGTACAGACTTCTCGTGCGAAATCTGTACCGTTTTTGCCTGTTTCCAAAGCATATCTATTGAGTTTTCAACGAATAGGCAGCAAAAACAAGCGTCCCGATATTGTCTGTTATACCACTACGAGAAAATACAGGGAACTACAACTCGCTCGCTCTGCAATGCGTCCGGCAAGTGATTATACCACTACGAGAAAATACAGGGAACTACAACTATGCCATCCGCGAACTGGAGAACCAATGAATTATACCACTACGAGAAAATATAGGGAACTACAACACTCAAAAACATATCGTTGTTTATTCAAAAGTTATACCACTACGAGAAAATACAGGGAACTACAACCGTTTTACCCCGCGCAGCAGGACATTGCCCGTTATACCACTACGAGAAAATACAGGGAACTACAACCAGAGATTCCCGCGATCTTCAGCGCGTGTTGTTATACCACTACGAAAAAATACAGGGAACTACAACCCAACGGATCAAACATTCTCGTTTTTGGCAGTTATACCATTACGAGAAAATACAGGAAACTGCTGTAAACTGCTATCTTTATCTACAATTTAATTGAGAATATACTATATCACTACAAATAGTATACTCTGCCCGCTATTATATTTTCTTTAGTATACTACAAAATCTTCCCGAATACAAGATTATATGTTCAATATCTCTTACCTCAGCAGAAAGCTATGCTTTGGTTTAATCACGCGAACGGCGTGAAATATCGAAGAAACAACCACAATACCGAGCGCAAGAGCACCGGAAATTGCCACGGTGTTGACGCCCTCAGCGAGTGCTTTGGCAGTATCGCTGAGCACACAATAATACATCGTTTGATAAATGCCGTTTCCCGGCACAAGCGGAATGAGAGAAATGGTGAGAAAAATACTGGTCGGTGCGTGATGTATGCGCGCGCTGCACTCGGAATACAAGGTAAATCCGACGGACGAGATGAAATAACTCAAAATATCATGATGCGGAAAAAGCAGGCTGCTCCCCAAATACAAAAACCAACTAATCATTCCGCCAATGGCGGCAAAAATGAGCTTTCGCCCGCGCAGTTGAAATAAAATACCGAAACAAAGACTGGCGAACAAACTGATAATGCTCTCATATAACAAGGCAGCCATATTATCCTCCTATCATAGCCAAAACACCCAGCGGGAGCGCCACGCCGACGGCAATGCCAACGGCAACAAGCAGCGCTTCTGTGAATTTGCAGATGCCCGCCATAATGTCTCCGGCGATTAAATCGCGGATGGCATTGGTCATAGGCAGTCCAGGGACAAGAAACATAATGGAACCGATAATCATTGCGCGATACGTCTCAATCACATGCAGCTTCCAGCAGATGACTGCACAAGCCGCGACCCATGTACCGCCGATGATGTTAGTAAACAGCAGATTGGCAGGCAGTGCCTGCAAAAATGTCATAATGCCCCAAAGGATAATACAGGTAAACAGACTGCATATTGCTTCGGAAATCGAGCCGTGAAACAGCAGCGTAAAGAAAAAGCCGATGCCGCCGGTGGCAAGACACAAATGATAGCGGTGAAATGGTTTGTCGTGGAGAATACAAACCAGACGTTCTCGGATTTGTGCATAGGTCATTGACGTTGCGCAAATTTCCCGACATAAGGTATTCAGTTGATCCAGCCGTCCCAGATTGGTTCCGCGCCGGTAAATGCGAAGAACACGCGTGACCGGATGAGAATTTCCGCGTACAAATGAGGCGATGATAGCGGTTGGTACGGCATAAATATTGGTTTCCGTTGCGCCATAGGCATAGCAGATGCGCGCAATGGATTCCTCGACGCGGTAAATTTCCGCGCCGTTTTCCAAGAGTGCTGCACCGATGTCGACGGAAATGTCAATCAATTCATTGGAGGTCATAGCCGGCTCCTTTTTTTGGTTTGATATAAGACTAGTATACGAAAAAATGCGCAAAACAGCAACTATCAAAATTTTGCAAAAAAAGGGGTTGGCAGAGAAAGAAAAGTATGGTATAGTAATTTACATACTAAACATAGTAATTAACTAGGAAAAGGAGGGGCGGCAATGCGTCAAATACTTTGCTTTGGAGATTCCAATACATGGGGATTGGATGGAGACAGCGGAAAACGACTGCCGTGGGGCGTTCGTTGGACCAGTCTGCTGCAAGAAAAATTAGGGCAGCGGTATCATGTGATCGAGGAAGGGCTGTGCGGACGCACAACAATTTTCGATGATCCGCTGCGCGACGGCAGACGCGGCACAGAATTGCTTCCGATTTTGTTGGAAACACATGCGACAGTGGATGGTGTTGTTTTGATGCTGGGCACGAACGACTGCAAAACGGCATTTGGTGCATCGGCAGAAGTGATTGGAAAAGGGATCGAGCGGTTGCTCCGACAAATCCGCTATGCTGCACCGCAGGCGGAAATCCTGCTAATTTCTCCGATTTATCTGGGAGACAATGTTTGGAGACCAGAATGCGATCCGGAATTTTCGCAAGCATCTATTGTTGTTTCACAGCGTCTGCAGTCGGTTTATGAGACCATTGCAAAAAAATGGCATGTCGGATTTCTGCGCGCAGCAGACTATGCTGTTTGCAGCGCAAAGGATCAAGAGCATATGAATGCGGCAGGTCATGCCGCTTTTGCAGAAGCAGTTTCACGCGAAGTCCGGCAGTTGTTTGCAGAGAGACAAGCGGTTGGCGCAGCGTAAAAAAAGAGAACTGCCGAAGCAGTCCTCTTAGGATGTTGATTGTACAAGCGAAGAAATACCCTGCAGACACCGCGATATTTGCGCGCGGTTTAAAACCTGATCCGCCAGAGAATAATACTGTCCGAGGTCGTTGTCCTGTAAAATGGCATGCTTGCGCATCCAATACATAGCCAGACACGTGGTATCATCCAATTCTGTATATCCTGCTTGAATTTGTGCCAGCTGGGTTTTCTCTGTTTCTGTCAGAGAGACATCTATTTTTCGGTCCGTGAGATAGCGCAGGAACAATCGGCTGACAGAACCATAGGTCACGGTGTCCTGTGCAGAGACATCGTCAGAAATCAATGCGTGTTCTTGTGCCCAAGTTATCACAGCGGCGTCAGAAAGGCTTTGCGTGCCGCCTGCCATGCGATACAGGGCGCGCAGGACTTCTCCGTAGGCTGCAGAGGTTTGTGCGCCGAATTCTGTGCGGGATTTTGCCTGCATATAGCCGTTTTCTGCGGCAAATAGGGCGCTCGCCTCTTCGAAAGGATTGGTGATATCGGAAAAGTCATAGGTTTGCGTTTGTTTGGCTGCTGATTTCCCAAATACATGGGCGTAGTAGTCGTTGTTCAGCACTTGTGTGGAAAACGAAAAAACATTGCTGACATACTGACAGTATGCTTGGACGTCGGCCTCTTTGACAGGACGGGTATCATACGATTGTGCGGTACCGGTTTCCGCGTTGTAGCGGAAAGAATCCGTCAAATAACTTTGGTCAGCCAGCATGGCAACATGGGTGCTGTCAGACAAAATATCTTTTCCGGCGAGCAGGCGGGAATCGTAGGAAACACCAAACAGATTGAGCAGAGTCGGCAGAATGTCGATATCACAGCAATAGGTATCCACATCGACCGGCTGCATGTTTGGAATATAACACAAAAACGAATTGTGATATTTTTCAAATGTCGTGTCAATGTCCTTTCCGGCAAGCTCGTTGTATTGGCTTTCAGACAATCCATATGGATAATGGTCAGCGGTTAAAACAATCACGGTGTTGTCTGCCTGTCCTGCGCGTTCGAGTTGCTCGAACAAATCTTCCAAAGCATATTCCAGTTCCATGTTGCAGGCAAGATACGCCTGAACAGTTTCTGAATATGGCAGATTGCAGACGGCATCGCGGTTCTTGGCACTCATGGCGTTGTCCCAGTTGTACTGATAATGACCGGAAAACGTCATGTAATACGCGCAGAACGGCGTGCTGCTGTCCAGATACTCTGAGGCCGAAGCATCTATCATATCCTTGTCAGAGGACGGCCATGACAGCGGCATGTCCAGACCGCTGCCGACTGCCCGAAACGTATAGCCCATATTGGGGTGCGTGTGATTGCGGTCATAGAATGTGCCGTAATAATTGTGATAGGCGTAGGCGGGATACCCGCGGGAGGCAAAGACGTTGCCCATACAGTATGGCAGATAGTTGCTGCGGGAAACATCAAAGCTGGAAGCAGTCTTTGTGCGCGACATGTCCGGCATCAGCCCCATGCACAGCGCATATTCCCCGTTTGTCGTTGTGTTGGGAAAACTGCAATAGTAGTTGTGAAAGCGGAAACCGCCGTTTGCCAGCTTGTACAGCGCAGGTGTGCGCTGTTCGTCAATGACATATGGACTGAACGATTCGGCACAGATTACGATTAAATTATAATCCTTGGTGAGACCGGTGTATTGATTTTTATCGGTCGGCGCAATGGATGCGCAATACTGGTCAAGGGCAGATACCGGATCGCGCTTGGCGCTGTCAGCCAATGCGGAAAAATCCAGCGCGGCATCTATATTGTCAGCGCCGGATGACGATTGCTCCGAATCGCCATCTAGGGCACTGGCGGTCAGCGTGACGGAGGAACCGCCCAGCTGTGCCAGACACTCCTCAAACATGGTAGCGGTGAGGCCGGCATGGCGTACGCTGCTTTCCGTGGACGTACTGGTATTGGTCAGCAGGCGATATACCGTGCCGCCGTCCAGCAGGCGCAGAGCGCCGCTGGTCAGCACACAGATACCCATCAACGCTCCCGATGCGGGAAGCAGCGTTTTGCGCGTCAAACGCGGCAAAACGACGCGGCGTGACCGCAGCAGATACCATGCAAGCGGAATCGGCAGGCACAGCGCAGCGACAGGAACAATTTGCTGGAAGATACCGTACACAACCTGTTCTTTGAAGTTGGTCAGTGCGTTCGCGCCGAGCGTCAGCTGGGACAGCGGCATAAAGCTGCCGAAGATACCGTGATAGACGCATTGCACCGCGCAGCAAACGCACAGAAAACTCAAACAAGTGAGCGCAAGGCGTCCGCCGATTTTGGACGGAAACAGCGAACTGAAGCAGGCGATTGCGCTTCCGATGCAAATGCCGAACAAAATCGGAAAGAGCACATGCGCATCTGCGGTGTGAAATACGCTTATGTGCAAAACCAGTTCCAAGTATGCGCCGCATCCGGCAAACAGCAGCCAAGCGGAAACTGCCGGATTATTCCGCAAGATCGTAAATGTGAATTTCCGCGTTTGTGACATAGGTTGCCTTCAAGTCGGACAGCTTCTGATAATGTGCGGTCGTGCCGTGAATTTTTTGTGCTTCGCGGCTGTCCCACAGCTCCAACAGGCACAGATCCTGCTCGGAATCCGTCGGATAATAGTAGTCGTATTTGCGGTTTCCATCCTCCGCGCGCGATGCCGTGTCGATGCCCTGCTCGACGATGTGACGGTAAAATTCTTCGCGCTTGCCGTCCTTGACGGTATAGCGAACGGTAACAAGAATGGGATTGCTCATAAGTGTCAGCTCCTTTTTTGAAAGTATCTTTAGTTTACCGTGAATTTGCCGCATTGACAAGAGGAAGTTTGCGAATTGTACATAGATAAATACCTATGAATAATCAAAAATATAGAAAGAAAAAATTATTTTATGGTTGAAAAGCAAATATACCGGTGCTACAATAAAAGCACGAACGAAAATGGCAGAAACCTGCATGAAATCAATAAAACAGTCGGGGATGCATCATCCCGCCAAAGTGAGGAATTGTTATGAAAAAGATTGACCCGCAGAGCTGGAAGGCAGATATGCCGCTGTTCCGCGAAAAAGCGATTGCATACGCCAAGGGCGAGATTAAAAAAGCAGAATACAAAGGTTTTTCCGGCCGTTATGGTAGCTATGCGCAGCATGATCCGTCCAAAAACATGCTGCGTCTGCGCATGCCGGCTGGCCGTGTGACTGCGCAGAAGCTCGCATACATTGCCGAAGCCATCCGCAAGTACAATGTGCCGCGCGCACACTTTACCACGTGTCAGACCATTCAGCTGCACGACATGGACGCAGAAACGACCAGCGATATCATGGAAGGCGCTTTGGATGTCGGCATTGTCACAATGGGCGGCGGCGGTGATTTCCCGCGCAACACCATGTGCGCACCGCTCAGCGGCGTGCAGAAGGGCGAATATTTCGACGTTCTGCCGTATGCACAGGCGGTCGGTGAATTTGCAATGAACTTTATCAACGCAGAGCCGATGCCGCGCAAGCTTAAGGTTGGCTTTTCCAATTCTCCGGAAAACGTAACCCATGCGACATTCCGCGATATGGGATATGCCGCGCGTCCGGACGGAAAGTTTGATGTATACACGGCGGGCGGTCTCGGCAACAATCCGCGCTTTGGCGTCAAAGTGGCAGAGGCAGTAGAACCGGATCAGCTGCTGTTTTATCTCAAGGCAATGTGGGTAACTTTCCGCACCTACGGCGATTATCAAAATCGCGGTCATGCCCGCACGCGCTATTTGCAGGAAATTCTGGGCGGCGCAGACAAGTACAAGCAAGCCTATCTGGAAAAGCTCAAGGAAGTATACGCGTCCGAAGAGGATCTGACGCTGCACGTTGACCCGATTGTCTTTACCAAGACCGGAGACGGCAGCACGGTTTCCGACCCGCGCGTCATCGAGCAGAAGCAGGAAGGTCTGTACGCTGTCGCATGGCATCCGATTGGCGGTATGCCGACAGTAGAAGATCTGTGTGCAGTCAGCGATGCCATGTCTGCGATGGAGCAGGTAGAGATGCGCATTGCGCCGTACGAGACGGTATATATCATCAACCTGACCGGCACAGAGGCAAAGAAGATGCTGGAGCTGACACGCAGCACCGCAAAGACCGTCTTTGAGACCTCGGTTAGCTGCATCGGTGCATCGACCTGTCAGGTTGGCGTGCGCGACTCGCAGGCACTGCTGCGCGCTTGCGTAGAAGCTGTTCGAGAAGCAAAGATTCCGGACGGCGCGCTGCCGCAGATTCACATTTCCGGATGTCCGTCCTCCTGCGGTACGCATCAGATTGGAGAGATGGGCTTCCGCGGAGCCATCAAAAACAAACAGCCCGCCTATATGTTTTATCTGAGCGGCTGCGACCGGCAGGGAGAAGAGAAAATGGGTGCAGAGCTGGGAACGATTCTGGAAACCGAAATTCCAAGATTTCTCGTGGAGTTGGGACAGACAGTAGCTGCCAGCGGAAAGGACTATTTTGCTTGGAAAGCGGAGAATCCGGACGGCGTGGAGAAAATCGCGGCACTGTATCTCGCAGAGTAATTGTATTTGCATAACACAAAACGGACAGAGACCGAGACGGCTTCTGTCCGTTTTTTTGCAAAAAAATAAAATTATAACAATCGTCCGTTTTCCTGCCCAAACAGCGTTTTGACAAGTTTTCCGTCTCGAATAAGAAGCACGTGCACCGGCGTGTATTCGTGAAAGCAGTTGACAATCACATGCGCCGCACCGCGCGATTGTCCGTCCCACAAAACGAGAACCGCGTCGCTGTAGCGAATGATGGATAGATTGCGCTGCAACGGTGCAGACTTATGATAGACCTGATAGTCCGGACGAAAAATTTTCATCGGCAGATGGTTGCGGCGGGCATATTCTTCCGCCAGCTCATCGGCACCGGAGGCACCGCCGGATACGATCTCGCTGACTCCGCGCGGGATGTAGGCTTCTAAAATTGGATACGCGTCCTTCGTCACGGAACGAGAACCGACGATGGCAATTCGCATGATTATCTCTCCCTCATACACATTCTGTCTGTACTATACCATAAATAAAAAAGCGGTTCAATATCTGCAGCGGCGTTTTCGAAATCTGGATGTACATGCAATGGCTGGACATGCCGCCAGACATGGGCACGCATAGAGTCCAGAGGCGGCGGAAAATCTAAAGAGGAAGGGAGAGGATGCGATGAACAGAATCAGAACGTGTTGGAGCGGTGTACTGGCAGCTGTTTTGCTGCTCTCGTGCACCGCACAGGCGGCGGATCTCATTGCGCTGGGCGTTCCGGCGGGTGTGCGCATGACGGCGGAAGGCGTTGTGATTTCCGGCATGTCGGAGCTGGATACACCGGCGGGTGCTGTGAGTCCGGGACAAGCGGCTGGGTTGGAAACCGGTGATATTTTGCAGGAAGCGGACGGCGTAGTCATTGATTCGAGCGAAACACTGGCGGACATTGTGCGAAACAGCGGCGGGTATCCGATTCAGCTTGCGGGACTGCGCGGTGATACCAAGATTTCCGCGGCAGTACAGCCGGTGCAGACCACGTCGGACGGCGCCTATCAAATCGGGTTGCTGATTCGGGACAGCATGGCGGGCATTGGTACGCTCACATATGTCGATCCGAAAAATGGGACATTTGGCGCGCTGGGACATCCGGTCACGGACGTTGACAGCGGGGCGCGGCTGCCGCTGGAAACCGGCTCGATTATTCCGGCACAGGTCATTCGTGTTGAAATGGGAACGGCAGGAAAACCGGGAGAGCTGATCGGCACGTATGACTTTTCGACACAATTGGGACAGCTGGACGATAACACGGCGTGCGGTATTTTCGGCACGCTGACAAATCGCAGCCTGTATGCGGGACAACCGGTTTTGTCTACGGCGGAAGCCGAAGAAGTGCACACGGGAGAGGCGGAAATTTTGACCTGCGTTTCCGGTTCGCAGCCCAAGCGGTATGCCGTTGTAATTGAAAAAATCGCGCCGCATGCTGCGGACAGCCGAAATCTGTCTTTGCGCGTGACGGATCAAGCGCTGCTGGAACAGACGGGCGGCATTGTGCCGGGAATGAGCGGTTCGCCCATTCTTCAGGACGGGAAAATCGTGGGCGCTGTGACGCATGTGCTCGTCAATCACCCGAATCGGGGATATGGAATCCTCATTGGAAATATGCTGGAGGCGGCGGGATAATCAGAAAAAATCGAAGCGCGGCGCGTGTGCCGCGCTTCGAATGCTGTCTATGCCAGATAACGACAAAAATCACATAAATATAAAGACGTATATATCGCGGAAAAATTCGGAAAAATACGGTAGTAAAACCGAAAATAAGTTGAAAATACCGGATATTTTTTCGAAATATGTTGAGCGCGGGCGAAATGTTTTTATGAAAAAATGAGTGAAATTTATTGTCTTTTCCGAAAAATTGTGATACGCTGATGCTGCCGGAAAACGGTAAATTCTAACGGAAATGCTGGAAGGCAGGGAATGATCACATGGAGAATACGATTCGTGTATTGATTGCGGATGAAGATAAGGAGTTTTGCGCGATGCTGCGCGAAACGTTCTGTATCGACGAACGCATGGAGATTATTGGAACATACGGAGATGGAAACGGATTGGCGCAGCGCATTTTGCAGGATGCGCCGGATGTCGTGCTGATGGATCTGGTTTTGCCGGGGGTGGACGGTCTGACCGTTTTGCATGAACTGAACGAGGCAGAACCGGCGAAAATGCCCGTCATTTTTGTGGTGAGCAGCTTTGCATCACAGGAGACGACGGAAGAATGCAATGCACTGGGTGTCAGCTTTTATCTGCGCAAGCCGGTAGATTTACAAGCGCTGGCACAGCGCGTGTGCCGCTATGGCGGGCAGAGAAACTATGTGCGCTCGACTGCGGTGCGCATCCCGAATGAAGAGCTGGAAATTGAAATGCGCGTGACGGATATCATCCATCAAATCGGTGTACCGGCACATATCAAAGGGTATCAGTATTTGCGCGAAGCAATTATTATGACCATTCACGACATGGAGGTAATCAATGCGATTACAAAGGTATTATACCCGACTGTCGCGAAAAAATTCAAAACAACATCCTCCCGTGTGGAACGCGCCATTCGCCATGCGATTGAAGTGGCATGGGATCGCGGCGATGTGGACACCTTGCAGGAGTATTTTGGCTTTACAGTGTCAGGTGCAAAGGGAAAACCGACAAACAGTGAATTTATCTCTATGGTCGCAGACCGTCTGCGGCTGGAACTTAAAATCGGATGAATGCAAAAAGCCGAAGACCGCGCGGTCTTCGGCTTTTTTGCTTATCTGCAGTAATAATCGCTGGATAGTATTTGATTGTTCGCGGCGAGATACCGCGAAGTTCGTGTGTTCATGGCTGCAATCTCGGTCTGTGTGATGGTATGGTTGGGAAAGGTGTATGCGATTGCACCGTTTTGATAGACGGCGTCGCTTGTAATCCAGCTGCCGTCGCTGAAAATCGCATATCCCGCATAGGTCTCGTCGAAAATATCATGTCCGAGGTATCCGGCGCAGTCCATGCCGAAGAGATTGAGCAGAGTCGGCGCCAGATCTGCTGTATTGCACAGCTTGGAGACGGTCATCGGCTGCATATCTGCAGACCAAATAAAACAAGGCGTGCGTTCTACAAGCAAATCAACGGGGACATGGGACAGCTCCCGCACGCGCTGCTGATCGTTCATCGTGTAAGCGTAGTGGTCGGTCACGCCGATAATCACGGTGTTTTGCAGCAAATTTCTCTGTTCAAGCTCTTGCAGCAGCTGCGCGAAGAAATCATCGAGCAGCCGGATTTTGGCATAGTAATACGGAACCTCGGAACAGCTGTCGCAGTTGGCGTACTGCGGGTACTTTTGCAGCGCATATGTGCCGACGGAATCTCCGTTTCCATACGGCATATGTGCATTGCGCGAGATGACAAAGTTGAAAAACGGCCGGTCTGTGGGCAGCAGCTTGTTTTGCAGCGCAGGATTCGTCAACACAAAACAATCCTCATATAGTTCGCTGGAAAAAGAATTGTTTGTGTAATCCATATAGCTGATGTATTGCTCGTACCCCATGGCAGGATCCATGACGCCGCGGCTGTAAAAAGACGGGCTGTTGTAATGGAATGCATTGGCGGTATAGCCGCTCGTCCGGAATTGATTGGGCAGGCTTTCGGAAAAATCATTTGTCTGATAGGAAGTCACGAGTGTTCCGTCGGTTGGAGAAAAAATGCCGGTGTTCATCGCAAATTCTGAATTAAACGTGCGCGCGCTGCCGTACAGCGGCGTGTAAAAATTGGTAAACTGGATGCCCTCCTGCATCAGCCGCGTGATGGTCGGCGCAGAATCCTGCGTAATGGTCCAATCATCGGCACTCTCCATCAATACCAAGATGACATTTTTTCCGCGCAGTTTTCCGGTCATGGAATTGGACGCTCCGGCGCTGCCGTAGGTGTTTAAATACGCGGAGACCTGTGCCCGTGCCTGCTCGGCATCGGTCTGGCACAGCGCGGGCTGCATAAAGTGCTCCGAAATATCATATGCGGCTGTTTGATATAATCCGGTCGCTTTGCAGACGCTGAAAGCGTCATAGCGCGCGTTGTCCGGCGCGCAAAAGGATACCAGGGCAGCGGCAGTCAGTGCACCAAAGCACACCAACACAAAACGAAAACGGTTTGGCTGTGTACGTGGACGCAGCCGGCAGGCAAGCAGTGACAACGCAAGCAATCCCGCTGCACCTGCGAGAAAACCAACAGATAAATAGGAAAACACAGAATTGGCAAATTCTGCACCGTCACGTAGATAGGCAAGATCGCGCAGCCATAGAAATCGTTGGAAAATACAGAAATAACCGGCTTGTATCAACGCATAGCAAATGACAAGCAGGTTCGCAAGGGTGCCGAGCAGGCGGGCAGCAGCTTGCGGAAGCAGAGACAGCAGAGCCGTACATATGGCAGCCCATACGGCGGAGCAGAGAAGCGGAAAAAATGCCGCTGTGTGGGATATGAACGACACAAACAGTGCCGGTGCAAACCATGCGAGCCATGGCAACCCATATAATCGGACAACATAGCAGCGAGACAACACATCGCCTTCTTTCACAGGAGAATACTTGTATTATAGACGTATTCCGTGCGGGACGTCAATTTTTATTCGCTCACCCTAGTAAATTGCCTTGCATTCATGGTATAATCAATAGTTAGAAGAAATGGAGGGCATACAATGAAGCTGATGGCAATAGATGGCAACAGCATACTCAATCGCGCCTTTTATGGCGTGCGGCTGCTGACCAACCACGAGGGATTGTTTACCAATGCGGTATATGGTTTTTTATCCACGCTGTTTAAATTACAGGACGAGCACAAGCCGGATCGTATTGTGGTATGCTTTGACGTCAGAGAAAAAACCTTTCGGCATAAAGAATATGCAGCGTACAAGGGAACGCGAAAGGGTATGCCGGACGAACTGGCGCAGCAGCTTCCGCTCATTCGGGAAGTGCTGGACGCGATGGGAATCCCATATATGGAAAAGGCAGGATTTGAAGCGGATGATTTGCTCGGCACATTGAGCCGACAGGCAAATGACCATGGAGATACTTGTCTGATTGTAACCGGAGATAAAGACGCCCTGCAGTTGATCGGCGGCGGAACCAGCGTTCTACTGTCCATCACGCGCAAGGGTCAGACCACCATTACAGAATACACAACGGATGTATTCCGCGAGCAGTATGGCTTTGATCCGATTCACATGATCGATCTCAAAGCACTGATGGGTGATACGTCGGACAATATTCCGGGTGTGCCGGGCATCGGAGAAAAAACCGCCATGGGACTGATTCAGAAATTTGGTTCTGTGCAGGCGGTTTATGAAAATATTGAGGATCCGTTTATCAAAAAAGGACAGCGCGCGAAGCTGCTGGACGGCAGAGAAGCGGCGGACAAGAGCCTGCATCTTGTGACGATTGTGCGCGATGTGCCGCTGGCGTGCACTGCGGCGCAACTGCCAGAAGTGCAAATGGACGAGACGGCATTGTATCGGCTGTTTACGCGTTTGGAATTTAAAAATTATATCACGCGGCTGGGATTGCATGCACCGGAAGAAGATGCTGTGCCAAAAAGAGAAATCGTGCACAAAGAGCTGCACAGCGGAGAGCAATTATTTGCGGCGATTGCGGACAAGCAGGAGCTGATTTTAACCGCTCCGCACTCGCTGGAGGCTGTTTGTGTGCTCTCGGAAGATACCGCCTACTTGCTGTGCGCCGATCAGGTCGGAACGCAGGGCTGGCACGCGGTTTTGCAGCAGCTGTTTTCCGGAAAGTATCCGCTGACTGTGCACGACGGCAAGCCGTATCTTTTGGCGCTGCTGCAGGAAGGCATCCAAGCGGCGGATTTTGCCTGTGATACGGCGCTTGGCGCCTATCTGCTGGATCCGTCTGAATCCGGATACGGATTGGAAAAAGTGGCGCTTGCGTATTTGAATCAGGAACTGGCGCCGGTTTCGGATTATGAAGCGGAGGACGCCTTTTCTCCGCTCGGCGGGCGGGAAACTGCGCTGCGCACGCTGGCGGATCATGCGGCTGCCATACAGAAAATGGCACAGGAGATTGTGCGGAATATCAAAAAGCAAGGCATGTATGACCTGTTTCACACCATCGAACTGCCGCTGGAAGGCGTGCTCGCCTCAATGCAGTTTTATGGATTCCAAGCGGATGCAGATGCTCTGCGGGCGTTTGGCGATACACTGACACAGCGGATTGACGAGCTGACGACGGAGATTTATCAAGAGGCAGGACGGGAGTTTAACATCAACTCGACCAAAATGCTTGGTCAAATTTTGTTTGAGGAGCTGGAGCTGCCGGTTATCAAAAAAACCAAAACCGGCTATTCCACCAACATTGAGGTTTTGGAAGCTCTCAAGGGCTATCATCCGATGGTTGGCATGGTGATTGAATATCGCCAGCTGACCAAGCTGCGCTCGACCTATGTAGACGGCTTGCTTAAGGTCATCGGTGACGATGGACGCATTCACTCGACGTTCCAGCAGATGGTGACGGCGACCGGACGCCTCAGCTCCACCGACCCGAATTTACAGAACATTCCAGTTCGCACGGAACTCGGCAGTGAGCTGCGGCATATGTTTGTGGCAAAGCCGGGATGCGTGCTGGTTGATGCTGACTATTCGCAGATTGAACTGCGTGTGCTTGCGGACATCGCAAAGGACGAAACGATGATGCAAGCGTTTTGCAGCGGCACGGACATTCATGCCATGACGGCATCGCAGGTGTTCCATGTGCCGATTGAGGAAGTGACGGCGTCTATGCGCCGGTCATCGAAGGCGGTAAATTTTGGCATTGTATACGGAATATCCGGCTATTCGCTGTCCAATGATATTGGCGTTTCCGTGAAAACGGCGACCGAATACATCAACAAATATTTGTCGGTATATCATGGCGTGCGAGAGTATATGTCGCGCATCAAGGAGCAGGCAAAGCAGGACGGCTTTGTTCAAACGGCGTATGGCCGCAAACGCTGGCTGCCGGAACTCAAGTCTAAAAACACGAACATTCGCAAGCTGGGCGAACGCATGGCACTCAATACACCGATTCAGGGCACGGCAGCGGATATCATCAAGATTGCCATGCTGCGCGTGTACCGCAGACTGCAGAAGGAGCACATGCAGAGCAGACTGGTCCTGCAGGTGCATGACGAACTAATTTTGGAAGCACCGGAACAGGAAGTAGAGCAGGCAAAGCGCATCCTTAAAGAAGAAATGGAAGCGGCCTGCCAGCTCAGCGTACCGCTGACTGTCGATGTCGCATGCGGGCACGACTGGTATGCCGCAAAGGATTGACAGTATGATTCTGTTTGTAGATTACAACGATGTATTTCGCGCACCCATGGCGGCAGCGCTGTACACACAGAAGCATGGCAGGCGGGCGTACAGCGCCGGTGTTTATGCAGAGGAAGGTGCACAGCTCGGGGACGCCATACGGCCGAAGCAGCTGCGCACCCATTTGGCACGGCAGCTGTCTGCGTCTATGCTGGCAAAAGCGGATGAAATTTGGTGCGTCACCGCAGCGATTGCGCGGCACCTGATGGAAGAGCATCCGGAGGCGAGCAAAAAAATTCATGCGTTGCCGGAGATTTCTGATCCGGCAGGAAGCGGGCGCGACGGTTATGCGCGGTGCGAACAGCGCATTCGCCGCATTGTGGAGGAAATGCCATGATAGATATACAAATCACACGGTTTGAACAATCCCATGTCCAAGCCGTTGCGCAAATAGAGCAGGCGTGCTTTGCCGATCCGTGGACGGAGGACGGGCTGCGCGAGGAGCTGGATAACAGCTGTGCGCGGTTTCTCACGGCGGTGACGGCGGACGGCACCGTGGCGGGATATATTGGCTGCCATACCGTGCTGGACGAAGGCTATATTGCCAATGTGGCGGTGTCGCCGGTATTTCGCAGACAGGGCATCGGCAGACAGCTTGTCCGGACGCTGCTGGAGCGCTCCAAAGATCTCGCGTTTGTCACACTGGAGGTTCGCGCGTCCAATGCGGCGGCAATCGCCCTGTATACGGAGTGCGGGTTTCAGTCCGTCGGTGTTCGCAAAAAGTTTTACAGCCATCCGACAGAGGATGCGCTGCTGATGACAGTATTTTTACAGGCTGAATAAAGGAAAGAACGATTATGAAGATTTTAGCAATCGAATCGTCCTGTGACGAGACCGCAGCGGCGGTCATTGAAGACGGACGAAAGATTTGTTCCAATATTATCAATTCGCAGGCGGAAGAACACGCGCTGTATGGCGGCGTCGTGCCGGAAATTGCAAGCCGTGGTCACGTAGAAGCGATTTCCGGCGTAGCACAGGCCGCTGTGCGTGAAGCCGGTCTCACGATGGAGGAAGTGGATGCCATCGCGGCGACATGTGCGCCGGGGCTGATTGGTGCGCTGCTGGTCGGCTCCAATTATGCCAAGTCGCTGGCATGGGCACTGCAGAAGCCGTTTATTCCGGTGCATCATATTCGCGGTCATATCGCGGCAAATCTGTTGGCGTTTCCGCAGCTGGAGCCGCCGTTTCTGTGTCTGTCTGCGTCCGGCGGCTCGTCCATGATTGTGCTGGTCAAAGACTATACGGATATGGAAATTCTCGGCGGAACGCGCGACGATGCCGCAGGCGAAGCGTTTGACAAAGTCGCCCGCGTGCTGGGTGTCGGTTATCCGGGCGGCCCGAAGATTGACAAACTGGCGCAGGGCGGCAATCCAAAGGCGTATAAGCTGCCGCATTCGCATGTGGATGGTGCGCCGCTGGACTTTTCGTTTTCCGGTCTCAAAACAGCCGTCATCAATCTGGCGCACAATGCAGAGCAGAAGGGAGAACCGCTGGATCGCCATGACCTCGCGGCATCGTTCCAGCGGGCGGTCAGCGATACGCTGGTGCCGCGCCTCAAGCTCGCTGCAGAGCAGACCGGCGTGCGCCGTTTGGTCGCAGCCGGCGGTGTGGCGGCGAATTCTCAGCTGCGTGCAGACCTTGAAAAAATGGCAGAGGGATTCGGCGTGCCGATTTATATGCCGCCGCTCAGTCTGTGCGGCGACAATGCCGCGATGATTGGCGCACAGGCATATTATGAATTTCTTGCAGGAAATACCGGCACAATTTGGCAAAATGCCTTTGCCACAGCGGAAATCTCGGAGAAAATCTGTCAAAAGAACGGAATTGCAAAAAGACGGGCAAAAAGGTAGAAAAGTTTGACGAAAAGGTGTAAAATGAAAGAGAACTTCCAAAATTCTCTCTGAAGAATTTCAGAGTACCCTGTTTGGATGAAATAAAAAATCGTGCAGGATTGCGCGAGTGAAAATTCAAAGCAGCTGCGGGCGAGCGGAAACAGCCGCCGCGCACGGTACATAAGCAGGAGGAGACGATCCGTCATGGAAAAGATTAAAATGACCACACCGCTCGTCGAGATGGACGGCGACGAGATGACCCGCGTCATCTGGCAGATGATTAAAGACGAGCTGATTTGCCCGTTTGTAGATCTGAAGTCCGAATATTATGATCTGGGACTCAAGCATCGAAACGAAACCGATGATCAGGTGACCGTTGACTCGGCAGAGGCAACCAAGAAGTACGGCGTTGCCGTCAAGTGTGCAACCATCACACCGAATGCAGCACGTATGACCGAGTACAACCTCAAGGAAATGTGGAAGAGCCCGAACGGCACCATTCGTGCCATTCTGGACGGCACCGTATTCCGTGCGCCGATCCTCGTCAAGGGTGTCGAGCCGTACGTCAAGAACTGGGTCAAGCCGATTACCATTGCGCGTCACGCATACGGTGACGTATACAAGGGCGTCGAGATGAAGGTTCCGGGCCCAGGCAAGGTAGAGCTGGTGTACACCGCGGAGGACGGCACGGAGACGCGCGAGACCGTGCATGATTTCCAGTCCGCAGGCATTGTACAGGGTCAGCACAATCTGATTCCGTCTATTGAGAGCTTTGCGAGAAGCTGCTTTGGCTTTGCTGTTGACACCAAGCAGGATCTTTGGTTTGCAACCAAGGACACCATTTCCAAAAAGTATGACCACACATTTAAGGACATTTTCCAGGAGATTTACGATAACGAGTACAAGGAAACCTTCGAGAAGATGGGTCTGGAGTATTTCTACACGCTGATTGATGATGCTGTAGCACGCGTGATTCGCTCCAACGGCGGCTATATCTGGGCGTGCAAGAACTATGACGGCGATGTCATGAGTGATATGCTGGCAACGGCGTACGGCTCTTTGTCTATGATGACATCGGTGCTCGTTTCCCCGAAGGGCGTCTACGAGTACGAGGCAGCACACGGCACCGTACAGCGCCATTACTACAAGCACCTGAAGGGGGAGGAGACCTCTACGAACTCCATCGCAACCATTTTTGCATGGACAGGTGCTCTGCGCAAGCGCGGCGAGCTGGATCAGCTGCCGGAGTTGTCTGCATTTGCTGACAAACTGGAAAAAGCTTGCATTGACACCGTAGAATCTGGTAAGATGACTAAGGACCTTGCACTTATCACCAAGTTGGAGCATGTCACAACTCTGAATACGGAAGGCTTCATCAAGGCTGTCCGCGAGACGCTGGAAGCTTCTCTGTAAGAGGAATATCAGGAGGAGTAATCAGTGGCTAACACAAAAAACGTATCCAAAGCAGTCGTGAACCGCCTGCCGCGGTATTACCGCACGCTTCGGGAGCTTGCCGATCAGGGCATTGGACGCATTTCGTCTAAGGAACTTGCCCTGCAGATGGACCTGACTGCCTCACAGATCAGACAGGATTTGAGCTGCTTTGGCGGCTTTGGTCAGCAGGGATATGGTTATAGTGTAGATAAGTTAATCGTGGAGTTGGAGCGCATTCTCGGTGTTGCCGGAAGCCAGCGGGCGATTTTGCTCGGCGTCGGCAATCTGGGACGGGCACTGCTGCGCAACTTCGATTTCTCCTACTGCGGCGTTCGTCCGATTGCGGCATTTGACACCGCACAAACGGTTGTGGGCAGCGACTTCCGCGGCATTCACGTACATGCCCTGCAGGAGCTGGAAGAATACTGCGAGCGCGAACGGCCGGATATTGCGGTTCTGTGCGTGCCGGCGGATAAAGCGATGGACATGGCGCAGCGTCTGGTTAAGAACGGCATTCGCGGCATCTGGAATTTCTCTAATGTCTCGATGAAAGAGGATGTGCTGGGCGTTCCGGTACAGGATGTTCATTTTTCCGATTCGCTCATGACGCTTTGCTACCGCATGAAAGACACCGATCCGTTTGACGAAATCAACGAGATTGAGTAAAACATACCATGCAAACCTCCCGCGGGTGAAAACCTGCGGGAGGTTTTTTCGCGTAAAAAAATGTATCACCTTCTGGTTGTCCCTGCGATAGTATGGGAATGAAAAAATTGAAACAGGAGGAATCTGTTATGTGCAACAACTGCAACAATGGCTTTGACTGCTGGTGGATTCTCATCTTGATCCTGCTTATTTGCTGCGGCGGGTCCGGCTGCGGCGGCTGGAACTGTGGCTCCTGCGGCAATTGCGGTTCCTGCGGCTGTGGCGGCTGTGGCGGCTGTGGTGGCTGCGGTTCCTGCGGCGGCTGCAACAATTCCTGCGGCGGCTGCGGTGATTGCTGCTGACAAAGCGTGACTTTCCTGTGAACTGTTGCTCAGAACATTGCATCGCGCCATTTTCTGTGTTAAAATGATAAAAAACAAAGGAAAGTGTGTTTTCATCCATGGCTAAAAATAAGATAAAATTTTCAGAGGACAAAAAGTATCATAAGTGGCGCCGCATCGGCTTTTATTGCCTGTATGCAGCCATTGCATTGGCAGTTGTCTGCATTGTGCTGGGGCAGGTGTTTGGCATGGACAGCAAGCCGTGCCTGTATTCCGGCTATGCGGCAATCGTGCTGGTCATCTGGTTCTATCTCATCAACTTCTTCAAGTGGCGCTGCCCGAACTGCCACAAAACGCTGCCGCTGCTCGGCCCGGTGCTGGAGTGCCGTGTCTGCAAGCATAAGTTTGTTGATGACAAGGGCAATCAGGTTTGGTAACAGGAATGAAAATGCGGTACGGTTTTTCGTACCGCATTTTTTATGCCCAGTAAAATAAGACAAAAAAATCCGCAGAGCTTTTTGAGCGCTCTGCGGATTTTTACGTAGGATTTAGAAATTTTGATAAAATAACCCGTGCTGATTGCAGTACCAAACGAGAATGCCGTGGCGAAAGTACGGCAGGCGGGTTTCCATGTTCCACTCCGGATATAGTTTTCGCGTCACGACGGTATCTCCGGTGAGCAGCGTGACGAAAGCAATCGAATGATCCTTAGTCATGGGGTGATCGGAAATCACATGCCACTCGTTTTCCAGTTTTTCCAGTGCCACTGTTTGGTCGTCGGATGCCTTTTGCGGCGTGAGCGGGAGCAGCTTCTTGCCGCAGCAGCTCACCTGTGCTTCGCCGGAAGCGGTGATGAGATTGCCGCATATCGGACAAATGTAAAACAGCAGCTTTTTCATGTTGCCTGCCAAAACGCGGCGCGTGGGCAGCTGTCCGTCCAACAGGGCGGACAAATCCAATCCGAGAATTTCCGAAAGCTGCGGCAGCAGGGATAAATCTGGACAGCCTAACCCGCATTCCCATTTGGAAACGGTTTTGTCACTGATGTTCATTTTGTCCGCAAGCTCCTGCTGTGTGAAGCCGTGCTCACGGCGGGCGGCGCGAATGAGTTCGCCGATTTTCTTTTGATTCATGATATAAACCTCCTGCGCTTATCATACCGCAAGTGGAGACAAAATCCAATCTACGCTCCGCAGAGTTCTTGAAAAGCTGGACAAAGTATGATATATTGCTATGCGGATTGAAAAGGAGCGGGATTTTCATGAATACGAAACAGAGCTTTGCAATCAAAGGCGACATTTGTTTTTGCAAGACGAAAGACCAGTGGACAACAATGGAAAACGCCTATGCCGTGTGCGAAACCGGCATTTCTCAGGGCGTTTTTGCGCAGCTGCCCGAGCAGTATGCGCATTTTCCGGTATACGATTTTACCGGAAAGCTGATTATTCCGGGTTTGGTGGATCTGCACATGCATGCACCGCAGTATGCATTCCGCGGCATGGGTATGGATTTGGAATTGATGGATTGGCTTGGTCAGCAAACATTTCCGGAAGAAGCAAAATATGCAGATCTTTCCTATGCCGATAAAGCATATACGATTTTTGCGGATAATATCAAGCACAGCGCGACATCTCATGCGTGTCTGTTCGCCACGCAGCACCGCGCGGCGACGGAATTGCTAATGGATCGCATGGAGCAGACGGGAATGATCAGCTTTGTCGGCAAGGTCAATATGGATCGAGAGGCACCGGATAACCTGCGGGAAAGCAGCGCAGAGGCATCCGCACAGGAGACCCTGCGCTGGCTGTACGAAATCGCAGGGAAGTACCGGCGCACGAAACCGATACTGACGCCGCGCTTTATTCCGTCGTGCACGCCGACATTGCTCGCAAAGCTGCAAATCATCCAGCAGGAGTACAAGCTGCCGGTGCAGTCGCATCTGTCGGAAAATACGGGAGAAATTGCGTTTGTACATGAACTTTGTCCGGATGCAAGGTTTTACGGCGATGCCTATGATGCCTATGGTCTGTTTGGCAGACAGCATCCGAAAGAACACACCTATCCGGCGATTATGGCACACTGTGTGCACTCGACGGAGGAGGAAATCAAGCTGCTGCGGGACAACGGCGTGTTTGTCGCACACTGCCCTGCATCCAACACCAATTTGTCGTCGGGTATCGCGCCGATTCGCCGCTATTTGGAAAATTATATGCATGTGGGCTTGGGCAGCGATATCGCGGGCGGTCACACGGAATCAATATTGCGGGCGGTCTGCGATGCTGTGCAGGTTTCCAAACTGTATTGGCGGCTGGTTGATGACGGTGCCGTGCCGCTGACGTTCTGTGAAGCGTTTTATCTGGCGACCAAGGGCGGCGGTGCGTTCTTTGGCAGTGTAGGCAGTCTGGAGCGCGGGTATGATTTCAGCGCTGTTGTGCTGGATGACAGCAGCTTGCGGCATCCGTTTGCGCTGACCATTCCCCAGCGCTTGGAGCGCGCGGCGTACAGTGCGTTGGATGCGTATGGCATCTGTGCAAAATTTGTATCCGGCACGCTGCTGTTTGACCGCACGCATTCAAAATAATCCCATCGCTTTGGCGTCGGGATAGACGGCGAGCAGATATTGGACACCAAGGCGCGTTAATAGTTGCGCTTTGGCTTGCAGGGTATCCGCGTCATCAAATAAAACGAAATGCGCCTGATCGTCTTTGGTATAGGTAAAGTATTTGGCGCATAATTCGCGCGAGAAAAAGACCGCAGAACCGGTAGCCGTCCGCAGTGTTTGAAATTGCTTGGCGGTCAGCACTGTTCCACTGGGAGACGCGCAGGGGAGCGGGAAATCCATACAGGTGCAGGTGAGCTGTGCGGCGAGCCGATGCTCTCCAAAGCGCGAGAGCAAATTGGAAAAATACTCCTCCAAGCTGCCGCCGGAAATGACGGTGTCCGCGATGACTTGCGCATGCGGCGCGTAGTCTGCCAGCGGGAGCGGAACGAACAGCGTGAGGTTTTGCTGCTGCGTCTCGCGATTCAAACAAGCCGTCAGCTCTTGCAGCAGCGGCCGCTCAAAATCCGCCAAAATTCCCGCACAGTGCCGGTTTTGCGCGGCACAGACTGCCTCTCGCGCGAATGCGGCGCAGTGTTTGGGAATGCCGCGGCTGTCCGCGATGCCGAGATAATCGCCGCGGGAACCGGCGGGCAAAGCGGTCAGAGAAAACGTCCCTTCTTCGGACAGGCGGGAGCAAAAATGGACACAGGAAAAGCCGGCTTGTCTGGTCTGCTGGGCGTCCGCTCCGGCGGCTGCAATCATCCAATGAATGTTTGATGTCATGCGATGTCCTCCCTTTGTTTTTTGCGTGTCTTTGGTTGCAATTTAGACGGAAATCCAGTACACTATATGAGGTGATTACATGAAAACAATATTTGGCCCGGCGGGCAATGCAGTGTCCTTTGCACAGGCGGGCTTTCAGGCGACGAAAGATGCGCCTGCATGGATCGCTGCAAAAGGTCTGACTGCGTATGAGTATCAGTGTGGACGCGGCGTTCGCATTGGGTCAGAAACTGCAGGTCTCATCGGACAAGAGGCGCAAAAGCATGGTATTCAGCTGTCGCTGCATGCGCCGTATTTTATCAATTTGTCCACCGATGAGGCGGAAAAGAAACAGAAGAATATTGGCTATGTGTTGGAAAGCTGCCGTGCGGCGCGCGACATGGGCGCAGACCGCATTGTCGTTCATACCGGCGGCGTGGGCAAAAAGCGCACGCGGGATGCCGCGATGGCAAACAGCCGCGTCAATGTCCGCGAAATTTTGGCGGCAAAAGAAGATGCGGGCTATACCGACATCACGATTTGTCTGGAGACGATGGGAAAAATCAACGTGATTGGCACCGCACAGGAAATCATGGAGCTGGTTGCGCTGGATGATCGGCTGCTGCCGTGCATTGACTTCGGGCATCTCAATGCGCGCACACACGGCGAGATGGCGACACGAGAAGAAGTTGCCGCTCTGTTTGATTTGATGGAACAGACCATCGGCATCGAACGGGCGAAAATCTTTCACAGCCATTTTTCTAAAATTGAATACAGCAAGGGCGGAGAAGTTCGCCATTTGACATTTTCTGATGAAATCTATGGTCCGCCATTTGAACCGATCGCTGCGGAGACCGCGGCGCGCGGTTATACACCCAGATTTATCTGTGAGTCTGCCGGCACGCAGGCGGAAGATGCCGTGACCATGATGCATATCTATCAAAACTATATGAAGCAAACCGGTTGAATCAGAAGCAGAATCGAGGCAATTTTTTTATGCTGAAGCAAATTCAGGAAGCCCTGCGCCAGGCTGATTTTGACGCAATTTTGATTACCAGCCCACAAAACCGACGCTATGTGACGGGATTTCCGTCCTCGGCAGGCGTCTGCGTGGTGACGGAAAAGAGCGGGTATCTGTTTACGGATTTCCGCTATATTGAAGCGGCAAAAAAACGCGTCCGCGCGGGCATTCAGGTGGATATGGTGCGCCGGTCTTATGCGGCGATGGTCAATGCGGTGTGCCAGCGCGATGGCGTCAAGACGATTGCATTTGAAGAAGAATTTATGACCTGTGCGGATCATGCACAGTGGGAACCGGCGCTGATGGCAAAGATGCAGCCGATGGGCTCGCTCATCAGCGACCTGCGCGAAATCAAGACGGAAGAAGAAGTCGCGTGCTGCGTCAAGGCACAGCGCATCGCAGAGCGCGCACTGGCAGAGACACTCAATGACATTCACGCCGGCGTGACGGAAAAACATATCGCGTCGCTGCTGGAATTTCGCATGCTGGACTACGGCGGAGAAAAGATGTCGTTTGATCCGATTGTGGTCTCCGGCAAAAAATCTTCAATGCCGCACGGCGTTCCGTCGGAAAAAATCATCGAGGACGGCGATTTTGTCACGATGGATTTCGGCTGTACGTATGAAGGGTACTGCTCGGACATGACGCGCACCGTCGCTGTCGGCCATGTGACGGAAGAAATGGATAAGGTTTATCACATTGTGCTTCGCGCGCAGGAAGCTGGCATTGCGGCAGCAAGACCTGGCGTTACCGGCGCGTTTGTCGATAAAGCAGGCCGCGATATTATCGAGGCAGAGGGATACGGTGCCTGCTTCGGCCACAGCTTTGGTCACGGTATAGGCATTGACATTCATGAGCTGCCGTTGGCTGCGCCGCGCTATGAAAAAATTCTGTGCGCCGGCAACATTATTTCGGCAGAACCCGGCATCTATATTCCGGAAAGATTTGGCGTTCGTATTGAAGATATGCTGTGCATTACGCCGGATGGATGCCGAGATTTGACAAATGCGCCGAAACAGCTGACAATTTGTAAGTAAGGCTTGCAAAAGTCGATATAATAGGGTAGAATAATAAGAGATTTACTGAAAATTTATAACTTGTTTTATATGGAGGAATTGTTTTATGCAGGCAGGCGAATTTCGTAACGGTGTTACCTTCGAGCTGGACGGCAATGTATTGCAGGTCATTGAGTTCCAGCATGTAAAGCCGGGCAAGGGTGCCGCTTTCGTTCGTACCAAGATGAAGAACGTCATTACCGGTGCTGTTACCGAGCGTTCTTTCAACCCGACCGATAAGGTAGAGGAAGCTTTCGTAGAGCGCAGAGACATGCAGTATCTGTACAACGACGGCGATCTGTACTACTTCATGGATACCGAGACCTATGAGCAGGAGCCGGTTTCCAAGGAGACTCTGGGCGATGACTTCCGTTTCGTAAAGGAAGAAATGATGTGCAAGATCCTGTCCTACAAGGGCAAGGTATTTGCTGTTGAGCCGCCGATGTTCGTAGAACTGGAGATCACCGAGACCGATCCGGGCTTCAAGGGCAACACCGCAACCAACACCCTGAAGCCGGCTATCGTAGAGACCGGTGCTGAGGTTAAGGTTCCGCTGTTCATCGATCAGGGCGAGAAGATCAAGATTGACACCCGTACCGGCGAGTATCTGGCACGCGCAAAGTAAAAACATAATCAGCTGACTGTACAGCATTGATCCGAAAAGGAGGAATGGAACCATGACTGTAACCGAACGTGTTGCGTATATTCGCGGCTTATTTGAAGGTTTGGAGATCAACGTGGATAAAAAGGAAGGCCGTCTGTTCAAGGAGATGATTACACTTCTTGAGGATATGGCACTGTCCATCACCGATCTGGAGGAAGAAAACGATGCATTACAGGGTGTTCTCGATGCAATGATTGAGGACATTTACGATGACGATGATTCGTATGATGAAGAGGACGTCGACGAGGACGATGCAATCTACGATCCGGACAATGAGCTGTTCGAGGTTGTGTGTCCGAGCTGCGGCGAAGAAATTTACATCGACGAGGCAACGTTGGAGCAGGGCAATATTTCGTGTCCGGCATGCGGTGAAGAGTTGGAGTTTGACATGTCTTCTCTCGATGAGGACGAACCGGCAGATCCCGATGCGGTTCCGGCAGATGATTTTGAAGATGCCGATGTACCGGAAGGCGATCTGACAGAGATTTCCTTCGAGGAAGAAAACATTCCGGAAGATGATATTCCGGAGGATGAGGAAGACGACGACTGACGCTGATTGAAAATTTGCAAGGATCGCATGGCTGCCCGCGTGGCCATGCGATTTTTTGCCGAATAACAATGGAAAATCACGGTAAAAAAGTGTATGATAAAGACAGATAGGAAGGAGGGGCTGCGATGACACTGGCTGAGGCGATTGTCCGCGCAAAGGCAGGAGAGCAGGACGGCTTTATCTGTCTGTTTTGGCATACGGTGCCGCATGTTTGGCTGGCTGCGGCAATGTTGGGATGTTCCAAGCCGGGTGAAGCTGTCGTACAGATTTACAGGGATGCAATGGCATCGTTGGACTCTTTGCGCTCCCCTAGCGATCTGCGCGTATGGATTGGCACACGGGCATATGCGGTTTTGTTGCGGCAGGAGGAGAGAGAGGGGACGGAAATCCCATCGCTGTCAGATGCTGCGCAGGCGGCATATTCGTTGATGGGCAAGCTCCCCCGATTGGAACGGCTTGCGCTGCTCGTTTTGTGCGGAGAGGGATGCTCTGCGCCGCAGGCGTCGGAGATTCTCTCTCAGCAGGAGATTGAAATCAAACGAGCGCTGCGGCGGGCGCGTCAGCAGCTCTCGGAACAGATGAAGCAAGCGTATCCGGCTGTCAGCTGCAATATGAACGGGCTGATTGCGCTGCTCGCACAGATGCGCACAGAACAGACGGAGGCTGACAAGGCGCAGCTGCAAGAGATGCTGTGCTGTGTGCAGACCGGCGAAGCCTATACACAGCCGGAAGCTGCGGAACAGCTGATCACAGCCGATCATGCGGACATAGAGGACAAATCGGAAGAAAAAAGCGGATTTTTTCATAAGTTATTCCGTTCCCACCGATTTGGATAACAGGATTTTCGGAACGGAACGAAGGGTCTCCCTGCGTTCCGTTGCTTTTTGAGCGGAAAGAAGGAGTGGCTGGAAATCAAGACACAACATTGGGATACTGCTGACAAATCAAACCATTACGATGCGATAAAATTTGCGGCGACTTTTTTGGTCGTTTTGGCGCATGCATCCAGAATGTATACGGGAACCGGCGTGGTCATTCCATACAATGCCAGCGACGGACTCAATCATTTGACCAACATCATCTATTCGTTTCATATGCCGCTGTATATGTCGGTTTCCGGTATGGTATATGCGCTGTGCATTCATGACTATCAAAAATATCAGGACACTGCACGGTTTTTGAAAAACAAAGCGGTTCGTCTGCTGATTCCGTATGTGTTTTTTGGCATTTGCTATGTAGCACCGGTCATGTGTCTCTTGGGCTTTACCGACCAATCTTATCTGCGGTACTGCTGGGACGGCATTGTTCTGGCGCACAATAACAGGCATCTTTGGTATATCATTGCTCTGTTTGAGGTGTTTGTCGTGTGTGGCGCAGTCAAAGCTGTGGTGAAAAACGTGATGCCGCACGGCTCGCATGCCGGCAGAAAGATTTTGCGGCATCCGATTGTGTGCGTCCTGACCATTGCGCTGCTGCTTGCCGTTTCCCATGAATCCGGCAGAGCGCCATATTTCTTCTCGCTGAGCAGCTGTGCATTTTATCTGATATTTTTCTATTTCGGATATTGTTTTCACACGCAGTATGACACTGTGATGAAGTATCTCAAGCATCCGGCGGTCATTGTGATTTGTCTGGCGGCATTGCTTGTGCTCAGCGAGCAGACGGATTGGCACATGCGCATGATAAAAGCACTGTTCGGCGGCTGCTTTGCCATCGGCGCAACATATTATATGCCCAAGCACATCATGCAGTGTGCATGGGTCAAAAAGCAAATCAAGAATGGATTTGGCATCTATCTGTTTCATCCAATGATTATTTATGTGCTGTATGTCTGGCTGGGACAGCGGGACATACAGCCGTGGGTATTGTGTATTGGCATTGCTGCCGCGGCATATCTGGCATCGGATTATTTGACGCGGCTGCTGCGCCGGTGCGGATTGGGTGTTCTGATTGGCGAAAAATAAATCCCGCAAAAATGATATAGGAGGAAAGTATTATGTCTAAGACAAAAGAAGTTCAGCAGCAGATGATGGCTGCAATGAAGGCAAAGGATGCAGAACGCAAGGCGGCGCTGTCGCTGCTGCTGTCCGCCCTCAAGGCAAAGGCAAAGGACAAGCGTGAAGATCTGACCGAAGAAGAGGAGAACGCCATCATCCAGAAGGAAATCAAGCAGACCCGCGAGACAATGGAAGCTGCTCCGGCTGACCGAGATGACATTCGCAAGGAATGCCAGTATCAGCTGGATGTCTATAAGGAATTTGCTCCGGCAGAAATGAGCGAGGAGGAAATCCGCAAGCTGGTACAGAGTGTTCTGGATCAGCTGGAAATCACTGCACCGACCATGCGCGATAAGGGACCGGTTATGAAGCACCTGATGCCGCAGGTAAAGGGCAAGGCAGACGGCAAGCTGGTCAACAAGATTGTTGGGGAGATGCTGCAGGGATGAAGCGCCTGATTTTTATCGGAGAGCATATCAAGCAGGCGGCAAAGGTTTTGTTTGCGGAAGATGACCGCTACACGCCGCAGATGGCGGCGCGGTGGCCGGAACTGGAGGTCACGGTGCATCATGACGGCAGATATGCCGTTTGGGTCAATCTCATGGATGACGCCGAGCTGCTGCAGGATACCATTCCCGATCACAAGAATCTGGTGCGGCAGATTGCAGGCTTTGCGGATGAAGTCATTGAGGACTGAGAGAACAAATGAGAGCAGCGCAGGTACGATACCTGCGCTGCTTTTTTGTGCGCGGGGAAGTGCTTCGACTGCCTTTTTGCGCGGCGCATGCTACACTGAAAAGCAGCAACGAGCAAAGGAGAGTGGAACATGCTTACATATATCCGCACAGAGCAAAAAGATGACCGACAGCGCACATGGTATGGGGTGCTGGTGCTGCAAGACGGAGTGCCTGCCGCACGGGCGGATCTGCTGACAACAAACGGATGGTCTGCACAGGCGCTGGTGGCGCGTATGAACGACTTTCAGGCATCGCTGGTACATTTTCATGAGCTGATAGATGACTACGTTGCATTGGGCATATGAGGACATAAAAAAGCCCCGCAGAGCACACGCTCTGCGGGGCGACTGATTGCTCAGTCATAAGGTCTTTTGACCGGATGTGTTTATTTGCAGTATCTCTGGATATGCTTTGCAGTCTCTGCAGCAGCGGTCTTGATGTTCTCGTCGGTGGTCATCTCGTAGTAATCCGGACGGAATA